>Ga0075434_100004456_pt1 | contig 12625 bp, 12 predicted proteins | sample RhiMethybrSRZTD3_FD_75298 | JGI IMG/M metagenome (GOLD analysis project Ga0075434, IMG submission 75298) | Populus rhizosphere microbial communities from Tennessee, USA - Rhizosphere MetaG P. TD hybrid SRZTD3 | ecosystem: Host-associated > Plants > Roots > Rhizosphere > Soil | place: USA... | reverse complement strand
CACCTCGGTCACACGGTGATCATCGACCCAGCCGCATAACACCAGCCCCACTTAGCGTCGGATCTCGCAACCCGACGCTGCCGCAGCCTGCCCTGTGGCCGGGTATTCACGGGTCTGTGTGGCACATCGGATTCTTGAAATCGGTTGGGGTACGTGAAGCAGCTCCAGATCGTCGGTGATGATCGCTCGAGTCGTCGGAACCGCTTAGGACTGAGTGGAAGGCCGGTGTCGATAAAGGACCAGTGTGGATAGGGGAGATGTGATGAGTCAGGAGTCGGTAAGGAAAGCGCGCGGCGCTCAGCGTTAGATGCCCAGGCGGCACTGCGCAAGGAACAGGCCGACCATCGCCACGACAACCGTGGTCGCAGCGAAGCGGCCGCGCGACGAGGCGAGATCGACGCCGGCGTGGTCGAGAGACTCACCCGCACTGCTAGCCGCACCGACCCGGCCGTGGTCGAGACGGCCAGCCAGCTTCGGGCCGGGCCAAGCCAACCCACACTGAGCCACGGGGGCCTAAGTGCAGTTGACTTGTCTCGCCCGTCGTCCCGCGTCCGATCTCAGTTCCAAGACCACGATCCTCATCATCAGTTCCGTCAGCACACGCAGTGTTTGGCTGCCATCGCTCGCGGGATCGGAGAACAGCACCCCTATACACCGATTCTGTTGGGCGGAAGCGCCGCCGATGAGAAACTCATAGGCGGCCTCAGGCCGGAACGTCGTCGCCACGATCCTCCTGCGTCTGGGTTGACCGTCAAGCTCAGCGGAGGGGGCTACCAGTTCTAGTGCGCGGCAGTTCGATCGGCGCCAGCGCTGACGATGTGGTCCGCTACCCGCCAGGCGTTGGCCATGATCGTCAGTGTCGGGTTGATGCCGGTTCCGGTCGGGAACGGACCACCGTCTACCACAAAGAGGTTGGCCACTTCGTGGCTACGGCACCAGCGATCGAGGACCGAGGCTTCGGGGTCGTTGCCCATGCGCGTCGTGCCGTGCTGGTGTGAGCAGTTGCCCGTAATGCGGTCGATGTAGACCTTCTGCACCGACGTCGCACCGGCTGCCGCGAGTATCTCGGCGTTCTGGTCGATCAGGAAGCGGCCCATTGCAAGATCATTTTCGTGCGCAATGATCGTAATTCGGGCAACCGGCAGACCCCAGGCATCGGTCACCGTGTCGTCAAGCTCGACTCGGTTGTCGTGCTGCGGCAGGTCATGTACCACCATGGCCACGGCCATGCTGTGGTTGAAGTAATCACGGTCGATTTGCTTAGCCTCTGCTCCCCATGCCGGGCGATTGGGCAGCGACCAGTTGATGGGCAGCGGGATGCCAACGCCGGCGCAGGCGATGTGGCCGCCGCCGGCGAATCCGCGGTTGTCATCGTGGCCGTTGAACTCGAAGCTGCTGGCACTCACGTAGCCACCGCCGGCCCAGGCGTAGATCGGGTCCTCGAAGGTTCCAACAGCGGCGCTGTACTCATGGAACGTGACATTCCGCCCAACCAGGTCGCTGCCGTTGGCCAGCCCGTTGGGAAAGCGGGAACTCTTCGATAGCAGCAGGAGTCTGGCAGTCTCCACCGCCCCACAGGCCAGAATGACCACGTCCGCCTCCTGCTCGAGCGTGGTGCCGTCCTCGTCGCTGTACACCGCACCCTTCGCCCGACCGCGTTCATCGACGGTGATTTCGGAGACGTAGGAGTCCGGCCGCAGGTCCAGGCGACCGGTGGCCAGCGCATCAGGCACGAACACGTTCAGTGCGCTGGATCGGGTGCCGGTCGGGTCTCCGTGTTGCTGCGCAAAGGCGCTGATCACCGTTGCCGGCCGGCCGTTGAAAGGCCGGGACAGCGCGGCCTGTGGAGTCGGGAAGGAGTTGTAGCCAAGCTTCGCGCAGCCCTGATGGAACTTCTGGGCGTACCGCGACTGGGGTAGCGGCGGGCACGGGTAGTCCTTGCTCCGCCGCGACTCGTAGCGATTCGCGCCAGCCCTTCCGGACACGCCGAACGCCCACTCGATCTGGGTGTAGTACGACTCGAGGTCGTCGTAGGTGATCGGCCAGTCGACCAGTGTCGTCCCCGGCACATCGCCGACAATGCTGTGCAGTCTGAAATCTTCTTCGGTGAAGCGGGGCAGCCAGCCTTGCCAGTGCACGGTGCCGCCACCGACCATCTGCGGCACCGGGCAGAACAGCTCGGTCCGGAATTCGCCGTCTACCGTGTCCCGTACGGTGCGCGGGTTGAGCAACGGGTCGGGCCACAGGTTGTAGCGGTTGATGTTGGCGAGTTCGTCGCCACCAAACGTTTCTCGGGTACGCCACGGCCCGCGTTCTAACATGACCACGCGGATCCCGCGCTCAGTGAGGACCTTGGCGGCGGCCGCGCCGGAGGCTCCGGCACCGATGATGCAGACGTCAGCCCGATCGGGCTTGGCTCCGTTGGTCACGTTGCCTCCTTTGCTCCGGGGTGCTCCCGGTCATCTGCGAAGTAGTCCAGGGTGCTGTAGCGGCCGGTGTGCACCTCGGTAAGGGATGCAGGCCCCGGAAAACCGATGACATCCCAGCCGACTCGGTTGCGGTTGCCGCCGTAGATTGGGTCGGCGTAGAAGCCTTGGCGGGTGTGCAGGGCCAGCAGCGGTACGAAATCAAGATCAACTTCGGCGCTGGTCTGCTGCAGGGCGGGTTCGACGGGCGCGCCATACAGGGTCGTCCGCGCGCGTTCGAGGTCGGCTTCCTGGGTGCGGGACGGCTGCTCCAGATCCCGCAGTATCTCGTCCTGGTGCTCGGGCGCAAGATCAACGAAGTCGGCGTTGTGCACCTGGCCCGCCCGCTCGTCGAGATCCCGGACTCCGGAAATGTAACGCTCCCGCACCCGCTCGATCCGCTGTCGCCATGCTTCCGCGCGCTTCCCCGACAGCTGCTCAAAGCCGCTGCCATCAGGTTTTGCGTAGATGTAGTGGATTCCGGACAGGTACCGGTTGAGGAAGTCGATGGTGCCGGCCTCCCGAGCTCCAGGCGTGTCGTCGGTCGGGATGATGCGGGCCATCGCTGCTTCGATCGTGGCGCGTTGATGATCATCGAAGACCCTGCTCGTGGTTGCAAGATCAGGTTGCTGGCTCGTCATGCGGGCACCTCCACCCAACTGTTGATCTTGGCCGAGTCAATCACTGCCGCGGTGAGTACAGCCGCACGGTGACCGTCGGCGAATGTTGGGACCCCGTCTCGTTCCTCGCCGCCGGCGACGGCGTACGCATCGGAGACAAAAGCCGTGAAACTGTCTTGATAGCCCTGTGGGTGGCCAGCGGGCAGCTTCACCAACCGGCGGCTGTCGTCACTGGTCAACGTGTCGGGACCGCGGACGACAATGCGGCTATCGGTTGTGCCGCCGACCCAGAGTGTGTCGGGCTGCTCCTGGTCGAATGAATAGCTGGTCTGCGTGCCGTCGAACGAGAACCACAGGCGGTTCTTCCGACCGGGCGTCACCTGACTGACCACAAGCGACCCGGTGGCACCCCGATCGGTCTCGAACAGCACCACAGCGCCGTCCTCGGTCCGGGCTGCCACCCCACCCCGCTCGCGATACGCGTTTGCAGTGCTAGCGACAAGCCGAACAATCCTGTGACCGGTAACGAACTCCATCAGGTCGCACCAATGCACACCGATATCGCCGAAGGCGCGGGAGATGCCGCCCTGTGCAGGATCAACACGCCAGTTCATCGCGCTGCTGCCGGCCAGCCAGTCCTGCAGGTACGAGCCGTGCAACAGCCAGAGATCGCCGGCCTCGCCGGAGGCGATGCGCGCCCGCGCCTCTCGTACCGTCGGATAGAAGCGGTACACAAAGGGGACGGCGGTCATCCTGCCTGAACGGACCGCAGCCGCCACCAACGACTCAGTCTCACCGGTGCTGGTCGCCAGCGGCTTCTCGCAGATGACGGCCTTTCCGGCATCTATGGCCGCCGATGCAAGCTCGGCGTGGGTGGCGTTCGGGGTGCAGACATGCACCACATCAACGTCCGGGCTGTCGATCAGCTCTGCCGCAGACGCGGCCGAACGCCGGCTGCCGAGCCGGGCGGCCGCGTCTGCGCCCGAGGCGGGTGTGTGTCCGGCCACCCTGCTGATCACGTGGCCGGCTGCACGGACGGCTGCAGCATGCACGCCGCCCATGAAGCCGGTCCCAATGATCCCGGCGCGGAGGACCACAGGCGTGGTCTGTGACACGGGTCTACTTCTTGCGGGCCAGGGCGACGGCGAGGATGATGATCGCCCCGCGGATCACCTGCTGCTGACTCGCGTCCAGACCGGCCAGGATCAGGCCGTTGTTGATCAACCCGATCAACAACGCTCCAAAGAGCGTTCCGATTACCGAGCCGGATCCACCGAAGAGGCTGGTGCCACCCAGGATGACGGCCGCGATGGCGGACAGCTCGTCTCCTTGTCCCCATTGGAATCTGCCCGACTGCAGTCGGCCCGCGTAGAGCATGCCGGCGAAGGCCGCCACCACACCTGAGATCAGCAGCACCTCGAACTTGATCCGCTTGGTGTTGATGCCGGTGAACTCCGCGGCCATCCGGTTGCCACCGGTGGCGAGCACCTGCCGACCGAAGCGAGTCTTGGCCAGCACGACGGCCCCGACGGCGACGAAGATCGCCATCCATACGACCAGCCCAGGGAATGGACCCATATTTCCGGAGCCGAAGGCCAGGTTGTAGGCGTAGGACAGGATCGGCTGCGGTGCTGAGTCGGTGATCCATTGGGCCATGCCGAATGCGATGCCGAGCATGCCGAGGGTGACCAGGAACGAGGGGATTCCGAGAGCGGCGACCAGGCCACCGTTGATGGAGCCCACTACGGCGCCGACTAATAGGCCGGCGATAACACCAACCACAACGCCCCAGTGGGCCACAGCCATGGCCGTTACCACGCTCGCGAGACCGGCGACCGAACCGACGCTGAGGTCGATCTCGGCACAGGCAATCACGTAGGTCATGGCAACGGCGATCACGGTGATGGTCGCGGTCTGCCGGAGGATGTTCAGCAGGTTGTTGGGGGACAGGAAACCCTGATCGCCGAGCAGTATGGCGAAGAAAATAAAGATGACGACAAAGCCGATGTAGATGACGTAGCGCCGCCAGTCGAGTGTTGCGAACCAGTTACGCCGTTCAACGGCAACGGCGCCCTCGGTCTGGGGAGGCTTGGTGGTTTGGGTCACGGTCAAACTCCTTGAACGGCGTGTTGGAGGGACTCTTCGTCGGTGATGTCCTTGCGAGCGAGCTCCTGCTGGACAGCCCCGTCGCGCAAGATCAGGACGCGGTCGCTGACGGCGAGCAGTTCGGCGTACTCCGATGAGATGACGATCACTGCTTTGCCCTCGTGGGCGAGGTCGCGGATCATTGTGAGGATCTCGGTTTTCGTGCCAATGTCGACCCCGGCAGTCGGCTCATCCATGATCAAGACTTCTGGATCCGTGCCGAGCCACTTGGCGATGACGACCTTCTGCTGGTTTCCGCCCGACAGCAGGCGCACCGGCCGTGCCGGATTGGCCACCTTGACGGCGAACCGCTTGATGAGGGAAGCAGCCAGCTCTTTTCCTTTGCCGTCATCGATGAGCAGGCCTCGTTCGATCTTCTTGAGCAGCGGAAGTAGCAGGTTGTCGCGGACGGAGTGTTCAAGCACGAGGCCTTGCGCCCTCCGGTCCTCAGGGATCAACGCGAGGCGCGCCTTGATGGCCTGCCGTGGATCGGAGACGTCGACCCGCTGGCCATGGATTCGAATCTCCCCGGATTCCAGCTTGTCGATGCCGAACAGGCAGCGCGCCAACTCGGTACGCCCGCTGCCCATGAGGCCTGCCAAGCCGATGATCTCTCCACGGTGCAGCGTGAACGAGACGTTCTGTACCCGCGCGCCGGCGGTAAGGCCGTCAGCCTCGAGAAGCACCTCCGGCTCCGCCGAGGTGTCGCGCTCTTGATAGGCCATGCCCTCGATCTGCTGACCGACGATGCCCTCAACGATCTGGTCCGGAGTGATGTCGGTCAATCGCTCGGTGAGCAGGTTCTTGCCGTCGCGCAGGATGGTGATCCGATCGGCGATGCGGTACACCTCCTCCATCCGGTGGGAGATGTAGATGATCGAGATCCCTTGCGCCTTCAGGCGGCCGACCAGTTCGAACAGTTGGTCCGCCTCATGCTTGGCCAGGCTGGCAGACGGCTCATCCATGATCAGGACCCGAGCGTCCTGGGCCATGGCTTTGGCGATCTCGGTGAGCTGCCAATAGGCCGTGCCGAGGTCCGCGATCCGAGCTCCCGGGTCGACCTCGACCTCCATCTGTCGAAAAACCTCCCGTGCCTTCTCCCGCGCCTCGCGCACCTGGATGAGGACCTTCCCGGTGAGCGGCTCCGTGGTGAGGTAGATGTTCTGAGCCACTGTCAGCGTTGGCACGAGGCTGAATTCCTGAAACACCATGCCGATGCCGGCCGCCTTGGCGTCCTGAATGGAGGTGAAGTTGACCTCCTGGCCGTTGATGCGGATGACGCCGGAATCCTTGGTGTAGACCCCCTGCAGGATCTTCATCAGTGTTGACTTCCCCGCCCCATTGCCGCCAGCCAGAGCGTGCACCTCTCCCTGCGTCACCTCGAAATCGACGCCCGTGAGGACCACGTTGCTGTCGAAGGCTTTGGAGATGTCTCGCATCTCCACGGCCGGAACATCGGTCTCGGCGACCGGGGCCACGGCATCTGTCACTTGTGTCATCGGCCGCACACTCCTTACTTGAACGAGCTGACGAGTTCCTTGGGCGGGTCCTCGTGGTAGACCGTCTTCCAGGCGTCGAGGACGTTGTCGTGCTGTACCGGCAGTGCGCTCAGCGCGACATAGGGCGGAGTTTTTTCACCAAGGACCGCCAGGGCACCCAGCCGTGCCTCGGTGACGCCCTGGTCATAGGGCAACTGGGCGCCTAGTCCGACGACAAGTTCGCCCTTGGCGAGCGCGATGGCGACGTTCTTGCCTAAATCCTCAGTCGCGATCCGCAGATCGCCACGGCCTGAAGCGCGAGCCGCGGCCATGACGCCCTCAGCTGGCACGTCCCAGACTGCCCAGATACCGGCGAGATCGGGATGCTTGCTGAGCATGGCGTTGGCGACGCCCTGGGCGTCACCGGCGAAGTCAGGTCCGGCAATGCCTTGCTCTTCGACGATCTGGATGTCTGGGTAATCGCTTTGAATTGTCTTCTTGAAGCCGTCGTAGCGCTGCCGCGTCACGAAGAAGTCGGCCTCGTGGAAGATCACCCCGATCTTGCCCTTGGCGCCGAGAGCCTTGGCCATCAGATGGGCAGAGACGACACCGTTGCCGTAGTTGTCCGCGGAGACGGCCGAGACGTAGTCTGTGCCGGCCTTGAATCCCTTGGGCACGTTGTCCATGAAGACGAGCTTTGCCCCGCCCTGGGCCGCCGCTTTGTACGCGGTCGCCGTTGCGACGGGATCGGTCGGCAGCGACACTATGATGTTGGGCTTCTTGCTCATGACCGTTTCCAAGTCGGAGACCTGCTTGTCCGGCTTGAAGTTGGCGTCGGTGACCGCAACGACTTCGATGCCGAGATTCTTGAACTCGGAGCGGAGTCCGGCGATCTGGGCGCTCGACCAGTCGTTGCCGGCATAGTGCATGACGATGGCGGCCTTGGCGCCCTTTGCTTTGATCTGGCTGAGCTGGTCAGGAGTCAGGTCCGCCATCTTCGCAGGTGAGGGATCCTCGCCGTTGGGCCCCTTGCTGAGTACCTGACCCTGCAGCGCCTGCAGAGCCTCGTCGGCCTTTTGGGCGGCGGCCTGATCGGGCGGGGCAGTAGTCGTCTGGCCAGGGATGTAACAGCCGGCCAAGGTCGCCACGGCAAGTATGGCGACGCCGACTCGGGCGAGCTTTCGTCTCAAGGGAACCTCCGTGGTTAGATGTCGCGTCTGCCCTGGCGAAGCTCGCCCGGGGGCTACGCAACCTGCATGGTGAGAAGCTGGTCGAGGTAGGCCTTGCTGATCTTGGCCGCCCGCAACGGACTGCCGGCATAAGAGTCGAGCTCAACTATCAGCCAGCTGTCGTATCCCGTCTCCCGGACGGCAGACAGGATGTCGGAGAAGTCCAGCGAGCCCTGACCGAGCGGTCGGAACTCGAGCGGATCCAGCGCCACGTCCTTGAGGTGGACATGAGCGACGCGATCCCCGTACTGGCGAATCAGGGCTGCCGGGTCCCCGCCGCCAGCAGCAAGATGAGCGGTATCCGGGCAGAACGCAATCTGCGTGCGAGGCAGCAACTGCTCGAGTTCTTCGGGGCTCTCCACGATCGTGCTCAGATGCGGGTGGTACGAGGCGACGAGGCCATGCTGGCGAGCAAGCTCGTGGACCCGATCAAGAGCGTCGGCCAGGCGGTCGTAGTCCTCAGCCGTTGTGCCCGCGGCCCGGCGGGCGCCGCCACCGACCACCAGGCGTTCCGCACCGAAGGTGGCCGCCAGCTCGCAGGCCCGACGTACCTTGTCCAACTCATCAGGCAGGACATCGGGATAGACGAACCCGGCACCGGTGTAGACACTGACCAGTTCAACGCCGTTCTCGACAAGCAAGCCGCGCAATTCGTCCGGACGGTCGGCGTACGCGGCTAGGTTGCCATCGAACATCTCTGTGCCGGCGTAGCCGGCCGTCGCAATGTCGCGTACGGCCTCCTCCATCGAGCCGTAGGTCAGGTAATAGAGGTCTTTAGCACTGGTGACGCCCTGTGCATGCCCAACAACGCCACCCCAAGTGATCGAATGATACCCAAGTTGCACATCCCCCCCTTTCTTTCGACTCTGTGGGCGATTAAACTGCACGCAATGTGCAGAAGTCAAGAGATGTGGGGCGAATCTCCGCCTAGAAGTGGGAGTCGGAAGTACTTGTTGTGAAAGACCTTCGCCTCGCGAGAATTCGCGGAATCAGGTGCAAAGATCTATACGGCCGGACAGAGGCAGATCGCACGACACATCAGCAAAGAGAGGGCGATGGCAGTCGAACCCAGAGATCTCCCAAGTGATGATCACCTGGATGAGATCGTGTCAATACTGGATATCGTTCGCTCAGGTCTTGCCCGGACCAAGCCGGAAATCACCCGGAATACCGGTCTTGGACGCAACATGGTGACCCAGCGCGTCAACCAGCTGTTGGCGATTGGACTTATCGAGGAGCAGGGACTCGCGGCCTCGAGCGGCGGCCGGAATCCACGAGCCTTACGTTTCCGGGGTGACGCTGGCCAGGTGCTGGTTGCCCATCTCGGCGCCACGCACTTCAGCGCCGGATGCGCCGATCTGCAGGGCAATATCATCGCCCAGCACCGCGAACCCTGTGAGGTCGCCGATGGCCCCAAGATCGTTTTGGACCGAGTCTGCGATGTGTTTGATCGACTGCTTAGCCAACACCCGGGCGACTTGTGGGGGATCGGCATAGGCCTTCCTGGGCCGGTTGACTTCAGTTCGGCTCGAACCATTGCGCCTCCGATCATGCCGGGGTGGGATCGCTACGACGTGCGCGGGCATCTGGTGGACCGCTTCGGCAGCGCAGTGTGGGTTGATAACGATGTAAATCTGATGGCGATCGGAGAAGTCCGGGATGGACTGGCTCGCGGCCAGCAGAACATGGTCTATATCAAGATCGGCACGGGGGTCGGCGCAGGGTTGATTTCCAACGGCCAGATCCATCGCGGAGCTCAAGGCTGTGCCGGAGACATTGGCCACATCCGCGCTCTCCCGGACTCCACTGTCCCTTGCCGGTGCGGGCAGCTGGGGTGTCTTGAGGCGTTGTCGGGAGCGGCCGCACTCCTCGATCAGGCGCAGCAAGCCGGCAAGGAAGGGCGCAGCAACTTTCTCAGTGGCATCGTCAACGATGGCCGCACGGTGACGTTGTCCGACATCGGCGACGCGCTGGCGCGCGGAGACAGGGTGATGCGAGAGCTGATGGTTTCGGCCGCTCAGCTAGTGGCTGATGCCGCTGCTCGGATCGTCAATTTCTACAATCCCGGCCTGATCTTGATCGGTGGCTCGGTGGCGCATATCGGTGACATCTATCTGTCCGCCATCCGACAGACGGTTGCAGCACGTTCCCTGCCGCTTGCGACGCGCGATCTGCAGATTGGACGATCGCGGCAGGAAAGCAACCCGGGATTGACCGGTGGAGCCTTCATGGTGATCGACGAGTTGCTGTCGCGCGATCGCATCGGCCGCTGGATTCAGCAGCGGACGCCGGTGGGTCGCCCAGATCTGGTCTCTTAAGCGTATTCATCGGCGCTGGTTGAGGTCAGTCGGCGGCTACGAAGATCGGGGTGAGCGACACCTCCAGCAGCATCCGGCCGCCGCGTACCTCGCCCGGCTGCCGCTGACCCAACGGCGTCAGGGCCGTTGCACGAGTTGCACACCACGGCCAGCCGAATGGCATCGGTGGCTCGTCCTCTCCGTCGAACGAGTCGCGCTGCCGCCACACCACCAGCAGTGGTCCCCACTCACGGCGGCGTTCGTCGAACAGCAAGAGGTCTGTGCCACATCGGATTTTGAAATCGACTGGGGTACGTGAAGCAGGTCGAGTCGTCGGAACCGCTTAGGACTGAGTGGAAGGCCGGTGTCGATAAAGGACCTACTCGAGGCTTCTGTGCACGGCCGCTCGGTGCTGGTAACCCGACAGGGTTTCGGCATCGGCTCAATCGGCGTCTCTGCCCCAGCCGTGCCGTGGGCTAGCTGTGGAGATTTAGTCGAGGCGACGTTTGTGAACGATGAGCACATCTGGCCATAGCTCCACGAAGTCGCTGGATTCGAATGCGTGGGTGATGACGGCCAGACCGGCGCCGACGAGTTCGAGCAATGCGTCATTTGTGATGTTTCCAGTGGCCACAATGAGCAGACGTCGCGGCGAGCCAGTCAGCAGGTGGCTGTTACGGAAGTCAGCGTCTTTCGTAACGACGATCCGATCCTGTGCGTCGGCGATGGTGCAGATTTGTTGATCGGTCGATCGATTGCCCGCAGGAAGCGATGAAGTGTGAATAGCATCGTGACCGCGCTTATTAAGGAACGTTGCCAAGCGTGCCGGCAACTGTGCATCGAAGACGAACTTCACGCAGCCCCAGGCCGGTCAACCCTCCGGCCGCCTGCGGTCAGGGCACCAAACTCAAGTGCCGCAAGCAAGTCGTCGCGCTCCAAGTCCGGGTAGTCTGCGAGGACCTCATCGAAGGTCATACCCGAGGCTAGCAGTTCCAGCAGCGTCTGGACCGGGTAGCGCAACCCGCGGACCACCGGTTGGCCGTGGCATACCTCTGGGTCGGTCGTGATGCGCTCCAGTCGAGACATGCGATCAGCGTACCGGGAGATGTGACCTCAGCAGTCGACGCGGCCATGTGCCCCATGTGTGCCCCCAGGTTGCAGTCAGGCACGTCCGCGGCCGCAAAATGCACGTCTGGCACGCGATGCTCACGCCTAACCAGACGGACGCGATGCCTTCGCAACGAGTCTGTGTAGCCACTCGTCATCTGGGCGAGCCGTTCCGGCAGTGGACGACCGACGAGATACTCGCCTCGGTGACGTCGAAGCCGCTCCTCTACGCTCCGGGAACGAACTGGAACTACGCTCACACCAATTACGTGATCCTTGGGCTCGCCCTCGAGAAGATCACTGGGAAGAAGATGCAGGACGTCCTGCAGGAGAAGGTGCTGGGCCCGCTTGGGCTGACGAACACCACCGATCCCGGCACACCCGCCATCCCCGAGCCGGCGCTGCACGCCTTCACCTCCGAACGGCGGTCGCAACTGGGCATCCCGGCCGCCACCCCGTTCTATGAGGAATCGACGTATTGGAACCCCTCGTGGACGATCACCCATGGCGCCATTCAGACCAGCAACATCTTCGATGTGGCCGCACGGCGGTCGGCATCGGAACGGGCAAGCTGCTGTCGCCGGAGGCGTACCAGAAGATGATCTCGACCGACCTCCGGGGCAAAACGAAGGCCCTGCCCGGCTGCGCCACCTGCGGCCCCTCGGACGAGTTCTACAGCTATGGACTCGGCATCGTGACGACCGGCAACTGGCTCATGCAGAACCCGCTTTTCTCGGGCGAGGCCGGCACATTCGCCTACCTACCGTCCCAGAAGGTGGCGATCGGGCTAGCGCTCACGTTCTCCCCAGACGCGTTCGCGGCGGATGGAAGCTATAAGCCGGAGGTCACATCGAACGCGGCCGATGCGGTCTGGCGGGAGATCGCCACCGTTCTCGCACCGAACGACCCCCCTCCGACCAAGCGGTAGCTCCCGGCGAACATGCCAGGGCCACCGGCGAGGGCTTCCTGGCGCCCGGGGCCGCGCTCGGCCGACCGTTCCCTCGCTCACACGGTCGGCGGCTCAACTGCCGGCGGTGCTCCCGCCCGCACCGACGCTGCGCGCACCGGGCCGGATATGGTGCGGCTGCGCGGCTTAATTAGTCGCAGCGCGGCTGGCCATTGGCCGGGACCCGGCCGTCAGGATCAACGCCAACTCGAGATTGCTCGTAAGCTGTCGCGCGCGAGTTACGTCCACCCACGTGGTGTGCGAGTCAGTCTGTATGCGCGTGGTCTGCGAATGCTACAACGCCCTTGATGCTCCGGCCGTCGACCGGTGGGCTGAGG
>Ga0075434_100004454_pt1 | contig 12626 bp, 7 predicted proteins | sample RhiMethybrSRZTD3_FD_75298 | JGI IMG/M metagenome (GOLD analysis project Ga0075434, IMG submission 75298) | Populus rhizosphere microbial communities from Tennessee, USA - Rhizosphere MetaG P. TD hybrid SRZTD3 | ecosystem: Host-associated > Plants > Roots > Rhizosphere > Soil | place: USA... | reverse complement strand
CGGCCGCGAGACGTTCAAGGAAACTGCCCGCGGTGCCGAGGCCGGGATCATAGTAGAGCTGCTGGGCTGACGTGCCGCCCTGGCGCAGATCGACGAGATCGGACAGGATCGCCACGTTGCTTTGTGGCGCGGCGCTATCGGCATTGTTCCAAGTGCCATCCAGGCAAATCACCAGGTTGGCCATGCTTGCCCCCCAAGCCAAAGGCGGGCGAGTGTGCACTGATTCTTGGGCTGCGCGCCGCTGGCCGGCGGCCTTGAGCTCGGCCGTGCCTTCGCTTTTTTGTTGGCAACGCGCAAGCCCGCCTAGCGGCGACGGCCCGGGGCTGCGCGGGCGGCGCCGGCCCGCGGCCCGGGCACAGGCGGCGGCTTGGCAAGGCTTCCCCACAAACCCCGAAATGATCAATCTCCGGGGTGCGCGAGGCTCGGCCGAGCGAGCGGCGCGCGGGCAAGCGCGCTCGCGCGGTGAGTGGCCGGCGCGGCGGTTGGAAGCCTTGGCGATGTGGGCCTCCTCCCAACCGGCCTGCGCCGCACACGTCACGCGCTTGTGATCGATCTCGCCACAACGACCCCTTGAAATCCGAAGTACAGTGACCAACCAGCGGACCCCAGTTTAGGACCTTTTTGACAGTGCCTCGTCACCACGGCCATCAGCGCCCTTGCTGTGGCAGGAGTGACAGTGTCGGCCAGATTTGATTGGTCAGCACAGCCGGCAGCTGCCGGCCACGAAATAAGAGGGTCTGCTGCTTCGTTCTGCCGGGTTGGCGGCGCGAAGGCATGAGCGCCCCGCGTTCGGGAATTGCGGCCAAGGAGGTAGGATCAATGGCGAACTTACGGGTGAATGGGCAGGAGCGCACCTACGACGGTGATCCGTCGATGCCGCTCCTGTGGTACCTGCGCGACGAGCTGGCCCTGACCGGCACCAAGTTTGGGTGCGGGGTCGGCCTGTGCGGCGCCTGCACCGTGCACATCGACGGCGCGGCGCAGCGTGCCTGCATGGTGCAGATGTCAGAGGCGACCGGCAAGGCCGTCACCACCATCGAAGGCCTCCACCCCAAGCACGAGCACCCCGTACAAATTGCCTGGCGCGAGGTGAGCGTGCCCCAGTGCGGGTATTGCCAGGCCGGCCAGATCATGCAAGCGGCCGCGCTGTTGGCCAAAAAGCCCGCGCCGTCCGATGCGGAGATCACCGCCGGCATGACCGGCAATCTCTGTCGCTGCGGTTGCTATCAACGCATCCACGCGGCCGTGCGCGCCGCTGCCAAGGGGGCGTGACATGACAGAGCTCAGCACGCATCGCAAACTTGTAATCAGCAACGTTAGCCGCCGCGACCTCTTGAAGGGCGTGGTTGCCTCGGGCGGGCTCGTGCTCGCCGCGCAACTGTCGGGCGTCAAAGGCGCCTTCGCCGGCTATCCGACCGGCGCCTCCGCCATGCCGAACGGCGTCGTTTCCGACCCGAAGATTTTCGTGTCGATCGGCGGCGACGGCATTGTCAGCATCGTCGCGGCCCGCGCCGAAATGGGCACGGGGGCCGCCCGCACGGCGCTGCCGATGATGGTGGCCGACGAAATGGGCGCCGACTGGGCGCGCGTTAAGGTGGTGCAGTCCCCCGGTGACGAGAAGACCTACGGCAACCAAGACACCGACGGTTCGCGCAGCGTACGCCACTTCATCCAGCCGATGCGCCAATGCGGCGCTGCCGCACGGCAGATGCTCGAGGCGGCGGCCGCCAAGAAGTGGGGCGTCGATGTCGGCGAGGTCGAGACGCAGGTGCACGAGGTGGTGCACAAGGCCTCGGGCCGCAAGCTCGGCTTCGGTGAGCTTGCCGCTGATGCCGCCGCCCAGCCGGTGCCGGCGGAGGACAAGATCAAGCTGAAGGACGCCAGCGCCTTCCGCTATATCGGCAAAGGCAACGTGCGTCCGACGGACCAGGTCGACATCACGACCGGGCACGCCGTCTACGGCCAGGACGTCATGCTGCCGGGCATGAAGTTCGCCGTCCTCGCCAGGCCGCCCGTCGTTGGCGGCAAGGTCGCCTCCCTCGACAGCAGCGCCGCCATGAAGGTTCCTGGCGTCGAGAAAATCGTCACCCTTGCGCCGACGCCCGCGCCCTACAAATTCGCCCCCTTGGGCGGCGTGGCCGTCATCGCCAAGAGCACCTGGGCCGCGCTCAAGGGTCGCGACGCGCTCAAGATCACCTGGGATGCGGGGCCAAATAAGGCCTACGACTCCAAGGCCTATCGGGCCCAGCTCGAAGAGAGCGTACGCAAGCCCGGCAAGGTCGAACGCAACGTCGGCGATGTGGACAAGGCGCTGGCGTCCGCGGCCAAGGTGATCACGGCCGAATACTATGCTCCCCACATGCATCATGCGACCATGGAGCCTCCGGCGGCCGCGGCCAGCATGAGCAATGGCAAGTGGGAAGTGTGGGCGCCGGTGCAAAGCCCCGGCCAGGCGCGCGACGATATTGCCAAGGCGCTTGGCGTCAAACCCGAGGAGATGGTGCTGCACACCACGCTGCTCGGCGGTGGTTTCGGGCGCAAATCCAAGTGTGACTTCGCCATCGAGGCGGCACTGCTCTCCAAAGAATTGGGTGGCACGCCGGTCAAGGTGGTGTGGACACGCGAGGACGATCTGCAGCACGGCTTCTATCACACCGTGACCGCAGAGCGCTTCGAAGCGGGCGTCGACGCCAACAACAAGGTAATCGCCTGGCGGCATCGCAGCGCGGCACCGTCGATTCTCTCCACCTTCGCGCCCGATCCGAAGCATCCCTTCGACATCGAGCTCGGCATGGGTTGGGTCGACACCCCGTTCAACGTGCCCAACATCCGCATGGAGAGCGGGGAGGCGCAGAGCCACGTCCGCATCGGCTGGTTCCGCTCGGTCAACAACGTCGTCCATGCCTGGTCGACGCAGTCCTTCGTGGCCGAGATCGCCCAGCAACTGGGCAAGGACCCGAAGGACTTCCTGTTGGAACTGATCGGGCCCGATCGCACCATCGACCCGCGCGAGCAGCTCACGACCAAGTGGTGGAACTACGGTGAACCCTTCGAGACCTATCCCATTCAAACCGGGCGGTTGCGAAGGGTGGCCGAACTCGCCGCCAAGGAAGCGGGCTGGGGCAAACAGCTGCCCAAAGGGCAAGGGCTCGGCATCGCCGCGCACCGCAGCTTTGTCAGCTACATTGCCACGGTGGTGCACGTGGAAGTCGGCGAGAAGGGGAAGATCACCATTCCTCGCGTCGACACCGCCATCGACTGCGGCTACTGCGTGCATCCCGAGCGGGTGCGCTCGCAAATCGAAGGCGCTGCCGTGATGGGCCTGACCCTTGCCAAATACAGCGAGGTCACCGCCAAGAACGGCGCCATCGAGCAGACCAACTTCAACGACTATCCGCTCGTGCGCATCGATGAATCGCCCAAGGAGACGCGCGTGCACATCGTCGAGAATAGCCTCGATGTGCCGCCGAGCGGGGTTGGCGAGCCAGGGGTTCCGCCCTTCGCGCCAGCCTTGTTTAACGCCATCTTTGCCGCCACCGGCAAGCGGCTGCGCCAGCTGCCGCTTGGCGATCAACTGGCTTGAGACGAACCTAAGGGGGCCAGGCGCAAGTCGGCGCTTGCGCCCCCCATCGGTTCCCACACGCAAAGCGCATCGGCCCCAACCCCCGTTGGGGCCTATTTGTTGGGAGGCGCGCGCAGCGCTGGCGGCTGGACAGGCCGCCACCGAGGCGCGACAATTGCGCGAGTTGGAGCGGATGTGACATGCTCTCGAGCCTGAAAGCGATCTGGGCCCGCCTTGCGAGCGGGCCGAGCGGCGGCGGCGCGCCAGCCGCCATCGAGCCCGTCGACTACAAGGGCTTTCGCATCCGTCCTGCCCCCTACCTCTCCGGCAGCCAGTACCAGACCGCTGGCAGCATCGAGAAGGACACACCCGACGGCCGCAAGGAACATCGCTTCATCCGCGCCGATACCTACGCCAGTCGCGAGGATGCCATCGCCTTCACTGTAGTGAAGGCCAAGCAGATGATCGATCTGCAGGGCGAGCGCCTGTTCGGCTGAACCTCTGCCAAAGCCAGCAAATGCCTTGCCGCGCGGCTGACCGCGGCGCGCAAAGCGGCCCATCAGCGCAGCCTTCTGCGCCGCCACCGAGGCGCGTGTCCAATTTGTAATCCACTCTGTCCAAACTGTAATCGTCGCACACCTTTGCGAGACCACCAGCGCGCATATCTAAACAGGCAAAGCTCTCTCCGGGCGCGTTACCGGGGAGACGATCGTGGCTCGCATCTAGGAGATCAAGCATGCCTTCGCTTCCCCAGCACCCGGAGCACCCAAGATCCGCCAAAGTGCGCCTCTCCCGGCGCGGCCTTTCTGCCGTGGCGGGAGTTGGCATGCTCGCGCTGGCGAGCGCCGTTGCCGCGCTCGCGCCGGGCGAACACGCGGCGGGCCTCATGTCCAGCAGCAGCGCGCTCGCCGCCGAGACCACCGCCCCGCCGGCGGCCGCCATGCCCAGTTTTGCTGACCTGGTGGAGCGGCTCAAGCCCACGGTCGTTTCCGTTTATGTGGACGCCGAAATCGGCAACGTCGCCGAACTCGGACGCGGCCGCCAGAACCAGGAGTTCCAGGGACAGAACCCGTTTGGCCAAGGCTCGCCATTCGAGTTCTTCTTCCGCCAGTTCGGCAACGGCGAGCGGATGCCCGCCCAGAAGGTGCGCGCCCAGGGTTCCGGCTTCTTTATCTCCGCCGACGGCTACGTCCTCACCAACAACCATGTGGTCGAGCACGCCAAGAACGTGCAGATCAGGACCACGGAGGGCAAAACGCTCGACGCCAAGGTGATCGGCAGCGACGCCAAGACAGATCTTGCGGTGCTCAAGGTGACCTCCGCGGACAATTTCCCCTTCGTCAAGTTCGCCGCCCAGACGCCGCGCGTCGGCGATTGGGTGTTGGCGATGGGCAATCCCTTCGGTCTTGGCGGCACCGTGACGGCGGGTATCGTCTCCGCCAGTGGCCGCGACATCGGCTCGGGACCTTACGACGACTACCTGCAGATCGATGCCCCCGTGAACAAGGGCAACTCCGGCGGGCCGACCTTTAACACCCAAGGCGAGGTGATCGGTGTCAACACCGCGATCTATTCGCCCTCTGGCGGCTCCATCGGCATTGCCTTTGATATCCCCGCCGATACCGCCAAGACGGTTGCCGAACAGCTCAAGACCAAGGGTACGGTGTCACGCGGATGGATCGGTGTGATGGTGCAACCGGTCACGGCCGATATTGCCGACAGCCTCGGCCTAAAGGAGCCGAAGGGAGCCCTGATCGATGACGTGCAACAGGGCGGTCCCGCCGCCAAGGCCGGCCTGAAGAGCGGCGACGTGGTGCTTGCCGTCGGCAACGAGGAGATCAAGGACGCGCGCGAGCTGGCGCGCAGGATTGCCAGCGTTGCGCCCGGCCAGCAGCTGCGCTTGAGCGTCAAGCGCGATGCTGGCGAACAGGCCATCACGGTGACGACGGCCGCCTTTCCCGACGAGGCAAAGGCGGCGCGTCAGGATCCGCGCGAGCCCAGCAGCAACCCCGCCGACGCCAAGCTCGGCTTGTACCTGGCCCCGGCCAGTCAAGTCGAGGGGGCCGGCTCGCAGGGCGTGGTTGTCGTCAATGTCGACCCGAGCGGCGTTGCCGCCGACAAGGGCCTGCAGCAAGGCGACGTGATCCTGGACGCCGGCGGCAAGGCCGTATCCACGCCCGATGAGGTCTCAACCGCCGTCGACGCGGCGCGCAAGGCCGGCAAGCACACCATCCTCATGCGCGTGCGCGGCGCGGACGCCACGCGCTACGTGGCCCTGCCGATCGCCTAACCGGGCGCGCTGAGGTTACCGAGCTAAGAGGGCGCCACGGCTCGGCCGTGGCGCCCTTTGCTCAAGCCCGGAACGGCCACCGGCCCGATCAGTTGCCGAACAGCCCCTGGAAGAAGTCGTTGCTGGTTTGCTGGTAGCCCTTGCCCCGCTTCTGGGAGGCCTCGCGCAGCACCTCGTTGCTGTTGGGGGCGGGCTCGGGTGGCAGTGGCTTGCCGGCCAGCGCCGCGATCAGGCGCCGGTCATGCCCATAGAGGTCGGCGTGGAACTTGACATGGGTGTCATCGCCCGCCACGGCGGTGAAGTAGGTCACGTGCACGGGGATCTGCGTTGACAGCGTGATCTCGTTGTTGCCTCCCCGCGCCATCAGATCGCGCACCTGCTCGGGCGACCAACCCTTGTCTTCGCCCAGCAGAATTTCGGCGAGTTTACCGGGGTTCTGCACGCGCATGCAGCCGTGGCTGTAGGCGCGCACCGGCTTTTCGAACAGCTCGCGCTGGGGCGTATCGTGCATGTAGATGTCGTGTTTGTTCGGGAACCTGAACTTCACGGCGCCAAGCACGTTGGCGGCCCCCGGCGGCTGGATGAAGGTGAAGCGACGGATATCGACTTGGCTCCAGTCGACCTGGCTGGCGTCGATCGGACGGCCGTTGTAGCTGACCCGCAGGTTGTGCCGCTCCAGCACGCGCGTGTCGCTGCCGCCGAAGCCGCCGAAAATCCCGTAGCCGCCGCTGGGCCGCAGGTAGGGCAGGATCTCCTTGACCTTGATGGAGTCGGGCACACCCCACTCCGGGCCAAACACCACGTAGCGCATGTTGGCGGAGAACATCACCGTCTGCGTCTCGGGCTTGCCGACGATGATCTTGGCCTGGTGGATGAGCCGACCATGCTTGACGACACGCGTCATGAACTCGGGAATGTTGTCCCAGACATACATTTTGCCGAGGTCCTCTGGCATCCAGCGCCAACGCTCCATGTTGGCGATGATGCGCTGGAGGTCGGAGGCAGGAGAGACCTCGACGGGCCGCGCCGCGCCGCTGTTGAGCGCCGCCCGCGTGCGCGCGTTGATGACGCCGTCCGGGCGCAGACCCTTTTGCCGCTGGAAGGCCATCACCGCCTCGGCCAGCGCCTCGTCATAGACATCGCGCGTTCCCGCCTTGGCCGGCACCTCGAGGCGCTGGCGCAAAAAGGCGATGTGGGGGTGCTCCATGCCGGGCTTGAGCGTGGGCCCGTTCGGCACCTCGATCAGCGGCTCGGCGCCGGCGTCGGGACGATAACCGCCGGCGGGCGCCTTGAGCAGAGCCTGGCGCAAGCGCTCGAATTGGGGATGCTTGGGATGCAGGCCCTGCAGATAGGTCCCCGGCGTGTCGGTGGCGGCGAGCGCGGCTAGCACCTCCTTGGGCTCGATCAGGCTCGGTTTTTGGTCGAAGTTGCGGCTGACCAGGGATGGATCGAGCCGCCCGCCGCGCGCATGCCGCGCATACTGCAGCGCCGCCAGGCCCAATTTGATCTCGGCTGCCGCAAGCGCGGAAACCCGCGCTTCGCCCGAGGCCAGCTGCGGCAGATCGAAGGCGGCGACACTGAGGCCCCAGTCCTCCGCCTTGCGGATTTCGGCAAGGGCATGGCGCGCGCGGGCGGTGAAGCCGTCGGCCTTTACCCACAGCGGTGCCGCGCTGCTCTCGGCATAAAAGCTCACCAGTGCCGCCCGATCGGCACGATCGACCGGCGCGCGCGTGCCCTGTGCCAGTTGCTGACGCACCTCCTCGACAATGGGATCAACCACGGGGGCGACCGATGCTGGGGGCAGCGCCGGCTCGGCGGCGGCTGGCGCGTAGGGCGCCGCAGCCGGCGGCGCGGTGGGCTCGGTGCTGGCGGCCGGCTCGGCCGGATCCGACGTCGCGGCCGCCTGGGCGGCGGGTGTCGCCGCCACCGCGGCAGGATCCGTCAAAGCCTGCGCCTGCGCCGCACCGGCCAGGCTAAGGGCCACGACAATTTGCGCCGCGACCGTGCCGGCGGCCCCCGCAACCCCGATTATTCTGAGCATTGTTTGTTTTTCTCCAAGACTCGCCGCACGCTAGCCGCAAGTGCCGGCCCTGACCAGCAATACGCGCGCCACCCCTGCGCAGATCGCGCGCAAGTCTGGCAAGCCTGCCACAGGGAGAAGACGTTTTTTTGCAGCCCGACCACCCCATTAAGGGGGGGCCAATGTGGCGACTTTTAGCGCCGGCTTACACCGACCTCGCCACGCCATTCCGCCCCGGGGCTCGACCCGCCCGCGCCGAGCCGGGTCAAGACGGGGCGCGGCCGACGCTGGCTAGTCGCCAGCGCCCGGCGCCCGGCCCAAGCTTGCGAACAGGGCCTCCAGGATGGGACGCTGGCCCTTCAGGATCTTGCGCCGGGCGGCATCGGGGCCAAACCAAGCGGCCCGGTCGACTTCCGGAAATTCGCCAAGCCGCCCCGACCGGGGTGGCCACTCCATGGCAAAGGTATTGGAGGCGAGGCTCGCCGGATCGAAAGTCCCCTCGATGGCCCACACCTCGACGATTTTGGCCGCCGACTGGCGGAAGGCCCCGAGCGCCAGGGCTGTGCCCTCGGCCTTGCCGCCGGTTTCTTCGGCGAACTCCCGCTTGGCGGCGGTAAAGGCGTCCTCGCCCGGCTGATAGCCGCCCTTGGGAATGGTCCAGGCACCATCATCCTTTTTCGCCCAGTAGGGTCCGCCAGGATGCACCAGCAGGACCTCGATTTCGGGCCCGCTCAGGCGGTAGAGCAAAATGCCTGCGCTCTGTTGCGGCATGGACCCTTCATCGGACTGCCGGACGCCGGCGCGCGCACGACATGGGGGCTAAGGCAAAGCACGATCCTAAGGCGTGGGCCTCCCACAGGCGGGCCCGCGGGCGCCCCCCGGACGCCCGGCGACCCTCCCGTGGCTCATTCGGCCGCCTCCCGCTTTGCCCTGAGCGTACTGCGCCGGCCCAAGAGCTCCTTGAGATATTGGCCCGTATAGCTCTCCTTCACCTTGGCCACGTCCTCGGGCGTGCCCTGCGCCACGATCGAGCCGCCGCCGTCGCCGCCCTCGGGCCCCATGTCGATGATCCAGTCTGCGGTTTTGATCACCTCGAGGTTGTGTTCGATCACAACCACCGTATTCCCAGCGTCCGCCAGCTCGTGCAGCACCTCCAACAGCTTTGCCACGTCGTGGAAGTGCAGGCCCGTCGTCGGTTCGTCCAGAATATAGAGGGTTCGCCCGGTGGCACGGCGCGACAGTTCCTTGGCGAGCTTGATGCGCTGCGCCTCACCGCCGGAGAGCGTTGTGGCCTGTTGGCCAATGTGGATGTAGCCGAGCCCAACGCGCGCCAAGGTCTCGAGCTTGTCACGGATCGATGGCACGGCCTTGAAGAACTCGGCGCCCTCCTCCACCGTCATGTCGAGCACATCGGCGACGGATTTGTCCTTGAACCTCACCTCGAGGGTTTCGCGGTTGTAGCGCTTGCCCTTGCACACATCGCAAGTCACGTAGACGTCGGGCAAAAAGTGCATCTCGATCTTGATGACGCCATCGCCCTGGCACGCCTCACAGCGGCCACCCTTGACGTTGAAGGAGAAACGGCCGGGCTGATAGCCGCGCGCCTTCGCCTCCGGCAAGCCCGCATACCATTCACGGATGGGCGTGAAGGCACCGGTATAGGTGGCCGGGTTCGAGCGCGGCGTGCGCCCGATCGGCGACTGGTCAATGTCGATCACCTTGTCGAGGTGTTCCAAGCCCTCGATCCGGTCGTGCTCGCCGGGATACTCGCGCGCATTGCTGAGGCGGCGCGCCACGGCCTTGTAGAGCGTATCGATCAGCAAAGTGGATTTGCCGCCGCCCGATACGCCCGTGATGCAGGTGAGCAGGCCCAACGGGATTTCCGCCGTCACGTTCTTCAGGTTGTTGGCGCGCGCACCAATCACCTTCAACGCTTTGTCGTTGCGCGGGCGCCGGCGCGCCGGGCTCGGGATCTGGCGCACCCCGGTCAAGTATTGCCCGGTGATGCTGTTGGGGTTGGCCATCACCTGCTCGGGCGTACCTTGCGCGACGATGTGGCCGCCATGGATGCCGGCGCCGGGTCCGATGTCGACCACGTGATCGGCCGATAAAATCGCGTCCTCATCGTGTTCGACGACGATCACCGTATTGCCGATGTCGCGCAGGTGTTTCAGGGTTTCCAACAGGCGCGCGTTGTCGCGCTGGTGCAGGCCGATCGATGGTTCATCGAGGACGTACAGGACCCCGGTCAGACCCGAGCCGATCTGCGAGGCGAGGCGGATGCGCTGGCTCTCCCCGCCCGACAACGTACCCGAGGCGCGCGACAAGGTGAGATAGTCGAGGCCGACGTCGACCAGGAACTGCAGGCGTTCGCGGATCTCCTTCAGGATGCGGGTTGCGATCTCGTTCTGCTTTTTGGAAAGCTTCTTTGGCAGCTCCGCGAACCAGGCATTGGCGGCCCGGATCGACATATCGGTGACCTGGCCGATATTGAGGGCGTCGATCTTCACCGCCAGCGCCTGCGGCTTCAGCCGATAGCCCGAGCACGCATCGCAAGGATGCGCCATTTGATAGCGGGATAATTCTTCGCGTACCCAATCGCTATCGGTCTCCCGGAAGCGCCGCTCGATGTTGTTGATCACGCCCTCGAAGGGCTTGCTGTTTCGGTATTTGCGCGCGCCGTCCTCATAGACGAACTCGACCTCCTCGTCTTGCGTGCCGAACAGGATGCCCTGCTGCGCCTTCTTCGGCAGCTTTTCCCAGGGCGTGGTCATCGAGATCTTGAAGTGCTTGGCGAGCGAGGCCAGCGTCTGCTCGTAATAGGGCGAGGTACTGCCGGTCTTGGCCCAAGGGTAGACGGCCCCTTGCTTCAGGCTGAGCGTCGGATCAGGCACCACCAGATCGGCCTCGAAGCGCAACTCGGTGCCAAGACCGTCGCATTTCGGGCAGGCTCCCGCCGGCGCATTGAACGAGAAGAGCCGCGGTTCGATCTCATCGATGCTGAAGCCCGAGACCGGGCAGGCAAAGCGGGCGGAAAATACGATGCGCTCGTGCGTCTCGTTTTTATTGCGCAGGACGCCCTCTTCGCGCTCCGCGCCGGCAGCCTCCCCGCCGGCGTCGGCGCTTGCCCCCGCCGCCTGGGCGGCCGGTGTGGCTTTCCCCTTGGCGCTCCTGCCGCCCCCCGTCAGCGGTCGATCGGCAAACTCGGCAATGGCGATGCCGTCGGCCAACTCGAGCGCGGTTTCAATCGAGTCGGCAAGACGGGTGCCCACGTCCTTGCGCACCACCAGGCGATCGACCACCACGTCGATGTCATGCTTGTATTTCTTATCGAGCTTGGGTGCGTCCGCGATCTCGTAGAATTGGCCGTTGATCTTGACGCGCTGGAAACCTTTCTTCTGCAGCTCGGCCAGCTCTTTGCGGTACTCGCCCTTCCGCCCACGCACGATCGGGGCCAACAAATAAAGCCGCGTGCCCTCGGGCAGGGTCAGCACGCGATCGACCATCTGCTGCACCGTCTGACTTTCGATCGGCAGGCCCGTGGCCGGTGAATAGGGCACGCCGACGCGCGCGAACAGGAGCCGCAGGTAGTCGTAGATCTCCGTCACCGTGCCCACCGTCGAGCGCGGGTTCTTCGAGGTCGTCTTTTGCTCGATCGAGATCGCCGGCGACAGCCCATCGATATGATCGACGTCGGGCTTCTGCATCATCTCCAGGAACTGGCGGGCATAGGCCGACAGGCTTTCGACGTAGCGCCGCTGCCCCTCGGCATAAATGGTATCGAAGGCCAGCGACGACTTGCCGGAACCCGATAGACCGGTAAAGACGATGAGCGCGTCCCGGGGGATCTCGAGGTCGACATTCTTAAGGTTATGCTCGCGCGCGCCCCGCACGTGGATGGTCTTGCTGGGGGCCTCGAGCTTGCCGGATTTGCTCATGGCGCGGGTCTAACGCAAACGGACGGAGGCGGCAATGTGGCCGCCGGGGCCGTGCATAGCTATCCTGACAGGGGTTGCCAGGGGGGCCGCACAGGGCTGCCCGGGCCTGCCAAAATTGAGCCGTTAACTTGTGATTGGCGCACGCTTGACAACCGCCGTAATGCGCCCAAGATAGCTAAATGGTGACCGTCGCTGCCGATTTCGAGGCGATATTCCGCGGTAGTCTCGCGTCAGTACCCTGGGTTTTGAGGACGGTTGCCACCCGGATCAACAGCCAGCGGAGGGAGCATGACGCCACCTGACAGTCAAACCGCCCTCGCGGCACGCGAGGGCAACGGCTCGCGCAATTGAAGCTCGAGCGAACTGATCGCAATTGATCGAGCCGGCGACAATCTGAAACCTTGGCGAGGCCGATGCCTCGCAATTAAGCCCGGCGTGGCTGGGCGCGACTCGAAATGATGAAACCGCCCCGTTTGCGCCAAGCCGCAACGGGGCTTTCCTTTGCCGCCCCAGCCCTTCCCGCCCTCCACTTTCCCCGCCGCTCCGCAGCCCTGGTTTTGGGAACGGCGCAAGCGGCCGCCCGTTCTCAATTGAACATCCGAACCCGCGCCCCATGCCGCCGCGTGCCACCAGCCTTGCCCTCGTTCGCGCCGCAGCCCTGCTGCTGGTCGCCCTCTGCCTGGTGCCGGCCGGGCCCACCTCAGCGAGCTCCCCAACAAGATCGGCTTGCCCGCCGATCAGTACATGCTGGTGCAGCAGATCTATCGGGGCTGGGCCCTGTTCGGCAGCCTCATCGTCGCCGCGCTGGCCGCCACC
>Ga0075434_100004453_pt1 | contig 12628 bp, 15 predicted proteins | sample RhiMethybrSRZTD3_FD_75298 | JGI IMG/M metagenome (GOLD analysis project Ga0075434, IMG submission 75298) | Populus rhizosphere microbial communities from Tennessee, USA - Rhizosphere MetaG P. TD hybrid SRZTD3 | ecosystem: Host-associated > Plants > Roots > Rhizosphere > Soil | place: USA... | reverse complement strand
GCGAAGTTCTTGCCGGCGGTCCACTGGATGGTGTGGCGCTGCCAATCTCGTACGGAGCCGTCGTTGTAGCAGGAGTATCCGGCGATGTGTTCCCAGGATTTTTGCTGTGAAATTCTTCTTCCTGCCTTGCCGACGATCACCGCGATCTCCGCCTCGAAGTCGAGGTTCTTCGATTCCTTGGGCCGGATGATCGGCTGCAGGTGCCCGACCTGCGATTCGGCGACGCGGATGAAGATCGCCGGCTGCTCGGTGTTGTCGCGCCCGGTCTCGACCACGTGGTCCTGGTAGTTGAGGCCGACGCACAGGATCTTGCCGGGATTCGGGATCACTGGTTCCCACGTGATCTCCGAAAGCTTGAAATCGACCTGCGAGAAATTTGAAGAAACATTGTTTTTGATAAAACTCAGAAGATCGGGACACTTCGCTCCCAGCCGCGCGCCGAGGTCGGTGACGCCCTTGTCGCCGACCACGCCGTAGCTGATGCCCTTGCCGGTGGAGAAGGTCGCGAGTTTCATAAATTGGTGTTCCGTACGGTCGAGAAAACGGTCTTGCCGCCGATGAGCCACGTATCCCACTGGTGGCCCCCCTGCAGCTCGAAGAAATGGTCGCGCGGCAGCGCTTCGGCGAGCAGGCGCGACGCCGGCATGAGGCGGTCCACGTTCCCTGTCGCAAGCCATATGCGCTGCGCGCGCTCGGGCTTGGCGCTCCAATCCTTCACCGTCTTCCACATCAGGCGCTGGTAAGTGTCGCCGGTGATCTCGGGTGAGAGCGGCCCCGGATTCCAGGCCTGCGGCCCGCCGGCATCGCGGATCTCCTCGAGGAGGCTCTTGTCGCCGAGAAAGGGAGCGAACAGCACGACGCCGTTCAGCATGCCGGGGTATTTATATTCATAGAGGATGGCGGCCATCCCGCCCATCGATGCGGCAACCAGCCACACGCGCTTGTATCCGGCGCGCTTCGCCGGCACGACGATCTCGTCGTGCAGCCGGTCGATGACCAGGCTGCCGCGGTAGTAGGCCATCGTCGCGCTGGTCAGCACCACGTCGGCCTCGGGCCAGACATCCTGGATCGTCTTCTGCACCCCGTGCACCTTCATGTCGTAGGCGTCGGCGCCAAAGCCCGGCAGGACGATGACCATGGTGCGCTCGCCGGCGGGGTGCGGCGCGCTGAAGGTCTCGGTCGGAATCGGCTCGTTCGGGTCGCCGATGGCGATGTGGCAGCCCGCAAGGGCAAGGGTGACGAGACAGATTAAGATTCGTTTCATGGGGTCCGTTCCGCGGTTCTCGTTCAGCCACATGGGAATGTACGTGGCCGATACTGCGCGCATGGAGGATTTTTACACACGCGTGCTCGGTTTTACCGCCACGGATCGCGGCGCGCTGGGTTCGACCAAGCTCGTGTTCCTGAGCAGGGATCCGCGGGAGCACCATCAGGTCGTGCTCGCCAGCGGCCGCCCGGGCGAGCTGCCGTTCAATTCCATCAACCAGATCTCATTTCGCATGGCGGAATTTGCCGGCCTGCGCGAGATGCACCGCCGCCTCGCGGCGGAGAAGGTGCGCGAGCTCTATCCCGTCTCGCACGGCAACGCGCTGTCGGTGTATTTCCTCGACCCGGAGGGCAACCGCATCGAGCTGTTCGTCGACACGCCCTGGTACTGTCGCCAGCCGGTTCGCATTCCCATGAATATTTCCCTGAGTGACCAGGAAATCTGGGCGTGGGCCGAGGCGGAGGCCAGGAAGCAGCCCGATTTCATGCCGGTCGACGAGTGGCGCGCGAAGCAGTCGCGCGCGATGCATTGAAATCCTTCGTCTACACCGGGCTGCCGATGCGCGTGGTGTTCGGCGCGGGCGCGGTGAAGCAGCTCGGCGCCGAGCTCGATCGCCTCGGCGCGAAGCGCGCGCTGCTGCTCTGCACGCCGGGACGCGCCGGCGATGCGAATCGAATCGCCAAGGGCCTGCCGGTCGCCGGCGTCTTCAACCGCGTCGTCATGCACACGCCGCTCGCGCTCGCCGACGAAGCGCGGCAGATGGCCGCGGCGCTCAAGGCCGACTGCTGCGTCGCGATCGGCGGCGGCTCGACCATCGGCTTCGGCAAGGCGATCGCGCTCACCTCCGGCTTGCCCGTCATCGCCGTGCCGACGACGTACTCGGGCTCCGAGATGACCACCATCTGGGGCATTTCAAAAGAAAATTCAAAACAGACGGGGCGTGACCCGAAGGTCCTGCCGAAGGCCGTGGTCTACGATCCGGAACTGACGCTCGATCTTCCGGCCGCGGTGTCGGCGGCGAGCGGCATGAACGCCATCGCCCACTGCGTCGAGGCGCTCTACGCGCACGACGGCAACCCGATCGTCTCGCTCATGGCCGAGGAGGGCATCAAGGCGCTGTCCATTGCCCTGCCGAAAATCATCGTCGATGGCAAGGACCTTGCCGCCCGGACCGACGCGCTCTACGGTTCATGGCTCGCGGGCTGCACCATCAGCACCACCAGCGTGGCGCTGCACCACAAGCTCTGCCACGTGCTCGGCGGGTTCGGCCTGCCGCACGCCGAGACGCACTCGATCGTCCTGCCGCACGCGATGCAGTACAACCGCGACGCCGCGCCGGAAGCGATGCGCCGCGTCGCGCGCGCGATCGAGACCGTCGACGCGCCGCGCGGCACCTACGAGCTCGAGATGCGGCTCGGCCTGCCGATGAAGCTCTCCGACATCGGCATGAAGCAGGCCGACCTCGAGCGCGCCGCGCGCATCGCGGCCGAGGCGCCGTATCCCAATCCGCGCAAGGTCGAGTACGCGCCGGTGCTCGAGCTTCTGCGCAACGCCTACGAGGGACGCCGCCCGTGATCACCGTGATCTTCGAGTTCATTCCGAAGGAAGGGAAGTTCCCCGACTACATGCGCATCGTCGATACCCTGCGCGAGGATCTCGCCAAGGCCGACGGCTTCATCTCCCTCGAGCGCTTCGAGAGCATCACCAACAAGGGCAAGTTCCTCTCGCTGCAGTACTGGCGCGACGACGAGTCGGTCATGAAGTGGCGCAACCTGCAGAAGCACCGCGAAGCGCAGAAGCAGGGCCGCGCCGCCGTCTTCAAGGACTACCGCATCACCATCTGCTCGGTGCTGCGCGACTACCGCATGGACCGGCAGCGCGAGCAGGTTCCCGACGACTCCCTCAAGGTGCACGGATAGAGCACACCTTTCTCGTCAGAGAAGGCACCTGGCGCGCGGAGGGGGAGTACTGCGACGCCGGCGGCAACCGCTATTCCGCGGCGGGTGAGACGACGATCCGGCACGAGCCGGCGAAGTGGCTGTTCGAGGCGGTGCTGCGGCTGCGCGGCGACCCGACCCGCGTGCAACACAACCGCTACGAGATCGAGCCGCTCACGCCCGGCGCGCGCTCGACGCACTGGAACTCGATCAACCCCGCGATCGGCGCGCTGCGCGGCCGCTTCGTGCTCTCCGGCGACGCGATCCTCTCCAACTACGCGAGTCCCACCGGCCGCTACCGGGGCTTCGAATCCATCAAGCGGGAAGACGCGAAGCGCTACTCCGTGCGCGGCGCGATGCTCGACGAGGACAAGCTCATCTCCACCTGGGCGCTGGAGCTGACCGCGGTGTCGTAGGTCAGCGCCTGTTCCTTGGTCATCCTAGATCCAGCGGCGCACCGACTTCTTGTAGTCCAGGTATTCGGCGCCGAACCGTTTCTCGAGATATTCCTCCTCCCGCCGGATCACGACGCCGGCCATCACCGCCACCGCCGCGATGAGGGTGGCCACGAGCCACAGGCTGTTGGCCCAGGCCGCGATTCCCAGGTGCAGGAGAGAGAACGCCAGGTAGATCGGGTTGCGGCTGAAGCGATAAGGGCCGGCGCGGACGATGGCGGTCGTCGGCTTGTTGCCCGGTACGGGCGTGCCCGCCGCGGAGAACTTCCGTGTGGAGGCGAAGAACAGCGCCACCGCGGCCACCACGAGAACAATGCCGAGTGGAGCGGCAAGCGCGCGTGGCATGAACGGAAGCGGCCAGAAGAACTCGAGCAGCGATCCGACGGCGATAAGGACGAGATAGACCACCGGCGGCCGAACCATGCCGAGGTTTGCGACGTCCGGGGTCTGCTCCGGCCCCCGTTCGATCTCGAGCGCCACGCGCGTCATGCCCGAGCCGATGTCCTCCTCGCGGAAACCGAGCTCGGCGCACATTTGCAGCATGGCCGAGTTCTCGGCCAGCACATCACCGTACACGCGCCGCAGGCCCTGCTCCCTGGCGCTATCGATGACGCGCCGCATCAGCAGCCAGCCGAGCCCATGCCCCTTGATTCGCGAGCGCACCAGGATTGCGAACTCGGCCGTCTCCTCGTCGAGCTCATTCTTCAATCGCGCGAGTCCGAGCATCTCGCCGGTCTTCTCGTCGAGCGCGACGACCGCACTTTGGTGCCGATCGGCAAGATGGCCGAGGTCGCGGAGCTCGGCGGCGGTGAACTCGGCGACACGGGCGAAGAATCGAAGCCGCAGATCCTCGGCGCCGACATCGCGCACGAAATCCGGATACAACCGCAGGTCTTCCGGCTGGATCCGCCGGATCAGCACCTGCTCGCCGCCCCTGGTCGTTTCGCGCGATTCGTTCATCTAGGCGTACACGAGCGCGCCGACGATCACGGCCGTGTCGAGGCCGACCCAGCCGACGCAGGGCAGGTAGATGTTCCGGTCGTGCTTCTGCAGCCCATACCAGAACCAGAGGATGGCGGAGAGAAGGTAAGCGCTCCACGAGATCACGGAAACGCCCGCGGCCTGGTGGCCGACCCAGATGGTGAGCACCTGCGGGACCGTCATGAGCATGGTGAAGAGCGACATGGCGCCGAGCGCCCGACTGAACAGCGTGTTGGAGCGGGCCGCAGCGGCGGGAGTGCTTGGATCAGGTGCCATGTTTGCCTCCGGTCATCCACCAGGTAAGCGCGCCGGCCAGGGCCGCAACCGCGAGGAGCGCGATGTCCGCGACGCTGAGATGCACGCCCCACGACGGCTCGCTGATCACTTCCCTGCCGATCGAGCCGAGCCCATGGCCGGTCAGATAGAGATCGAGCAGCGCCGCGACGATGGCGACGAAAACCGCTGCTCCGATCACCGCGCCCGCAGTAATGCCGAGGCGGGCGAGCAGATTCACAGCCTGCTGATGTCGGGCAGCACGATCGGCCGCGCGGTCTCGAAGGCGCGAGCGGCGCGGAGCACCAGCGCGTCGGCGTAGCGCGGGCCGACGATGTGCAGGCCGACCGGCAGGCCGGCCTTGGTGAAGCCGCACGGGATCGATGCGGCGGGCTGCTGGGTGAGGTTGAACGGGAAGCTGAACGGCGTCCAGTCGATCCAGCGCTTCACGCCTTCGGGAAATTCCTTCCCGGCGTCGAACGCCGGCACCGACAGGGTCGGCGTGACGAGCAGGTCGTAGTCGCGGTGGAAGAGGTTCATGTGCGCGCCGAGCGCGCCGCGCTTCATCTGCGCGTCGAGGAGCTCGTGGGCGGTGATCTTCTCGCCCTGCGCGGCGACTTCACGCAGGCCGGGATCGACCAGCTCGGGCTTCTTGACTCCCTTCATCAGGAACGCGGCGCCGGAAAACCAGTGGGTGCGGAAGATCGGATCCGGGTTTTCGAATCCTGGGTTCTTTTCCTCGACCCTCGCTCCCAGCTCCTCGAACACGGAAATGGATTTCTTAACAAGAGACAGGACTTCGGGATCGACCTTGGCGTAGCCCAGGTCGGGCGAGTAGGCGATGCGCAGGCCGCGCACGCCGTCCTCGAGGCCGGTGCGCCAGTCGCGCGGCTCGTGGGGCAGGGCGTGCCAGTCGCGCGCGTCCGCCTGCGCGAGGACGTTCAGCATCAGCGCCGCGTCGGTGACGCTGTGCGTGATCGGGCCGACGTGCGCCACGGTGCCGAACGGCGAGAGCGGCCACGCCGGCACGCGTCCGAACGAAGGCTTGATGCCGAACAGTCCCGTGAACGAGCAGGGGATGCGGATCGAGCCGCCGCCGTCCGTGCCGACCGCGAGCGGGCCCATGCCCGCGGCGACCGCCGCGACCGCGCCGCCGGAGGAGCCGCCCGGCGTCTTCTGCGGATTCCAGGGATTGCGCGTGATGCCGGTGAGCGGGCTGTCGGTCACGCCCTTCCAGCCGAACTCCGGCGTGGTCGTCTTGCCGAGCAGCACGGCGCCGTGCTCGCGCAGCCGCGCCACCGCCGGCGCGTCGTCGTTCCACGGGCCCTTGGCATCGACGGTCTTCGAGCCGCGCAGCGTCGGCCAGCCCTTGGTGAGCAGCAGGTCCTTGATCGAGACCGGGACACCGTCGAGCAGGCTTTTCGGCTGGCCGCTCATCCAGCGTTTCTCCGACGCCGCGGCTTCCTTCAACGCGTCCTTCGAAACCAGACAGAACGCATTCAGCTTCGGGTTCAGCTTCTCGATGCGCTCGAGGACCGCTTTGGTCGCCTCGACGGGCGAGATCGTCCTCTTGTTGAAGCCTTCGAGAAGCGCGCTAGCGGTGAGCGAGCAGAGGTCGCTCATTTGCTGCGGTCGGCTTTGGCCTGGGCGAGCGCCTTGTCGCGCCACATCGGCCAGGCGCGCTTGTAGTCCTGCACGGGCGAGGAGGCTTTCACCTCGGCGGCATCGAAGAAAGTGATTTTTTTCGACATCGCCATCGCCTGCATCTGCATGATGGCGCTCATTTCAAGATAGATGCTGCGGCCCACCGAGCGCTGCAGGTTCTCGCCGGTGACCGCGGCGCCGTGGCCGCGCATCAGCGCCGCGGGTTTCTTGCCGAGCGCCTTCGCCAGCGCGGCGCCGAGCTTCGGGTCGCTGACCAGCAGGTCCGAGCCTTTCTTCACCTTGCGGATCTCGAAGTTGGGCAGGCCGTCGCCGATGAACGAGGCCATGTGGAACAGGGCTTTCATCGGCACGCCGGTGACGCTGAAGGGAATCACCGACGGCGAATGGTTGTGCACCACCGACATCACGTCCGGACGGGCGCGGTAGATCTCGCCGTGGATGAAGCGCTCGCGCACCGACTCGCGTCCCTGCGGGTCGACCGGCTTCGAGTCGATGTCGTACTCCAGGATGTCCTCGACCTGCACCCTCTGCGGCGCGAGCGAGCGTGCCAGGAAGTAGCGGTTCGGATTGTCGGGCGATCGAATCGAGACATGCCCATAGGCATCGATCACGCCGTGTTCCGCCAGGATCCTGTTGGCGGCGACCAGCTCTTCGAGGAATTCCATCAGTCCGCCTTGATCCCGGCTGCCTTGACGACGCGCGTCCAGCGCGCGAGCTCGCGCTTCACGCGTTCGCCCAGCTCCTGCGGCGCCCCGCCTTCGGGCACGAGCCCCTGCTTTTCGAGCACGTCGCGCACGTCTTTCTCCTTGAGGAAGTCGTTCAGGTCCCGGTTCAGCCGCTCGACGACCGGCGCCGGCGTGCCGGCCGGGGCGAACATCGCGTACCAGGTCTCGACCTCGAGGTCGGGCAGGCCCTGCTCCTTGAGCGTCGGCACGTCGGGAAACGCTTCGGCGCGCCTCGCGCTCATCACGCCGAGCATGCGCAGGCGACCGGCCTGCACGTGCGGCGCAACGGTCTGCAGCGCCGAGACCATCGCCTGGACGTGGCCGCCGACGAGGTCGGCGACCGCGCCGCCCGCGCCCTTGTAGGGCACGTGGATGATGTTGATGTGCGTCTCGAGCTTCAGCAGCTCCATCGCCAGGTGCTGCGGGCCGCCGTTGCCGGGCGAGGAGTAGTTGAGCCTGCCCGGCTGCTTCTTCACCAGCGCGATGAACTCGGGCATCGACTTCGCCGACACCTGCGGGTTGACATAGACGCCCAGCGCACCGGTCGCCAGCAGGGCGACGGGCGCGAAATCCTTCACCGGATCGAACGGCGCGGGCTTCAGCGCCGGATTGGTCGTGAAGGAGGTCGCAGTGAGGAGCAGCGTGTAGCCGTCGGGCGCGGACTTCGCCACGAAATCGGCGCCGATGTTGCCGGTGGCGCCGGGCTTGTTGTCGACGACGAAGCCAGTCTTCAGGCGCTCCGAGAGCTTCGGGTCGAAGACGCGCGCGAGGATGTCGGCGCCCGTTCCCGGCGTGTACGGCACGACGATGTGCACCGGCCGGCTCGGCCACTGCTCCTGTGCCAGCGCGGTTCCGCAGAGAAGAAACCCGCAGGAAAGAAGCAGCGCGACGACGAATTTCACACGCTGATTATAATCAGCGCGCTTTGCACGACACGGAAGTTCTCATCGTCGGCGCCGGTCCCGTGGGCCTCACGCTCGCGGTCGACCTCGGGCAGAAGGGCGTGCGCTGCGCGCTCGTCGAGCGCAAGGACGCCCCGCAGTTCCTGCCGAAGATGGAGCGCTGCAACGCGCGCACCATGGAGATCTATCGCCGCATGGGCATCGCGGCGAAGGTGCGCGCCGCCGGCCTGCGCGCCGACGTGCCGATGGACGTGTTCATCGTCACCGCGCTGAACGAGCCGCCGCTAGTGCACCACAGGTATCCCTCGGTTTTCGAAGCGAAGCGCGAGATCATGGCCTGCCGCGACGGCTCGCTGCCGCTCGAGCCCTACCAGCTGATCTCGCAATACACCCTCGAGCCGCTGCTGAAGAAGGAAGCCGAAGCGCTGCCGAGCGTGATGGTGAAATACGGATGCGAGCTCGAATCGTTCAGCCAGGACGCGGGCGGGGTGACGGCGCAAACCTCGAAGGGAAAGATGCGAGCGAAGTACCTCGTCGGCTGTGACGGCGGAGGAAGCGTGGTTCGCAAGCAGCTCGGCATCGGCATGAGCGGCGAGAACCTGAGCGAGCTGCGCCAGGCGCTGTACCGCTGCGACGAGCTGTTCGACCGCATCCCGATCGGGCCGGGACCCGGCTACGGGCGCCACTACCACGTCGCCGACGAGCGCTGGCGCTTCCTGATCATGCAGGACTCGACCAGGCACTGGACGCTGCACGCGGTGGTCGACGACGACGCGCAGATGGCGCGCGAGTTCGAGCGCACCATCGGCGTGCCGGTGAAGTACGAGATGCTCTACGTCGGCAAGTGGCGGCAGAACCTGCTGCTCGCCGACCGTTATCAGGACGGTCGCGTCTTCCTCGCCGGCGACGCGGTGCACCTCGTGATTCCCACCGGCGGCCTCGGCATGAACAGCGGCGTCGGCGACGCGGTCGACCTCTCCTGGAAACTCGCGGCGACGCTGCGCGGCTGGGGCGGGCCGCGCCTGCTCGAGTCCTACGAGATCGAGCGGCGCGCGATCGGCGAGCGCAACGTCGCGGCCTCGCGCTACGCGTCGCTCGGCCGGCGCAAGTGGCGCGCGCTGTGGAACGATCTGCCCGAGCTCGCGCGCGTCGCCGAGACCGAGCAGAGGAAGAGCAACGAGATGATCGGTGCCGAGCTCGGCTACCGCTACGCCGGCTCGCCGCTGATCTGCGACGAGGCTGGCGCGCCCGAGGACGATTTCCGCAGCTATGTGCCGACCACCTGGCCCGGGGCGCGGCTGCCGCACGTCTGGCTTGACGGGCATGTGGCGGTGCAGGACCGAGTCGGTCCCGGATACACGCTTCTGCGCTTTACCGACGAGGATGTTTCTTCATTAACAAAAGCTTTCAAAGATCTCGGGGCGCCCTTCGCCATCCTGGACCTGAAAGACGCCCCGGCGCGCGAGGTCTACGGCTTTGATCTCATTCTCGTGAGGCCCGACCTGCACGTGGTGTGGCGCGGCAACCGCATGCCCCGAAGCCCCGGCAATATTCACCTGACCGCCACGGGCCACTTGCCCGCCCAAAGGGCATAATTCCGCTCTGGGGGGATTCGAAAATGACGAACGTCAGGTCGTGGAAGTTCTGGGTGATCATCGCCTTGGCTCTCACCACGCTGGCTTGCGCCGGCCGGCGCGAGCGGCGGGAGGACGCGAGGGAGGAGCGGCGCGAGCGGGCGGAGGAGAGACGGGCGCAACGCGCCGAGCGCACCGATTCGCGGCGCGCCGAGTCGCGGCGCACCGAGCGCGCGAGCGACGAGGTGAAGACGGCGCCGGCGGCGCAACCGGCGGCGCAGACCACGCAGGCGGCGACGTTCCAGCCGATCAGCACCGCGCCGGTGGCTGCCGCCGCCGAAGCGAAAGTGGTCTTCATGCGCGCCACCAACTACGGCGGCAACGTCGCGGCTTCGCTGTTCGATGTCACCAGCTCCGGCGAGCCGAAGTTCATCGGCATTCTGCGTCCGCAGAACAAGATCGAGTATCCGGTCAGGCAGGGGCAGTACACCTTCATGGTGGTCAGCGAGGCGGCCGACTTCATGCAGGCGACGGTGGTCGGCGGCAAGACGTACTACGCACTGATCACGCCGCGCATGGGCGCCTGGAAGGCACGCTTCTCGTTCAAGCCGCTGCGCGCGGACGACGTCGACGGCGCGCAGTTCGCGGCCTGGGACCGCGGCACCCGGATCGTCACCAACACCTCGGCGACGCTCTCCTGGGCGCGCGACAACGCGGCGAGCGTGGCCGACAAGCGCGACCGCTGGTGGCCCGAGTGGAGCAGCAAGCCGGAATCGCAGCGCGCGTCGCAGACCCTCAACGCCGAGGACGGTCGCTGAATGGTGAACGCCGGCTCGTGGAAGCTCTGGGTGATCATCGCCCTGGCTCTCACCACGCTGGCTTGTGCGAGCCGCCGCGAGCGGCGGGAGCAGGCGAGGGAAGACCGGCGCGAGCGGGCTGAGGAGAGAAGGGCGCAACGGGCGCAGCAGCCCGCGCCGGCAGCAACGCTCCCGCCGATCAGCGCCGCGCCGGCGGCTGTCGCGCCGGTCCCGGACGCGAAGATCGTGTTCGTGCGCCCGAGCTACTACGTCGGCGACCTCCCGGTCCCGACCTCGGTGTTCGACGTGACCGAGCCCGGCGAAGCGAAATTCATCGGCATCCTGAACCGCAGGACCCGGGTCGAATACCCGGTGACGTCCGGCCTGCGCACTTTCATGATCGTCAGCGAAACGGCCGACTTCATGCAGGCGCAGATCGTCGGCGGCAAGACCTACTACGCGCTGGTGACGCCGAGGCCGGCCGCATGGAAGGCGCGCTTCTCGCTCGTGCCGGTGCGGCAGAACGAGCAGGACGTGCAGAAGTGGGACGAGGATCTCCAGCTGGTCACCAATACGTCGCGCACGCTTTCCTGGGCGAAGAGCAACGCCGCCAGCGCGGACAACAAGCGCGACCGCTATTGGCCGGAGTGGAGCAGCAAGCCAGAGCACCAGCGCCTGGCACAAACTCTCAACGCCGAGGACGGTCGCTGAAATGGTCAACGTCACTTCGTGGAAGTTCTGGGTCATCGTCGCCCTCGCGCTCGGCACGCTCGCCTGCGCCGGGCGGCGTGAGCGCCGCGAGGAGCGGCGCGAGGCGCGGCGCGACCGACTGGAGCAGCGGCGCGCCGAGCGCGAGCAGCGCTACGAGGAGCAGCGGGCGCAGCGCGCGGCGCAGCCGCAGCAGCGCGCGGCGGAGCCGGTTGATCCGCCCGCAGCACAGCCGGCCGCGCGGCCGGCGCCGCCGCCGCAAGCCCTGGCCGCCGCAGCCCCGCCGCGTGCGGCGCCCGTGGTCGATGCGGACGCCACCGCGAAGCTGATCTTCTTCCGCCCGAGCAAGCAGTCGAGCGGCGTCGAAGCAGCGCTGTTCGACGTCACCGAGCCGGGCGACCCCAGGTTCATCGGCACGGTCACCCCGGCGAGCAAGTTCTCGTACTCGCTGAGGCCCGGCCTCTACACCTTCATGGTGGTCGGCGAGACCGCCGAGTTCATGCAGGCGACCGTGGTCGGCGGCAAAACCTACTACGCGCTCGTCATCCCGAAGTCGGGCGCGCGGCGCTTCGCGATCGAGCCCGTGCGCCAGCACGAGATCGGCGGCAAGGACTTCGCCAGCTGGGACCGCGGCACGCGGGCCGTGGACGGCGGCGCGAAGACCTATGACGCCGCCGATGCCGCCGACAAGCGCGTCAAGTTCTGGCAGTCGGACTGGATGAAGAAGTCCGAGTCGCAGCGCGCCGAGCTGACCCTCAACGCCGAGGACGGGCGCTGACAACGGCGTTCTCGCTCGACCGGCAGTCGCTGGCATTTCTCGTCGTGATCGCCTTGCTGGCGGTCACGATGATCTTCCTGGCCCCGTTCGCTCTGCTGGTGCTCGGCGGCTTTTCGGCCCTGGTGCTCGTGCTTCTCTGGGTGAAAACCGCGATCCGCGAGCGGCGCCTGATCGCGCCGTTCACGCCGGGCGAGGGCGCGCTCGCGCTCTCGGCGTTGCTCCTCAGCGTCGGCGCAGCGACGGTCGCAGGGCTGATGGTCGTGCGCCTCGGCTTGGGCGACGCGGTGTCGCTCGGCGGCGCCATGCTGCCCATGTCCGCGGGCAAAGCGGCCGGCTGGCGCAGCGTCTGGTACTCCAACGCCGAGACCCAGCAGCGGCTCAAGGACGGACTGACCAAGGCCGGCATCCCGTTCAAGACGCGGATGGAAGGCGGCAAGGAATACGTCAGCTGGGCGCCGGAGCACGATGCGGCGGCCGAAAAGATCAGCCAGCAGGCGCGTGACGGTGATATCCAGGCGCCTCGCCGCAGCATCGCGTTCGGCACTGCGGAAATGCAGAAGGAATTC
>Ga0075434_100004451_pt1 | contig 12632 bp, 11 predicted proteins | sample RhiMethybrSRZTD3_FD_75298 | JGI IMG/M metagenome (GOLD analysis project Ga0075434, IMG submission 75298) | Populus rhizosphere microbial communities from Tennessee, USA - Rhizosphere MetaG P. TD hybrid SRZTD3 | ecosystem: Host-associated > Plants > Roots > Rhizosphere > Soil | place: USA... | reverse complement strand
CTCGAGCAGGCGGTCGAGCGAGGCCCGCCCGAACGGCGTCCGCTCGGCCGTCGCCTGCACCTCGATCAGCTCCCCCGAGCCCGTCATGACGACGTTCATGTCCACCTCGGCCCGGCTGTCCTCCGCGTAGGGAAGGTCGAGCAGCGGCTCGCCGTCGACGATCCCGACCGACACCGCCGCGACCGAGTCGCGCAGCGGCACGCGCTCGAGCGCGCCCTTGCCGACGAGCCGCGAGAGCGCCAGGTGCAGGGCCACGTAGCCGCCGCAGATGGCCGCGCAGCGGGTGCCGCCGTCGGCCTGGATGACGTCGCAGTCGATCCAGGCCGTGCGCTCGCCGAGGGCCTTGAAGTCGACGACGGAGCGCAGCGACCGGCCCACCAGGCGCTGGATCTCGACCGTGCGCCCGTCGACGCGGCCGCGGCTCGCGTCGCGCGACTTCCGCTCCGACGTCGAGCCGGGCAGCATGCCGTACTCGGACGTGACCCAGCCGGTGCCGCGCCCACGCATCCACGGCGGCACGGACTCCTCGACCATCGCGGTGCAGATCAGCCGGGTCGAGCCGATCCGAAAAAGCGCCGAGCCCGACGCCGACGGGATGAAGTCGAGCTGGATGTCGACCGGGCGCAGCTCGTCGGCCGCGCGGCCGTCGCCGCGGCTCATGCGGCCACCCGGAGCGCGTCGGCGTCGACCCGCTCCACCTCGGTCAGCGGCAGCTGCAGGAAGCGGCCGGCGACGTCGCGGAAGGCCGTCGGATCGCCGGTGCAGAGGAAGCGGTAGTCGCCCTCGCGGTGCGGGTCGTTGCCGACGCCGCGGCGGGCGATCGTCTCGGCCACCTCCCGCGCGATCTCCTCGGCCGACGTGATCAGCGTGACGTCGCGGCCGAAGATGCGCTGGAGCATCTGGCGGATGAGCGGGTAGTGGGTGCAGCCCAGGATGACCGTGTCGGCGCCGGCCAGCTTCAGCGGCGCGGCGTAGGTCTTGGCCGCCTCGTGCAGGTCGTGGCCGTGCGTGTCGCCGCTCTGGATCAGCGGCACGAGCTCCGGGCAGGCCACCTGCGTCACGTCGATGCCGGCGTCGAGCGCGTGCACGGCTGCCGGGTAGCGGCCGCTCGTCACCGTCGCCTGGGTCGCCATCACGCCGACGCGGCGGTTGCGGGTCACCTGCACGGCTGCGCGCGCCTCGGGCGTGATCACGCCGATCAGCGGCACCGCGAACTCGCGCTGCAGCTCGGGCAAGGCCGCCGACGTCGCCGCGTTGCAGGCGACGACCACGAGCTTCGTGTCGAGCGCCGCCAGGTGGGTGGCGATCTCGTGGGCGAAACGGCGGATCGTCGCCGCGGGCTTGGGGCCGTACGGGAAGCGTTCGGGCGAGGAGTCGCCGAAGTAGACGAAGTCCTCGTGCGGCAGGGTCACCAGGCACTCGTGGAGCACCGTCAGGCCGCCGACGCCGGAGTCGAACATCCCGATGGGGCGCGGATCCATGGGCGCATACTATGGGTGCCGGTCGACGACGGCGCCTGGATACAATCGCCGCCAGATGGTCGATCTGATCCCTCGTGACGTCCTGTTCGGGAACCCGGAGCGGCTCGCCCCGGCGGTGTCACCCGACGGCAAGCGGCTGGCCCACGTCGCCCCCGCCGACGGGATCCTGAACGTGTTCGTCGGGCCGCTCGGCGGCGACGACGCGAAGCAGGTCTCGAACGACCGCGAGCGCGGCGTGCGCGCCTTCGCGTGGTGCATGGACAACCACCACATCGTCTACCCGCAGGACACGGGCGGCGACGAGAACTGGCACCTGCACCTGGTCGACCCGGACGAGGGCACCGACGTCGACGTGACCCCGTTCGACGGCATCCAGGCGCGCATCATGGCCGCCGACCGCGAGCAGCCGCACCTGATCATGGTGGGCCTGAACCGGGAGAACCCCGAGCTGCACGACGCGTACCTGCTCGACATCCGCGACGGCTCGCTCGAGCTCGCCGCCAGGAACCCGGGCTTCGTCAGCTGGCTGGTCGACCGCCAGCTGAACGTCCGCGGTGGCATCGCCTTCCTGCCGGACGGCGGCGTCGAGATCCGGGTCGGCGACCCGGCGACGGGCGAGTACCGGACGATCCTCGCCGTCGGCGCGGAGGACGCCCTGACGACGGACGTCATCGGCTTCACGCACGACGGAGCGGCGGTCTACCTGGTGACGTCGAAGGACGTGAACGCCGCCCGCCTGCTGCGCATGGACGTGGGGACCGGCGCCTTCGAGGTGCTGGCCGAGGACCCGATCTACGACGTGTCCGATGTCGAGGTCGACCCGGCCACGCACGAGGTGCAGGTGGTCACCTTCACCCGCGAGCGGGCCGATCACGTCGTGCTCGACGAGTCGTTGCGCGCCGACGTCGAGGTGATGCGCCGGCTGCACCCGGGCGACCTGCACTTCAACGGCCGCGACCACGCCGACCGGATCTGGATCCTCGGGTTCACCGCCGACGACGGCCCCGTCGCGTACTACGCGTTCGACCGCACGACCGCCGAGGGCACCTTCCTCTTCGCCCACAAGCCGTCGCTCGGGGACTACACGCTCGCGGCGATGGAGCCGTTCTCGTTCACGTCGCGCGACGGCCTCGACATCCATGGGTACCTGACCTTCCCACCGGGGTCGGCCCGGTCGCAGGAGGCGACCGTGCTCTTCGTGCACGGCGGCCCCTGGGCGCGCGACGAGTGGGGCTTCAGCCCCGACCCGCAGTGGCTCGCGAACCGCGGCTACCTGTGCGTACAGGTGAACTACCGCGGCTCCACCGGCTACGGCAAGGACTTCCTGAACGCCGGCGACCGCGAGTGGGCGGCGCGGATGCACGACGACCTGCTCGACGCCGTGGCCTGGGTCGTGGAGCAGGGCTACGCCGACCCCGACAAGATCGCCATCTACGGCGGCTCCTACGGCGGCTACGCCGCGCTGGTCGGGGCCACGTTCACGCCCGACACCTTCACCTGCGCGATCGACGTCGTCGGCCCGTCCGACCTGCGCACGCTGATCCGCAGTATCCCGCCCTACTGGGCGCCGCTCGTGGCCCAGTTCCACCGGCGGGTCGGGAACCCCGAGACCGAGCCCGACTTCCTCTGGTCGCGCTCGCCGCTCTCGCGGGTCGACGCCATCCGCATCCCGATGCTGATCGCGCAGGGCGCGAACGACCCGCGCGTGAAGAAGGAGGAGTCCGAGCAGATCGTGGCGGCGATGACCGAGCGCGGCATTCCCCACCGCTACCTCGTGTTCGAGGACGAGGGTCACGGATTCCGCAAGCCCGAGAACAACCTGGCGTTCCACGCGGCCGCCGAGGAGTTCCTGGCCGAGCACCTGGGCGGACGGCTCGAGCCCGCCCACGCCGAGGAAGGGACCGCCGCATGACGGACGCCTGGTACGACCCCGCCCACTTCCCCGAACTGCGCGAGCAGCCGCCGTGGGTGATGCAGGACATGATCGAACGCGAGCCCGCGCTCGTCGAGCGGATCGTCGGCTCCTGCGATCCCTCCGCCGTCGCGCTGCTCTGCAAGGGCGCCGGGCCGCTCGCGATCGTCGGCTGCGGGACGAGCGAGCACGGGTCGCTGGGCGTCGCCGAGATGCTGCGCGAGGCCGGGATCTCCGCGCTCACGCGCGACGGCCTCGAGGCGGCGCTCGAGCCGCAGACGGGCGGCACGGTCATCGGCGTCTCCCACGAGGGCGGCACGTGGGCGACCATCCAGGCGCTCACGGCCGCACGCGCGAACGGCTCGGCCACCGGGCTGATCACCGCCCGACCGGAGTCTGAGTCGACACGGCACGCCGATGCCGTGCTGGCGACGCCCGAGGTCGACCGCTCCTGGTGCCACACGGTCGGCTACATCTCTCCGCTCTCGGCCGGCTACGCCCTCGCGGCGGCCGCGTCCGGAGGCAGCGCCGATGCCGCGGCCGCCGGCCGGCTCGTCGCCGCCGGCCTCGAGACATGGGAGGCCGCGAAGGCCGCCGCGGGGCGCCTGCACGGCTGCTCCCGGCTCCTGATCGCCGGCAGCGGCGCCGACCGCACCAGCGCCCGCGAGCTGACGCTGAAGATCGAGGAGGCGTGCCACCTGCCGACCTCGATGCGCAACCTCGAAACGCTGCTCCACGGTCACCTGCCCGCCACCGACGAGACCACCGGCGTCGTCATCGTCCTGTGCGACCGCCGCGCCCGCAAGCCGCGCACGGAGCGCGCCCGCACGGCCCTTGCCGCATGCGCCCGGATCGGCATCGCCTGCGCGGTCATCACGACCGATCCGGACCTGGCCGACCTCGCGCCGGCGGGCGTCCTGGCCGTGCCCGAGGCCGAAGGCCTGCCCGCCGCCGCGTCCGCCCTGCTCGGCGCGGCCGTGCCGCTCCAGCTGCTGACGCTCGAGCTCGCGCACGCCCGCGGCACGAACCCCGACCTGATCCGGCGCGAGCAGGCGCCCTACCGCGAGGCCGCGAAGATCGTCGAGGGCGGATGAGCCTGCGCGCCCTCCACATCGTGAACGAGCCGAGCGGCCCGGGCGGTCTCTTCCTGCCCGCGCTCGAGAACCGCGGCTTCGTGATCGACTCGATCGACACCGCCCAGGACCCGCTGCCCGAGACGCTGGCCGGCTACGACGCCGTCATCTCATGCGGCGGGACGGCGAACACGCACGAGACCGACATCTACACGTGGATCGATCCCCAGATCGACCTGCTCCGCGGGGCGCTGCGCGACCAGGTGCCGGTAATCGGGCTCTGCCTCGGCGCGCAGCTCCTGACGAAGGCGGCCGGCGGCAACGTCTACCGCTGTGAGCCCTCCGAGGTCGGCTGGGTCGAGGTGCAGACGAACGCCGCCGCCTCTGCCGACCCGGTGCTGGCCGACGTGCCCGACTCGTTCATGGCGATGCAGTGGCACCGCTACGCCTGCGAGCTCCCGGCCGGCGCTGTCGAGCTCGGCCGCAACGACACCTGCCTGCAGGCGTTCCGGCTGGGAGAGGCCGCCTGGGGCACGCAGTTCCACATCGAGGTCACGCGCGACATTCTGCTCGCCTGGGCGCGGTGGGGCGGCGACGACCTGGCAGCCGCCGGATACACCCAGGAGCGCTACATGCAGGAGCTCGAGGCCCACCTGAGCCGGCACGAGGAGATCGGCCGGGGCATGGCCGACCGCTTCGCCGAGATCGCCGCCACGCGCGCCAGAAGCGCCGCCTGAGCTGGTCTAGACCAGCGCCCGCGAAAGCTCTTTACTCCGACCGATCGAGGGTCTAGTGTCGCGGACGACAAGCGACCCCCAAAAGGAGGGCGTATGAGCGTCGATCCGGGAGCCGGCGGAGGGGCGCCTCCCACCGGGCTCGAGCACCTGTCGGAGGACGAACAGACCCTGCACAGGCTCGGTTACGCGCAGGAGCTCCTGCGCGGATGGGGCGGGTTCTCCAACTTCGCAATCTCGTTCACCATCATCTCCATCCTCGCGGGCTGCCTGACGTCGTACTACATCGCGATCGGCTGGGGCGGGCCGGTCGCGGTCACATGGGGCTGGCTGCTCGTCGGCGGGTTCTGCATCATCGTCTCACTGGCCATGGGCGAGATCGCCTCGACGTACCCGACCGCCGGCGGTCTGTACTACTGGTCGTCGCGGCTCGGCAGCCCTGCCTGGGGCTGGTTCACGGGCTGGTTCAACCTCGTCGGCCAGATCGCCGTCACGGCGGCCATCGACTTCGGCGCGGCGACCTTCATCTCGTCGCTGATGAACCTGTGGTTCGGCTACACGCTGAGCAAGGGCCATGTGTTCCTGACCTACACGGTCATCATCATCCTGCATGGGCTGATCAACACGTTCGGCGTACGCCTGCTGGCGATGATCAACAACATCTCCGCGTGGTGGCACATGGGCGGGGTGCTCGTCATCGTGGTCGTCCTGATCGCCATCCCCGACCACCACAAGTCGCTCAGCTTCGTGTTCACGGACACGGAGAACTTCTCCGGATTCCAGGGGCACGGGTTCTCGAACCCGGTGTTCTGGTTCGTCTTCGGCCTGGGCCTGCTGATGTCCCAGTACACGATCACGGGGTACGACGCCTCGGCCCACATGAGCGAGGAGACGCGCAACGCGTCACGGTCGGCCGCGATCGGCATGGTCATGTCCGTCGTCGTCTCGGTGATCTTCGGGTTCATCCTGCTGGTCGCGGTCACGTTCGCGATCCCGGGCCCGGTGTCGAACACCGCGCTGCAGTACACGTTCGCGGTGCAGTACATCTGGCAGAACGCGATGAGCAACAAGTGGGCCGAGTTCCTGCTCCTGATCGCCTGCGTGGCCCAGTTCTTCTGCGGCCTCGCGTCGGTCACATCTGCCTCGCGGATGATGTTCGCGTTCTCGCGTGACCGGGCGATTCCCGGCTACAAGTGGTGGCGGAAGGTGTCCGCCCGCGAGCGGGTTCCCGTGAACTCGATCTGGGCGATCTGCTTCCTGTCGTGGGCGCTGATGCTGCCGACGCTGAAGAACCCGATCGTCGGCTACGCGGTGGGCACCTCGATCGCCGTGATCGGTCTCTACATCGCGTTCGTCCTGCCGGTCATCCTGCGCTACCGCGCGAAGGACAGATTCGAGACGGGCGCCTGGCATCTCGGGAAGCACTACAAGTGGATCGACCCGCTCGCGATCTTCTGGATCGCGCTGATCTGCATCCTGTTCCTGCTGCCGCTCTTCCCGGACGGCATCCCCGGCAAGGCGTCGGGCAACCACTACCTGCTCGACGTGAACTGGATCGACGTGAACTACGCCCCGCTCACGGTGGGTGCAGCGTTCCTGTTCTTCGGCGGCTGGTGGGTCGTGTCCGCCAACAAGTGGTTCAAGGGCCCGGTGCGCATGGGCTCCGAGCAAGAGCTCGAGGAGATCGAAGCCGGCCTGGCCGGCAGCGGCGACTGACCGAGCACGTGCGGCAACCCGCCAGGAGGGGTCAGACCCCTTCTGGCGGGTCCGCCCGCAGCGTCCGCTCGACGAACGCCGTTTTGGCCTCGGTGTAGCCCAGTCTGTCGGCGCCGTGCTCGTCCGCTAGGCCGCGCTTCAGCGCGGCGTACTCCGCGGCCATGCGGGGATCGCGACGGAGGCGGTCGCGGAAGCGGATGTGGTTCGTGTGTGGGTCGCCGCCGTCGACGACGACGTAGAGGTGATGTACCGGCGCGCCCGCCGGCCACAGGAACGCCTCGCGGCCCGTGATCCCCTTGTCGCCCTGGTAGACGTATCCGAGCTCGCGGAGGCGCTCGATGGCGACCGGCACGTGGTCGGCCGAGGAGACGACCACGTCGATGTCGATGACGGGCTTGGCCGCCAGCCCGGGCACGGCGGTGCTGCCAACATGCTCGACCCGCGCGCCGAGGCCGGCGACGGCCGCGCGCACGGGCTCCGCCAGGCGCTCGAACAGGGCGGGCCAACGGGGGTCGTAGTCGGCGATGACGATTGGCGACCGCGTCGTCATCGTCCGGTCCAGGATCTCGTCGACCGTCTCGTCCGGCGTCATCGCGGTCGTGTCGAGCCAGATGCCGATCCGAGGCGTCGACGTGGCGAAGCCGTCGCGCAACGCCTCGACCGTCCAGGCGCCGCCGTAGCCCCTTGTCTCCCTCCCCTCCTCTCGCGCCGCGAGCGCATCGGCTGAGGGGAGCAGGACGACCACATGACACGGCCGGCTGCGGATCATCGTCCGGTAGTCGCCGAGGAGCGGGCCGGCAACGACGTCCTCCAGCGCGACGGTGAAGCCCGCCTCGGCGTACGTGTCCGCCGCGGCCGCCGCAAGCCGATAGCGCAGCCGCAGTTGCTCCATGGCCTCGGGCCGCAGGGCGGGCGTCACCTCCTCCCTCCCGGTCACGATGCTGCGCCGGAACAGGTCGCCCTCCAGATGGACGCCCCGCGGGAAGCGTGACGCCAGCAGCCGCGCAACGGTCGACTTCCCGGCGGCCATTGGCCCGGTGATGAGATAGACGGCCGGCTCCACGGGCCGAGCATACGTCCACGCACCAGAAGGGGTCTGACCCCGCTTGGTGCGCTCTCGCGTCAGCTCGCGAGCAACGCCTCGCGCACCGTGTGGAAGTCGTCGAAGGGGGTGTAGTCGAGCCCCATCTCGTCCAGATCGCGGGCCAGGTGGCGGCGGGCGAAGCGGCGGTCGGCGGCGATCGCCGCGCAGCGGTCGGAGTAGCCGTCGCCGATGTAGGCGACCGGGAGGCCGTCGCGCATCGCGGCGACGACGCCGCGCTTGCACTCCTCGCCGCACACGTCGCAGTCGGCGTCGGCCATGAAGTCGATGGTCGTCCCCTCCGGCGTGATCCGGAACTCGTGCGAGATCACCTGCAGGTGACCCGCGCCGGCCCGTTCGAGCACCGGCCGGATGACCGACTCGAACCCGCCCGACACGACCACCAGGCGATTGCCGGCCGCCTCCATCGCCTCGACGAACTCCCCGAAGCCCGGCCGCACCTGCGCCGCGGCGACGGTCTCGGCGACGATCGCGTCGTGGTCGCCGCGCACCGGCGCGAACTCGAGCTCCATGCACTCGCGCAGCGTCAGCCGGCCCTCGGACAGCCCGCGCTCGGCCTCGACGTACGCCTCGGGCGCGTACTTCTCGAGGAGGTCGTCCTGGGTGTCGCGCTCGGTGATGGTGCCGTCGAAGTCGACGACGACCAGCCAGGTCATCCGCGCCGCATCCAGCGGGCGACGGTGTCGGCGTCGTGGCCGTGGGCGATCAGCTGCAGCAGCGGCTTCGGGCTCTTCAGCGTCTGCATCGTCTCCATCTTGCCGACCGAGATGCCCTGGCGCTGGCAGAAGCGCAGCAGCGCCTGGCGGTCGCTCGAGAGCAGCCGCCACACCGTCTCCTGGCGGTGGCGGTCGAAGTCGCGGTAGACGCCGACGTCGCCCGCGATCGCGCGCCGCACGGCCTCGTTGTACTCGGCCCGGTAGTCGTGTTCCTCCGACACGGCGGGGAGTCTAGACGCGGGATCATCTACGCTTGCCGCATGCCAGACATCGCCGCACCCAGCACGCGCCGCTTCGGCGCCCAGAGCATGACCGCGCCGCTCCGGGAGGTGCTCGTGAAGCGCCCTGGGGCCGCGTTCGGACGCGCCCACGAGAACCCCGCGTTCGGGTACCTGCACCCCGTCGACCTGGCCGAGGCGCAGCGCCAGCACGACGCCTTCTGCACGATCCTGACCGGCCTCGGCGTCGCCGTCCACGAGCTCGAGACCGAGACGGACAGCCCCGACCTCGTCTACACCTACGACCCGGCCCTCGTCACCGACCGCGGGATGATCGCGCTGCGGTCGGGCAAGCCCAACCGCGAGCGGGAGGGGTCGGCCCTCGCCGACTGGGCCGAGGCGTACGACATGCCCATCGTGGGCCGGCTCGACGAGCCGGAAACCGCCGATGGCGGCGACACCTTCTGGCTGCGCCCGGACATCTTCTGCATCGGCCGCTCGCTGCGCACGAACGCGGCCGGCGCCCGCCGCCTGACCGAGCTCGTCGGCGGCGAGGTGCACGTGTTCGACGTCCCCTACGGGAACGGCCCGGAGGAATGCCTGCACCTGCTCTCGGTCGTCTCGCCGGTCGCCGACGACCTGGCCGCCGTCTTCCTGCCGCAGCTGCCCGCCGGCCTGTACGAGCTGCTCGGCGAGCACGGCGTCGACCTCGTGCCCGTGCCGGAGGCGGAGCTGGTCACCCAGGGCTGCAACATCCTGGCCGTGCGGCCGGGCGTCGTCGTCATGGTCGAGGGCAACCCCGTCACCCAGCGGGCGCTGCTCGACCGCGGCTGCGAGGTGCACACGTTCCCCGGCACCGAGGTCTGCATCAACGGCACGGGCGGGCCGACCTGCATCACCCGCCCCCTGCTGCGCGGATGAAGAACCTGAGCCCGGCCGAGCTGGCCGTCGTCGCCCGGGTCGACCGGGACCGCGTCGCCGACGACCTCGCGGCGCTGGTGGCGATCCCCAGCCTCACCGGCGACGAGAGCGAGGTGCAGACCGAGGTCGCCCTGCGGATGACGACGGCCGGCCTCGACGTCGAGCGCGTGGACACGCCCGCGATCGAGCTGGCGGCCGACCCGGACTTCCCCGGCGTCGAGGTCGCACGCGAGTCGCATCCGGTCGTGACAGGGCGGGTCACCGGCGACGCCGCCGGCCGCCGCGTCCTGATCGCCGGGCACATCGACGTCGTCAGCGCCGGCGACGAGATGGCGTGGACATCACCGCCGTTCCAGGCCCGGATCGACGACGGCGTGCTCTACGGGCGTGGGGCGTGCGACATGAAGGCGGGCGTCGTCGCCGGGCTGGCCGCGCTGCGGGCGATCGTCGAGGCGGAGGTCGAGCTCGGCGGCGAGGCGATGCTCGTGACCGTGCCCGGCGAGGAGGACGGCGGGGCGGGCATGCTCGCCGCCATCCGGGCCGGATGTACGGGCGACTGGGCCGTCATCACCGAGCCCACCCGGCTGGAGATCGTCACCGCGCAGGGCGGCGCGATCACGTTCACGCTCACCGTCACGGGACGGCCGGCGCACGCCGCCTTCCGCCGCCGCGGCGTCTCGGCGCTCGAGAAGCTCGTCCCCGTGATGGAGGCGCTCGCCCGCAACGAGGAGGAGCGAAACGCCGCCGAGCGCATGCAGTCGATGCGCGACCTCGGGCTCCCCTACCCGACCTCGATCGGGCGCGTCAGCGCCGGCGACTGGTCGTCGACGGTGCCCGAGCGCCTGGTGGCCGAGGGCCGCTTCGGTGTCCGCGTCGGCCAGACCACCGCCGAGGCCGAGGAGGAGCTGCGCGCGGTCGTCGCCGCGGCCGGCGCCGGCGACGAGTGGCTGCGCGAGCACCCCGTCGAGGTGCAGATCACCGGCGGGCGCTTCGCCGCCGCCGCCGTCCCGTCGGATCACCCGCTGCCCTGGGCGCTGGGCGAGGCGGCCCGCGACGTGCGCGGGCGGCTGCCGCCGTTCGTGGGCGTGCCCTACGGCTCCGACGCGCGCCTCCTGATCGACCACGGCGCAACGCCGACCGTGCTCTACGGCCCCGGCGACCCCGAGTACGCCCACTCGATCGACGAGCGGGTGCCGCTCGAGGACGTCGCCCAGTGCGCGCGCGTCCTCGCCGTGTGGGTCATGCGTGCGTTGCAGCCGGCGGGATGAGCACCAGCTTCCCGCGGGTGGCCCGCGACTCGAGGTCCTCGTGCGCGCGGCGGGCCGCGTCGAGCGGGTAGCGGCCTCCGATCAGGACGCGCAGCTTGCCGGTGCCGACCCACTCGAGCACCTGCTCGGCGCGGGCCAGCAGGTCGTCGCGGGCGGCGGTGTAGGCCGGCAGCGTCGGCCGGGTGACGAAGAGCGAACGGCCGCCTCCGAGCCGGTCGAGCACGAGCGGCGCGGGCTCACCGCTGGCGTAGCCGTAGAGCGCCATCATCCCCCGCGGGCGCAATGCGTCGAGTCCGGCCTCGAACGTGTCCTTGCCCACCCCGTCGTAGACGGCGTGGACGCCCTCACCGCCGGTCAGCTCCCGCGCCGCCTCCGCGAAGCCGGCGTAGGCGATCGCCTCGTCGGCGCCGTGCTCACGGGCGAGCGCGCGCTTCTCCTCCGTCGAGGCGGTCGCGATCACGCGGGCGCCGCGCAGCTTCGCGATCTGGGTCAGCAGCAGGCCGACGCCACCGGCGGCGGCGTGCACGAGGACGGTGTCGCCGCGCCGGATCGGGTAGGTCGAGGTGGCCAGGTAGTGGGCCGTCATGCCCTGGAGCAGCACGGCGGCGGCGACCTCGGAGCTGGTCGCGACGGGCACCGGGACGGCCCGCTCGGCCTTCACGATCACCCGCTCCGCATAGCTGCCGGTGGCGCTCGTCCAGGCGACCCGCTCGCCCGGCCCGAGCTCGGTCACCTCCGGCCCCGTCGCGAGGACGGTGCCGGCGCCCTCCGCCCCGGCCACGAGCGGCGGCGGCGTGCCGTAGCCGCCGCGGCGCTCGTACACGTCGCGGAAGTTCACGCCGGCGGCCTCGACGGCGACCAGCAGCTCGCCGGGCCCGGGCTCTGGCTCCGGCCGGTCGCGCGGTTCGAGCACCTCGGGACCGCCGTTCCGCTCGATCACGATCGCGCGCATCCGAAGGCCGGTCAGCTCTGCGCCGCGGCCGGCGTGCCGTTGTCCCAGCCGCGCAGCTCGAGGCCGGCTCCGCGCAGGCGCTCGCGCAGGCCGTCCGCGGCGGCGCTCGCGCAGACGGCGAGGATCCCGCCCTCGCGCCCGTCGTCGCGCCGCAGCGCCGCGGCGACGCGGTCGGGCGGCTGCAGGTGGTGGGCGGCCAGGCCGAGCTCCTGGTAGGTGTCGCGGACGACGACGAGCGCGCCGGCCGGCCCGCGCACGAGGGTCGCAAGCTCGACGAAATGGCCGGCGTCCCAGTCCGCCGGAGGCGGCTCCGGCTCGGCGCCGGCCAGGTGGTTCAGGATCACCGCGGGGTCGGGCCGCGAGCCCCAGAAGAGCGCGGTGCGCAGGTTCGCGACCAGCACGGCCGCCGGACTGGCGATGTCCATCACGGACGTGACGGTGTCCGCCGTCCACGGCCCGCCCACCTCGATCGGCTCGAGCGCCCCGCCTGAGAGCCGCCGGATCGCGCCGGCCAGCGCGGGCGCGGCGGTGCCCGCGGT
>Ga0075434_100004450_pt1 | contig 12635 bp, 10 predicted proteins | sample RhiMethybrSRZTD3_FD_75298 | JGI IMG/M metagenome (GOLD analysis project Ga0075434, IMG submission 75298) | Populus rhizosphere microbial communities from Tennessee, USA - Rhizosphere MetaG P. TD hybrid SRZTD3 | ecosystem: Host-associated > Plants > Roots > Rhizosphere > Soil | place: USA... | reverse complement strand
GTGACAATCCGCGCACCGAAGACGCTGATTCCATCATCGACGACATAGAAGCAGGAATGCGTTTATCAAATCACGAGCGAGTTACCGATCGACTCAGCGCCATCAAGCGCGCGCTGGAGACCGCCAAGCCTGATGACATCGTGCTCCTGGCTGGCAAAGGCCACGAGACGTATCAAGTGCGCGGTACCACTTCGTACGCGTTTGATGAGAAGAAGATTGTGGAGGAGTTGACGGGAGGCGGGAAGCGGGAAGCGGGAAGCGGGCGGGCGCGGACATGAGCGGGTTTTGGAGTCTCGATCGCATCGCCGACGCTTTATCAGCTGAAGCGATTGGCAAGCCGCCGCGCGGCTCGATGTTGACGACAGGGATCACGACCGATACCCGCAAAATCGCGAAGGGGAATGTGTTCGTCGCGCTCAGAGGAGAACGCTTCGACGGACACGATTATCTCGCCGATGCTGTGCGCGATGGAGCGACTGCGCTAGTCGTTTCAAAGGTGCCCAAACTAAATGCGCTTGGTGTGCCGGTGTTCGAAGTGCGCGATACTCTCGTCGCGCTCGGCGCGCTCGGCCGGTACTGGCGTCGAGCTTGGGGGAAGCCGGTCATCGGCGTCGCTGGCAGCAATGGCAAAACCAGCACGAAGGATCTGATTCGCGCTGCGCTGAGCGAGAGCTACGCAATTCACGCGACGACCGGGAACCTGAACAATCGAATTGGGGTGCCGCTCTCTCTGTTATCGATCGCACCGGAGTCGGAGATCGCCGTCATCGAGCTGGGAACCAGCCTTCCCGGAGAAGTCGCCATTCTGCGCGAGATCGCCGAGCCGGACATCGCGCTCGTCACGTCGATTGCGGAAGAGCACCTCGAAGGACTTGGTGATCTCGCCGGCGTCCTGCGAGAAGAAGCCGCGGTTTACGAAGGTGTGGACGTCGGCATTGCGCCATCAGCCCAGCCGGAGATCGCTGAATCAGCGCGTGGAAAGGCAAAGCGCGTGGTCGTTGCAGGGCTCGACAAGAACGCCGATGTCTCGCCCACCAGGTGGGAAATCGGACCGGACGGCCTCGGCATGATCGAGATAGATGGAGTCACGATCAAACCGCCCGTGCGCGGCGTTCACAATCTGCGTAACGCAATGTTGGCGCTTGCAGTCGCGCGTGAATGCGGAGTCAGCTACGAGGCGGCGGCGAGCGGGATTGCAAAAATGCCGCAGCCCAAGATGAGATCCGCGTGGGAACAGGTTGGTGATGTCACGCTGATCAACGACGCATACAACGCAAATCCCGGCTCGACACGTGCGGCAATCGAGCTGCTCAAGGCTACCGGTACCGGTCGGCAGAGGGTAATCGTCCTTGGTACGATGCGTGAGCTTGGCGCGGCATCACCGCAGTGTCATGCAGACATCGCTGAGTTGGCTTTGGCATCAGGTGCTGATATCGTCGCCGGAATCGGTGAGTTCGCGCCGGCGTTGGAGAATCGCAAAGATGGTGAGCGTGTGATCACTGCGCCGGACGTCGAAGAGTTGTGGCCACGACTAAAGAGTCGGTTGCAGCGTAACGCGATCGTGTTGTTGAAGGCGTCAAGAGGTGTGCAGCTCGAGCGTCTCGTTCCACACTTAACTACCTGGGCTACGGCATAGTGCTGAACTATCTGCTCGTTCCGTTCGTAGGAGTACCGCACTTCGGGTTTCTGCGACTGTTCCAGTGGATAACCTTTCGCGCTGCTGGGGCAGCGGTCACTGCGCTCCTCATCACCTGGGTGATCGGCCCGGGCATCATGCGTCGGTTGCGCCGTATGAGACTGCACCAGGTGATTCGCGAAGGAACCCCCGACGCACACCAGCAGAAGGGAAGAACGCCCACCATGGGTGGGCTCATCATCCTCGGCGCGACACTGATCAGCACGTTGCTCTGGGCGCGCCTGGACAATCGGTACGTGCTGATTGCGATGATATGCATGGCGTGGATGGGCGCGATCGGGTTCTGGGACGACTACCTCAAGCTCAAACAGAAGCTCGCCGGCAAGAAAAACACTGGACTCGTCGAGAGCTACAAGCTTGCGGGTCAGGTGACGCTTGGCTTCGCCGTTGGGTATTACATCTGGAAGCATCCGGTGTCCGCGCTGCCTGGCGCGTCCACGACGCTGCCATTCTACAAATACATCCTGATCGTTCCGCTGACGGCAGGATTGGGGTGGCTCTACGTTTTGTTCGTGACCTTCGTGATGACTGGTGCAAGTAACGCCGTCAATATCACGGACGGCCTTGACGGTCTTGCTGCGGGACTAACAGCGATTGCGGCACTGACGTTCGCATTCTATGCGTATGTGACGGGAAACGTGATCGCCAGCCAGTACTTGCACGTGTACTTCCTCCGCGGATCCGGTGAGCTGACGGTGTTTTGCGCGGCGCTGATGGGGGCCTGTATAGGATTTCTCTGGTACAACACCCATCCGGCCGAAGTATTCATGGGTGATACCGGCTCGCTCGCCCTCGGCGGCGCGCTCGCCGCGGTTTCGATTCTTCTCAAATCAGAGTTTCTGCTGCTCCTGGTTGGCGCAGTCTTCGTCGCCGAGATGTTCTCAGTCATCCTGCAGCGGTTCGTCTTCAAGTATCGGAAGCGCAGATACGGTCTGGAATACGCGCGCGAGCATCGGGTATTCAAGCGAGCGCCTTTACATCACCACTACGAGGTGAAAGGCTGGGATGAAGCTCAGGTTGTGGTGCGTTTCTGGATCCTGGGCGTCCTGTCCGCCTTCATTGCACTGAGCACGCTGAAATTGAGATGACACCGCGCGAGCTCGCGCCGCGCGAAAGCGAGATCGCCGTCATCGGCCTCGCTCGCAGCGGTCGCGCCGTTGCTACTCTCCTCAAGAAGCACGGCTACAACGTTTACGCTTCCGACTTCGCGTCTTCGCCTGACACCGGCCTCGCGGCCGAGCAGCTGCGCGCGCTCGGCGTCGTCGTTGACATTGGCAAACATGACCTGGACAGAATTGGCCGCTGCTTCCTCGTTGTTACCAGTCCGGGCGTACCGCCCACTGCAAAACCGCTCGCCATCGCCCGTGAGAAGGGGATCACGATCGCCAGCGAAGTTGAGATAGCGCTCAACTTTCTGAACGCGCCTTGTGTGATCGCGACGACCGGCACCAACGGAAAAACGACCACCACCGCGCTGATCGCGCATCTGCTCCGCGGTATAGATCGGGACGCGGTCGAAGCGGGAAACATCGGCACACCGCTCTCCGAGATCGCATTGCGTGAGCATCAGCCAAAATGGATCTCGCTGGAAATGTCTTCCTTCCAGCTGCACGATACGCCGAGTTTGAAACCGCTTGTTGGCGTGCTTACCAACCTCAGTCCGGACCACCTGGATCGTTACCCCAGCGTGCAGGAGTACTACGCCGACAAGGCGCGACTCTTTGCGAACGCAGACGCGGAATCCGCGTGGGTGGTCAACGCGGACGACAAAGCGGTAATGCAGATGGTGGCTGATGCGGCGGGGCACAAGTACACGTTCTCTGTCAGCGAGGAAGCTGATGCGTTTCTCGATCAGCGGAGTGGGGAACTGGTGCTGCTCGGCGCGCCGCTGCTGCCTCGCAAAAGCCTGCCACTGCTCGGCGCGCACAACGTCGCCAACGCACTTGCGGCGTCGCTGGCTGTAGCTGCCGCGGACAGGGAGCATCAGACTGCTCAGGCGAGGAAGGGAATCGCGCGAGCGCTCGAGACATTCCGGTCACTGCCGCATCGGCTGGAGTTGGTCGGAGAGTTCCGCGGCGTGCAATGGATCAATGATTCCAAGGCGACCAACGTCAGCTCAACAGCAGTCGCGATTGACGGGATGGAGCGTCCAACCGTCCTATTGCTTGGCGGCCGTCACAAGGGCGAAGCGTACACGGCGTTGGCAGAGCCGATTCGCCGCAGAGTCAAACGTGTGATCGCCTACGGCGAGGCTGCTTCGATCGTCGCGCGCGATCTACGCCCGATCGTGGACGTGTTGCGACTCGGGTCCGATTTCAAGGAAGTAATGCAGGCTGCGCGGTCAGCCGCAAAGGCGGGAGATGCGGTGCTGTTATCTCCGGCGTGCTCCAGCTACGACATGTTCGCGAATTATGAGGAGAGAGGCGAGCGTTTCCGTGCGCTCGCGGCGCAGGACGCATGAGTGAGACTTCGTTAAGCATTTCGCAACGCTGGCAGATGGGCGCCGAGGCGCGTGCGCTGGTGATTCTCACCGGCGTCATGCTCGCCTTTGGTCTGGCAACGGTGTACAGCGCGAGTGCCATCGTGGAAATGGAAGCGGGCTACGGTCACGCGTACCTGCTAGTCAGACAACTCAGCGGAGTTGCGATCGGCATCGTTCTTTTTGCGATGGCAGCGAAGCTCGACGCCGAAGTTTGGGCGAAGTGGGCGTGGCCGGTGATGATTCTTTCACTGGTGCTGCTGACGATCGTCATCCTTCCGTTTACTGCGTCGATTGCACCTCGGGTGCACGGCGCACGCCGATACATCTTTGGCACATCGATCCAGCCATCGGAGCTGGCGAAGCTGGCAGTGGTGGTGTGGACGTCAATGCTGGTCGTGAAGAAAGGCGAGACGCTCCGGCGTCTGACGAAGGGACTGCTTCCATTTCTTGTAGTGATCGGCGCGCTCGATGTGCTGGTGATGCTGGAGCCCGATCTTTCCACGGCGATGATGTTCACGCTGGTAATGGGAATCATTCTGTTCGCGGGTGGCGTTCGCATCGGGCACTTTGTCGCGCTGGGCGTGCTGTTGATCCCGCTTCTTTATGTGAAGATCGAACGATTGAACTACGTGCTGTTGCGCATGTCAGCGTTCTTCGATCCGGGCAAGACGCCCGAAGTGAACTACCAGCTCAACCAGTCTCTGATAGCCGTTGGATCAGGTCAGATCTTTGGCGTTGGTTTTGGCCGCGGTCGCCAACAGTACGGCTTTTTGCCGTTTGGATACGACGACTTCATTGCAGCGCACATCGGCGAGGAGTGGGGCTTTGTTGGATTGGTTCTGCTTGTGCTCGCCTTTGCAGTGTACGCCGCGCTTGGCTTCAGAATCGCGCGGCGGGCGCGTAGTCCGTTCCTTCAGTTGGTAGCAGTCGGCCTTACCGTGACGGTGGTGCTAACAGCTTATCTGCACATCGGTGTGGCAATCGGCTTGCTTCCTACCACCGGGTTGACGCTCCCCTTTATTTCCTACGGACGCTCGAATCTGGTACTCTCACTCGTGATGACTGGCATACTGGTCAACATCGGTAGCTGGCGCGATAACTCGTCGGTAAGGTCAACCAAAGGTCCCGTCGGTCTGCTCGCGCTGCCCGTGCGATGAGGGTTTTCTTTGCGGGTGGCGGCACGGGTGGACACCTCTATCCCGGCCTCGCCATCGCGCGCGCATTACGACTGGCTGATCCGCAGATCGAGCCTTTCTTCATCGGCGCAAAGCGCGGAATCGAAAAAGACGTTCTGCCGCAGGCCGGGTTTGCCTTCGAGCTACTCGATCTCCACCCGCTGTATAGATCGCGACCGTGGGAGAACTGGAAGACACTCCGCGGCGCACTTGGCGCGTGGCGTCGAATCGCAGCGGAGGCGAGAAGTGAGCCCCCAGCGTGTGTCGTGGGAACCGGCGGATATGCCGCCGGTCTGGCGCTCGCCTACGCCACCGTGCACCACATTCCGTTCGTACTGCAGGAGCAAAATACCCATCCGGGCATCACTGCCCGATTCTTCAGCCGTTTCGCCGCTCAGGTGCATCTCGGATTTCCTGAAGCGCGTAAGTATCTGAAGCCATCGAAGAAAACCAAAGTCTTTGATTCCGGAAATCCAATCGAGCCGCCGCCCCCGGATGCCGGCGAAAAAAGCGCGGGCAGAGCGAAATGGGGATTTCCCGATTCCGGAAAGGTGATGCTCGTTTACGGCGGGAGTCAGGGCTCTCAGGCGATGAACGACGTCGTCGCCAGGTGGATCGACAAGGGATTGCCGAGCGACCTGTACATCGTCTGGGCAACGGGAAGAGCCAACTACGACAAGCTCGCACACTACGGCAACTCGCGTGTAAAAGTGCGGGCTTACATCGCTCCGATCTCGGAAGCGTACCGCGCCGCCGACTTCGCTCTTTCACGTGCGGGCGCGATGGCCACCGCCGAGCTTTGCGCGTGGGGAATTCCAGCGATCGTGATTCCGTTGCCAACGGCGGCCGCCGACCATCAAACAGCGAATGCAAAAGCGCTTTCAGCATCTGGCGCCGCGACGATGATCAGGCAGTCCGACCTTACAGTCGATTCACTGTCGGCCGCAGTGAGCTCGATGCTGCGCGAGCCGGACAAGCTGACCGGGATGCGCGCAAAGGCGCTGGAGCGGGCGCGACCGACAGCCGCAGCGGACATCGCCAAAGAGATTCTACGCCTGATCTCCAATACGAAACGGTAGGCGGAAGTGAGCACTCGCCCGATACACTTTGTGGGCATCGCGGGCGCCGGTATGCGCGCGCTGGCCGAGCTCCTGGCGCGGCGTGGCGTGACAGTCTCAGGCTGCGACGCCAATCCAGGAGCCGTGAACGATCTGAAGGCTCTCGGAATTCAAGTAATCAAAGGACACAGTCCCGACCACGTAGAAGGAGTGCGCGAGCTGATCGTCACGTCAGCGATGAATCGCAATCACCCCGAGATAGTGCGCGCAAAGGAGTTGGGAATTCCCGTTACGCGACGCGCCGAAGCATTGGCGAGTGCAGTGGAACACGGCAAAGTGATTGGCGTTGCCGGCACTCACGGCAAAACGACAACGACCGTCATGACCACTGCAGCGCTCTCGGCCGCGGGACTCAAGCCGACTGGGATTGCTGGTGGAAGAGTGGGCGAGTGGAACGGCAACCTCCGCTACGAGGGTGACGACTTGTTCGTCGTCGAGGCTGATGAATACGACCGATCCTTTCTCACGCTCTCGCCGAGCGTTGCCGTAGTGACGAACATAGAAGCAGATCACCTCGATATTTATCGTGATCTCGAAGACATCCGCTCGAGCTTCGCGCGATTCGTGCACGGCGCCGCCGCGATCGTGCTCTGTGATGACGATCCCGGCGCTCGTTCGCTCGACGTGCCACCGTCGGCAGAACTGATTCGCTACGGACTCGTCTCGGCCGACGCGCGACTCGTGGCGAGGGAAGTCCGCGCCGAAAGGCAGCAGAGTCACTTCAGAGTCGAATACGACGGTGATGTGCTGGGCGCCATCTCGTTGCGGGTGCCTGGTAACCACAACATCCAGAACGCTCTCGGCGCCATTGGGGTTGGTCTCTCGCTCGGGCTCGAGCTCGACGCGATGAGACCAGGGCTGGAGCAGTTTGGCGGCGTCGATCGAAGGTTCCAGCTCCTTTGCGAAGTTCGCGGCGTCACCATCGTGGATGATTACGCACACCACCCGACCGAGATCTCCGCAACGTTGCAAGCCGCGCGCGTGTCCTATCCGGGACGTCGGATAATTGTCGCATTCCAACCGCACCTCTTCTCGCGAACGCGCGACTTCGCCCAGGAGTTCGGAGCAGCGCTCGCCGGCGCGGATTTCGTTTTCCTGGCAGACATCTACCCGGCACGCGAGCAGCCGATAGAAGGCGTGACGTCTGATCTCATCGCAGCGGTGCTCCGCAAAGCCGGCCGCGGGGTTGCCTGGCAGGGCGATCGGTCCGAACTGGCGGCAGCATTGTGTGACTTCGTCGAGGATGGCGATGTCGTTCTTACAATCGGCGCCGGCGACATCACGAAGACCGGCCCAGAGCTGAAGGATGCACTCGAAGCGAAGCAATGATCCCGCGTGAGCGTCTCCACAAACCCGGCTGGAAAATTCTTGGCGCGCTTTTTCTGATTGGCCTGATAATGGGCGCTGGCTACGGCGTCAGAGCGGCCGGGCGTGAAATGGCATTCTTCCGCATTCGAAAAGTGGAGATTCGCGGCGCGAAATACCTCTCGACGAGCGAAATCCTGACTCGGCTGAAGGTCGACACTCTTGCTTCGTTGTGGGACGACCTCGAGCCGTACCGCGCGCGGGTTCGGAATCATCCTCAGGTTGCAGACGTGAAAATCTCGCGACGTATGCCTGGAACTCTGGTGGTCAGTATCACCGAGAATCCACCGGTCGCGTTCATCCAGACTTCGACCGGGCTGATGCCGTTCGACTCGTCGGGAAAAGAGCTCCCGATCGATCCGGCACGGACGAGCCTCGACCTGCCAATTGTTGCGACTGGCGATCCCGTTCTTCTTAAGCTCGTCGGGACCATTCGCGCGACAGAGCCGCGCGTGTTCCGGCGCATCGAGGAAGTCAGACGAACAGGGAGAGACGAGATACTTCTCACTCTCTCTCGTTCACCAGACTCCACGGAGCGTGCGAACAATTCTCCGACTGCGGGATCGCGAACAATCCGTGTTCGCGTTCCGGTAGGACTGCAAGCGGAGCGGTTGGCCGATATCTTTCCGGTGGAAAGTGATCTCGCCCGCCGCCAGCTACATGTCGACGAGCTCGATTTACGTTATCGCGATCAGGTGATCGCAAGGCTGCAATGACTTCCGAACGCATCATCATCGCTGGTCTCGACATTGGGTCGGCAAAAACGACTGCCGTAATCGGTCAGGCCGTTCCCGCCGACGGTAAAAGCGCATCGTATCTGAGAATCCTCGGCGTCGGCCAGGCGAGAACGACCGGGTTGCGGCGCGGCATCGTCTCCGACATCGAGGAGACTACGCGCTCGATCAAGAAAGCAATCGAAGACGCCGAGCGCATGGCTGGAGTGCAGGTCGATGCGATTCACGTCGGAATCGCGGGTGAGCACGTGCGGGCCATGATCAGCAAGGGAATCGTCGCGGTGAACGGCGAGGAGATCTCCAAGGCTGACGTGGACCGCGCCAATGAAGTCGCGCGCGCTCAACCGGTGCCGCAGGACAGAGAGCTGCTGCATGCTATCCCGCAGGAGTACAGCGTCGATAAGAATCAGGGAATTCGCGACCCGATCGGGATGATTGGAACGCGCCTGGAGACGGAGATGTACCTCGTCACCATCGGCGCATCACCGGCGATGAATCTGCGTAAGGCAGTCGAGCGCGCCGGCTATCAGATTCGCGAGATGGTGCTGGAGCCACTGGCGAGCGCGCTGAGCGTGCTCACCGAGGACGAGAAAGAGCTGGGCGTCGCGCTCGTCGAGATGGGAGCGGGCACGACGGACATCGCAGTCTTTCACGAAGGAAAGATTCGCTACCTCGGCACGGTGAATTACGGCGGCAACAATGTCACGAGCGACATCGTGCAGGGCATCGGTGTCACCCAGGCTGACGCCGAGCGGCTGAAGGAAAGATTCGGCTGCGCGTACGAGCCGCTCGTCGATCCGAACGAAGTGCTGCAGCTGCCGAGCACGGTAGCGCAGGGCGATCGACAAATTCCGCGTGAGGTGCTCGCGCACATTATCCATCAGCGGATGGACGAGATATTCAACATGGCGCTCGACGAAATTCAGCGCGCCGGGTTCGCCCAGCGCCTGAACGGCGGCGTGGTGATCACAGGCGGCGCAGCGGCAATGCAGGGCGTCGCCGAGCTAGCGGCGGATGTGTTCGGTACCGGCGTGCGCATTGGTCAGCCAGAGGAGAACCTCGGCGGATTGAGCGACGCCGTGCAGGCGCCGCGCTTCGCCACAGTCGTCGGACTCGCGCTCTACGGCGCGCATCGCGCAGTCGGCTTCGCCACGAATGGTAAGCGGGCGCTCGTCGGCGTCGGAGTTGATCGCTTTACGAAGCGGATCAAGACGTGGCTCGAGGATTTCTTCTAGACCTGCGGACTGCGAACAACAGCGCACTACACCGCTGGTAGCTTCCAGCAGCTAGCTACCAGCTACCCGCTGCCTACGACAAGACAGTCTTCTGTTGCAGTATGACCTACTGCTCGCGTTTCCTACACTGACGCGACGGGGCGCATGGGCGACTCTGTCACACACGCGATCCGTCCCGTCGCGTGCAGCGGGAAGCTGATAGCTAGCTGCCGGAAGCTACCAGCAGTGTAGTGCGCTTTTCCGCACTTTCGCCCGACAAAATCATAAAACTGTAGGCGCCGCGAGAATGTGGATAACTCGCTTGACACCCGTTGTACTTTTTTTCGCTCCTGCTCGTCTTTGCCTATGGTACGAATCGACTAAGGGCCTTAAGTTAGCCCGAGATTTTTTTCCACATTACCCGTCGTCCCGGAGTTTCCAGCGCGATGATCTTTGAATTCGAGGAGAGCACCTCCCAAAACGCCAGGATGAAGGTGGTTGGCGTGGGCGGGGGTGGGGGAAACGCCGTCAATCGGATGATCGAAGAGCACCTCGAAGGGGTCGAATTCATCTCGGTCAATACGGACGCCCAAGCCCTCCTGAATTCGAAGTCCGACGTCAAAATCCAGATAGGTAAGAAGCTAACTCGCGGTCTGGGAGCCGGCGCCCGTCCCGAAATCGGTCGCCAGGCGATCGATGAGAGCAGGGAAGAAGTCTCCCGCGCCATGCACAACGCCGACCTCGTTTTCGTCACCTGCGGCATGGGTGGCGGCACCGGCACGGGTGCAGCACCCGTTCTCTGCGAGCTCGCCAGAGAAGCTGGCGCGCTGACGGTTGGAATCGTCACCAAGCCGTTCCTGTTCGAAGGACGCAAGCGGATGCGCCAGGCCGAGCTCGGCATCGCCGAGATGCGGAAGAACGTCGACACGATGATCGTCGTCCCTAACGAGAGACTGCTTGCCGTCGTCGGCAAAGGCATCCCGTTCCAGGACGCGCTCAAGAAAGCCGATGAAGTGCTGCTCCATGCGACGCAGGGCATCAGCTCGCTGATCAGCGTTACCGGTCTGGTGAACGTCGATTTCGCCGACGTTCGCACCGTTATGCAGGAAGGCGGCTCGGCTCTGATGGGTACCGGCATCGGTCGCGGTGAGAACCGCGCCATCGAGGCCGCTCAGCAGGCGATTGCGAGCCCGTTGCTCGACAACGTGTCGATCTCCGGGGCGACCGGCGTTCTGGTCAACATTACCGGCGGCGCCGACCTGACCCTCGGCGAAGTCCACCAGATCAACGAAATCATTCACGACGCCGTCGGTGAGGAAGCCGAGATCATTTTCGGCGCTGTTCACGAGCCGGCCATGCAGGGCGAGATCAGAGTCACCGTCATCGCGACCGGTTTCGATCGCGCCCCAAGCCAGACTTCAGTTCCGGTGTCTCAGCCAATCGTTGGGACGCCGTCCCCAATTGTCCGTGGCGCACCAGTGATTCCACTGCGGCCGCCGCGTGCGAACGGCATCGGCAGACCACCTCTGGAATTGCCTCCAAGACGCACCACTCCGACCAGCAATCCGGTGGTGACGACAGAGCGCGATCGATCGTCTCCCGAGCAGGATCTCAGTGACATGGAGATTCCGACATTCATTCGGAGACAGATGGATTGAAGCCGGCAACTGTAAGACCGATTAGCTATGCAGTCGTGGCGACCCTTGCACTGGTCGCCATTTGGTTTACGCCCCAGTTGGAAAAGAAGCAGGTCTTCGCGATGGAACCGGTCGTCGTCTCCCGCCCGGCCCTCGAGCCCGCCGATTTTCTCCTCTCGCCCATTGTCATCGAAGCTTCCAACCAGGAGCTGGTCGACACGCTGGCGATCGGTGGCGTCATCACCTCGAATCTCTACAACGCGCTGAACGAGAGCGGTCAGGGCGTTCTGCCTCCTTCGGCCCGCCACCAGCTCGCCTGGTCGCTCGCTGACATCTTCGAGTACAAGGTGGACATGAGCCGCGATTTGCACGACGGCGACAAGTTCCATCTGCTCGTGGAGCGTCTACAGAAGCCGAACGGCGCTATCATCGTCAACAAGATCCTCGGCGCGAAGCTGGCTCTTTCAAACAGCGAGAATCCGATCGAGGCGATCAACTTCGACACCAAGGGTACCAACAGCGCCCACTACTACGACGCGAGCGGCATGTCGCTCCGTGCGGCGTTCCTGCGCGCCCCAGTGGCGTTCCGTCGCATCAGCAGCGTCTTTGGCGCCCGCAAGCACCCGATCTTTGGTGAGTGGCGCAATCACACCGGCACCGACTACGCCGCCGCCGAGGGAACCCCGGTGCGCGCGATCGGCGACGGCGTCGTGATTTTCGCCGGTAAGAAGGGTGGCTACGGCAACATGATCGACATCCGGCACCGCAACGGCATGGTGAGCCGCTATGGCCACATGCGTGGCTTCGCGACCGGCATCAGACCGGGTTCGCACGTGGCGATGGGCTCGACGATCGGCTACGTCGGCATGACCGGCTGGGCGACTGGCCCGCACCTCCATTTCGAGATTCGCGTTGACGGTGTGGCCAAGAATCCGCGTCTCGCGCTCGAGAGCAGAAGCGGTGAACCGATTCCCGCCGGTGAGCGCGCGCTCTTCCAGAGGATGCGGCAGCAGACGCTGGCGAGCTTGAATCAGGCGCACCTGGTCAACGCGGAATAGCGACGGCACGAGCCGACACGATTTATCTTGAACCCGGACCGCAAAGTCCGGGTTTTTTGTTGTCAAACAAATTGCAGGCAACCGCAAAAAGAACAGGGCATCGGGCATCGGTTGGCGGGTATCGGGCATCGGATGGATCAACCCGGTGCCTCGCAC
>Ga0075434_100004448_pt1 | contig 12637 bp, 11 predicted proteins | sample RhiMethybrSRZTD3_FD_75298 | JGI IMG/M metagenome (GOLD analysis project Ga0075434, IMG submission 75298) | Populus rhizosphere microbial communities from Tennessee, USA - Rhizosphere MetaG P. TD hybrid SRZTD3 | ecosystem: Host-associated > Plants > Roots > Rhizosphere > Soil | place: USA... | reverse complement strand
GAGCACGACGCGGATTGGATGAAAGAGGGCTCTGCCCTTTTGACCCGTCCGCGCCTTCACGCGGTTCGCCATCTCGCGAAAAAGATCGCGGTCGAGCCGCGGCGCCGCCGCGAGCTCCTCGGCGAGCGCGGCGGCGACCGCGCGAGGGCCGTCCGCGCGCATCTCCGCCGCCGCCTCCGGCGCCGCGAGCGCCGCGTCGGCATCGTAGTCGAAGAGGAACGCGAGCCGCGCCGGCACCTGGTTCAGCCGATCCACCGATGCGCTCGCCATCGCCATCGCCGAGGCGAGGAACGCCAGGCCGCGCTCGTCCGGCGCCATCGCGACGCCCTGCTGCACGAAATGCGGCACCGACAGCTCCGCGAGACGCCGCGGGTCGGCCGCCTTCAGGTACCGCCGGTTCACCCACGCCAGCTTCTCCTCGTCGAACACGCCGGCGCTGTGGCCGACGTGCTCGAGCGAGAAGCGCCGCGCGAGCTCGTCGATCGGCAGCAGCTCGTCGCCGCCGCCGGGCGACCAGCCGATGAGCGCGAGGTAGTTGACCAGCGCTTCCGGCAGATAACCCTTCGCTCGAAACTCGCCGACCGAGGTCGCGCCGTGGCGCTTCGAGAGCGGCGCGTGATCGGGACCGAGCACCATCGACAGATGCGCGAACGCCGGCGGCGCGAAGCCGAGCGCCTCGTACAGGAGCAGCTGCCGCGGCGTGTTCGAGATGTGATCCTCGCCCCGGATCACGTGCGTCACCTTCATCAGCGCATCGTCGACGACGACCGCGAAGTTGTACGCCGGATGGCCGTCGGCGCGCACGATGACCGGATCGCCGATGACGTCGGCGTGGAACCGCACCTCGCCGCGCACGATGTCGGCGAAGGCGACGTCGCGATCCTTCGGCACGCGGAAGCGGATCGCGGGCCGCTCGCCGGACGCAACGCGCGCGGCCGCCTGCTCCGGCGAGAGGCGCCGGCACGTGCCCGGATACAGCGCCGGCCGGCCGGCGGCGACCGCCTGCTCGCGATCGGACTCGAGCTGCGCCGCCGAGCAGAAGCAGTAGTACGCCGCCTCGCGCGCGAGCAGCTCGTTCGCGTACGACGCGTACAGATGGAGCCGCTCGGACTGCCGGTACGGGCCGTGCGCGCCGCCGACGTCGGGCCCTTCGTCCCAGTCGAGGCCGAGCCAGCGGAGGTCGCGCAGCATGCCGGCCTCCGATTCGCGCGTCGATCGCTGCGTGTCGGTGTCCTCGATGCGCAGGATGAACGCGCCGCCCCGGCCGCGCGCGAGCAGCCAGTTGAAGAGCGCGGTGCGCGCGTTGCCCACGTGAAGCTGGCCCGTGGGACTCGGTGCGAAGCGGACGCGCATCGGCTACAGCGACCGGACCAGCGCGATCGCGTGCGCCGCGATCGCCTCGCCGCGGCCGATCGCGTCCACGCCCTCGTTGGTCTTGCCCTTGATGCTCACGCGCGCGACGTCGACGCCCATCGCGGCCGCGAGTCGATCGCGCATCGCCGCGATGTGCTCCTTGATCTTCGGGCGCTCGAGCACGACGGTGACGTCCACGTTGCCGACGCCCAGCCCCGCCTCGGCGAGCCGCGCGCAGGCGCGCCGCAGCAGATCGACGCTCGACGCGTCCTTCCAGCGCGGATCGGTGTCCGGAAAGTGCGCGCCGATGTCGCCGAGCGCCGCGGCGCCGAGAATCGCGTCGGTGACGGCGTGGCAGACGACGTCGGCGTCCGAGTGGCCGAGCGCGCCGCGATCCGACAGGATGGTGACCCCGCCGAGCACGAGCGGCCGCCCCTCGACGAGCCGATGCAGGTCGTAGCCGGTGCCCGCGCGTCCCGTGCGCGCCGGCCGGGCGCTCGCGCCGGCGATCGCCTCGGCGATCACGAGATCGTCGCGCGTCGTGATCTTGATGTTGGCCGCCTCGCCGTCGACGATGCGCACCTGATGCCCCGCGCGCTCGGCGAGCGTCGCTTCGTCGGTCGCGTCGCCGTCCAGCCGCAGCGCGTCGGCGAGGACCTCGCGGCGGAACGCCTGCGGCGTCTGCGCGAGGAAGATCGTCTCCCGCGGAAGCGTTTCCACGACGAGCTGTTCCGCGCCGGCGCGTTTGACCGTGTCGCGCGCCGGAAGGGCGGCCAGCGCGGCGCCGGCGTCGGCCGCCGCGGCGATCGTCCGCGCGATGAGGTCGCCGCTGGCGAACGGCCGCGCGGCGTCGTGGACGACGATGACGTCGCTCTGCGCGTCGGCGGCGCGGAACGCGTTCGCCACCGAATCCTGCCGCCGCTCCCCGCCGGCGACGATCCGCAGCGGCTTCGCGGCGCCGTCCGCCGCCGCGCGCCGGAGGTACGCCGGCGGATCGCCCGCGAGCGCCTGCGGCAGCGCGACGACGACCGCGTCGACGTCGGGATGGGCGAGAAAGGCGGAGACGCTGCGCTCGAGAATCGCGCGGCCGCCGACGGCGATCAGCTGTTTCGGTTCCGCGGCGCCGAACCGCCGTCCGCGGCCGCCCGCGGCGATGATGGCTGTGACGTGCATGCGGTAAACGATCATTATAAAGAACGTCACCCGAACCGCACCGCCGTCCGGGTGCCGAGGAACGCGCTCATCTCGTCGACCTCGCGGCCGATAGCCCGCCGGACGGCGGCGCCGGCGCGGCCGAACAGCTCGACCTCGATGGCCATCGTCCGCGCCGTCGCGCGCGGCGTCCAGACGCCGATGATCTCGCCGCCCTGCAGCACGACGGCGGAGATCCACCCCTGCGGGCGGTAGACGCGCTTGTAGTAGCGCCGCTCGACCAGGTGCTCCTTGGTCGCGTGCGCGAGCAGGAACGAATCGAACGCGCCGAGCAGGCGGACGGCGCCGCGATCGAGCTCGCTCGCGGCGAGCTCGCGCGCGTCGGCGCGGCGGATCAGTCCGGGCGCGCCGTCCACCGAGACGTCGACGAGCTCGCCTCGCACGCCGTCGACCGCCGCGCGCGCGTCGATCATGCTGAGACCCGACCACTTCGCGAAGTCGTGCGCCGTGGCCGGACCGAACGCGGCGAGGAAACGGCGCAGCAGCTCCGCGCGCGCGGCGTCGGGGTCCGGCAGCTTCTGGCGGCCCACCCACTCGTCGGCGCGGACGAACGTCGCGCTCGAGCCGTTCGGCGGACCGTACACGATCGCGCCGTCGATCACGGCGGGCCGCACGCCGCTCCACGCGTTCTCGAGCCACAGACGGATCGCTTTCCCGGCGCGCTTGCGCGCGCGCGCGATCAGCTCCTGCTGCGTCTTCGGGCCGTCGGCGAGGCTCTCGACGATCGTGTCGATGAGCGCGCGGACCTGCTGCGGCGTGGCGCCGATCCTGGCGTGCCAGCGCGCGAGCATCGCCATCGAGGTCGGCCGCATGGCGGCGATGTAGATCGCGAAGTCGCGCGCCGGCAGGATGTGCAGCGTCACGCGCATCGCCGAGGTCTTCACGAGATCGCGCGTCTCCCACAGCGCGCGCCGCACCTCGTCGCGCGTCGTGCTGCGACGTCGCGTCCAGATCGCCATCTCCGCCGACGACTGCACCTGCGCCTGAATGCCGGCGGTGGCGCGCACGACGTCGGCCAGCGACTCCGCAGATCCCGCGGTGAGCCGGTGGCGCGCGAGGCGGAAGGCTGCAGCCTGCGCGGCGGTCACGTCGAGACGCGTGCTCATCGCCCTACACCGCGGCGAACTGCCGGCGGGCCACGGCGGCGGCGACGATGTCGTGCGCGCGATCGGCGAGCGCCTTGGCATCGCGGGCCGTCGGCGACGCGATCCGCGGCGGCTGAATCGGATCGTGCACGATGAGCGTCACGGCCCCGGGCTCGGTCCGCAGACGGCCTTTCGGCATCACGCCGCGCGTGCCGATGACGGCGACCGGCACGATCGGCAGCCCCGCTTCGATCGCGAGCAGAAAGCTGCCGGCCTTGAAGCGCGCCACGTGGCCGTCGCCGCTGCGCGTCCCCTCGGCGTAGATGATGAGCGACAGCCCCTCGGACACGAGCGCCCGCCACCGTTTCAGAATCCCCGCGCGATCCGGGTGTCTGCGGTCGACGAAGAGGTGCCCGCCGCGCTTCAGGTGCCAGCCGAGCACCGGAAAGCGCGCGAGCGATGCCTTCGCGATGATGCGCAGCTGGTACGGCAGCGACGAGAAGATCACCGGCGTGTCGTAAATGCTCTGATGATTCGACACGAACACGTACGTCGTGCCCGGCACGATCCGCTCGAGTCCTTCGACCGTCACGCGCACCCCGGTCGTCTTCAGGATCAGCCACGACCACGCGCGCGCGCAGCGGTGCGCGAAATAGCCGCGCCTGTCGAAAAGGCTCGAGACGAGCGACGCGGCGCCGAGCACGATCGTGTAGAGCGTGATGGCGGGGATGAGGTAGAAGACCGTCCGCCACCAGTGGTACGGTGGAATTCGCACAAAGAGATTTTTGGAATCAAGAATTCAAAATCTGGAATGCGTGATCACGAATACCACATTCCAAATTCCGAATTCTCAATTACGTCTGTTGCGGCTGCACCGCAGGTGGAGCCGCAACAGCGGTGGGCCGCGGGCGCTCCGCCACCGGCGCCGCTGCCGCCGCCGCGACGCCCGCTTCGATGTAGCGCCCGAAGATCATCTTACCCGCCGTGGTCTGCAGCACGCTGGTGACCACGATGTCGATCGTCTTGCTGATCATCTTGCGCGCGTTGTCGACCACGACCATCGTGCCGTCGTCGAGGTACGCGACGCCCTGGTTGTACTCCTTGCCTTCCTTGAGGATGAAGACTTTCATGAGCTCGCCGGGGAGCACGACCGGCTTGAGCGAGTTCGCGAGCTCGTTGACGTTGAGGACGTCGACGCCGCGAAGCTGCGCCACTTTGTTCAGGTTGAAATCGTTCGTGACGATCTTGCCCTGCAGCGCGCGCGCGAGCTCGATCAGCTTCAGGTCCACCTCGCGGACCTCCGGAAAATCGAGATCCGAGATCATCACCTCGACGCCCGCCATCTTCTGAATCTTCTGCAGGATGTCGAGCCCGCGGCGGCCGCGGTTCCGTTTCATCGAGTCCGCGGAGTCGGCGACCAGCTGCAGCTCCTTCAGCACGAACTGCGGGATGACGAGCGTTCCGTCCATGAACCCCGTCTCGCAGACGTCGGCGATCCGGCCGTCGATGATGACGCTCGTATCCAGGATCTTGTAGCGCCGCAGCGGTCCGGCCGCGCGGAACAGCGTCACGAGGCGCGCCGGCTCGAGCCACTCGCCGTGCTTGCCGCCGAGGACGAGCCCGAGATACGGCAGCACGATGAGCGTGAAGCTGTGGAGGAACTCGACGCGGCGATCGCCGCTGTCCGCCCAGAACAGCCCGGTGACGATGGCATGCGCGATCCCGAGGCCGATGGCGCAGCCGATCAGCGCGCCAAGGACCCGGGTGACGGCCGTTTCGCGCAGGCGGCTCTCGAACAGTACCCCCAGGCCGGCGAGCGCGAGGGCGAACGCGACGTTGGCGGGAATTCCGACGGGCAGCGGCTGGAGCATCGCCGCCGCATAGGCGACGGCGGCGACGAAAACCATGCGGGCAAGCGCAAACCAGGTCATGGGAACCCCGCGAACGCCTGAAGATGAAAAGCGGCGGAATTAAAACGCCAGGCGGCTCGGCGTCGAGGCCAACCATATCACCGGGCCTGCACGAAGACAATCGTAGACAAGCGGGTCGGAGGCTACGCGAGCAGGGCGTCCAGCGCCTCACCGACCGTCCGGACGCCGATCATCTCGCAGGCGCCGTCGTCGCGATCGGCGGCGTTCGGCTCGATGTTCGCCTCGGGGAGAACGCACCGGCGGAAGCCCATCTGCGCGGCCTCCCGAATCCGGAGGTTGGCCTGTGAAATCCCGCGAACCTCGCCGGCGAGACCAACTTCGCCGAACATCGCCGTTGTCGGGGGAATGACCCGGTTGCGGACGCTCGACGCAATCGCGGCGAGGACGCCGAGATCGGACGCGGGCTCGTCCACCGTCATCCCGCCTGCCACGTTCACGAACACGTCGTCGCCAATCAGGTTGAGGCCGGCGCGCTTCTCGAGAACGGCGAGCAGCAGCGACAGGCGCTGCGCGTCGATGCCGCTCGTCATCCGCCGCGCGTTGCCGTACGTGCTCGAGCTGACCAGCGCCTGCACTTCGACGAGGATCGGCCGCGAGCCTTCGACCGAGCAGAGCACCGCCGATCCCGGCGCGTTCGCGGGACGCTCGGCGAGAAACATCTTCGACGGATTCGGCACGGGCCGGAGGCCCCCCGACGTCATCTCGAACACGCCGAGCTCGCTCACCGCGCCGAAGCGATTCTTCACCGCGCGCACGACGCGGTGCGAGTGATGACGCTCGCCCTCGAAGTAGAGCACGGTGTCGACGACGTGCTCGAGCGCTTTCGGGCCGGCGAGCGTGCCGTCCTTCGTGACGTGGCCGACGAGGAACGTCGGGATGTTCTGGCCCTTCGCCGTGAACAGGAGCTGCGTCGCCGCCTCCCGCACCTGCCCGATGCTGCCCGGCGCGGACTGGAACTTCAGCGAGAAGATCGTCTGCACCGAGTCGACGATCACGAGCGCCGGCTTGATGCGGGCGATCTCCTCGAGGATGCGCTCGAGGCACGTCTCGGCGAGCAGAAAGAGCGGCGCGGCGCCGACGTGCAGCCGCTCGCCGCGCGATTTGATCTGGTGCTCGGATTCCTCGCCCGAGCTGTAGAGGACGGGACCGCTGCGCGCCATGTTGGCGGCCGCCTGCAGCAGCAGCGTCGACTTGCCGATGCCGGGCTCGCCGCCGAGGAGCACGAGCGATCCGGGCACGACGCCGCCGCCGAGAACGCGATCGAACTCGTCGATGCCGGTCGTGAGCCGCGCGTGCTGCGCGATCTCGATCTCGGAATAGAGGCGCGCCGCGCCGCCGGCGCCGGCGAGCGCGTAGCGATGGCCGGAGGCTGCCGCGCCGTCCGCCTCCTGCGGCCGCTCTTCGACGAGCGAGTTCCACGCGCCGCAGTCGCCGCAGCGCCCGACCCATTTCGCCGACTGCGACCCGCACTCCTGGCAGACGAAGACCGTCGCCGGCCGCTTCGCCATCTACCGCGTCCCGCAGGCGAAGCTCGCCGCGTCGTCCGTGCTGCCCGCTCCCTTGTAGATCGCGACCTGCGGATACGGACAGAGCGGGCGCGTGCGATCGACGGCGCCGCCGGTGGCGTGCGACGCGATGACGCGATCGGGCGGCGTACGCTGCTCGACCCACTGCTCGAGCGCGGCGAGCATGTCGAACGTATTCGGGCCGTCGCCGCCGCCGCAGTGCCCCATGCCCGGCGCCATGAAGAGCCGGTACGACCCGGCGATGCGATCGGCGCCGCCGAGCGCCTTCACGACGCGGGAGTAGTACTGCGTGCTGTTGCCGGGCGAGATCTGCGGATCGCTCCAGCCGTGATACTGAATGAGCTTGCCGCCGCGATCGAAGAACGCTTTCAGGTCCGGATCGAGCGCGTTGATCGTGCCGTTGTCGGCGGCTTCGGCGCGGGCGATGTCCGCGTCGAAATCGAACGCGCCGACGTCCCACGCCGGGTCCTTGAACACGAGAAAGCGGAACTGATCGAGCCCGGTCGCGCGCGCCGACGCCGTCCAGCCGTTCTCGGTCCAGCCCGCCTCGCTGCCGCGCGCCAGCGCCGTGATCTCGCGCTTCGTCTTCGGATTGGCGCGCCCGTCGTAGAGCAGCTTCGCCGTGCGCACCTGCGCGGGCGCGAGACACGACGCGGTCTTCTCCGACGCGCACTGCAGCGCCGCCGGATCGAACGTGCAGCGCGTCGGATCGTCGATGACGCCGTCCTTCACGCCGTCGAGCGCGTCGCACGCGGCGAGCACCGCCGTGTGGAGCAGAGCGGCGTCCTCCTTCGACAAACGCGCCGCCGGCTTCTCCGTCGCCTGCGCGACGCGGACGGCCTGCGCCGCGCGCCCCGTCCAGTCGAGCCCCGGCGCGCCGGCGACGATCCCGTCGAAATCCGCCGGGAAGCGCTGCGCTTCCTTCAGGGCCTGACGGCCGCCGGCCGAGCAGCCCGTGAAGTAGGACAGACGCGGCGCCGACGCGTAGAACGCCTCGACGATCGCCTTCGACGCGACGGCCGTCTCGTGGATCGCGCGCCAGCCGAAGTCGATCACTTTCTCCGGGTGGCCGAGCGCGAAGCGGGCGGTGTTGCCCGTGTGGCCCGTGTCGGTCGACGCGGCGGCGTAGCCGCGGCGCAGCGCGGCGGCCATCGCAGGCTCCGCGATCGAGCCGCTGAAGGCGCCGTTGCCGACTTCCTGGAACTTGCCGTTCCAGTTCGCCGCCGGGAGCCACAGCTCCATCTTGATGTCGGAGTCCTCCGACGGCCGAAGCCGCGCGGCCACGCGGCAGAACGCGGGCAGCGTCGCGAACTGCGCGAGCGCGCCGGCGTCGACGCTCTGCGCGGAGGTGACGGTACCGTGCGGCACCGCCACCGTGGTCAGCCGTTCACAGGCGAGCGCGGCAATCAGCAGATAAGTCATTCGTACACCCGCTCAATCCTAGATCCGATGCGGCACAGGATTTCGTACGGGATCGTCCCGATTTGCGCAGCCATTTCGCGGACGTCGATGCGATCGCCGTCCTGCGAGCCGATGATCACGACCTCGTCGCCCGGCGACACGTCGAGGCCGGTGACGTCGGCCATCAGCATATCCATGCAGACCGACCCGACGATCGGCGCGCGGCGGCCGCGAATCAGGACGGCGCCCCGTCCCGCCAGGCGCAGATCGAGGCCGTCGGCGTACCCGGCGGGCACGATCGCGATCGTCGTCGGCCGGCCGGCGTGGAACGTGACGCCGTAGCCGACGCCTTCGCCCTCGCGCACCCCTTTCACCGCGACGATCCGGCTGCCGAGCGTCATGATCGGCGCGAGCGGAATCGTCGACGCGAGCGGCGGCGGCACGACGCCGTACAGCAGGAGACCCGGCCGCACGCGGTCGTACCACGCGCGCGAGTCTCGCAGCAGCGCCGCGCTGTTCGCGGCGTGGAGATAGAACCCTGTCGAGGACACGGAGGCTGCGACGGGCCCGGCCGTCGAGGTCGCAGCGGACGACGCAGAGGACAACGATCCGATCGTCGATACAGCGCGCTTGAACCGTGCGTCCTGCTCGCCGAAGAGCGGCGACGCGGGATCGTCGGCCGTCGCGAAGTGCGTGTAGACGGCGGCGAGCTCGAGGTTCGGGCTCTCGAGGAGCTCCGGCAGCGTGCGGCGGATGTTGTCCGCGCGGAAGCCGAGGCGGTTCATGCCCGTGTCCAGCTTGAGGTGATAGCGGACCTTCTGCCGGAAGCGCGCCGCGGCGGCCTGCACGGCGCGCGCGGCGAACGGCGTGGAGATCGTCGGCGTCAGGCGGCAGTCGAAGAGGCCGTCGAGATCGCTCACGCTGAGCGCGCCGAACACGAGGATCTCGGCGCGCACGCCGGCGGCGCGCAGCGCGTGCCCTTCTTCGATGTCGGCGCACGCGACGAGATCGGCGCCCGCGTCCTCGAGGGCGCGCGCCACCTGCGGCGCGCCGTGGCCGTACGCGTTCGCCTTCACGACGGCGATCACGCCCGGCGTCCGCGCCTCACGGCCGCCCGCCAGGTGCTCGACGACGTGGCGATAATTCGATTTGAGCGCGTGGAGATCGACGCGCGCGACCGTCGGGCGGATCATCGCCGCGCCGGACGCCGCACGCTACATCCTCCGCTGGCCGCCGCGAAACGCGTACCCGGCGAGCCCCACGGCGATGAGCACCGTGACGCCGGCCTCGGCGAGGTGCATCGTCGACGACCCGGACCGGGAGGCCAGAACGACGAGCGCGAAGAAGCCGACGAGCGCGAGGAGCGCTTTCACGTTGATGCTGACGTGCATGGCCACCGCCGCCGCTACTGTACCATGCGGCGCCGACGGCACGGCCTGACGGCCGTGCCCGACCGGATTCGCCGCCCGAATCGCGTCGGAGCCCGCGGCTGGCTACGCGCCGCCGACGGCGAGATTCTCGAATCGCGTGAACTCGCGGATGAACGCGAGGCGGACGATGCCCGTGGGGCCGTTGCGCTGCTTGGCGACGATGAGCTCCGCGACGCCCTGCATCTCGCTCGGCTGGCTCTTGTCGGCGTACATGTCCTCGCGGTAGATGAAGACGACGACGTCGGCGTCCTGCTCGAGGGCGCCCGACTCGCGGAGATCCGAGAGCTGCGGCCGGTGATCGGATCGCGACTCCGGCGCGCGACTGAGCTGCGACAGCACCACGATCGGGACGTGCAGCTCCTTGGCGAGGCCCTTCAGCGAGCGCGAGATCGAGGCGAGCTCCAGCGTGCGGTTCTCGAAGCGGCCGCGCCCCTGCATCAACTGGATGTAATCGACGACCACCATGTGCAGGCCGTGCTCGGCGGCGAGCCGCCGGCACTTCGCGCGCATCTCGAGGACGCCGATCGCCGGCGAGTCGTCGATGAAGATCTTCGTCTCGCTGAGCGCGCCGATCGCCTGCGACAGCTTCCCCCAGTCGCGCTCGCCGAGAAACCCGCCGCGGAGCCGGTGCGCGTCGATGCGCGCCTCGCCGGTGAGCATCCGGAGGAAGAGCTGCTCCTTCGACATCTCGAGGCTGAAAATGCCGACCGTCATGTCGGTCTTCGTGCCCACGTGCTGCGCGATGTTCAGCACGAGACTCGTCTTCCCCATCGACGGCCTGGCCGCGACGATCACGAGATCCGACGGCTGCAGGCCCGAGGTCATTTCGTCGAGATCGGTGAAGCCGGTCGGCACGCCGGTGATGAGCTCCTTGCGCGCGTGCAGCTTCTCGATGGTGTCGAGGCTCGACTCGGCGAGATCGCGCAGCGACACGAAGCCGTCGCGCACCTTGTCGTCCGCGATCGCGAAGATCGCGTGCTCGGCCTGGTCGAGGATGACGTCGGCCTCCTCGCCGCCTGCGTACGCGTTGGCGAGGATCTTGTTCGCCGAGGAGATCAGGCTGCGGAGCGTCGCCTTCTCCTTGATGATGCGCGCGTAGTGCTCGACGTTGGTCGACCGCGGCACGCCGTCGACGAGCGCGGCGATGTAGGCCGGGCCGCCCACCTCGTCCAGTTCGGCCGACCGTCCGAGCTCCTCCTTCAGCGTCACGAGATCGATCGCGTCGCCGCGCTCGGCGAGCTTCACCATCTTGTCGAAGATGCGGCGGTGCGCGTCGCGGAAGAAATCGCCCGCGTCGATCACTTCGGCGGCGAGGTTGAACGCGTCGTTGTGGAGGAGGATCGCGCCCAGGACCGATCGCTCGGCTTCGAGATTGTGTGGAAGCGTGCGATCGGACGCGAGGACGTCTGGCATCGAGGCGGAGACGCGGAGTGTACAGAAGAAGGTCGGGGTATGGGCAGTGCCCGAAACCCCGACCATCACGAACGCGGCGACGAAACTATTTCTTGGGCGCCCGTTCCGGTTCGCCCTCCGCGACGACGCGCACCTTCAGCGGCACGGTGACCTCGCGATGGAGCCGCACGGGAACCTCGAACTCTCCGAGCTTCTTGATCGGCTCCGGCAGGTGCAGGCGCCGCTTCTCGAGGTCGAAGCCCTTCGCCGCGAGCGCCTCCGCGATGTCGCTGGTCGTCACCGATCCGTACAGCGCCTCGGTCTCGCCGACCTTCCGCGAGATCTCGACGTCGACGTTCTTCAGCCGATCGGCCACGGCTTCGGCGACCTTCTTCTCCTCGAGCTCCTTCACCTCGAACTTCACGCGCTCGCGCTCGATCTGCTTCTTGTTGCCCTCGGTCGCGACGAGCGCCAGCTTGCGCGGCAGCAGGTAGTTGCGCGCGTAGCCGTCGGCCACCTTCACGATCTCGCCGCGGCGCCCGAGGTTGTCGACGTGCTCTCTCAATATCACTTCCATAACCACCCTCACGACGATCTACGCGGAGATCGCAGAACGCTCGTTGGACACATGCCTTCTGCGTGCTCGGCGGGTTCTGCAGTGTACGCCGTCAATCCTCAGTCGGTCACATACGGGATCAACGCGATCTGGCGCGCGCGCTTGATCGCGGTCTGCAGCTTGCGCTGGTGCATCGCGCACGTGCCGGAGATCCGGCGCGGCAGGATCTTGCCGCGCTCGGGGACGAACGGCCCGATGAGCTTCACGTCCTTGTAGTTGATGTCGTCGATCTTGTCCGCGCAGAACTTGCAGACCTTGCGCCGGCGGAACAGCGTGCGGCGCTGCCCCTTTTCCTTGTCGCCCGGCTTCTTGTCGCCGCGGCCGCGGCCCCCGCCCGAACGCCCTTGTCCAAATGGCATCGCTACACCTCCACCCCATCAAACCGATCGTCATCCCCATCGTCCACCTCGCCGGCGGGACGGCCTTCGCCCGGCTGGCGCTGCGGCGGCAGCCCGCGCTTCACGCGGCGGCGCTCAGACTCGGTGCGACGTTTGGTCTGCGTCCGATCGACGACTTTCTTCTCCTGATCGACGCGGACGATCATGTGGCGAAGCACCTGATCCATCACCTTGAGCCGGCGATCGAGCTCTTTCATCAGCTCGCCGGCGCCGTTGATCACTTCGAGGACGTAGACGCCCTCCTTGTTGTGGCCGATCTCGTAGGCCAGGCGCTTGCGCCCCCAGTTCTCGGT
>Ga0075434_100004445_pt1 | contig 12639 bp, 8 predicted proteins | sample RhiMethybrSRZTD3_FD_75298 | JGI IMG/M metagenome (GOLD analysis project Ga0075434, IMG submission 75298) | Populus rhizosphere microbial communities from Tennessee, USA - Rhizosphere MetaG P. TD hybrid SRZTD3 | ecosystem: Host-associated > Plants > Roots > Rhizosphere > Soil | place: USA... | reverse complement strand
ATCGCCGCGCGCGGCCGGAACAGATCGACGACAATTAATCGAGCCTTAGAGGGCCATCGCTTGACTCGCCCGTCGGGTGCGCCATGGCGGTCTAGTCAGATCCAGAATAACGCAATATCGCAATATGATCGCTCCTAAATGCGCGCCTATCCGGCGAGTACTACATTAAATGGACGCTGATCTTTATTTCATGGCCGCGACAACCACGATTTGAACGTGCTTCCGATCGCTTCCCATCATTTCAGCAACGAAGTCGTGCAACTCTTCTCCCTCTAAACTGTCGCCAGGTTGGATTTCTATAAGGGCCCTACCAGGAGTTTGAGTGATTCTGAAATCTGCGATGGCGCCGGCGGCGCGCATGATTTCCAGACGCCTATTGAGCTTGACCGAGGTTTCCATGGAAGGACCATCCTTCTTGTTGCCAACGGCGTAGCAATGCGAGGTCGACTTCATTTTGGCCCTGAAGAGAGTAGACGGGAACACGCTTGAAAACTAGCGTCGACCATCGTTTCGTAGCCACACTCGAAGGTCTACACTAGCGCGTGATCCTGAAAAATTGGGCGACTTTTTGGACAAGATCGTGCGCCAAATCAAGAGTCTTCGAGTCTGATAGATTCAACTTGAATCGACCAGACTCTAGGAGCGTAGCGTTCACGAAGCCAAGCTCGAACAGACGGACTTTTCCGGGAAGCAACGATGAACCCAGTAAACGAGTTTAGCGTGATGACTTCGGGTGCCTTTACGGCAGCGCATTTCGATCTGATTCCCCAATTGGAACGGCTGACAAAGAAAAAGATCGTCACCGCAACAATGTCCGTCGGAACCGGCGAAACCTCAATCCCAAATCGGTTGAGACGCGGAGAAATCACCGACGTCGTCATTGTTGCAGACACTTTAATAGGCAAACTTATAAAAGAGGGGCTGGTCTTGGCGGAAGGGCGCACACCCATCGCCTACTCATCTATCGGAATGGCGGTCCGGGAAGGAGCCCCTAAGCCTGATATCAGCTCAATCGATGCTTTGCGAAAGGTGATCCTGCAGGCTAAATCCATCGGCTATTCCGCCAGCGTAAGCGGCGAATACGTCACCAAAGAACTATATCAACGTCTAGGAATCGCGGACCAAGTTAAAAACAAAAGTCGCCTTATCGGCGGAGGTGAGCGCGTTGGCGCTGTTATTGCAAAAGACGACGTGGAAATCGGCTTCCAGCAGATGAGCGAATTATTGCCCGTTCAGGGGATTGCGCACATCACGCCGCTGCCGCCTGAGGTTCAGAAGCTTTCGGTATTTTCTGCCGGTGTCGCCTCGACCAGCCGGGATATCAAGCTGACTCAGTCAGTGATTAAATTTCTTGCGTCGGAAGAAGCTGCGCCGGCTATTATCAGAAGCGGCCTGGAACCCATCTGCAAATAGCCTCTCTTGCCGGCGATGCGGGCCTAGCCGCCGCCAACATACGTTCGGCTATTGCTCCGTTCTTCGGCCGTTTTGACGCGACCAAGACCCGCAACCGACATGATACGTGCGTCGCAACACGTGGGCGATGCGCCCTAGTTTGTCGCATAAATTTTGCAAAATTTATTAATTCAGGGCACCAAAGGAACCGTTAGCTCTTTACGAGGGTACACCCCTATGGCCTCCTTTCCAGCATCCAGCACCGTCTTTGACTCGATCCTATTTCGCGATTCCTTCGGCACGCCGCTTATTCGCGAGATTTTCTCGGATAAGGCCCAGATATCGCGTTACACCGAGGTCGAGATCGCCTTGGCAAGAGCGGAAGCGAAATGCGACGTGATCCCCGCTGCGGCCGCGGATGAGATTGCAAGGCGGTGCAGGGTCGACGAGCTGGACTTCGAGCTTTTGCGCAAGGAGACCGACAACGTCGGGTACCCGATCCTGCCGCTGGTCCATCAGCTCGTGAAGCAATGCGGGGAGGCCGGCCGCTATATCCATTGGGGCGCAACCACACAAGACATTATGGACACCGGCCTCGTTCTCCAGATTCGCGACGGCTTACGCCTCATCGAGAATGACATCGCCGCATTGCGGGGGATCCTAGCCGATCTTGCGCGCAAGCATCGCGACACGCCGATGGCCGGGCGAACCCACCTGCAACAAGCACTTCCAATCACTTTCGGCTATAAGGCGTCGATCTGGCTTGCCATGTTTGATCGGCATGCGGAGCGGCTTGAACAGCTAAAGCGGCGGGTCCTCGTCGGTCAGTTCGCGGGTGCGGCCGGCACCCTTGCCTCAATCGGAGAAAAGGGATTCGCAGTTCAGGCCGCGCTCTGCGAGGAACTGGGTCTCGGGATTCCCGCTTCGACGTGGCACGTCGCGCGCGATGGTCTTGCCGAAACGATCAATTTACTCGGCTTGGTGACAGGATCGCTCGGTAAGATTGCGGTTGATATCATGATCATGGCCTCTACGGAATTTGCCGAAGCTTACGAGCCATTCGTGGCCGGACGCGGCGCATCATCTACAATGCCGCAGAAACGCAACCCGATTTCCTGCGAACTGATGCTCGCCGCCAGCAAAGCGGTGCGCCAGCATGCTGGGCTGATGCTTGATGCCATGATCCAGGATTTCGAACGGGCAACTGGCCCTTGGCATGCCGAATGGATGGCAATACCCGAGAGCTTCATTTTGACCGCCGGCGCACTTCACCAGGCGAAGTTCGTGCTAGGCGGACTTATCATCGACAAAGCCCGCATGGCTGAAAATCTCGCTATCTCCAAAGGATTGATTGTCGCGGAGGCCGTCATGATGCACATGGCACCTTTAATCGGGCGTCAGCAGGCTCACGACATCATTTACGAAGCTTGTCGAACGGTGAATGAAAAGGGCGGCACCTTAGTGGAAGTTCTTTCTCAGAACCCCACCATCGCAAAGCAATTCGATTGGGCCGCGCTCAGTCGGTTGACAGACCCGGCAAACTATCTAGGTCTCGCACCCGACATGGTTGATCGCGTCTTGCGGCGATCCAATCTTTAGACCGGCGGCCAGCCAAATGGAGTATCCGTTCCTGGCCCTGAACTGCCAAAGCAGCGCCTCTCGGCGACGTCTGTTCGGGGGTGTTAGCGGACATTAGCCCAACGTGCTGCCACGGCAGCGGATGACCCAAACCAGACGTGCCAAGCTTAGTCCTCGACCAATGAACCGAACAAACCGGCTGGCCGCAGAAACAAAAATATCAGCAGCACGGAAAACGCGACGATATCTTTATAGCCGGCAGAAAAGAATAACACCGCGAATGATTGCAACACCCCGAGAATGATACCCCGATGAAAGCACCGAGTGGATTTCCTAGCCCACCTATAATGGCTGCGATGAAGCCGCTCACTGAGAATGGAACGGCGACATGGTAGGCTGTGTATTGGGTGGGCGCTCCTGTGGAAAAATTCAGCGCGCCAGGACCCAGGGTCGAAATGCACACGCCTGGCTTGCCGGTAAGCCGGCCGTGCGTCGCTGCCATAAAAGCGGCGGCCTGTTCATGCCGTGGTAGTATAAGCTTTATTTTCGAAGTACGAAGCGACTCAACTACATCGAGATTTTCTTCGCCGGGTACACCGAAAATCCGATCCACACCCTCGTTTTCCAATGCAGAGACAAGAAGATCAGAGCCTTTTTTCATGGCTTTCCTTTAAGCTTCATCGGCAACGATGGCACAGCTCAGATCGATCAAACTACGAATGCGCATTGCTCCTGTGGCGTGCGAGTATCCATGTTGCGGCCGCGATTGAGATGGTCATCAATTTCTGCCGCTGCTCCAATCATCCGACCGTACAGGAAGACATTGAACGCTGCTGTCTCCAGATCTCTTTCTGTCAAAGCGGCCGAGCGGTAGTCCTTCCAGAGCACAGCGAGAAGCAAAGCCGCAATCACCGCGTCGACATTGACACAGAACACGTATCGGCTTCCACCCGTGTCATAGAGCGCTTGGACCAGCTCGCGGTAGAAGTCATGAAACACATTGTAGTCGCCGCGTTTCGCCATGAAATCGGCAATAAAGCGCTCGCGCGGATCGTAGTTGATGGGCTTGCCCTTGAAGATCGGGTGATGCACCCCGGGTAATGCGCGAGGTCCGTCGAGTCCGGACTCCTTCGATTGCGCTTTCTCTTTTTTGTAGGCTTCGGCAAAACTTCTCGCCATAGCCTTTAGGTCCACGCCGTGGTTGCGATCCGTTGGGTCCTTCAGATCGACATCATTGAACTGCTCCAGAAGGAAGGCCATTCCCTCAAACCCGTTGCCGCCATGGCTGTAGCCGCTATGGGTGAGAAAACCGACCATCGCTTTATTGATCTGAACACGGGTCGGGGTTTGCGGTCCATCGGCGGCAACTGCGCCTTTGGCGCCCTGTGCCGAGATAGAACCGGGCCCGTTTGAGATGAGGAGCCCAATCAGTATTTGGAGCGGCCTTGCTTCCGCTTCTGTTGGCTTCTTACCGGTCAAGGCGAGGAAAAGCACATCCGCCATGCTCCAGCGGCTGAATCGTTCCTCTCGCGAGATTCCGCAAAGACTTCCATGCTGGTGGTGCTTGGCAGGAATTGAGGCCCCAATCATCACCCCGTAAAGACGCAGATACCAAGGCAGCGTCTCGGCGGTCAGCCGCGAGATGCGCTTGCGCATCAACGGACCCCAGGCGATGGTCGTAGAGATTGCCGCGAGAATTGCGTCGCGAGAAGGTTGCGCGTCAATGGACTCCACGAATTTCAAGAACAACGATCTTCCGCCACGATCGCGCACCGCTTTCAGCATTGCCTCGGGACGAGGATCGTTGGCCTCGGCTGCGGTCGCAGAAAAGAGCGCGCGCGTGCTCTCGTCGATCCTGAACTTGTTCCAATCGAAGCTCTCGTTTCGGGCATCTAGGAGGCCGGAATGGGCAAACAGATCGATCAGCCGAGTTGCGCAGGCGAGCGCCCGCTCGACGCGTTTTGGCCCGACGATCGCGGCAGCCGCGGCCATGATGGTGTTAGGAGAGTTGCCGGCTTCGCGTGCTGCCTCGGCTGCGAGCAACGTTGGATCGCCCACGAGATTCGTCTCAGCGGCAACTGCAATGTCCAGCATCACGCGGTCATTCGGACCGGCAATCTCGTGTACCAGCGGCAGCGCAAAATTCGCTTCGAGCGGCAGCACCGCGAGTTCAAGGACGGCGTGTCCGTGCACGCTTGTGACTTGCGTCTTAGCATCCATGATCGTCGCGCCCGACTTGTCCTTCATGTTCTGGCGCGGAATGACTGCGCCCACTTGTCGGGCGAGCGCCTTGATTTGCTCGTTGTAAGGCGAAATTGCCTCGACCGCCGGCAGCGCAAGGTGCAACGGCAATTTGATGCCGTGGTCGTTCGCGATCCAGGCCTTGAGCGAAAGGCTGCCGCGCGGCTCGAAATCGGGGCGCACGTTATTGAGTTTCATGACGGCCGTGAGCGCCAGTGGAATGTGGGCGATATTGGTCACCACCGCTCCCTTCGCCGACACCACCGGCTCCTCCGGCGTGAAGATCGCATCCACACCGAAGCTTTCCATGAACCAGCGTTCCTTATCTTCGGCCTTGTCGCCGGACCCAGCCATCGCGCCGGCATGACCAACCGCGCGAGTGAGCTTCGATTTCCAGCGGCCAACGACGCAGGCCACGACAGGCTTGCCGAATGCGATGCCGCGCTCGTAATAGCCTCCCGGCTCGGCATAAAGCACCGCCGCCTTGCTGCGAATATCATTATTGAAGGCATGCGCGAAGTCGCGCGCGGCATAATGAATATAGACGTCTTTGCCGGAGGAGATGAGCGTAGTCGTTCCCCAGCCCTCGGTGCCAAGATACTGGGCGATGGTGGTTGTGAATCCACCTGAATTCGAAAAAATAGCTACCGATCCCTTGAGCAGCACTTCGTCTGGGTGATCGCCGCCGAGCGCCCCTCCGATCCGCACGCGATTCCAGGAATCCGCAACGCCAAGGCAATTGGCGCCAAATATGTCGATGCCATTGGCCTGGCCGATCGCCCGTATCTCGCGCGCGTCATGCACTGAGATTTTCTCGGTTATGATCACGATCTTCTCGATCTGCGGATTCACGCGGATCAGTTCGGCCACGCCATCGCGCACGCCGGATGGCGGCAGGTAGACCACGCCGGTATTGAAGGTATGCCCGTCATCGAGTCCTTCACGCACGTTGTTGTAGACGGGAATATCGCCGGCCGGGGTAGGCAGTACCTGGCCCCGGCGTCCCGGTGACGTGCCGAACACCACGTTGCCTCCGGAAAAAGCGTGGCTTACCGGGGTCACCTGGCGCGACTCGCCACCGAGAATGTTGAGCACACAAACCCGGTCGGCACGCTTGGCTATGCCGGCCAGCGAGTCGATGCCGAGATAATAGGGAAAGCCCTGGATGCCTTTCTTGTACATGTGCAACTTCGCTTTCTGGCCGCAGCTCAGTGGACTTGCTGCAGGCCCAAATGCCTGGCGATCTCTTGTCGCCCGCCCGCCTTCATCCACTCGTCGATTTTCTTTGTGTAGTTCACGACCTCCGAGATGGCGCTGTCGAAACCGAAGAAACGGTAAGGCAGGTTGAGCGAGTCGCACGTTTCGGCGAGCGCCCCCATGCCACGCACCAGATTAGGTCCGCCGCGACCGACTACGACGTAGAGGGGTGTGGGACCGTGCCGGCTGAAATGCTCGCGCAACGCGTCGCCCATGGCGCGAAAGGTTTCAAAGATATCGGTATTGTTTGATTTTCCCCCGATGATGAACAGCACATTGGTCTGCTTGAGCCAATGCTTGTAACAGATGCGTGCAACGTCCTTCATCTTCTCGTAAGGGGGATTACCGCCAAAATCCGACGAGATGATTGCGTCATCGCCGAGCACCTGCGTGACCAGAGAATTGGCGCCGCCGCCGAAAGTGGGCGCGAGAATGGTGCCATTCGAATTGATCACGAACACGTCAGACTGGCCTTGATGAGTCCGCAATTGATTGACCTCCTGCTCGAAGTCGGAAGTATCGGCTGTGAACAGGTGATGCGGAACATCAAGGCGCTGCCACCGCGGATCGTCCCGATCGAATCCGCACTTGAAGTCGCAGGCGACAGGGGTGAGGCGCCCTTCGCGACCCGGTCGCATTCGGATAGGATTGAGCTCTAGCGTGGTCATCCCGTAATGGTGGACTAGCTCCCAAAGCTTCGGCAGATGCTGGACCAAAGGCGATATGATCTCCTTCGGCGCTCCAATATCACTGAGAGCGTTTGCAACAACGAACGCCTTTAGACCTGTCACCGCCTCGAACGGCACCTGGGCGACATATTTCTTGTCGAGCTCCTCGATAGCGACGCCGCCCATGTGAGTGAGCGTCATCGTAGGCGCGCGGAATTCGGTGGAATCGGTCAGCGCAAAATAGACTTCGTGCTCGGCGGGCACGCCGCTTTCGAATGTCACGCCATTCGATTTGGCGAAGGCATTTCCATGCCGATGCTCCGCAAAATAGAGACGCTCTTTTTCCGCCAGTGCCGTCTTGAGATCGCTGGCCTTGCCGATCAGGCCGGACTTGCCCTTCTTGCCAATGCCGCCCTTGAACAGCGGCTTGATGAAAATGAGCTTATGCTTGTCGATCAGGCTCTGGATTTCATCCTCGGTTGCCCCGGGACCCAATACTTCAGAGGTGGGAAATTCCACGTGCTCCAGCAGAGGTGCCCCATAAAGCATGCCTGTAATATTCATACTTGGCTCCGCGGCTTGCTTGCACGCCAGTGAAAATCAAGGACTAGTGCTGGATCCGCCTCACGAGCGCGCCGGTGAGGTCTTTGGTGGTCGCCCTTCCCCCAAGGTCCGGCGTCCGGATTGTGTCTTTGACCAGTACGTCGGAAATGCTGCCCCTGATTCTGTTTGCAAGCTCCGCGCGCCCGACATGTTCCAGCATCAGGCAAGCGGCAAGGAGCAGTGCCAATGGGTTCGCGACCCCCTTCCCGGCGATATCCGGAGCGGATCCGTGCACCGCCTCAAAGATCGAAGCGCCGGAACCGATGTTGGCGCCGGGCGCCATGCCAAGGCCGCCTACAAGACCAGCGATTTCATCAGAGAGAATGTCCCCGAATAGGTTGGTGGTGACGATCACATCGAACTGCCACGGATTCATGACTAGCTGCATGGCACAGGCGTCGACGATGCGATCGTCCATCTGCACACGGCCCTCGTATTCCTTGGCGACCTCGCGTCCGGCTTCCAGAAAGAGGCCGGTAAGCGCCTTGAGCACATTTGCCTTGTGTACCACTGTGACCTTTTTTCGCCCGTGGCGCACTGCATAGTCGAAAGCAAACCGCGTTATACGCAGACATTCCGCGCGGGTATTGATCCCCTGCGAGATTGCGACGGCATGCGGATCATCTCCGACTCCAATGAAGTGCTCGAAAGCTACATAGAGGCCTTCAATATTCTCGCGCACCAGCACCAGATCAATATTGTCGTAGCGCCCGCCGGGCAGGATGGTGCGCACCGGGCGGACGTTTGCATACAGGCCGAATGCTTCACGCAGCCGCACATTGACGGACCGAAAGCCGCCGCCCACAGGCGTCGTGAGTGGACCCTTCAATGCCAGCTTGGTTCGCTTGATGCTGTCCAAGGTGGACTTGGGCAGGGGATCGCCGCCGTTGCCGATACCCGCCATACCACCCTGCTGCACATCCCATTCAAACGGTGAACCTACCGCGTCGAGTATGCGGGTCACTGCCTCGGTGATTTCCGGTCCAATTCCATCGCCCGGAATTAGAGTTGCTGGAGTTTTGCGGACAGTTGCCATCGTACTTTCCTGATATTTCTGCGTCATGCCGCAAGCTGCCGAAGTACGAAATTGAGGATCCCACCGTTCTTGAAGTATTCAAGCTCATCAAGAGTATCGATCCGGCATGTCAGCGGTATGCCGAAGCTTGATCCGTCTTGTCGCTTGATCTGCGCCTCAAGCCGTTGTCGTGGTTCAAGCCCACCGCACAGTCCACGAATTGTAACAACTTCGTTCCCGGTGATGCCGAGTGACCGCCAAGTCGTGCCCTGATCGAAGACGAGTGGAAGGACGCCCATGCCGACCAAATTGGAACGATGGATGCGCTCGAAGCTCTCGGCAATGACTGCACGGATACCAAGGAGCCTCGTACCCTTGGCAGCCCAATCGCGCGACGAGCCGGTCCCGTATTCCTTGCCGGCAAAGATCACGAGCGGTACGCGCTCGCGCGCGTAAGCCATCGCAGCGTCGTAAATGGAAAGACGCTCGCCTTCCGGCCACTTGACGGTCCATCCACCCTCGACGACGGCACCCGACTCGTCCTTCACAATCTGGTTCTTGATACGAATATTGGCGAACGTGCCGCGTATCATCACCTCGTGATTGCCGCGCCTTGTGCCGTATTGATTGAAATCGGCCACGCGCACCTGCCGTTCCTGGAGATACAAGCCGGCGGGGGATGCGGCCTTGATCGATCCGGCAGGGGAGATGTGATCGGTGGTAATCGAATCAAGGAGGAGAGCAAGTATTCTCGCCGATACAATGTCCTCGACGGGCTCCGATGCCATCTTGATGCCGGCAAAATAAGGTGGGCGCTGCACGTAAGTTGAATGACCGTTCCACCTATAGGTGGGATCTTTGCTGATCGGTACCGAGCGCCAGTTGGCGTCGCCTTGATAGACGGTCGCATACCGTTCGCGAAACAGCTGACTCGTGACGTGCCGAGTGATCGTGGTCCCAACTTCGGCATCGCTCGGCCAGATTTCACGCAGATAAACCGGTTTTCCATCACTATTGTGACCGATCGGGTCGGTTTGCAGGTTGATCCGCATCGTGCCGGCGAGAGCATAGGCAATCACTAGCGGGGGAGAAGCGAGATAATTCGCGCGCACATCCGGGTTGATGCGCCCCTCGAAATTTCGGTTTCCAGAGAGGACCGCGACCCCGATCAAATTTGCATCGCCTATTGCTTGTGAAATCTCCGGCCGCAAGGGCCCGGAATTCCCGATGCACGTCCCACAACCGAAGCCTACTAGATTAAATCCGAGAGCATCCAATGCCGGCTGCAGGCCGGCCGCCTCAAGATATCCAGCAACAACCTGGGAACCGGGGGACAGAGACGTCTTGACCCATGGCTTCGTCCGCAGCCCCCGCGCTATGGCGTTGCGCGCCAAAAGACCGGCGGCGATCATCACGCTCGGGTTTGACGTATTGGTACAGGAGGTAATCGCAGCCAAGACGACATCGCCGTGACCGATGCTGAAATCGGCATTTGCGACCGGCTGGCGCTTGTCGTGTGCCTGTACCGAGGTCAATTCTTGTCGGATGAGCTCCTCGATGCTTTCGCGACCACGCCCGAGTGGCACGCGGTCCTGGGGGCGCTTCGGACCCGCGATTGAAGGCTCGATCGAGCTGAGATCGAGCTGCAAGACCTCGGTAAATTCCGGATCGGGTGTCGAACGATCTCGAAACATTCCTTGATGGCGGCAGTAAGCTTCGATCAGCGCGAGCTGCTCGTCGCTGCGTCCGGTCATCCGAATGTATTCGAGCGTGCGTGCATCGACGGGGAATAAGCCGCAGGTGGCACCGTATTCCGGCGCCATGTTGCCGATAGTCGCGCGATCAGTGACGGGAATCTTGTCCAGTCCGGGCCCAAAGAATTCGACGAACTTTCCAACCACGCCAAATTTACGCAGCATCTGCGTGACATGGAGCACGAGATCTGTTGCGGTAACGCCGGTCGCAAGACTCCCTAGAAGGCGCACGCCAACGACTTCCGGTATCAACATCGACATCGGCTGGCCGAGCAGCGCAGCCTCCGCCTCGATGCCCCCGACGCCCCATCCCAACACTGCGAGGCCGTTGACCATCGTCGTGTGGCTGTCAGTTCCGATCACAGTATCGGGGTAGGCCCATGCCGCGCCTGATTGGTCACGCTGTTGAAATACTGATTGCGCGAGGAGTTCGAGGTTCACCTGGTGGCAGATACCTGCTCCCGGTGGCACGACACGCAGATTTGAGAATGCGTTCTGCCCCCACTTGAGCAGCTGATAGCGCTCCCCGTTTCGCGCGTATTCGAGGGCGATGTTCTTAGACAGGGCATCCCTCGAACCGAAGCTGTCGACAACGAGCGAGTGATCGCATACGAGATCGACTGGGATGAGTGGATTGATCCGGTTCGGATCTCCTCCCAAATCGTGCATCGCATCGCGCATCGCGGCCAGGTCAACGATGGCAGGTACGCCAGTGAAGTCCTGCATCAGCACGCGCGCCGGACGGAACGCAATCTCGCAATTCGCCTTGCCGCGATCATCGACCCATTTGACGACGTGCTCGATATCTTCTCGGCCGACGGAGCGGCCATCTTCGTGGCGCAACAGGTTTTCCAGAATAATTTTGAGTGATACCGGGAGACGGCTCGCGCCGAAAAGCCCTTCAGCTTCCGCCTGGGGTATCGAAGCAATCAGATAATCGCGAAAGCCGACAGTGAGCGTCTGATGCGCTCCAAAACTGTTCTGTTTTTGTTGGGCCAACATGGAATCCCCTGGGGACGGGTTTCGCCTTCGGAGGCGTCATTGCCTTCATCCTGCGACTGCGCGCTCCGACGTGAGCGACGCGTCTGAGACCTGTGCCTCTTCGAGCGCCTCCTCAGTCTGAGCATAATTCTGGTCGAGCTCGCGTTGGAGCACCTCGCGATTACAAGCGTGCTCCCATATTGAGACCACAACAACAGCGACCGTGTTGCTGACGCTGCTGGTGAGCGCGCGCGCTTCCGACATGAAGCGGTCAATCCCGACAATGATCGCCACGCCAGCCACCGGGACCTCCGGGAATATCGTCAGTGTCGCTACCAATGCAACGAATCCACTTCCGGTCACGCCCGCTGCGCCCTTAGATGTCAGCAACATGACGAACAGCATGCCCAGCACCTGACCCCAAGAGAGATTGATGTTCATCGCCTGTGTAATGAACACAGAAGCGAGGGTGAGATAGATTGCCGTTCCGTCGAGATTGAACGAATAGCCAGCCGGCAGCACCAGGCCGACGATGCCCCGCTTACAGCCGAGCCGCTCCAACTTGTACAGTAAGCGAGGAAGCACCGGCTCCGTCGAGGACGTGCCCAGCACGATGAGCAGTTCCTCCTTCGTATACCGCAGGAGTTTCATCAGGCTGAAACCATGTATTCGTGCCAGTAAGTTGAGAACGACGAACACAAAGAACCCGCAGGCGACGTAGAAGGTGATGATCAGCATACCGAGCGAGCCAATCGACTTGATGCCGTAACGTCCGACAGTGAATGCTATCCCGCCGAAGGCGCCGAGAGGGGCAAGCTTCATAAGGAAGTTGAATACCGCAAAAAGTACGGTGGAGAACGAATCGATTGCCTTCTTGATGGGGTCGCCCGCGGTTCCAACCCGCGTCAGGCCGAATCCCACGAGAATGGCCAGCAAAAGTACCGGCAACACTTCGCCTTCGGTGAAAGCTGCAAAAAAGGTGTTGGGAACGATGTGAATGATGAACTCGACGAAACCCATCGATTTTACCTGCTTGGTGTACTGGGCAGCGACGGCAGGATCGATGGATGCTGGATCAATATTAAGTCCTACTCCCGGCCGAAGGATATAGACCGCAATTAACCCGGTGAGCAGAGCAATGATTGTGAGG
>Ga0075434_100004442_pt1 | contig 12642 bp, 13 predicted proteins | sample RhiMethybrSRZTD3_FD_75298 | JGI IMG/M metagenome (GOLD analysis project Ga0075434, IMG submission 75298) | Populus rhizosphere microbial communities from Tennessee, USA - Rhizosphere MetaG P. TD hybrid SRZTD3 | ecosystem: Host-associated > Plants > Roots > Rhizosphere > Soil | place: USA... | reverse complement strand
TCCCATGATCTTGCAGGCTTGAGAAACGCTGCCGAGTTGCTTGGCCAGTTCCAATAGGCCGACCTTGGCTTTGATGACCTTCTGTTCCGTCGTCATTGTGGGCTCTCAATCTTGCGCCGCTGATTGTAAGGCGCGCTCGCCCTCGGGCTCGCTCCCCTCACAATCAGCGAAAATACCCACCACTTCGTTAATGCGTGTCAGATTAAGTCCAATCTTTTTCAGGTAAGACGGGCACATCGTGGCGCCTCCGCCCACCGCCCAACCGATCCGCACCTCAGTCTCCCGTGCGCCGCTGATCCACCGGTGGCAGCGTCAGTCGAACTGAGAGCCCACCCCGGACCGAGCTATCGAGAAGCATTTGTCCGCCATAGGCCTCAACCACCGCTTTTGTTATGTCTAGGCCCAAGCCCGAACCGGGTACAGTCTCATCTAGTCTCGTCCCCCTGCTCATCACGCGATCACGGTCGGTCTCGGGCACTCCCGGACCGTCGTCGTCGATCAGGAGTTCGATGCTGTCGGCCATCGCCTTGACTGTTATCCCGACTTCTGACCGGGCCCACTTTCTTGCGTTGTCAAGCAGATTGCCGAGGACTTCCGCTAGATCAGCTTCCTCCACCGGCACACTAATATGAGGTTCGCAGCTGAGGCTCCAATCGATCGTATCGCCTCGCGGCAGCTTTTCCATGGTTCGGAACAGGCGTCCCACAATCGGCTCGACCGATGTTTTTCGCGGAACGGACGTGCCAGCTGCGATCCGCGTCCGCGTGAGTTCGCGTTCGATATGCTGGTTGAGGCTTTTGAGCTGCTGCTCAAGTTCGTCGGCAAACTCAGCTTTTTTCTCCTCGCGCAGCTTGCGCGCGAGTGCACCAAGCACCGTTAAAGGCGTTTTCAGGCCGTGGGCTAGGTCTCCAGCTCGTGCGCGAGCTCTCTCGATGGCCTTCTCTTGCGCCCCCAGCAGACGATTCGTCTCGGCAACCAGGGGATGCAATTCAGACGGAACCTCGTCAGAGAGCCGCCGCGCACTGCCGACGCGAACCTTCTCGATCCCAATGCGCAAGACCTCGAGGGGACGCAACCCTACAAGGACCTGAACCCAGGCCGCCGGGATCAGAATCGCGGCCAGCGCCGCAAGCGCCGTGAATACGTCGCCACGGAGCTGCCCATTAAGCGCATCGAGTGCCCTGATTTCGGCGACATCCATCGCAACGACGAGTAAGAAACTCGCTGCCTGCTGACCGGGTAGAGCGGGCTCGAGCACGACGCGCTTTAGAGATCCGTAAAGGTGTTGTTTGTCAGGTCCGATCAGGGGCTGACGCCAAACGCCCTGCTTGGACTCAAGATCCGACGCGGGGGCGAGTTCGGCGCTCCCGAGTGAGGAAGACCGCATTAGTACTTTGCCATCGGCTGAGATCTGCCAATATCGCCCGGAGTATCTTTGGCGAAAGGACGCATCTTCGGCACCAACGCGGATCTGAGGCTTGCCACTTTCATCGCGGCTCAAGAACGCAGCAAGCTGCGCGACGCCGGCGTCCAGCTCGGTGTGAACTAACCGAATAACGTTACGTTCGAACAGTAGGAGCAGCAGCCCACCGGCCACCTGAACGGCGACGAGAATGACAATAGCGGCCGCTCCGAGCAGCCGAAAACGAAGTGAGTTTGGGATCAAACGTCCACCCTGAGGAAATATCCCTGACCCCGACGCGTTGCGATCACGTCTGACCCGATCTTGCGTCGTAGCCGCCCAAGCAGGGCTTCAAGCGCATTTGCGTCCTTATCGTGATCGTGTCCGTAGATCTGATCGAGTAATTCGGACGCGCTTTGGACAACTTCCGGCTTCAACGCGAAGCAAGATAAGAGACGAAACTCCAGCGGGGTCAGGTCGACCGGGGCACCATCTGCCGTCACCGCCTTGCGGCGGTGATCGATGACCAGTCTCCCAATCTTTAGGGTATTCATGGCTTGCCGAGCCGATCGGCGCAGCACGGCATGCAGACGCGCTACCAGTTCCTCCATTTGAAAAGGCTTCGGAAGATAATCGTCGGCACCAGCATCGATTCCTTCGACACGCTCCATCCAGCTGCCACGCGCAGTCAGAATGATGACAGGCATATTCTTACCGTCAAATCGCCAACGTTTGAGGACCGTGAGGCCATCCATTCGTGGCAGGCCAAGGTCGAGGATCACGGCGGCAAATTCCTCGGTATCACCAAGAAACCACGCTTCCTCTCCGGTGTTGGCAAGCTCCACCCTAAAGCCACTCCGCTCGAGCCAGGTCTTAATATTGTCAGAGACCGCGGGCTCGTCCTCAACCACTAGAACTCTCATAGCTACCTGTTGTGATTCCTGTGTTGACCCGATTAGGAAATGTAAAGCGCCCCATTAAGCCATGGGACTGAGCACTCAGCCCTGTCGGTGAAAGCGCTATGTGGTCACGCTCACCATAGCTGTTGTTCCTCGCCAACCTACCAATTTTTTGCGAACTTTTGGACACAACCACGGTACCCCGCGGTATTACGGAGATGGATGCCCAAGGCATTGCAGTCATCATCCTTGGCGAGGCCGCTCGCGCAATTGCCACGCCTTCGGTGCGAGCGAAGCGCGTCGCCGAACGCGGTGATATCCAGATACGGCTTTTGCGTCCAGGCAAGCCCTAACTACTTCTCGAGTAATGTTATCTGACTATCGAACCAGATGAGGTCCTGCTTCCAAGCCGCATATTGGGGTGAAAGCCGCACGACATTTTCCATAATCGTGCGACCGTCCCTAAAGGCGGCAAGTGCGCGGACGCGATCGCCCGCTTGTTCATGCAGACGAGCCAACTTCGCGAAATTGACCGCCACGTCACGTTGCCATTCGTTGTTGGTGGGATCGCTTTGGGCGAGACCCTTCGCCAGGCCGAGCGCCTCCTGGTAGTTTGTCAGCGCCTCTTGCAGCTTGCCCTGATGACGCAGCGCGTCGCCAATCTTTATGTGCGAGGCGGAAAGATCCGATCTCCATATGGCATTCTTTGGGTCACGCGCTGCGAGACGCGAAACAATCTCATGGCAGGTGACGTACTCCTCCAGTGCACCATCGGGATCCCCCTGGGCGAGCAGAATATTGCCGATCGAGCCCTTGGCGATTGCCACGGTGCGCTGCCACACCGAGTTTACAGGTTCGCCATCTGCCAGCCTCACGACAATAACGGCCGCGGTGCGGTAGGCTGCAATCGCCCCCGGCAGATCACCCTGGCGACGAAGAACGTGACCAACCTTGATATGCGCGATCGCAAGATCGTACCGCAACTGAGCATTGCCGTTGTCAGCCTCAGTTAGCTGCTCAGCAATCGACAAGGAGGCTCTAAAATCCGTCAGCGCTTCCGCCAAGTTTCCCCGCGCGACCCGCACGTCGCCAACCATTTCCCAAGACAGGGCTAGGTCACGCCGCCAGCCCGTGTTGGCGAGGTCAAGGTTTGTGAGGCGCACCATAATCTCGTGCCTGCGCCGCACGCTTGCAAGGGCAAGCGCCAAATTGCCCTGTGCGATTGCAACCTCAGCGATCCGCCCCAGTGATGCTTGGATATCGTACTGCCAGCCTGCATTTGCCGGCTCAGCCTTTGCCAACTGCTCTCTGATGGCGAGCACCGCCTGATAACGTCCCAACGCTTCGAGGGAATTGCCTTGCGCCCAAAGTACGTCGCCAATTTTTTCCTGTGATACCGAAAGATCGCGCTGCCAGTCGGCATTTTCGAGATCGAAACCCGCCAACCGCTGAGTGATGGCGAAGGAACTCATATAGTTCGCCAAAGCCTCTGTCAGACTCCCCTGTGCTCGCAGTACATCGCCTATCCGATCGTAGGAAACTGACTGGTCGCGCTGCAATCCGGTATCGAGCGGCTCGGCCCTCGCCAAGCGTTCCCTAATTTTGAGACCGCCGTGGTAGTTGGCTAGCGCTTCACCCAATTTACCCTGTGCGCGCAGGGCGTCACCGATCCTTTCGAGCGAAACTGATAGATCGCGCTGCCATTCGGCTTTTTCCGGATCCGCCTGGGCCAGTCGGTCCCTGATGGCAAGCGCTGCGGTGAAGTTCATCAATGCTTCGGCTAAGTTGCCGTGCAGGACGAGCACATGGCCAATCTTGTTTTCCGAGACGGCGAGGTTGCGTTGCCATGCGGAATTTCCCGGGTCGCCATCTGCCAGCCGCTTTCTGCTGGCGTGCGAGGCCCGGTAGCTCAGCAATGCTTGGCCGAGGTTGCCCTGTGCGACGAGGACATCTCCTATCCTTTCTTCAGCGACTGACAAATCGCTTTGCCATTCGCTGCTTGTGGGGTCGCTGTTGGCGAGGCGCTCGGCAATGACGTGCGACTCTTGGTATTTCGCAAGCGCTTCGCTCAGCTTGCCCTGAGCCATGAACAGGTCACCAATCCTTTCATGAAGTACAGAGAGATCGCGCTGCCGTTCGAGATCCTGCGGCGCTTGCGCCAACAGATGCTCGAAGAGACGCTGAGCTAACACATAGTTTTGCAAGGCGGCGGGAGTGTCGCCGCGCGTGATGTCGGCATTACCCTCGACGAAATGGTGAATCGCGCGGTCGCGCTCGGAGTCTAGGTCGCCCTCAGCCGCCTCAGCAAGGCCAGCCCCGCCGCAGAGAACTCCGAGGACTGCAAAAACCGCGAGCGACGGAGCAGCGTAGCACCAGCCAAGGGGCTGGCATTTGTCGACCAGAACCCTTCGCATGCTTTCGTCTCGTGATCCCCTCACCCCAACCTCAGTGGCCTTGGTTCGCAATCTGCTGGCGAACAGACCCCCTGAGTTTCTTCAATGTCCCTTGCCAGAGTTTAGACGAATTCGCCCATCGATTCATTGTAATATGACCGATGGCAGCTTGCCCCGCCGATGTAGGACTGATCCTGGTTGGACCACTGCTGGGAAGCTTGGACTTTGCTATTGGCCGCGCAACTTTGGAAAAGCCACGAGGGCCATGCAATCGGCTAACGCGGTCAAAACCTAATCAGACGACCGCCAGGCACGAACCTTGCGCTTAGATCTGCCACCGCCGCGAACATAGGACCCCCGCCGCATAGCCCACATAGGCAAAGAACAATAAAGAGCCCGCAATCCACAAAACCTGCTGCGGATCTAGGAGCGGCTCCTGATGTGGCAGCCCCAGGCGGTAGCGCCAATCGCTTGTCCAAAAAAGTGCTAGCTGCAATGGTCCACAGGCGACAAGCGTCAACGGCCCCACCAACCACCAGGGGCGGCGGGAAAAGCCAAAGACAAAGGCTCCGATCAGCAGCAGTACGTTCGTTAACACCAACATGGGCTCGCTCGAGCTCAACAAAGCCCGACATTAGTAGCTGTTTCGCGTCTTGTACTCCTTTAGCAGTTGGGTGCTGACGCCCTGCTAACCTCGGGCATCAGTGTCCTGTCAGCCGTACACCTGAGTCTGAAAGAAGCCTCCTGGCCCGGCAGCGCCAGGCATCGCGCCGGGGGGCACCTTTGGCCACTTAGGCATCCGCCATCGGGCAAAAAAAGGAGCCGGCCATGGGTTGCCAGCTCCTCATAGTGTGTCCAAAGAAAATTCGGAGGGCCAACAATTTCCCGTCCGAATTTTTTCAATGGCAGAATTTAAAATCTAATGCTACCGCCCCCCACCTAACCCGCACCCAGCAATATCCGCACCCCGCAATTTTTCTTCGTTTACAACCCGCACCCGGCAAATTTTCCATGTCTGCAATGGCGACGAATGTACCGGCAAGTTGCGGAAAATGCTGTCACTCCCAAGCAACAGTTGGGATAAATCTGATAAAACACTGACAAGAAAAGTTGGCGTGATATCAGTCATCCGGAGCGTCATTGGACGCCCGCGCCACGTAACCTCGAGGTCCGGGTGCGGGCCAGATTGGGAAGCTGGACCATTACGATCGTCTGATCTGCGATGGCTCTCCCAGAGGTCACAGATCGGGTGGAACGGCTCTCTACGATCGTGAAAACCAAGTTGTGATCGTCACGAACTGGTCCACCCCAACGCTGCGTCCTTGCAACGGGTTCGAGCCACGGAGCGACCCTGCACACGTGCGCTCGCGATTTGCCTGGAGTAAAGGAGCCGGGCCAATTGGACCCGGCTTCCGAAGTCAATCTTCGTCGCGGCCTCGCCGGGTTGCTATTGACGTTCGCATGGCATAGCCGAGGGGCAGGACCAGCAAGATATCGGCTGATAAGCGGCGAGCCTCTGTTCGTTCTGCCTCAGGGCGCGTTCAGCTGAGTCGCGCGAGTACCTTTCTTGCGCAAGCTGAACCTTTGCGTCTTTGACAGCACGTTCGGCCTCACCATGGGCGCGACGCTCGACTTCGACCCGGTTGCGGAGTTCGGCAATAGTTTCCAGAGGATCAGAGCCAACCGATACCAGTTTGTTGCGCAGTTGGTTGGCAGCAAGCTCGGCTACGGCCCTGGCATTGCGTTCACGGGCAAGCTGCTCGGCAAATGTTCGCGAAGCGCGCTCTGGCTCGCATTTCTCAGTTGCATCTCTAGCAGTGCGGTCTGCCGCAGCCATCGCGAACCTGAGATGGTCCAGCTGATCCGTGGCCTCTTTTGCCAACCTTTCGGCGGCCTCTTTGCCGGCGCGCTCGTGGCCAAGCTGATCCTTGGCCTGCTGGGCAACGCGAGACAGGGCTTCTTTGGTTCTCAACTCTTGAGCCAGCAGCTCTTGCGCCTCCTTACCACGTTGCGCGGCTTTCTCCCGAGCATCGCGTTCACGGGCAAGCTGCGCTGCGAGATCTTTTAAGCTCTGCTCGACACTTTCCTTGGCTGCTTGCACTTCTATCAGCTTTGCAGCCAGTGTCTTCGCCTCCTGTTCAGCGGCCGCCCCTGCATTGCCCTGCTGCGCCAACCGGCCAGTTCCTCCTGCCAGCGCACCTGTCAAACCTGTCCCCCTGTCCAGCAAGAGCGTTTGTCGGCGCATTTCGTTATAGCTCCAAAGCGCCACGGTGGTGGACGCCAGTAGCAGAACAGAAAATAACAGGGGCAAAAGTGCGTATGCCCTACTTCGTCGTGCCTGCCCAGCACTACTATCGGACCTTGCTTGCCTCGGGTCACTAATAGACGATGCTTGCCCCGGCCCACTGGACGAAGCTTCCCCCCCCGGACCAGCGATAGAAGATGGTTGCCCCGCACCAGGGCTAGGCGTTGGCGCTAGGCCCTGCCGCGGATCGTAGGTCCCGAACATCCATAGGTGGCCTTCCGGATCCTTGCAGACATAACCGTGCCCGCCCTGTTCGAAGCTTGCGTCAAAGATTATCTCAGCGTTGTTGGCTTTTGCTCGAGCATGGTGCGCTTCTACGTCTGGCACGATCAGGTAGCAGGTTTGAGTCTCAGCTCCGGCCATTTGGTCTGGATGAACAACGAGCTTTTCGAACGGAGAATGTTGAATGGAGATCACGGTGATCATGCTTTCGCCGAATGTTAGTTCGGCATGCTTGACTTCCCCGTTTTCCGTTTTGACAACGTGGTGCCTTCGAAAACCGAAAGTATCACAAAGCCATTCGACCATTGCGGTCGGATCGCGATATATGATCGTCGGCACCACCGCCATAATATCGTTGGCAGGGTCGTGAAATATTTTCCGCTTAATACCGACCTCGGCTTCTACCTGATTCATAACAGTACACCTATTTCCCCGCTAAACCATAGACTTACTTAGCCAAGAGTCTGTCGGCGCGATCTCATCACTCGGCCGATTGGTATCAACCACTGTTTCTCCTTTTTTCCGTCCAATCGTAGAAGCCACTGGTCGAGTTCCCTGATCCAAATTCCCGCCAGGTTTCTCACTTTTTCCAACGCCCGCTTTGTCGCTTTCGAACAATAGAAAATTGAATGCTTGAACCTGTTGAGAAGCCCTGTGCAGGTCGCGGCTGCATCGTGCCACCAAGTCTGATAAATTGCCTGCATCAGCGGTCGGCATCTCGTCAGTATCTCCGTGGTAGTAATTTCCCTGCGTGGGTTACTTCAAGAATTGTTAGGTCGGCGGGGTCATCTCCGGTCATCGGTTCTGTATGTAATCCGGTGCGCCGAAGGCGTGGCATCTTGCATTCCCGCACCTGCAATTTGCTTTTTGCTGGTCGGCGCACCGGATTACATGTAGTAGTTTATTGCGTGTCTGCTAACCCATTTTATTTGGCCGTAGATTTGTCAATGGCGCCAAAGGTCGCTTTCGGCCGAGGTGCGTCGGTTGCCGCCCTTGCACACAAAAGCGGCGGCTTGCGGTAGCAGCCCCTCAGACCGTAGCCGATTTGACCATAGGTGCGTCCCACACCTAGCGACTTGTCGAACGGAGACGAGGATCAAGTTTGCCAAAGCACCGCACCCGTGTCGTCAGCCGCGCCGATAACGCGTAGCCTCACTATAGACCAATGCACCTGGAATGTTGTGTCTAAGACGCAACAGCCAACGCTAATCTGACGAACTGACAACAGTTGTTATCAGGAATTTATCAGCAAATGCGAGGCCCGCGCTTGCTGGCCTTGTCTACGAGGTAACGCCTGGTCATTCACGCCGCCGCACCCTCTGCGGTGTCATCACACACGAGCCTACCGTCTTTGAGGACCAACTGCTGGGAGAAACATAACCTTAGGAATGGCGCAAAGCTTGATATGAATGAATTACTAATACAGTGAGTGCGGAAGTGCGGAAGACCAATGCAAGCAGAGATTGAACCTAAAGAGACTAAGGATCGAGCTACTTTCGGCGTCGACCATTTTGACGTGGCATTCCTTATCCCCTGCTTCAACGAAGCAGCCACGATTGGGAAAACTGTGCACGCGTTCCGAAAGGTGGTGCCTTTGGCGCGTGTTTATGTGTTCGACAACAATTCACACGACGGCACTGCCGAGATTGCAGCCGCAGCGGGAGCGATCGTGCGGCGCGAGGTGGTGCAGGGTAAGGGAAACGTCGTCCGCAGGATGTTCGCGGACATCGATGCAGACATCTATGTCATCGTCGACGGCGACGGTACTTATGACGCCAACGCGGCCCCTCGTCTGCTAAAAACCCTCGCCTCTGGCCCCTATGACATGGTGAATGCTGCGCGCAAGCACATCGCCCAGGAGGCCTACCGACCAGGTCATATCTTTGGCAACCGAGTCCTCACTGGTCTGGTTGGCCTGTTTTTCGGTGCCAAGACCACAGACTTGCTCTCCGGCTACAAGGCCTTCAGCCGCCGCTTCGTGAAAACTTTTCCGGCCATGAGCACGGGCTTCGAAATAGAGACCGAACTGATGATACATGCTCTTGATCTCAGGCTGCCTTTCACCGAGATCGAAGCGCCTTATTGCGCGCGGCCCGCGGGCTCAACCAGCAAGCTTAGGACGCTACGCGATGGCTTGCGCATCCTCAAGTTGCTGGGCTGGCTTTTGAAGCATGAAAAGCCACTGCTCTTCTTTTCCAGCTTGGCAATTCTTTTTCTCCTACTTTCATTTGGCCTGGGAATCCCCATCATTCTCGAGTTCCTCTCGACCGGGCTTGTGCCACGTTTGCCGACCGCAGTTCTTGCCGCAGCCATCATGCTGTGTGCGGTAATGAGTTTTTTCACGGGACTCATTCTCGACACAGTGACATACAGCAGGCGCGAAGCAAAACGGCTGCACTATCTTCGCGAGCGAGCTCCAAAAAGTTCTGGCTGTGAGGCCACGGTCTTCCAATTGGTCGATCCTTCGACCGATTCGACCGGAGCACACCACGTGCGCCACACCGCGTGATTTGAGCTGGGCTGTCTTCGCTATACGAAAATGTAATGGATACGCCCCAGGCCGTCACCGCTTGGGGTAGTGTCCGAAGTTTTCTCGCACATTCGGGAGAGCTCAGACGGTGATGGCACTTCTTGCTGATCTTACAGCAGCTTCACCCACGTCAACCCCGCTTTCGCGGATGACCGCAATGATCAGCCGGTTGGCTACCGCTCCTTCCAACGCTTGAGGCCGCCGGACCAGCCCGCCGCGGATCAGAAGAATCGCTAACCGTCACGTTCGGCATGCTCGGAGCGATCTCGCGCTTTAAGAAGATCTATATTGTTGTGAATGAACTTGTTACTTGGGTCCCTCTGTCTCGCTTCGAGCAGTATCTGGTTGGCCTTGGCGTACTGCCCCTGCAATATGTAGTGATAGCCGAGATTGTTGAGCACGACTGGCGTACGCCCCGTTAACTTGAGCAAAACATCATAAGCGCGGCGCGCTTGGTCGAACCGCCGCAAGCGATCGTAGGAGGCAGCCAATCCGAGCCAGGCCTCAGCATCACTCTTGTTTAATTCGATAGCACTGCGAAAGGCCTGCTCCGCGAGACCGAATTCACCCTTGCTGTAGTATCGCTTTCCAAGTTCCAACGGCTTCTCGGCTGGGAGAGAGCCAAAAATCTCCGGCTCGACGCCGTGATCGATGGGCACACCACTGCATGCCGCTAACACGCCGCATAGCGAGAGGAAAATCCCCGCAGCGGTTATCCTGCTCGCCAAACCTTGCACCTAACCACCCCCTGCGAACAGAGCCTTGTTGATCCGGATGAATACCGGCATGAGCACAACGACGAGTATGGCGGGGAACACAAAGAGAGAGAGCGGTAGAACAAGCTTGACGGGCAAGCTATGGGCACGTTCCTCGGCTCGCAGCAAACGCCGCGCCTGAATCTCATCGCTGAAGATGCGTAGAGCATGCGACAGACTTGTTCCGAGTTCCTCCGTCTGCTGCAAGAGGGACCCTAGGCTCTTCACCTCGTCGACGTTGATGCGGCGCCCGAGTGTTTCGATGGCCTCCACCAATGGTCGGCCCGCGCGCAATTCCAAGGTCATCTGAAAAAGGTTGGCACCGAAGTACGGGTACGATTTTGTGACCTCGCGGCTTACGCGCTCGATTCCGGCACGCGGTGCCAGTCCTGCCTCGCAGCAAACGAGTAGCAGATCGAGAAACGACGGGAAGCCGCGTACGCACTGCTGATGCAAAACGCTACGCCTGCGACGCAAGTGAAGTGCCGGAATCGTCATGCCTACTAAGGCGCCCGCCAGCACGAAGCCGCTGAGCGTGGTTGCTGACGAGGAAGATGGCAGCAAAGTGTTTGCGAGCGCTAGCGAGAAGTAGGCGAACAGGCAAGCAAGTGTCACACGTGCGATGTAGAAGCAAGGAACGGCATCTTTCCTGAAATACCCAGCACGGATCAGTTCGCCGCGAATTTTCGAGATGCGTCTGTCACTGTTGGCACCAAGCCCGCGCTCCACCGCAAACAGCAGTTCTGAAACATCTTCGACGTTTTGCGGCCCACGACCATCGCCACCGGGTAGATGCACACTTTGCGGCCCTCTGGAGTACGCTGGATTGTATGCGACGGTGCGCTTGCGAATTGTGGCCCGCGCTTGCGTGGCATTGATAATTGCGAGCACCGAGAGAAATACGAAACCGAACATTGACACCGCAAGAAGGGGCTCGGTGTTGTCCTCGATGAGCCTGGACAATCCAGCAAACATTGACGTCGACGTTTGCATCAAATCTCGAAGCTCACCATACGGAACATGATTATGTTCCCGACCAGGACCCACAACACCGAAGCAGCAAGAGCGATAGGCACAATCGGTTCGTTCCAGATATCGCCGTAGTAGCTCGGGGCGATCAGGAACAGGATTCCGAAAACGGCGAACGGCAGGATGGTCAGTATGATGGCCGACCACCTGCCCTCCGCGGATAGCGCCTTCACTTTCATCCGAAGTTTTGAACCCTCCCGCAAGACTCGCGACATGCAGCCCAAGATCTCGGCCAGATTTCCGCCGGTGCTCGTCTGGATGCGCGTTGCGGTGACTACGAGAGCGTAATCTCTTTGGCCAACACGTGACCCGAGATTGTCCATCGCTGTTTCAAGATCGAGCCCGTAGGTCATTTCATCGGCAACAATCGCAAACTCCGTGCCGATGGGATTGGGAAGATCGCGGGCAACAAGCCTGATCGCCGAAGCAATAGGATGCCCGGCCTTCAAACTTCTGACGAGTATATCGATTGCCTCAGGTAACTGCGCCTGGAGCTTGCGGTGCCGGCGATTGCGCAAGGTACTGAGGAACAAGACGAGAAGACCCGCGCCACCCAGTAGCCCAGCTACTACAGCGATAGGAAGATGGCCGGAGAGGAACAGAACCGGCAAGGATACCAGTGCGCTGATGCCCATGTACACCGCCGGAAACCAGGCCGCACCCCATTCAACACCCGACTGCACTATCAAGCGGTTCAGCCAAGCGATGGGTAGAAAGTGCTGGTCATTGACTAACAAGCTGCGCTTATGGCGCATGCTTGAAAGGAGCTCCCGCTGATCTTCATTGCTCTTGCCTATGGCAAGCCGCCTTCTGAGTTGGCCCCGAGATGCAGAGCGCCGAGCGTAGGCAAGGAAGACAGTTTCAAGCACCAGAAAGTGCGCGCAAAACAACAGCACGAGCACAGTTCCACCACCGTACGAAAACAACTTGGTGATGTCTGGCAGGACTCCGATCACGAGGTTGCTCCGGGATGAAATGTGTCTTCGGAGAACGTCGCGCCATTGAGTTCCAGCGCCTCAAGGAATGACGGTCTCAATCCGGTGGCACGGAATTCGCCGATCTGGGAGCCCGACTTCGAGCGCAGCAGTTTAAATACCTCTTGCACGA
>Ga0075434_100004439_pt1 | contig 12643 bp, 13 predicted proteins | sample RhiMethybrSRZTD3_FD_75298 | JGI IMG/M metagenome (GOLD analysis project Ga0075434, IMG submission 75298) | Populus rhizosphere microbial communities from Tennessee, USA - Rhizosphere MetaG P. TD hybrid SRZTD3 | ecosystem: Host-associated > Plants > Roots > Rhizosphere > Soil | place: USA... | reverse complement strand
CGATACCAGATCGACATCTGCCACAGCGCGACCGCGTACCCCACGAACGCGGTGATCCCGACGAACCGCACCACGTCTCCGCGTGGGGCCGCGGGCGGCAGCGCCAGGCCGGCGACGTATCCGGCGAAGGCGCCCACGATGATCGAATACACGAACCAGAGCGCCAGATTCGTTCCCATCGACATCATGGCGTTCGGCAACACCGTCACGACGAGCACCGGCCCTTGCTTGACCTTCTCGAGGAATTCCGGGGCCTTCATCTCCTGGGTGCTGGTGGGGCGGGGCACCATGTAGTCCCCAGGCGGTATGGCCAGCGGGCGCAGCGCGTCGCGGACCTTGTCCTCATTTGGAATCTTCGGGTAGTCGCTCTTATGCCATGGCGTGGCCATGTGGATGATGGAGCTGACGAGAAACACCGCGACGGCCGACAGCAGGATCGGGAGCAGCAGACTCGAGAGCCCGGTCATGACAGCTTCCTCCTCGTGCAATTGTGAAACGGGCGTTGAGCTGCATAAGGTACACGACCCGTGAGGCTCCGCCCGCTGGGTCCTGATCGGCGGAGACGTCGAAACCTTATCGAGCGGTTCGAATCCGATGCGGCGGTTACAGTGCGTGGTGCGGAATGGTCAGCGTGAATTTCTGGGCAGCCACGGGAAGGGCGAAGCTGCTGTCGGCCTGTGTGCTGATGCCGGCGTGAGTCCAAGACACCTTCAATTTGGCCGATCCGGGCCCGGACCCCGTGATCCACGCCTGCGCCTGCACCGATCCTCCTGTCATGACGGTCAACGGCAATGTCCAGCCACTCGCCGGAGCGATCACCTTGATGAGTGTGCCGTGCCCGTCGTCGTACTTGGCTGAATCGATCGCCATGGGTCCGCTGGTGGTGAGCGTGTAGGCCACGGCATAGTCGATTGGGGCCGCTGGATCGGCGGGACCACATGCCAGAGCGATTGCTGCCGCCAGCGAGGTGCCCGCCTCGCCGCAGGCGATGGTGCCCAGCAGCACCACCGGCCAACGCACGGGACGACCGCTCATGCTTCCTCCGGAGAAACCCACCCGCTACTACCCTGAGCGTGCCGCCCCGCGTCACCGGCGTCCAACGGCACTAACCTGTAGTCCCCCCTCTCCCGACAGGGAGAGGGGGGACAGGGGGTGAGGACTACGGCCCGGCGTTTGCCAGGTCGCCGACCGCGCTCGCCAGGCGATGAGCCTTAGGCTGGTCCGCGGCCGTAGCGGCATCGGTATGCAGCTGCGCCGCGAGCTGCGCCAGGGCATCGTGGCGCGCCTGCCCGGTCAACCCTTCGGCACGCGACAGCTCGTCCCGCACGGACGTGATCCGTGCCGCGGCGAGTCCGTTGGACCGCGACAGCTGGTCCAGGTATGCCCGGGCCACCGCGAAGCTCGCCGGCCACACGAACTTCGGCTGGTCCTGCGTATTGAAGTAGTCCAGGTGCACGAGCTTCGCCGCATCGATCTCGTTCTGCGAGATGAACGCGCTCGGCGTCAGCTCGAACACATCGAGGCCGCGGGCGATCTCGGAGCTGTAAATGGCCCCGTTATACCAGTAGGACGACCACGAGCCGCCGCCGGCCAGCTTGGTCGAGTCGATCGGTCCGCGGTCGAAGAACGCGATCTCCTTCGGATGCGCCGGATCGGTCCAGTCGAACACGGAGATCCCGCCCTGGTACCAGGCCTGCACCATGATGTCGCGGCCGGGGATCGGGATCAGCGAGCCGTTGTGGGCGACGCAATTCTCGTTCTCGGTCTGCGGCGCCAGCATCTTGTAGTAGCTCTGGAACGTCATCTTGTTGTCGGCCACCGTGAAGATCGCGTCGGCGCCCCACTCGTGCCGGTCGGTCGAGCGGCACTTGGGCCCGCCCCCGCCGCCCCATTCATCCGAGAAGAGCAGCTTGGTGCCGTCGTTGTTGAACGTCGCCGAGTGCCAGTACGAGAAATTCGAATCGGACACGGCGCCGATGCGGCGCGGATGTGCGACGTCGTGAATGTCGAGCAGCAGACCGTACCCGCCGCACGCGCCGCCGGCCAGCCCGATCGAGGGATAGACGGTGATGTCGTGGCACTGGTTGGGACCCTTGCGGACCTGCCCGGGAGCCGGCACGCCGACCATCTTGTCGACGATTCCCTGCAGTGCCGACCGCAGTGCCGCGCTGTCCGCGGCCGTCACGGTCACGGGCGTGGGCTGGCTCCCGGTTCCCGCCGCGGATGTCCCCTGGCGAGCCTTGGCGATGCTGTCCAGCATCGGGTTGACGAATTGCGGCGGCAGCACGTACTCCATGCCGAACACGTTGGCCGTGTACCCGCCGTGGGCTCGGGCCTCTGCGGCCGCGGCCTTGGCGCGGGCGATGTCTTCCGGCGCTTCACCGTGCTGCGGCGGCGCGGCGAGCGAATCGAAAATGCGGGGTGAGCTCACGACGGCCGCGGTCTGCGGCGCGGCGAGCGGCACCTTGATGACTTCGATGCGGAACAGCGCGCTGTTCGGATTCGAGTCGGGGTCCTGCTTCACGCAGCCCGGCAGCTCGGTGGGCGAGCGTACGGGGGCCGAGCCGGAGACGTAGACGTAGACGTTGTCCTGGTCGTTGGGATCGATCACCACGGTGTGCGTGTGCGAGCCGCGGCAGGTCTGGACGTTGGCGATGTACTTGGGATTGGCGATGTCCGTGATGTCGAAGATGCGGATGCCCCGCAGCCGGTCCGTGCTCACCGAGTCGTGCACGCCTTCGGTGCCGCAGTCGAGCCGCCCGCCTTGGCCTTCACCCGAGACGAACAGCAGGTTCTTGAAGACCGACACGTCGCTCTGCGAGGCGGGGCAGAGGTATCCGATCTTGAGGGTCGGCTGGGCCGGGTTGGTGATGTCCCAGACCTGGAAGCCGTTGTAGTTGCCCTGAATCGCGTAGTTCTGGTAGAACGACAGATCGGAATTGGTCACGCCGTGGAATTTGTCCGACGCGGGCGTGTTGGACACGAGGCGGAGATTCCAGGCCGCCTGACCGGCGTCCGTGAGACCCGCGCGCAACCCGACACGCGGATCCTGTACCGGCGTCACCGAGGCGGCGGCACTCCGCGACGCTCCGGAATACGAAGACGAACAGGCCACGAACAGCAGCGCCGTGGCGGCGAGTGGAAGGGACCGGAGACGGCGGACCGTGTGCGAAACGTCCATGGCGGATTCCTGTGGATGACGGTGAGGAGCGACGATCACTGAGAATTGTTCGCGCCGAACATGAGCGCGGCGAGCATTTTCTGCATGCGATCGATTTCCGTGGTTTGATCGGCGAACACATTGGCGGCCATGCGATAGACGTTGTCCTCTTCCCCCCCGCCCTGGGAGGCGAAGAGCTCGTTGACCATCGTGATGGCGCCCTCGTGATGTTGAATCATGAAGCGGAGGAACAGCTGATCGAATGTCGGGCCCCGGGCCGAATCGAGCTGGGCCATCTGCTGATCGGTCAACATGCCCGGCATCATCATCGAAGGGTCCATCATGGACATGCCGCGCATGTAGACGTGAGACGGGTCGCCGCTCGGGACGGCTTCGTGGCGATCGCCGAGCCAGTGCTGCATCAGCACGATCTCGTCGCGCTGGCCGACCACGATGCGCTCACACAGTGCGCGGATCTCCTGGTTCGCCCCGTGATCCGGCGCCCAGCCGGCCATCACGATGGCCTGGGCGTGGTGGTGGATCATGCCGGACATGAAATGCACGTCCGCGGCCGTATACCCGACGTGACCGGTGTCGGGCCGGACGGTGACCGGGGAGGAGGCTGGCGTAGCGGCCGCGGTCGGGACCTGGGCGCCGGCTCGTCCGGTGATGCCCGCGACCAAGGCAACCAGCACGGGCAAGGCGCGAAGTGGTGTCATGTGATCGGCTCCTCGGTGGGGGCTGACCCCGCCGCTCGGATGGTTCGCGATCCAGCACCGTAGCATAGCCAAATCCGGCTCGGTGGCCTAGACGCTATCCAGGGACTCCTGTTTGCTCGTTGCCGGTTGCGACCCTCGCAAAAACCTGACATTCCACGCCCTCAGGAGCCGAACGCCGAGATGGCCAGGACGGCGTTGTAGGCCATGTGCATGGCGACGGCCGGACCGAGGGAGCCGTATCGCAGCCGTACAACCATGACCAGGACCGCCATGATCGTGATGGCGACGATCGCGGGCCAATAGGAGCCGGTCTCGGGGACGTGAAACAGCGCGAAGATCCCGGTCACGATGATGGCGGATTTGGCACGGCCCCACGAATTGGCCAGACCCTGGAACAACACGCCGCGGAACACGAATTCCTCGACCGGCGGGGCGATAGCCACCGCCAGCACGACCCACAGCAGCCGTTGCGGGCCACCCGCGGACACGGCCTGCACGACCGGACCCCACGTGCGCTCCGGGTCGGGCGGCGCCATCCTGGTCAGGATGAGCACGTAGACCACCGACAGGACGGCACCGAGTGCTGCGCCGGCCGCGAGATCGCGGCCTGGGACGGGGGTCACGCCCACCGCGCGCAGCGCCTCGCGCCAGGGCCGGTCCGTGAACGACCGTCGGATCAAGCGGGCGACGACCAGGACGCCCAGCAATGTGCCCACGATCGTTGCGGGCAGTACGGTCGCGCGCTGCATATCACCGGCCTGGTCCGAAGCCATATAGACCAGGGTGACGATGACGCCGCCGACGAGCTGGGCCCCCACGAACGCCAATAGGATGAACAGCGCCCGGCGGGCGTTGAGCTGCAGCCGGGGGGCGACAAGCGCCGATGGCGCCTGGTCGGGTGGCTCGTTCAGATTCTGCGAATTACATCCGGGTGAGAGTCAAAGTGCCGACGGGAACGACGGTCCCGTTGATCACGAAATGCGGCGTATTCGCCCGCGACGTGGGCTTCTTCGGATTGGTGTCCTTGTCGGGCGCATTGTAGGTCGTGCCGTCGTCGCCGCCTGAATCCCAGCCGATCAGGTCGAAGGTCCGGGTGGCGGCCCACTGCCCGTTTTCCATCATGTTGACGCTCGAAATGCCGGTAAACCAGTCGGGACTCGGCGCGATCATCATCACCATCGACACCAGTGGATGCAGCGAGTCGACGCGGATAACAGCGATGAGTGAGTCGTTGACATTCCGCAGCGCATCGGTTTCGACGAGCATGCCGGCGTTGCCGGCCGCGATCGCGGCCTGGATTTCCTGATCCAGCGGCGTGTGGCTGCCTGCTTCGGACAGGCGCTCGAGCCCCGGCGTCGGTGGCGAGCCTTCCGCGAAGATCGAGTAGTTCGCGTTGTGGGAGGCCCCGATCAAGCCGGAGAAGTGCGGTCCCGAAAGACCCTCGCCGTCCGGATACTCGAAAGGATGCGTAGCGGCGGTCCAGGTGCTTTTCACCACCACCTTGTAGTCGGCGCTGCCCACGCCGGTCGCGTTCGCCTGGTGCGCGGGCTGCTCAGCCTTCTTGCAGGCGGCGCCGGCCACGGAGACGCAAGCCATGATGAAAGCCGCCAGAGTTCTTCGGTACATGACTCCTCCAGTCACCCTAAAACGTCGCGCCGAATCCCACCGAGACCCACGGCAGATGGGTGTTGGTCCACAGCAGGGGAATGACGCCGATGCGAAACAGCGTGCCTTTCGGAACCTGGTGGCGGTAGCCCAGGAACCCCGTGAAGAAGGGCCGGGTCCCGTTCCAGTGCCAGTCGCCGGTCGCATGCTCCTGGGCGATCGTCACGCCGGCGCTGGCCTCGAGTTTCGACACACCAGGTCCGATGAGAAACACCGCCTGCAGCGGGAACACCGTGGTCTGCGAGTAGAAGTCCGCCCCGGCCCCGATGCGCACTGCCATCGACTGCGTGGAATACCATTCGAGGTTGGCGGTCAGACCGAGGAATGAATTGCCGGCCGCTTCGACGAACGCGGCGGCGCTGGTTTGATCGGGCACGGCCGGCGCTTCCTGGGCCATGCAGGGAGCGGCTGCCAGACCGACCAACGCAACGGTGAGACACCGGAGGCGCCGTTGCATGGTCTACCCGCCGGCGATCGCCCCAACCACCATGTATGGCTCCTCGCCCGTCGCGACCGCCTCGGGGAGTGGCGCATCGGGCCGCTCGTGCGAGAGGTCCTGCGCGCAGGCGAAAAACCGCAGGAACGGCCGGCGCTGCTGCGTCTGGTAATCGCGGATTGTGCCCTTGAGCCTGGGATAGGCGACCTCGAGGGCGTCGAGCACCGAGCGCTGAGTCACGGGGGCTTCCACCTCTAGCGCGACCTCGCCATCGACCTGCGCCAGGGTGCGCAGGTGCTGGGGCAGCACGACCCGGATCATGCGAGCGTCTGGACCTCCACCGACATGACACCGGGCAGGTTCTGCGCGATCGCGGTCCAGCGGTCGCCGGCGTCGGCCGACGCGTAGACCTGGCCCCCTGACGTCCCGAAGTACACGCCGCAGGGATCGAGGGTGTCGACCGCCATCGCGTCGCGCAGCACGTTGAGGTAGCAGTCGCGCTGCGGCAGGCCGTTGGTGAGCGCCTCCCACTCGTTGCCCCCCGTCTTGCTGCGATACACCCGCAGCTTGCCCTCGGGCGGATAGTGCTCGGAGTCGCTTTTGATGGGGACGACGTAAATCGTCTCGGGCTCGTGCGCGTGGACGTCGATCGGGAATCCGAAATCGGAGGGCAAGTTGCCCGAGATCTCGGTCCACGACGCGCCGCCGTCGTCGCTGCGCATCACGTCCCAGTGCTTCTGCATGAACATCACCTGGGGGCGCGATGGATGCGCGGCGATGCGGTGTACGCAGTGGCCGACCTCGGCGGTCTTATCCGGAAGCTCGTTCTTGGTCACGAGTCCCTTGTTCATCGGCCGCCACGTCCTGCCCACGTCCTGGCTCTGGAACACGCCAGCGGCCGAGATGGCGACGGAGATGCGCGCCGGGTCGCTCTTGTGCAGCACGATCGTGTGCAGGCACATCCCGCCGGCGCCCGGTTGCCACAGCTGCCCCTTGGCGTCGCGCAATCCGGGCAGCTCCTGCCAGCTCTTGCCCCCGTCGGTCGAGCGAAACAACCCGGCGTCTTCGACGCCCGCGTACACGGTATCCGCGTCGGTCAACGAGGGCTCGAAGTGCCAGACGCGCTTGAATTCCCAGGGATGCTGCGTGCCGTCGTACCATTGATGCGTGCCGGGCGTGCCGTCGTAAGCGAACTTGTTGTCCACGGCTTCCCACGTCCGACCGCCGTCGTTCGAGCGTTGCACTACCTGCCCGAACCAGGCGCTGGACTGCGAGGCGTAGAGACGATTCGGATCGGCGGGCGATCCCTTCACGTGGTAGATCTCCCAGCCGCCGAAATGGGGCCCGCTGATGTCCCACTGCTTCCGTTTGCCGTCGGCCGTCAGGACGAAGGCGCCCTTGCGTGTGCCGACCAGGACTCGCACCCCACTCATCGCCGAACCCTCTTTTTGGGTGCCATAACATACCCTCACCCGGCGTGGCCTTCACGCATCGTCGGTTGCCCGGACAGCCCCCTCTCCCGACAGGGAGAGGGGACAGGAGATGAGGGACTACGGCTTGTACGAGGTCAGCTGCAGCGTGCCGTCGAAGATCAAACCGACTCCCGCCGCGTAGATCTTGAGGTCTCTCCCGCCGTCCAGAGGGTTGAGCTCGCGAATCCGGATGGTCTCGGTGAAATGGCCGGCCGGGACATCTACCGTACCCGACCCGACGACGGTTCCTTGATCCTCCGCGACGCCGGGGGCCGACTCGAACTGGAATTTCATGCCGGGCTTCGGCGAGGCGGGCATGATGATTCCCGGCGCGTTGCCGGGCTGGTCTCCTCGCCAGGCCCCTTGGTGAGAGACGATCTTGCCGCCCTCGTAGATGTCTACTTCCTCACCGAAGTAGCAGACGGTGCCGTCGCTCGTTTGGGCGAAGAAGTTACGCGAGACCTCGCTCAGCGCGCCGTTGGCGGTCTCACGCTCCTCGATCACCCGAGTCGTGACCCCGCCCACCGTTTCTTGTTTGTTCAACGCGGAGATCTCGAGATGGATCGCGACTCCCGCCTCCTCTCCATCGTATATCCATTGGCTCCCGACCTGGAACGGGAAGTACGGGTTGGTCGACGTCGCACTGAAGCCACCCTGAGTGGGGGCGCAAATGCCGATGTCCAGGACCTGCAGGCTGGCGGAAGTGGCGTCCTCTGATGTCGCGATTTTACAACTAATGAGCGTTCCCAGCGCGGCGAACGAGCCGAGCAGGGTCAGGCTGGGTCGTAGGCGCATCGCATCCTCCCGGGTGGGCATCGCCTGGGGCGAGTTGCCCCTGACGAAGTCCAGTAATGCCCGCGCGCATGTGCGCACCTCGTACCCCGGGGTGCAACCCAGGCTCCACGATCAGGGAGTCGCTGTTCCAGGCCAGGAGAAACCGGCGCACCAATGCCACGAGGTCGGTGCGGTCCGCCGCGGGGGCGCGCAGCAAGGTCGCGGTGGCCAGGAGGAGCCACGCTTCCTCGCGATCGCCCTGAGCCAGACGGAGAAGGTAGGGAAGGGCCAGGCGCTGACGCTCGGGCGTCGGTAGCCCCCGCACCATCTGTCGGGCGACCGCCAAGGCGTGCCGGACGGCCCGAGCTGGATGCCGCCAGGGGTGCCAGGTCGAGCCGGAGTGCTTCCCGTCTCGGACCAGCTCGTACGCCCGGGTCCATTCCGCCGCCGCGCCGCGCCACCGTTGCAGGTGTCTGGCCGCCCAACGCGACACGAGCGGCCCCGGCAGCAGGCGTCGCAGGCCGGACTCCTCGTATTGGGATCGCAGCAGCAGTGAGGGAGACCCGGAAGGCGTCACGAGGGAGCCCAGGCGCTGCATCCGCAGGTGCAGTCGGTGGTCGTAGCCGCCGCCGGAGTGCAGCCAGGCATCGCCGCAGGCCAGGTAGGCCTTGTCGATCTCGGTTTCGGTTCCGCGGGCGGCTGCCTCGGTCAGCCATTCATCGCTCGACGCCAGCCGCAGCCACGAGACCAGCAGGCCCACGCCGCGCTTCGCCAATGCCCGGCGACGCTCGGCCGGCGGGATGTCGTCGAGCCGCACCGCGGAGGGCGGCGGGAGACGGACGGCGCCGTGCAGCACGCGCGCCGAGCGCAGCAGTTCGTAGTAGTCCAGCGTTGCGGGCGGCCAGGAGAGCAGGACGGCGGGGCGAATCGTCAGGTCGATCGACACGCCGGGAAACGCGCGCCGCATCAAGGCGGTGACCGCGGCGACCCGGCGGCGGGCCAGCAGAGTGCGCCACACCGATGCCGGTCCCCGGTACACCACGATAAGATCGAGGTCGCTCGTCGTGTGAAGCGCTCCATCGACGACGTAAGCGCCGCCTTCACCGCGACCGAAGCTTCCCGAGAGCAGCAGTGCCGCGGGATCGAGCTCCTGCACCACTAGAGTGCAAACCTGGTGCACCAGGTCCTGGACAGCCTGCTCGGTCTCTGAATCCGGTGCTATGGTGTACGGCCGATCCGGCATCACCACCCCCTGGCCTTCAACCTCGGCAGTCCGTGTAACGGACCGGTCAGGGGCTTGTAACAACGCGTGCCGCCATCCTAACGGTGAAGTGAGTCGAGCGTGCGGCCCGTTGAGAGTGGTCGAAAGGCGGCTTGTCCTCCAGCGGCATTCGATCCATCACCACGTGACGAAGGCGCCCTTGCGTCTGCCGACCGGAACTCGCACCCCACTCATCGCCGAACTCTCTGTTTGGGTGCTATAAGATACCCTCGCCCGGCGTGGCTTCACGCATTCCTGAGTTGTTTGCAATGTCCCCCTCTCCCGACGGGGAGAGGGGGACAGGGGTGAGAGACTACGGCGTCGTGTACGAGGTCAGCCGCAGCGTGCCGTCGACGATGAGACCGACCCCCGCTGCGTAGCTCTTGAGATCCTTGCCACCATCCAGCGGGTTGAGCTCCCGGATCCGGATCGTCTCCGTGAACCGGCCGGCGGGGACCTCCTCCGGGCCCGAACCAACGATCGATCCCTGGTCTTCCGCGATGCCGGGCGCCGACTCGAACTGGAATTTCATGCCGGGCTTGGGCGAGGCGGGCATGATGATTCCGGGCGCGTTGCCGGGGTCGTCCCCACGCCAGCTGCCTTCGTGCGTGACGTTCCCGTTGCTATCGTAGATGTCCACGGATTCACCGAAGTAGCACACGGTGCCGTCGCTCGTTTGGGCGAAAAAGTTGCGCGAGACCTCGGTCAACACTCCATTGGCCGTCTCCCGCTCCTGGATCACCTGGGTCGCAACCCCGCCAACCGTTTCCTGCTGGTCCAGGGCCGTGATCTCGAGATGGATCGCGACGCCCGATTCCTCTCCATCATATATCCACTGGCTCCCGACTTGGAACGGGAAATACGGGTTGGTCGACGTCGCGCTGAACCCACCCTGATCGGCCGCGCACATGGCGATGTCCAGCATTTGCAGTGAGCCGAAGTCCGGAGATGTCGCGATTTTACAACTGGTAAGCGTGCCCAGCGCGGCGAACGAGCCGAGCATGGTCAGGATGGGTCGTAGGCGCATAGCATCCTCCCGGGTGTGCGTCGCGTGCGGGCGCCAGGAAAGCAGTACGGCGGGGCGAATCGTCAGGTCGATCGACACGCAAAACACGCGCCGCATCAGGGCGGTGACGGACGTAGCCGCCGCCTTCACTGCGACCGAAGCTTCCCGAGAGCAGGAGTGCCGCGGGATCGAGTTCTTGCACCACAAGAGTGCAAACCTGGAACAACGCGTGCCGCCATTCTGACGACGAAGTGAGAAGGCGGGGAAGAGCGACACGCATTTCGGTCCGGGACCCAGCCGCAGGCTCGTCGAGTCGGCGGCTGGGGGAACCCGGTTGCCAGATCAGTTGAGGGAATTCCGCCGACGATCAGGCGGCGCGGCGCAGCGTCCGAGTAGCTTTTTTTGTCCGGCGCCGAGGGCTCACCGCCGCGAGGTATTCCTTGGCAGCCTGCAGGGCGCGACGCTTGCCGCCGTAGGAGTGGTCGCCGAAGAACTTGCGGTGGCGCGGACCGTAGGTCCCGTCGCGCCGTTCATGGAATTGCACGCGGACGAACCATCCGTGCGTGCGCGTCGAGGGCTGGTCGATGCGGCTGATGCCCGGGCGGCGGATATGGCGAGTGCGGGTGCGTCTCATACGATTCCCGAGGAATTAGGGGTGAAGGTTGGTGCAACGAGCCTAACGATTCGGCGAATAAGGTGCGTCGTGCTCCGGCTGTAGGCAAGACCGAGCTATGTGCCGGTTTCTACACCCGTCTGCCCACCGCGACGCCGTTGCCAGAGGAACAACAGCGAAGCGACCGCGGCTACGGCGCCGGTGAGGAGCCACGCCTCGAGCTTGGCGCGGGCCAGCAGGCCGAGGATCAACGCCGCCGCCACCCACGGCACCACACTCCCCGCGGGCATCAGGAACGGTTTCCCCTCGGAGCCGGCGTTGAGACGCCGCAGCCGCCCCGCACCCACGCAGCAAGCCAGGTACACGAGCAGGATCGCCACGTCCGCGACGACGGCCAGCTTCACGTACGTGCCGGTGAGAGCGATGGCGCACACGATGACCGCCTGGACGGCGATCGCGACGTGGGGTGTGCGGTATCGAGGATGAACGATCGCCAGGGGCGGGGGCAGGAACCCGTCCGCCGCCAGGGCGAACAAGGTTCGCGGCGTGGACAGCATCGCCGCGGTCATGAACCCGAACGTCGATATGATCATCCCGATCAGGATGAGCCGGGCGCCCGCGGGACCGGCGAAGCGCTCTGCCGCCGCGGCGAGCGGCGCTTGCGCCGACTCGGGGCGAGCCAGGGCGCTCCCGAGCACGCCCTGGGCGACGAGCTGCACCAGGATGTAGAGCAGGGCCACGCCGCCCAAAGCGAGGCCGATCGCCCGCGGCACCGTGCGCGACGGGTTCGTGACCTCCCCCGACACCTGCAGCGCTGACTCCATGCCGAAGAACGCGAACATCAAGAGCAGGCCCGTTTCGCCGACCTGGCCGAGCGGCGGCACGCTTGAGAGCGTGAGGTTCGCGGCGCGCACGTGGGGCAGACCGAGCGCCACGAACGCGACGAGCGGCACGAGCTTCGCGAGGACCGAGATGCCGCTCAAGCGGGAGCCGTGGGCGGCGCCGCGTACGTTGAAGAGGGCGAGCGCCGTAAGCAGAACGACCAGCACCGCCGCGCGCGGCACCGCTCCCGCGAGTGCCGGGATGAGTCCCGAGAGCGCGTCGCGGAATACGGTAGCCACGGCCGCCATGGCGAGTGTGATGCCCAGCCAGAGCAGCACCCCACAGAGGAATCCGACGTAGCGACCGAGGGCGGTCTCGACATACGCGTAGGGCCCGCCGCTCCGGGGTACTCGGCTCCCGGCTTCCGCGAAGCAGAGGGCGACGAGCGCCGTCGCCACCGCGCAGACCACGTAGGCCAGGGGCGCGGCGGCGCCGAGCTGGCCGGCCGCATGGGCGGGGAGCACGAAGATCCCCGCGCCTACCGTGATATTGAATATGGCGGCCGCGAGGCCGCGCATCCCGATGACCCGCTGCAGTTGGGGCACGAGGTGAATGTCGCCTCGTGCGGTCAGTCGTGCGATAGCGCCGTCAGCGCCGGAATCCGCGTCGCGCGGTGTGCCGGGACATAGCCGGCGACGATCGCCACCAGCACCAG
>Ga0075434_100004437_pt1 | contig 12645 bp, 10 predicted proteins | sample RhiMethybrSRZTD3_FD_75298 | JGI IMG/M metagenome (GOLD analysis project Ga0075434, IMG submission 75298) | Populus rhizosphere microbial communities from Tennessee, USA - Rhizosphere MetaG P. TD hybrid SRZTD3 | ecosystem: Host-associated > Plants > Roots > Rhizosphere > Soil | place: USA... | reverse complement strand
AGAAGTGGTCCGCCGATTTCAACGCCGACATCGGAGATCTGCTGGTTGTGATCCGCGGTGTCCGGCGTCACCGGCGTGGCTGCATTCCGCAGCTCCTCGGGCACGTTCGACGATTCGAGCGCGTCGTTTGCGAAGTACCCGCGCGCGCCGCCGTGGAACCGATTCGTCCCGCGCCGTGTCACGAGGTTGATGCCGACGCCGCCGGTCTGCTGACGAATGTCCTGACCGGCGGTCGAGACCTGAATCTCCTCGAAGTTGTCGTAGTTGAAATACGTCGGCGGGAGCCCTGTCGCCGCCATGTCGGTGATGACGATGCCGTCGAGCGTCCACACCGTGTCCTGCGGGCGCGTGCCCTTCGACACGACTGCCGGCGCCTGACCGGTTTCGTTGCCGCCGATGTTGACGCGATCGACGAGCACGCCCGGCACCGATCGCACGAGCGCGAACGGATCGCGCGATGTCGGAATCTTGGCGAGCTCGTCGGCCGAGAACGTCGTCGCGGTGCCCGTGGCTTTCGCGTCCAGCATCGGCGCGGTGACCGTGACCGAGGCGACGAGGCCGGCGACGCGCAGCTGAATCGGCGCGTCGATGTTCTTGCCGAGCGCGACGATGACGTCGCGCCGTGTGGTCTCGAAACCGTCGAGCGCGGCCGCGATGGTGTAGCCGCCCGGCTCCAGGTTCAGAAACCTGAAGGCGCCGTCGGCTGAGGTTGTGACATGGAATGTGGCGTCGGTTCCGATAACCGCGACGTCTGCGCCGGGAACGGCCGCGCCTTGCTGATCTGAAACGACGCCGGTGATGCTGCCCGCCGGCGCCTGAGCGAATGCAGAGCTCGCCAACGCGAGCACGCACAATCCTTTAACGATGAGTCGGATCATAATGCCATGATACGACTCCTTGATGCTTTTTGTTGCGATTGGTTCAGCTTTTGCACTATTTCACGCGTAGGAACACATCCTTTCCACTCGCATAATTCGGCGTTCCGCGCAGCGAATAGCCGTGCTGCACGACGAGCGTCGTCTCGACGATCATCTCGCCGATCTCGTTGAGCTGGCGCACGACTTTCGTCGTCACGGTCTGCCCGTTCACGTCGCCGACCGCTTCGGTGACGAGTATCGCGCCGTCCCAGTGCGCTTTGCCCACGCCGGGGAGCGGCGTCGCATCCGACGCGTCGAGCTTGTAGGTGTGCACGACGTGTCCATCGGGACGCGTGATGTCGACGGTGATTGTCGTCGGCGTCTGCGCGATCACCTCCGTCATCGTGGTGATCGGCTCGTTCTGTACGGCTGATTGACTCCGTGCCGGATCGAGCTTCCACGTGCCTGAGAAGTCCGGTCTGTCTTGCGCGGAGGCGGTGGAGGAGAGCGCCAGGATCGCCGCCGCAGCCATCGTTACGAGGGTTGCGAGCAGAGTGAGTTTCATATCTGCCCTCCTGTTGAATCCGCATCATACGCCGGGAGTGCCACACGGGTGCCCGCGGTGGTTGAGGCCGACATGAAGAAGTTGCGCGCATCTGACCGCCGCTCGTTCTCAGCGCGTAAGGACGAGCGCGCCCGAGTGAGCCGCTCATGGTTCGACAAGTACTTCCTGAGCGAGCCGCTCATGGTTCGACAAGCTCACCATGAGCGGCGAGTCGAAGGGCTCACATCGGTGTGTGCACCGCGCCCGCGCTATCTTCGGAACACGAAGTATGCGACAACACCCGTCAGCAGAAACAAGACCGCGAACGCGATCCCGCTCGTCGGCGCGGACACGAACACGTACACCCACAACGCAAGCGCGACCAGCGCGGGGATCGGGTACAGCCACATCACGAACGGCTGCGGCACGTCGGCGCGATAGCGGCGCAGCAGGATCACGCCGGCGCACTGCCAGATGAACTGCGACGCGATCTGCACGAGGATCAGCCAGCTCACGAGCTGTCCGAGCGAGAAAAAACAGAACGGCACCGTCAGCGCCCCGAGCGTGATGAGCGACACGTGCGGGAAATGTTTGGTCGGATGCAGCCGCGCGAAGACGCGGAAGAACTGACCCTCGCGCGCGGCGGCGAACGGGATGCGCGAGTAGCCGAGGATCACCGCATATAGAGATGATGCGGTGACGATGAGGATGAGACCCATCATCACGACCGCGGCGGCCCGTCCCGCGGCCGGGTTGACGAACGTGCGCGCGATGAACTCCGACGCGATCGCGCGCGTCTGCCGCGCCTCGCTCCATGGGATGACGCCGATGATGACCGTGCTCATCACGACGTAGAGCGCGACGACAAGCACGATCGACCACACGATCGCGCGTGGGACGGTCCGCTGCGGATCGCGAATTTCCTCCGCGATGTTGCAGACGTTGTTGTAGCCGCCGTAGTTGTACATGGCGAGCAGCGACACGGCGCCAATCCGGCCGACGAGCGAGCGATCGAGCGTGTAGGCCGACGGTGGAAAGTCGAACGCCTGAGCGAACGAGAATTGCCACAGACCCGCAAGTACCACCCAGCCGACTGTGGCGGCGACGACGACGAGCATGATCACCGAGAGCCGTCCGACATCTTTGATGTGGCGATACAGCAGCGCCGTCATTCCGATGGCGACTGCAGCCGCCACGCCGTCGTGTGCGCGCGCGCCCATCGTCGTCCAGTAGAAGCGCAGATAGTCGGCGAAGCCCACCGCGCCGCCCGCGATCGACAGCGGCGCGACGAGCATCACCTGGAAGATGAAGAGGAATCCCATCAGCGGCCCGATGCCGAACGGCTTGTACGCTTCGCGCAGGTACACGAACGGTCCGCCGCTCCCCGGCAGCGCCGCGCCGAGTTGCGCGTACACGAGACCGTCGCACAGCGCGAGCACCGCGCCCGCGAGCCACGCGTAGATGATGTGCGGGCCGCCCATCGCATCGAGCATGAACGGGATTGTGAGAAACGGACCGACGCCGATCATCATCAGCATGTTCGCCGAGACGGCCTGCAACAGACCGAGGCTGCGATCGAGATGAGGGGAGTCTGCGGTCAGCGTGTCCGTTGCTTTGTGTCCTTTGTTTCCTTTGTGTCCTTTGTGTGTTCTCACGCCAGCGCTTGCAGCGCATGAACCAGCCGCTCGGCGAGCGGCGGTTCGCCCACGAGCGGGTTGCGCGCGAGCGCGCGGACGGCGGCGTCTTTCGATCCGGTCGTGGCGGCGTCGACCGTGAGGCGCTCGTACTCCTTGACGCGGACCAGCAGCTCGCGAACGTGATCGGGAACTCGGCGGACGTGGAGCGGATGCGCGCCGTTCGCGTTCACGACGCACGGGACTTCGACGATGTCCTCGTCTGCAAGGCCGTCGAGCGTGCCGCGATTGCGCACGTTGAGCGGGATGATCGCGTTGGAGTTGAAGTGAATGCCGCGGATGACGTGCAGCGCAATCTTGTCGTAGCCCGTGACCGAACCGGACGCGGACGTGACGCGATCGGCTGACGATCTCGTCGTCGGTCCGGCCGCGCCCGATTCGATCTGCATGTAGCTCGCGTCGCGCGCCGCGAGGTACCGTTCGTACATGCCACGGCGATCGGTCGAGGCCGAAAGGTCCCGGAACAGCTGTGCGTTCAACGCGACGAGCGCTTGCCCTCGCGTCGCGCCGGCCTTCTTCATGTTGTCGATCGCCGCGCGCGGAAAGTAATAGTAGAAGAGGTACTCGGTCGGCAGCAGCCGCATCATCTGCAGGAACCTTGCGTCGAACAGCGGCGCCCGGTAGATGCGGCCGATGAGCGCCGGGTCCTGCCACACGCGTTCGAGCTGCGGCTCGGCGTCGAAGTACACCTCGCGCAACCATCCAAGGTGGTTCAGGCCGAAATAATCGAAGTGGCACCGCGACGCGTCAAGGCCGAGCACGCCGGCGACGTCTTCGAAGAGCTCCGTCGGCGTGTCGCAGATGCCGACGGCCCTCGCACTGGTCTGCGACGTGATCGCCTGCATCACGATGCTGACCGGATTGGTGAAGTTGACGATCCACGCGCGCGGCGCCTCGCGCGCAACGAGCCGCGCATACTCGATCGCATGCGGGATCGTCCGCAGAGCCATCGCGAAGCCGCCCGCGCCGACCGTCTCCTGTCCCACTGTTCCGTGCTCGAGCGATATCGCTTCGTCGCGTGCGCGCGCGGCGATACCGCCGACGCGTATGCTCAGGACGACGAATGCCGCGTCCGACACGCAGGCGCGCACGTCGGTACAGGCCCGCGCGGCGGCCGAATATTCCCGCGCAAGCGACGCGACAATCGACAGGCGATCCTGGTCCGTGTCGTAGAGCGCGATCTCGTCGATCGGCAGGTCCGAGTGCGCCAGCCCGTTTACAAGAAGCGGTGTACGCAGACCGCCGCCGCCGATCACCGCGATCTTCATAGAACGTCTCTCGCGTGCGGAAGTGCTGCGATGCCCCCCGCGTGCCGCGTAGAGAGCGCGCCTACGCGGTTGGCGAGGTGCAGCGATCCGCGCAGCGTGCCGCCGCGAAGCCGCGCAGCCAGAAAACCGCCGTTGAAGGCGTCGCCCGCGCCGGTCGTGTCGACGACGCGTACGCGCGGCGCGGCGGCACCGATGTCGTGGCCGCCGCCCACGAGCCGGCTGCCTGCTGCACCGAGCTTGACGACAACGTGACGGGGTGCGTCGCGCCACCGGTCGATCGCGGCGCCGATGCGCCGCTGTCGCGAGTAGAGGCGGACTTCGTCGCAGTTCATGAACAGGTAATCGACGGCCGACGCCAGCGCGCGGAAGTCCGCGTCGCGCACGAGCGGCGGATTCCATCCGAAATCCCACGACGTCGTGATGCCGCGCGCGCGCAGCGCCTCGACGATGCGAATCCATGGACGGCAGGCCGTTGGAAAAAACGCGAGGTGCACGTGACGGGCACGCACGCGCGCGAGCGCGTGCCGAATGCGCGACGGCACGTGAGTATTGACGCCGTTGAACGTGACGAAGCATCGATCGCGCGCCGTCGACAGCGCGACCGTGATCGCCGCCGGCTCGTGCCGGCGCCGGAGGTTCCGCACCCGAACGCCTTCGGCGCGAACCGCGCGCGCGGCGGCCGCACTGACGCCGCTCAGGATCGCGCATCGAAGGCCGAGCCGCGCGGCGGCGACCGCGGTGATGACAGTTCCTCCACCGGGCGCCTGCGCGAATGCGTCCGTCTTGATTTCCTCGCCGGGCTTGGGCAGCGCGGCGAGCGAGTAGAAGATCAAGTCGTCGAACGCTTCTCCGGCGGTGACCAGATCGAGCACGTCCGGACGGTATCATAGGCGCCGTGCCGCACTCGATCTTTCGGCGCGTCTCCGCCGCCGGCGCCGCCGCGGCCGCGTTCGCGTGCGTGTCGATCCTTCGCGCTGCCGATCCGCTGCCGCAGGATCGCGGCGCAACGGGAACGTGGCAGAAGCTGCTGAAGCTCCGCACGATCGCGAGCGTGATGCACACCACCGCGCATCCCGACGACGAGCACGGCGGCCTCCTGGCGCTCCTCAGTCGAGGCGACGGCGCGCGCGTGTCGCTGCTGACGCTGAACCGCGGCGAGGCGGGCGACAACGCCATCGGATCCGAGCTGTTCGACGCGCTCGGCCTCATCCGGACCGAAGAGCTCCTGCGCGCGGATCAGTACTACGGCGTCGATCAGCAGTACTTCACGAACGTCATCGATTACGGCTTCTCGAAGCGGCTGGAGGAGGCGCTCGCGAAGTGGGGACGCGACAGCGTCCTCCGTGATGTCGTGCGCATCATCCGGATGGAGCGGCCGCTCGTGATCATCTCGCGCTTCCAGGGCAACGATCGCGACGGTCACGGCAATCACCAGGCGGCCGGCCTCATCACGCAGGAAGCGTACAAGGCCGCAGGCAATCCCGACATCTTTCCCGAGCTGACGAACGAAGGCGTGAGGCCGTGGCAGCCGTTGAAGTTGTACATGGGCGGCGTGCGCGAGAACGAGGACTGGACGATCCGCGTCGATCCGGCCGTCTACAGTCCGTGGCTCGGCGAGTCGTACGCGAACTTCGCGCGCGTCGGTCTCAGCTTTCAGCGCTCGCAGAACGGCGGCCGCAATGATCCGCAGCCGGGCCCCGCGTACGCCTACTACAAACGGCTTGCATCACAGGTGAACGCGCCGGCAAAGGAAACGAGCTTCTTCGATGGAATCGATACGCGCATCACGGGGCTGTTTGCCACATTGAAGCACTCACCGCCGGACGGCGCGGCTGCTGCGGCGCTGGCGAACATTCAACGCGACGTCGACTCGGCGATCGCCGCGTTCAAAATCGACGAGCCATCTGCAGTCGTGCCTGCGCTCGCGCGCAGCCTGAACGCCACGCGCGATGCGATTCGACTGGTCGCGTCGGATGCGGATGCCTCATACATGCTGCGGCTCAAGGAACAGCAATTCGTGGAAGCAATCAACACTGCGCTTGGAATAGAGTTCACCGCGATCGCGCAGCCGACAGGAATCGCCGAGCCCACCGGTCCCGGCGCTGCCTTCGCACCGCCGCCGACGATGGATCCCGTCGTGCCTGGCCAGTCGTTCGACGTGAAGATTCGTTTTACCAATCACGCACCGGTCGACGTGGCGCTGAACCACTTCCGCTACAGCATCTTGGAGTCGCCTGGAAGCGGTGAAGCGCGCGCGATAGCTGGCGATCCTGTAACCTTCAAACGCGATCAGACCGGCGCCAAAACGGTGCTTATCACGGTGCCCTCCGTCGCGCCGTTAACGCGGCCATACTTCACCCGCGCGTCGATTGCGGAGAGCCGATACGTGGTGATCAAGGCAGAGTCTCTCCATCGTCCTTCAACGAAACCGCCGTTCACTGCCGCCGCGGAGTACAGCGTGAACGGGGCCACCGTCACTATTTCCGTCCCAGTGACGCGCCGCGAAGCGCAACTTCCGTACGGCTACGTGATGCGCGAGCTCGCGGTCGTCCCCGCAGTGGCCGTGAACGTTTCGCCGCGGCAGGCGATCGTGCCGCTCTCGCTCGCCAAGAAGACGGTGCGCGTGCAGGTGGAGCTGCTGAACAACGCGACCACCGGCACGAAGGGACGGCTCGCGCTGAAGCTGCCGGACGGATGGAGCGCCGCGCCGCCGGCGATCGATTTTTCGTTTGCGCGGCCGGGAGAGAAGTCGCGGCATCAGTTCATCGTCGCGATTTCCTCGCTCGAGCGCGGCGACTACAAGATTGAAGCAATCGCGACGGTCGACGGCCGCGACTACAGGGAAGGCTACGACGCGATCGAGCATCGCGATCTCGAGACGCGCTATCTCTATCACGACGCGGTCACGAGCGTGCGAGGCGTCGACGTGAAGATCGCGGCGGGCCTCAAGGTCGGCTACGTGATGGGCGTCGGCGACGATGTGCCGTCGGGCATCGCGCAGCTTGGCGCGTCGGTGCAGCTGCTGACCGCGCAGGATCTCGCGGGCTCAAACCTGCAGCAGTTCGACGCGATCGTCACCGGCACGCGCGCGTACGCGGTTCGAGACGATCTGAAAACATACAACACGCGTCTGCTCGACTACGTGAAGAACGGCGGCAACCTGATCGTCCTCTACAACACGCCCGCAGAGTTCACGCCGTCCGCGTTTGCCCCGTATCGGGCCGAGCTGCCGCGCGACGCGGAAGAAGTGTCGGAAGAAGACTCGCCGGTGACGATCCTTGCGCCGGAGCGGCCGGAGTTCACGACGCCAAACGCGATCACGAAGGCGGACTTCGACGGCTGGATCGAGCAGCGCGGATCGAAATTCTTCAGCGAATGGGATCCGCGGTACACCGCGATGATTGAAACGCACGATCAGGGGCAGGCGCCGCAGAAGGGCGGCTGGGTGACGGCCGCGTACGGGCGCGGTCACTACACGTACTTCGCGTACGCGTTCCATCGCCAGTTGCCGTTCGGTGTGCCCGGCGCGTATCGGCTGCTTGCAAATCTGTTATCGCTCGCAAAGAGTTCGAGCGCGCCGCGATAGTCGATCTGGCTGCACCCACGGAAAAATTTACATCCCGAGACGACCCGGCTCTTCAGCGGATCTCGCGCGAAACCGCACAAAGACGTGCGGGCGGGCGTTTGCACCTTTTGCCTTTCGATGGTCGCAGCCGTGCTGGTTGTGGAGGACGACCGTGCCCTTCGCTCGCTGATCGATCAGCGGCTGCATGTCGAAGGGTTCGCGCCGATCACGGTGCCGAACGGCCAGGAGGCGCTCCGCCTTCTGAACGCCGGCGTGCGCGTGCAAGTCATCCTGCTCGATTTGATCATGCCGGTGATGGACGGATGGGCGTTTCGGCGGCGGCAACTCGCGGATCCCGCGCTCGCGCACATCCCGGTGATCGCGATCTCCGCCGCTGACAACGTGCGATCCGAAGAATTGAACGCGGCAGCCATCTTCCGCAAGCCTGTGGCAATCGAGCAACTCGTTCGAACCATTCACCAGATCTGCGATACGCGATCACCCGAACCTCGCGCGGTGCCGGGCCACTCGCGCGCTTCTTAGAAAAATCCGACGCTTATTAGATAGACACGGCCACGCGATTCATATAACGTGGCCGGGCTCTAATCCCACACAGACCACGCCGGAATCCCACCGGCATCCTGCCTGGGCCCCCACCGGGGAGCGTCGTAAGCATTTCACCACCGGAGGTGTGCGGTACCGCGATGCAAATCGACATGTGACCGAAACGAACGAAAGGAGCTCGGAATGAGAGGTTTGAGAACGTTCGCGATCGTGGGTTCAGTTCTGGCGCTTTCTCTCGCCGGTTCTGCTACGAATGTAAAGGCCGACAAGACTCCTGGAAGTATCACCGTCGCGTTCGGCGCGGGTCTGAATACGGCGCAACCTGGCAACACGCCGAATCACCACATCATCCCGCAGCAGTTCACGGTCAAGATCACGAAGGCGAAGAAGTTGGACGGGACCGTCGTGTTCGTTCCCGCCACCGTGAACTTCATCGTCTCCGGCTTTCACTGGCCGTGGGTGTACAACCCCGGTGTCACCGTTGCGGAGGTCCGGGCAAACGTGCCTGCTGCCGGATTGTTCGTGAACTTTGACCCCGCGGGTCAGAATAAGGTGTTCGCCAAGGGGGTGTTCCCGGGCACACCGCCTGCCTTCGCTGACACACCCGCCAACCCGTCGGGCGTGATGAACCGCACCGACTCGTTCGGCTTTTCGACTCCCGGTACGTACCTCGTCATCTGCAACGTGCGCGGTCACTTCCTCGACGGCATGTTCGCGATGATCAACGTCGTGGACGACGACGACAACTGATCGGAGTCAGGGCGCGCCGCTCGGATGAAGCGTGTGGCTTCAGCCGGGCGGCACGTCACTACTGCTCCGTGCCAATCGGCGATCCTTCCAACACTCCAATTCCGCACTCAACGACTGGATGTTCGGGTTCATCAATGTAGTCGACGCCGACGACAAGTAACTGATTCCTGGCACAGTTTCCAGATGCGTGTGGCGCGGCCCTTTCAGGGCCGCGTCTCGCGGGGCTGAAAGCCCCGCGCTACATCACCATGGAAACGCGTCAAGCGTCGCCGGCGCGCCACGTGCGTCACTGGCGGCGCGCTCGCCTGAGAAGGCGGACGACCTGCGCTGCGAGCGCGTTACGGATTCTGTTTAGGTTCGTACGCGAACGTGAGGTGGTCCTCTTCGACGGCGATCGTCGCGGTCCCGCCGTGCTCGAGCGCGCCGAAGAGAATCTGATCGGTCAGCGGATCGCGGACTTCCTTCTGCACGACGCGCGCGAGCGGACGCGCGCCGAACACCGGATCGAATCCCTTCTTTGCGAGCCACGCCCGCGCGTCGGGTTTCAGCGCGATCGCGACGTGGCGTTCGGTGAGCTGCTGCTCGAGCTGCAGCACGAACTTGTCGACGATGTCCTCCATGACCGACGGGTTGAGCGCCTTGAAGGTGACGATCGCGTCGAGGCGGTTGCGGAACTCCGGGCTGAAGACGCGCTCGATGGCCGACCTGGAGCGGCTCGCCGCGATGTCGCCCGTTCCCGCCTCGTTGAACCCCATCGTCCGCGCGCTGGCTTCGCGCGAGCCGGCATTCGACGTGAGGATCAACACGACGTTCCTGAAGTCCGCCTTGCGCCCGGTGTTGTCGGTCAGCGCGGCGTGATCCATCACCTGCAGCAGGATGTTGTAGACATCGGGGTGCGCCTTCTCCATCTCGTCGAGCAGCACGACGCTGTAAGGATGCGTGCGGACGCTGTCGACGAGCAGCCCGCCCTGTTCGAAGCCGACGTATCCCGGCGGCGCGCCGATGAGCCGCGCGACGGCATGCTTCTCCATGTACTCGCTCATGTCGAAGCGCGTGAACTCGTTGCCGAGCTGAATCGCGAGCTGCTTCGCCAGCTCCGTCTTGCCGACGCCGGTCGGACCGGTAAACAGGAAGCATCCCGCCGGTCGTTCGGGCTGACCGAGCCCCGCGCGCGATCGCTTGATCGCCTGCGCGACCGCATGCACGGCGTCGGGCTGGCCGAAAACGACGCGCTGCAGCGATTCCTCGAGCGTGCGGAGCCGCTCGCGATCGGATGACGACGCCTGGCGCGGCGGAATGCGCGCGATCCGCGCGACGACTTTCTCGATGTCGGCGGCGTCGACGGTCAGCGTGGCGTTCGGATCGTCGATCTTGGCGGGTCCGGCGGCGAGACGGACGACCGCGCCCGCTTCGTCGATGAGATCGATGGCGCTGTCCGGCAGCCGGTAATCGCGCAGATGCCGCGCGGCGAGCTTCACCGCGGCCTCGAGCGCCGCGTCGGTGTACTTCACGCGATGGTGTTCCTCGTAGCGGCTGCGGAGTCCGGCGAGAATCTTCACCGCTTCGTCGACCGACGGCTCCTCGATGACGATCTTCTGCAGCCGCCGCGCGAGCGCGCGATCCTTCTCGATGTGCTTGAACTCCTCGAACGTCGTCGATCCGATGACGCGCAGCTCGCCGGCGGTGAGGATCGGTTTGATGAGCGTGGCGAGATCCATCGTGCCGCCGGTGGTCGCGCCAGCGCCGACGGTCGAGTGCATCTCGTCGATGAAGAGAATCGCTTTGAGCCGCGCGCCGAGCGCTTTGATCACCGCCTTGAAGCGCTCCTCGAAATCGCCGCGGAAGCGCGTGCCCGCGAGAAGACCGGCCGTGTCGAGCGCGAACACCTCCGCGCCTTTGAGCGCGTCCTGCACATCGTCGGCGAGCAGACGCGCGGCGAGCCCTTCGGCCATCGCGGTCTTGCCGACGCCGGCGTCGCCGACGAACACGGGATTGTTCTTGCGGCGACGGCAGAGCACTTCGATGGTGCGCTGCAATTCGGTGGTGCGTCCGATGAGCGGATCCAGCTTGCCCAGACGCGCGCGCTCGGTGAGGTTGGTGCAATACGCCGCGAGCGGATCGCGCGCGGTGGCGGAGCCTTCCTCGCCGCTGCCGGCGGCCGCGCCCGAATCGCCGGAATCGGGCGAGCCCGAGGCCCCGCCTTTCGAGATGCCGTGGGAGATGTACTCGAGGACGTCGAGCCGCGTGACGCCCTGATCGGCCAGCAGCTGCGCGGCATGCGTCTGCGGCTGCTGCAGAATCGCGGCACACAGATCCCCGGCCTCGACTTCCGCGCGGCGCGCGCTCTGCACGTGCAGCGCCGCCGTCTGCAGCACGCGGCGGAACGCGGCGGTCTGCTCCGGCTCGCGCGCTTCGCCGCGCTTGAACTGCTCGATCGCGTCCTTCAGGTACGCATCGAGATCGCGGCGCAGCTTGGGAAGGTCGGCGCCGCTCGCGGCGAGAATCTTCTCGCCCTCCACGTCATGCGCGAGCGCGTACAACAGGTGCTCGACCGTGAGATACGCGTGGCGGCGCGACACCGCTTCGCGAAAGGCAATCGTCAGGACGACTTCGACAGCAGAAGAAAACAAATCAGGCCTCTTCGATCGCCGCACGCAGTGGAAACTCCGACTGACGCGCCATCGCGGTCACCGTGTCCACTTTCGTTTCGGCGATCTCCCATGGATAGACACCGGCAATGCCCTTGCCGTTCAGGTGCACGTGCATCATGATGCGGAACGCTTCGGCCGGCGATTTCTGAAACACCGTCTCCAGCACGTGTATCACGAACTCCATCGTCGTGTAATCGTCATTCAGCAGCACGACCTTATAGAGCGTCGGCTCTTTTTTCTTGATCTGCGGCCGTTCTTTGACCTCGCCGCCGGTCTGGTTCTGACGATCGCTCACCGGTTCGTTGTCAACGCGAGCGCGGCGTAGGCGGTCGCCGCGTCGCTCATGAACTTGCCGACGTCGGTCGCGCGATCGCGGTTCTTGTTCAGCGACGGCGCGAACCACATGCCGGTTGCAGAATCCTGGTGCTCGGCGAGCCACGCGCGTGCTTTCTTCACGTGCGCGTCGCTCGCCGGAACCGCGGCGGCCTGCAGCGCCAGCGTGACGATGGCCGTCGCGAAGCCGTCGGTTGCCGCCTCCTCCTCCGTGCCGTCGACGCGCTTGTACGATCCGAGCTCCGCCGTCGTCCAACCGCCGTCCTCGTGCTGCCGGGCCCGCGCCGCGTCGACGATGGCGCGCTGCTGCTTCTCGGTGATCAGCCCGGGAATGTCGCCGGACGCCCAGAGCACCATCGCACGATTGAAGAGCGTCTCGCTGTCGACGCGCCGCTGAAGATATTCGCGCAGCAGCGTCA
>Ga0075434_100004430_pt1 | contig 12657 bp, 8 predicted proteins | sample RhiMethybrSRZTD3_FD_75298 | JGI IMG/M metagenome (GOLD analysis project Ga0075434, IMG submission 75298) | Populus rhizosphere microbial communities from Tennessee, USA - Rhizosphere MetaG P. TD hybrid SRZTD3 | ecosystem: Host-associated > Plants > Roots > Rhizosphere > Soil | place: USA... | reverse complement strand
TATCCGCAGTTCATCGCCGGGGGCCCGGCCCTCCTCTTCACGGTTCGCCACGGACGAGACTTCCAGGAAGTCGACAAATCGAGCATCGCCGTTCTCGACACATCCACGGGGAGACCGCGGATCGTCCTGGAGGGCGCTACCTTTGCCCGATTCGGCGGCGGGCGTCTCGTCTTCCAGCGCGGGGACGCGGTCTTTTCGGTTCCGTTCGACGTCTCACGTCTCGAGACGACCGGGCCAGTGGCCGCGCTGGGAGAGTCAATCGCGACCAATTCCGACGAAGAATTTGCTTACATCGACGTTTCGCCGAGAGGCACGCTGGTATTCCTCGAGGGCGCCCCGTACACGCGCGAGCGGAGCTCCGTCCTCCGCTTCGATCGCACGGGAAAAGAGAGTCTCGTCCCGCTCCCGCCCGGAGCATATGGGTCACCTCGGCTCTCGCCCGACGGCAAGCGGCTCGCGCTCGGCCGGCTCGACGGCGCCCGAGCGGAGGTCGTCGTCTACGAACCGGATCGCAACGTTCTCACGGCGCTGACACCGGAGCCGGGTCGCTATTGGGGTCCAATCTGGTCGCCGGAGGGGGACCGTATCGCCTTCACGCGTTACGAATCGGTTACCCCGGCGCTGGCGATGAAACGCTCGGACGGTTCAGGAGAGATCAAACCCCTGACCCGGCCTTCGGACGATCCCGAGTTCGTCAACTCCTGGTCTGCCGACGGCAAGACGATCGCCTACACCGTCGTCCACGAGGCGGCCGGCGAGCACGACCCGGCACGCCCGGCCTCTTCGTCCGACATCTGGCTGGTGGGATCGGATGGGAAACTGGCGTCGCGACCCTGGTTCGAAACGCCCTATCGCGAGCTGGAGGCGCAATTCTCCCCTGACGGGAAATGGATCGCCTACGTCTCCGAGGAATCCGGCACCTACGAGGTCTTCGTACGCTCCTACCCAGAGGCGGGGAACAAGATCAAGGTTTCGAGCGGCTACGGAGCGGAACCGGCCTGGTCCCGGGGCGGCCGGGAGTTGATCTACCGCACCGGCTCGGAAGACGAACAGTTCATGGTCGTGGATGTAGAAACCTCCCCGAGGCTCACCGTCTCCGCACCCCGGCTCCTCTTTACGGCGGCGGGTCTCGGGTCCTCTCATTGGACCGAAAGCTCTCGAGAATTCGACGTGTCCGCCGACGGCAACCAGTTCGTCGCCGCGCGCGAAATCCCCGCACCGGAGCCGGAGCGCCGGCTTGTCATCGTCACCGACTGGGCCTCGACCCAGCCGCGCTGAACCGCTCCCGTTTCGATCCCGAGTCCGATCAGCGACTTAGTGCGCCCCGACGATCTCAGAAACTTCTCCTGCCCATCTCCGGACTTCCGATGCCCTGCGGCCAGAGAGTAGGCGTCGAGAAAGGAGACGTCATGATCAAGCGCGTAGGCATCACGATCGCGGCTCTCATGCTTCTGGCAGTTGCCGAGGTTGGGCAGGCGCGGCGCTTGCCGGGACCCGGCCCCACGCCTGGCCCCTGCTTCAACAGGAAGCGGCAGTGCTTGCCGGTCCCGCTCCCGTGCTCGCCGGCATCCCCGAGAAGCTGTCGGCCGACCAGCCGGTAGTCTCGGCCGAGGGTGAACTCGCGGCCGCCGGGAAAGAGACCGGCGGCCGCCGCGATTTAGGGGCCCGGACCAGCCGAACGCCCTTCCGGCCGAACCTTTCCTCGGCAAGTCTTCGGATTCTCCTTCCCGACGATCGACGCGCTCAGTAGAATTCCCCCGCTCCATGACCCTGGCGGCGGGTTCACACCTGCGCCCCCGGGATGTCCCCGCGCCTGTGGGTGCGGGAGAAACGGTCGACGTCTATCAGCGACTGAACCCCTCGCCCTCAAAGAGCCGGGAGCGTTCGTGACGCTGCCGGCGGGAGCGAAGATCGGCCCGTACGAAATCCTTGCGCAGCTCGGCGCGGGCGGCATGGGAGAGGTCTACCGGGCCCGCCACACGAAATTGAACCGCGAGGTCGCGGTCAAAGTCCTGCCCGCCGACACCGCGACGGATCCCGCGGCACAGGTGCGCTTCGAGCGCGAAGCCAAGGCCGTCGCGGCGCTGTCGCACCCGAACATTCTCGCGATCCACGACTTCGGAACTCTCGACGGCATTCATTACGCCGTGATGGAGCTGTTGTCGGGCGAAACGCTGCGGCAACGCATCGATCACGGCGCGCTTCCGGTCCGGCGCGCGGTCGAGATCGCCAAGGAGATCGCGCTGGGCCTGGCGGCCGCGCACGAGAAAGGCATCGTTCACCGGGACCTGAAACCCGAGAACCTGTTCCTGACCAAGGACGGCAGCGTCAAGATCCTGGACTTCGGTCTCGCCCGCGAGGTCACGCGCCCTCCCACGGCGCTCCCCCATAAGACGTTGACCGATCCGAGCCGCTCCGGCGTCGTGGTCGGAACGGCGGGCTACATGTCGCCGGAGCAGATCCGCGGCCAGCGCCCCGACGCGCGTTCCGACATCTTCACGTTCGGATCCGTGCTCTACGAGATGCTCACGGGCAAACGCGCGTTTCGCGGCGGCACGCCGGCCGACACGATGACCGCGATCCTGCGGCAGGAGCCGCCTCCCTTCGCCGAGAGCGGGCGCACCATTCCGCCGGCTCTCGAGCGGATCGTCTCCCACTGTCTCGAGAAGGAGCCGGGCGACCGGTTCCAGTCGGCGCGAGACCTCGCCTTCGATCTCGCCTCGATCTCGACGGTCACGTCGGCGTCGGGAGCCGCCGCCGCGGTCGCTCCGCGGAACCGCGTCGCGCGGTACGCCGGCACCGCCGCCGCCGCGCTCGCGATCGCGGCGCTCTCCGCCTGGGCCGGCTCTCGCTTCGGAGGCGACCGGCGGGAAACCTCGTCGCCGACTTCGCATCGCCTCACTTTCCGGCGCGGCAACATGCTGTCGGCGCGCTTCGCTCCCGACGGCAAGACCGTCGTCTATGCCGCCGAGTGGGACGGGAGACCCGCCGAGCTCTTCTCGGTGCGCACCGACACGATCGAATCCCACCCTCTCGGTCTCGCCAACGCGGACCTCGCGTCCGTGTCGTCCAAGGGCGACCTGGCGATCCTGCTGAAGACCAAGGGACCGCGCTCGCGCGGAACACTCGCGCGCCTGCCGCTCGGAGGAGGCGCTCCGCGGGAACTTCTGGAGAACGTGTCCGCAGCGAGCTGGGCGCCCAACGGCGAAGACCTCGCCGCGATTCGCGCAATCGAAGGAGGCCGATTCCGGCTCGAGTATCCGATCGGGCATCCGCTGTACGACGCCGAAGCGCTCGCCGGTCCCCTCGCGGTTTCGCCCGACGGGGCGTTCGTCGCCGTCATGGAGCCGGAGGGAAACGACCGCTGGACGAAGCTGTGGGCCATCGACCGCTCCGGAGAAAAGCGCCAGCTCGCGAGGCTCGAGCGGCGCGTCGGAGGCCTCGCCTGGTCTCCCGCATCGCGCGAGGTCCTGTTCGTGGGAGGGCCGACCGTCGAGTCGCAGGCGCTGCGCAGCGTGGATCTTTCGGGCCGCGTGCGCGTTCTGCTGCCGGCCCTGGGAACGGGCGTGCGGCTCCACGACGTCACCGCCGACGGACGCTTTCTTCTGGAGCGCTCCTCGTGGCGACTGGGCGTGGAGTGCCGGCCGGGAGGAGAGGCCAAGGAGCGCGACGTCAGCTGGCTCGACGGCTCGGACCTGAGGGGCCTTTCCAGCGACGGACGGACCTTCGTCTTCACGGAAGTTGGAGACGGGGATCGGAATCCCGAGGGAGGCGTCTACCTGCGCCGCTGCGGAGATTCACCGGCGGTCCAACTCGGTGCCGGAGTCCCGCGCGATCTCTCGCCCGACGGCAAGTGGGCGCTGGCGATGTCCGGCTCTCCGGCGGGGCTGGTCCTGCTGCCGACCGGCGCCGGCTCCTCGAGGAAGATTCCTGTCAGCGGCATCGAGCCCGACGACGCGAACTTCTCGCCGGACGGGAAGAGCGTCGTCATCGAGCACTCAGGAAAGAAGGGCGAGGCGCTGCTGTCGTTCGTCCGCCTCGAAACGGGAAAAACGCAGGGACCTCCCGTGCCGATCAACCACGCGCACGGTTACGCGACCTCCCCCGACGGCGCGACGCTGGCGTACGCGGGCGACACGGACAAGATCACGGTGATCCCGCTCGCGGGAGGTTTCGCCCGCGAGCTGCCCGGCCCGGCTCTCCGCGACGACGAAGAGATCGTCCAGTGGAGCTCGGACGGCCGTTTTCTCTACCTCGCCTGGATGGGCGGGCTGCCCGCGAAGATCACGCGTCGCGAGATCTCAACCGGCGAGACGTCGCCATGGCTGGAGATCCAGCCGTCGGACGCGGCGGGAGTCACGCAGATCGACAACGTCCTGATCACGCCGGACGGACGGTCCTACGCCTATAGCTACCAGCGCCGGGAAGGCTCGGATCTGTTCGTTCTGGAGGGCCTCCGGTAGGCGTTCCGTCGCTTCCGAAGAAATTCAAAATTTCTCACGTACATCTCATGTACGTCTCCGGACTCGATGTGGGCGTCTGCGCGAGACTGCGCCACATGAAAGGAGGCGTCATGAACAAGCGTCTTGGAGTTCTGGTTTCGGGCCTCTTCCTGGCGGCTCTCGCGGTAGCGGAAATTGGAAACGCGGCGACGGGTCTTCCGCGGCCTCAGCCCGGTCCGGGACCGTGCATCGTTACCCGGGATCGTTCGCAGTGCGCTCCTTCTCCGCGTCCTTGTGGCGGCCCGGCTTCGCCTCGTTGCACTTCGGGCGGCGGCGCTGGCACGGGTACGGGCGGCGGCGGCGGTCGGGGACGCTAAAGCGGCCGACATGGTAGACGGGTGAGGCCGCCGGTACCGTTCGCCGGCGGCCTTTTTCCTGTCCCTCCGGAACGGTGCCCTCCGAACCCCGCCTTCCCGGCCTACGGCACGTAACTCCGAATCTGGATCTTCCACCAGGGCCAGTCGTGGCCGTACGGCGCGTTCCAGACCGATCCGCGATTGCGAATCCCCCGGGTATTGAGGATCTCGAGCATCGTCGTCGTCCCGGAAAGGATGTTGTCGGTTTCGCCGGTGACGATCGCGATATCCATCGCCGACAGGCGCGCGACCCAGTCGCCATCCATGTTGGGTACGTTCGCCGTGGGGCAGTGGAAATAACAGAGATCGTCCCAGTAGCCGTCGAGGAACGAATGGATGTCGTACTTCCCGGAAAACCCGACGACCTTGTCCACGACGTCGGGATGGCGGAAACCGAAGTTCACCGCGTGGTATGCCCCGAACGAGCAGCCGAGCGTCGCGACGTGGCCGGCGTTGCCGCCGCGGCTGCGGGCGAACGGAACGATCTCGGAGTAAAGGTAGCGGTCGTATTCGTCGTGGCGACGGATGCGCCCGGCGGGATGCTTCTCGGTCGCGTAGAAGCTCTCGGAGTCGACGCTGTCGACGCAGCAGATCTGGATCGCGCCCTTCTCGACGAGATCGGCGACTGCCCCCACGAGCCCGAAGTCCTCGTTCTGGTAGAAGCGGCCTTGCGACGTCGGAAACCAGATCATGGGCTTGCCCGCATGGCCGAACCAGAGCAGATCCATCCGCCGCCCCAGCACGGGCGAGTCCCAGGCGATGTATTCGCGTCGCATCGATCCGCCTTTCCCTGTATGTGAGCGAGAAGCGGCGGGAATCTTGCCACAATCGCGTTATGAGCGCGCGATTCTTAAGCGCGCAATCCCTCAGAGCAAGACGATCCGGCCGCCTCCGAGAGTCAGCAGGACCAGGTTCATCACGACCAGCATCAGGTCGTAGTGCCATCCCGACGCCTTTTCTCCCCAGAAGCCGATCTTCCAGACGAAGATCTTCTTTTGTATGGCGCCGAGCATGATGAGGATCAGGCCCAGCGCCGCCGGCTGGATCAGGACGCCCGTTGCCACGCCGAGGGCTCCCGCGATCTCCGCGACACCGAGAAACCGCGTGAACGCAGGTCCTGCCCCGATGCTTTCGCCGCGCTTCTTCGGATCGCGGACGTGGGAAAGGCCGCTCGAGAAGAAGACGGCCGCGACCACCAGCCGGAGAGCCAGGAGGGCCCAGTCCCCGTAGCGCGCCAGCGCCGGAAAGAGCATCAGAGCCTCCTCTCGCTTGCGCCGGCCGCTCGTCACAGTAATCGGCAGGCCAACGGGATGATGTCACGGTAAATCCGGTGCGCCTTCGATTTCGGCGCTATACGATGTCGATCACGAGGTGGACGCCCCATGGCGCGAAATCGCAGCAGTTCTGAAAGACCGGCGTCTGCTCGGGGACGACGAACGGTTGTTCGCCGGACCGGCCGCGATGCCGCGGTCGCCGCACGCCCGAAGGGCGTTCCGAAACCGCAGGCCGACGAGTCCCTCGATCCCGCGGACTGGGACGCATTTCGCATGCTCGCCCACGCGGCTCTCGACGAAGCCGTCGACTACGTGCAGGGATTGCGCGAGCGCCCGGTCTGGCGTCCCGTTCCCGAATCCATCAAGACCCGGATTGCCGAGCCGCTGCCGCGAGAGCCGCAGGGCCTCGCGAAGGCCTATCGAGACTTTCTCGAGCTCATCCTCCCGTATCCCACCGGAAACATTCACCCGCGATTCTTCGGCTGGGTCCACGGCGTCGGGTTGACGTCCGGGATCGTGGCCGAGCTCCTGGCCGCCGCCCTGGATTCCAACTGCGGCGGCCGCAATCACGCCGGCCACTACGTCGAGCGCACGATCATCGACTGGTGCCGCACGATCTTCGGCTTCCCCAAGGGAACGACCGGGATTCTCCTGACCGGAACCTCCATGGCCAACGCCACCGGCCTCGCCGTCGCGCGCAGCGCTCGCGCTCCGAAGAACGTCCGCGTTGAGGGACTCCGGGGCCAGCCCCGGACGCTCGTTGCCTACACCTCGGAGGAGGCCCATCACTCGGTGACCCGGGCGGCGGATCTTCTGGGGTTCGGAAGCGAAGCCCTTCGGCACCTGCCGGTCGACGGCGACTTTCGGATCGACATCGCCGCTCTGCGCCGCGCGATCGCGGCGGACCGGAAGGCCGGGCTCGAGCCGTTCTGCATCATCGGAACGGCCGGCACCGTCAACACCGGCGCCATCGACGACCTGCAGACGCTGGCCGACATCTGCAGCGAGGAGAAGCTCTGGTTCCACGTCGACGGCGCCTTCGGATCTCTCGCGATACTCAGCGAGGAGCTGCGGCCACGGCTTCGCGGCATCGAACGCGCGGATTCGCTGGCGTTCGACTTTCACAAGTGGTTTCACGTGCAGTACGACGCCGGCTGCCTGCTCGTGCGCGACGGCGACAAACACCGGGCCGCGTTTTCCGTGCGTCCGGCCTACCTCCATCCGACCACCCGCGGCCTCGGCGGCGGCGACGACTGGCCTTACGACTTCGGCCCGGAGCTCTCCCGCGGCTTCCGGGCGCTCAAGGTCTGGTTCGCCATCAAGGAGCATGGCGTCGCTGCGTTCGGTCGCTTCATCGAGAAGAACGTCCGCCAGGCGCAGTACCTGGCCGCGCTGGTCCGCCGTACCCCGGGCGCGGAGCTCCTGTGCGAGCCTTCGCTCAACATCGTGTGCTTCCGCTTCCATCCGAAGGGCTGGAGCGCCGAGGCGCTCGACCAGTTGAACGAAGACATCGTCGCCGATCTGCAGGAATCCGGTATCGCCGCGCCCTCGACCACCCGTATTCGCGGAGTGCTGGCGATTCGCGCCAACCTCACCAACCACCGGACCCGCCAGGACGATCTGGACGCGATGGTTCGCGCCGGCTCGGAGCTCGCCGCCAGACGAATCGCGAAACGCTGATCGACGACGGTTTATCTCGCTAGCTTTCCAGCCTTCTGGCCGAGGAGTCTCCCGCCTTCGCGAGAGAGAACCTTCGCCGCCATCTTCTGGATCTGCGCCGCGACCCTCTTGTCGGGCATGGCACCGGCAGCCTGGTGGATCGCCAGAGCAGCCAGATCGTTGCGATCGCCGCGCGATAGGCGCATCCACGGTTCGGGTCCCGGCACCGGGTGAGGTTTGCCGTCCGGTCCAATCACCCAACCTGGTGCATCGTTGATCACCCCGAAGAGAACTCGGACGTAGGCCAGCGGAAGCTTGGCCTTCGGAAACACGAGCTCGTCGTCGTACTGGTACCCGAGCGCGTGGTGATCGATGACGCTCGACGGTGTGAACGTTCCTCCCCACGGCGCCGGCGGACCGTCGCTGAAGATCATCGCATCCATCAGGTTGTGCCCCTGCGCCGCTCCGGTCGCAGGCTGGTACGGCGAAGCACCGGAATGCATGCGCTGCCACACCGCCCACAACCGGTCGAGGTTGCAGTGGTGCAGCCAGAAAACGGGATCGTTGGGCGACGTCATCCCGCCCATCGTTCCCGCAATGTAGCGGTGCACGAGGTTGTGCAGGCCGTACTCCACGTTTGCCCGGACACCGGACGATTGGTACTCCCACGGATAGCTGTCGTAGTGATCCACGTTCAAGGCGGTGAAGACGTCGGACCAGGTTGGTAGCTCCATCGCCGTCGGGTCCGTTCCGAAGGAGCGCTGCAGGAAGTCGGGATCCCCCGGGTTGTCTTTGACGACAAGCGTCCAGGCATTCGGTCCCTCGTGCGCGAAGGGGCCGGTCTTGACCTTGTCGGAATCCGCGGCATCCCCGTCGCCGCCGAGAAATTCGGGTTTCAGCGGGTTCGACGCCGCGTCCGTCCAGTCCCAGTACGGGATCGTGACGTCCGGTTCGATCGAGACCAGGTCGTCCTCGAACGCGAGGAGCATGATGCGATGCCAAGGGAAGAAGGCCGGACGACGGTGAGCCCATCCCGGGTCGGCCATCATCGCGTTCATGTGGACCTCTGGGTAGTCGTCGTAGCGGCTCCGCGTCGGGTCGCCGGGGTGGAGCACGCTGGGTTTGGACTTCAGACCCAGGACAGCGCTGACGAACTTGTCCTTGTCGTTGGAGCTCAGGTACTTGACGTTCCTACGCATGCGCATCGGTATGCCTCCCTGTTTCTAGACGGATCGCTTCTCTCTCTCAGTCGCACGACGAAGGCGGTTGGACTCGTGGTATCCGAGCATGCGAGGAAGCGGCAGACCGCCATCGGTAGGAAGCCGTTCTCGCGTGGGATAATCGCCCGACACGGGGCGTAGCGCAGCGGTAGCGTATCTGCTTTGGGAGCAGATGGTCGCCGGTTCGATCCCGGCCGCCCCGACCATCTCTCAGCTACTGACGGGCGTATAGTGGGGGCGTCCTGGAGGTCCTATGCCTAGGATCCTCACGGCACTCTGCGTCGCGCTCTTTTTCACCTGCGCACTCTCCGCCCAGACTCCCCTGTTCGGTCCCGAGTTCCAAGTCAACACGTTCACGACGAGCAACCAGAAAAAGCCTTCCGTCGCCATCGATCCCTCGGGAAACTTCGTCGTCGTCTGGCAGAGCTTCACCGTGGACGGCAACGGCCTCGGTATCTCTGGTCGGCGCTTCGATGTCTCCGGGGCTCCCCTCGGACCGGAGTTTCCGGTCAACACCTACACGACCGCAGATCAAGATTCCCCCAGTGTCGCGGCAGATGGCTCGGGAAACTTTGTCGTCATCTGGACCAGCAGCGCGCACACCGGGGAAGATATGGAAGGAGTCTTCGGGCAGCGTTTCGACAGCTCGGGCAATCCGGTCGCCGGGGAGTTCCACGTCAACACGTATACGACCGGCACGCAGTACGATCCGAGCGTCGCGATGAACGCGTCGGGCTCCTTCGTGGTCGTCTGGACGAGCGCGGGCGGCCAGGACGGAGACACTTACGGCGTTTTCGGACAGCGCTTCGACGCCTCCGGCGCAGCGCAGGGCAGCGAGTTCCAGGTCAACACGTATTCGACGGGAGGGCAATACGCGCCCGCGGTGGCCATGGACGACTCCGGCGCTTTCGTGGTCGTCTGGTCCGGAGCGACGGCCGGGACGCCGAACTACAGCGTCTTCGGCCAGCGCTACAACTCCTCTGGAACAAAGCTCGGTGGCGAGTTCATGGTCAATACGCAGACCGGAACGAACGCGGGTGTACCGGCGATCGCCATGGACGACGACGGCGACTTCGCGGTGTCGTGGATGCAGAACGACGCCGGCGGCTACGGGATCTTCGGACAGCGCTTCAGCAGTGCGGGGGCGCGCGAGGGGGACGTCTTCCAGGTCAACACGTACACGACCAACAACCAGGCGAGACCCGCAATGGCCTTCGACGCCAATCACGAGTTTGTCGTCTGCTGGCAGAGCTTCGCCCAGGACAACGCAGCGACCGAGGTCTTCGCCCAGCGTTTCGGCGATCCCAACGTCCCCGTGGGCTCGGAGTTCCAGGTCAACGTCTTCACCACGGGTTATCAGCTTCAGCCCGCCATGGCGATGAACGGATCGGGGAACTTCGTGGTCGCGTGGGCCTCCCAGGGACAGGACGGCAACGGTTACGGCATCTTCGCTCGACGCGCCGAGTTCCACGTCGCTCAGCCCATGGCGGTGGACACGCACGGGACCGGAGCGACGTCGGACCTGAACGGTGTTCTGGAGCCGGGCGAGACGGTTTCCGTCGAACCGGCCTATCAGGATACTTTTCCCGTCCCGTTGGCGCTAGCCGGTGTGGCGTCGAATCTCACGGGCCCAGCCGGAGGCGTCTACGCGATCGTGGACAGCAACGCAGACTACGGCACCATCAATCCGGGGAACACCGCCAATTGCCACGACGCGACGGGCAACTGCTACGTCATGACGGTCGCTGGCACGCGCCCGGGCTCCCACTGGGACGCGACCTTTGCGGAGACCGTGGGCGGTGGCTCCTCCAAGCTCTGGACACTGCACGTGGGCGACTCGTTCCCGGACGTGCCACGTTCGCTCCTCTTCTATCCGTTCATCGAGAACCTCTTCCACAACGGAGTCACCGGAGGCTGCAGCGGCGGCGGCTACTGTCCCGGCAACTCCGTCACCCGGGCGCAGATGGCCGTTTTCCTGCTCAAGGCCGAGCACGGCTCGAGATATGTCCCTCCCGCCTGCACCGGAGTCTTCCCCGATGTCCCTTGCCCTTCGCAGTTCGCGGATTGGATCGAGCGGCTCTCCGCCGAGGGCATCACGGGAGGCTGCGGAGGCGGCAATTACTGTCCCGACGGGGCAGTCACGCGTCAGCAAATGTCCGCCTTCCTCCTCAAGACGAAATACACCAGCGCCTACGTGCCTCCTCCCTGCGTGGGCATCTTTCAGGATGTCTCCTGTCCGTCGCTTTTCGCCGACTGGATCGAGGATCTGTACAACCAGCAGATCACCGGCGGCTGCCAGCAGTCTCCTCTTCTCTACTGTCCGACCAACCCCAACACCCGCGGACAGATGGCCGTCTTTTTGGTCAAGACGTTCGGGCTACTCCTCTACGGACCGTAGACCTGCTCGCGCCGCACTACCTCACGATTCGCTCGCTACGGAGCGGCGGGATCTGCGATAGGCGTCCACGATCAGCAGCGCCGTCACGACCCACGCCACGAGCCCGACGCGAAAGGTCCCCGCCGGGATCAGGTACTTGTGAGCGTTGGCGAAGTCCCACGGAAAGCCGCCAGACCAGGCGGTGTACATGCCGAAGAGAAAAACGCCGGCGGCCGCGTGCCACGCCGCGGCGCTTCTCCAACCCGCCGCCACGGTCCAGGGCACGGCCCAGGCGAGATACTGCGGTCCGAACCCTGGTGACAGAAACAGGAACAGAAAGGTCAGGACCGCGCATCGTGCGAAGAGCGACGGGACGCGGCGATGCATGTACGCCGTACCGACCAGCACGCACGCGACCATCGCGATTCGGGTGGCAGCCTGGGAACCCTGCACCAGGTAGGTGATGCCCCACCAACCGGGAAGCGATCCGTATCGAAACACGCGTTGGGCCATCAGCCCGAACCCCGCCGCATGCCAGGGCAGTGCGAGCGCGAGCGCCGTTCCCAGCGCGGACGCCACGAACGTCGCCCGGCGCCGCAGAGGTCCATCGGAGAGCAGAAAGGCCGGCGCGAGGACCAGGGGCCACACCTTGATGCTGCACGCAAGCCCGAACGCCGCGCCCGCGCGCCAGGGCGCGTCCCGCTTCTCGAGCAGGTACACGGCGAGAACGACGAAGGCGATCATGATCGGATCCGTGTTCCCGTGAAACCCGGAGATCATGATCGACGCGGGAGCCAGAGCGACCAGAAGGATGCCCATCCATCGTTCTCGCGCGAGCCCGAATAGGCGATAGAGCGCCCAGAGCGTGAGCAGATCCGCGAGCGCACACCACAATCGCAGCCAGAATCCGAGCCGGAGCCCGGTGACGTCGCGCAACGCACCCCCGAGGCGCAGCATCGCCAGCACCGTCGGAGGATGGTTCATCGGCATCCGCCCCACGATCCGCCCGTCGAGGACGATGTCGGTCCCCTCGAGATACAAGTACCGCGCGCCTCGTTGCTGGAGGGTCTCGAGCATCTGCTCGAAGGTCTGGACGTCATTGGTGCCGTACGACGTCCAGGCGAGCGCGGCCTTCAGCGCGAACGCGAAGGCCGCCGCGACGAGCAGCATCCGCTGACGGCTGTGGACGGCATCCTGCCCGTGCCGGCCAGGGCCGTCCCGCTCGCGCATTCAGCGGGATCAAACCACAATCCGCGAATTCGTCCGCCT
>Ga0075434_100004426_pt1 | contig 12666 bp, 11 predicted proteins | sample RhiMethybrSRZTD3_FD_75298 | JGI IMG/M metagenome (GOLD analysis project Ga0075434, IMG submission 75298) | Populus rhizosphere microbial communities from Tennessee, USA - Rhizosphere MetaG P. TD hybrid SRZTD3 | ecosystem: Host-associated > Plants > Roots > Rhizosphere > Soil | place: USA... | reverse complement strand
GACGTCATGAACAGCCGCGCCATTACCGTGGGGTGGATCTTTCTGACCGTGGGGTGTGTGGTCGGCGGCATCTGGGCGGCGCAGGTGCAGAACTCGACCGATCCGCGCGTGCAGGCCATGTCGCTCGCCGATCCGAAGATTCTCGTTGCCGTGCTGTCGTGGGTGATCTACTCGTTCGCGGTCTTCGCGCGCAAGGCGATCGGCTGGAGCGGCCGGCGCGCCGCGTATCTGTCGGGCGTGGCGTTCGCGGTCGTGCTGCTGAATTTCGTGCTCGTCGGCTATTTCCTGACAAAGAGCCACAACTTCTAGCGATGCGCCTCTACGCCGTCGGCTTGAGCCACCGGACCGCGCCCGTCGAACTGCGCGAGTGCGTGGACTTCGCGCGCGGCGGCGTCGCGCAGGCGCTCGTCGCGCTCGCAGCGCGGGCCGTAGGCCGCGAAGTCGTCGTGCTGTCGACCTGCAACCGCGCGGAGATCTATGCGGTCGGCGAGAACGACGCGACGGCGGACAGAGTGAGCCGCTTCTTCAGCGAGTACCACAACATCCCGCACGAGCGGATGGCCGACCACCTCTATATCCGCAGCGGAGCGGATGCGGCGCGGCACCTCTTCCGCGTCGCCGCGGGGCTCGATTCGCTCGTCGTCGGCGAGCCGCAGATCCTCGGTCAGGTGAAGTCGGCGTACGCGGCGGCGCACGAAGGACGATTCACTGCGGCGCTCATGAACCGGTTGTTCCACTCGGCATTTACCGCGGGCAAGCGGGTGCGCTCGGAGACGGGGCTTGGAGAAGGTGCGGTGTCGGTCAGCTACGCGGCAATCGCGCTCGCGAAGAAGATCTTCGGCGACCTCAAAGGCCGCAGCGTGCTGATCCTGGGCGCCGGTGAAATGGCCAAGCTCACGGGCGTGTACCTGCAGGCGCAGCAGGTAAGGCAGATCGCAATCGCGAGCCGGACGCTGGTCACCGCCGAGAACCTTGCGGGGCATCTCGGCGGAACGGCGGTGGCGTGGGATGCCCTCGACAGCGCCCTGCACGCCGCCGACATCGTCGTCACGGCGACCGGTGCGTCCGAGCCTGTATTGACGCGCGCGCGGCTCGAAGACGCGATGCGCCCGCGGCGCGGGCGGGCGCTCTTCATCATCGACATCGCGGTGCCCCGCGACGTCGAGGCGTCAGCCGGCGATCTCGATCAGGTATTCCTCTACAACATCGACGATCTCCAGGCGATCGTGCAGGAGAATCTGGCGCGGCGGACGGCGGAGCTGTCGCACGCGGAGGCTATCGTCGAAGAGGAGGTCGCGAGGTTCGTGGCGTGGATGCAGTCGCGCGAGATCGTGCCCACGGTCGTGGCCCTGCGGCAGCGATTCGAAGCGATCCGACAGGCGGAGCTCGCGCGTCTCGAGCCGAAGCTGAGCGGACTGCCGCCCGAGGCGCGCAGCCGCGTCGAGGAGATCACGCGCCTGATCGTCGAGAAGCTCCTGCTCACGCCGACCGAACAGCTGAAAGCCGTCAGCGACGAGGCGATGATCGTGGCCTACGCGGACGCGCTCAACAGGCTGTTCAGCCTTCCCACGGAGAAGAACGCCTCCGAGCCGGACACGGAGTCCGAGGTCGCTTCGTGACCGCGCTGAAGATCGGCACGCGCGGAAGCGCGCTGGCACTGTGGCAGGCACGAACGGTGGCTGCGGTGATCGAGGCCGCCGGAAGGCGCGCCGAGCTCGTGGTCATCAAGACCGGCGGAGATCGTCTCCAGGACCGCCCGTTATCCGAGACGGGCGACAAGCGGCTGTTCGTCAAGGAAATCGAGGACGCGCTGCTCGCCGGCGAGATCGATCTCGCGGTGCACAGCGCGAAGGACATGTCGGCCGCGCTGCCGGACGGGCTCGAGATCGCGGCAGCGCTTCCACGCGAGGACCCGCGCGACGCGCTGGTGCTTCATCCGGGGCCACCGGTCGCGGATTTCACGGCCGCCCTCGCGAGCATCGGTGGCACCCCCACGATCGCGACGAGCAGCATCCGCAGGATCGCTCAGCTCGCGTCGATTCTTCCCGGGGCCGCCTTCGCGCCGATTCGCGGCAATGTCGACTCGCGGCTGCGCAAGCTCGACGATGGGAACTTCGACGCCATCGTGCTCGCGTCGGCGGGCTTGCGACGGCTGGGGTTGGGGAACCGGATTTCTGCCCCGATACCCCTGGACCTCTGTATTCCGGCACCCGGCCAGGGGATCATCGCCATCGAGATTCGGTCAGGCGACGACGCTGCTCGCACGGCGCTACAATCGGCGGGTGACCAGGCCGCCGCGGTCTCGCTCCTCGCGGAGCGCACCGTCGTGATCGAGCTGGGCGGCGGCTGCCAGCTTCCGTTGGGGGCGATAGCGATCCACTCGAACGGCGGACTGCTGATGCACGGCGTGGTCGCAACGCCGGACGGCAAGCGCGTGATCCGTCGGGGTGCGGAAGGGACGGTTCGCGATCCCGCCGGTCTGGGAGGCCGTCTCGCCGACGAGCTGGCGCGCGCCGGCGCCATGGAGATCTTGGATAGCATTCGAGGGTAGAGTCCGGTTTAGCCGGACCATCATGAAATCACCCTGCGTGTACATCGTGGGCGCCGGTCCCGGCGATCCGACGCTCGTCAGTGTCCGCGGCCAGCGCTATCTCGAGGCGGCGGACGTCGTCGTCTACGACCATCGCGTGCACGCACGGCTGCTGCGCGGCGCGCGTCCGGGCGCGGAGCGCATCGACGTGGGGGCGGCGGCGCCCAAGCCGCTCGAGCAGGATGCCATCTGCTATCTGCTCGCCGAAAAGGCGCGCGAAGGCAAAGTCGTCGTCCGCCTGAAGTGGGGCGATCCGTTCGTGTTCGACAGCGGCGGCAAAGAGGCGCTGTTCCTGCACGAGCAGCGCATCCCATTCGAGGTAGTTCCCGGCGTTCCGGTATCGATCGGCGGACCCGCGTATGCGGGCATTCCGATCACGTATCCGGAGGCGGGCAACGTGTTGACCGTCGTGCGCGGACACGAGAACGAGTCAGACACCGCGCCGCCCGTCGACTGGAAGCGTCTGGCCGGCATCGTCGGCACGCTCGTGTGCTACGCGGGCGCGCGCCAGATTCGCGCGATGTCGGAAGCGCTCATCTCGAACGGACGGGCTGAAGACGAGACCGCGGCGCTCATCTACGACGCGACGCTGCCGTCGCAGCGGACCGTCGAGGGATCGCTTCGCACGATTGCCGGCCTGGCGGACCCCGAAAAGGCGGCGCTGCTCGTTGTCGGAGCGGTCGCGGGCCTGCGCGCGCATCTTCGATGGTTCGACGACCGGCCGCTCTCGGGTCGCCGCATCGTCGTCACGCGATCGCGGGAACAGGCGGTGGAGCTCATCGACATGCTCGAAGAGCGGGGGGCGGAAGCGATTCCGGCGCATTCCATCCGGATCGCGAAGCCCGAGGATCCCGCGCCGCTCGAAGACGCATGCGCCAAGGCGGGAACGTTCGACTGGATCGTGTTCGCAAGCGCGAATGCCGTTGACTACTTCATGGCCTGTCTGCTGGCAATGGGCGACGTGCGAGATCTGCACGGCGTACGGCTCTGCGCGGTCGGACCGTCCACCGCGTCGCGGCTGCAGCGCTACGGGATTCGCGTCGATCTGACCCCGGCCGAATTCCGGTCCGACGCCCTCGCGGACGCGCTGAGGGAATTCGCGGATTTGAGGGGTCAACGCATCCTGCTGCCCCGGGCGAACATCGCGCGCGATCGCCTGGCCGAGGAGCTGCGCGAGGCCGGTGCGGAAGTCGTCGATGTGATCGCGTATCGCACGATGCCCGGGAGCACGGACCGCGACAGCGATTACGACGTGTATCGCATGCTGCTCGATCGTCAGATCGACGCGGTGACATTTGCCAGCGCCTCGGCGGTCAGAAACTTCGTCGCGATGCTCGGCCAGGAACAGGCCACGGATCTGCTGAAGTCGACCGTCGTCGCATCGATCGGCCCCGTGACCGCGGAAGCCGCGCAGCAGCTCGGCGTGGCAACGACCGTGATGCCCGAGCGTTACACGATTCCCGATCTCGTCGACGCGCTCGTCGAATACTTCACGGCAGCTGTACGGACCTGATCATGACCACGAAGATCCATCGCGAGACTTCACATCCCGTATCCGACAGCAGCATGGATTCGCGTGATTCGCAGCGGCACAGGCCGCGGCGGCTGCGCCGGACGTCGGCGATTCGGGCGATCGTCCGCGAGACGCGTCTGTCGCCGGACAACTTCATCTATCCCCTCTTCGTGTGCCCCGGCGACGGGAAGCGGCGCGAGGTCGGGTCGATGCCGGGCGTGTTTCAGCTGTCGGTCGACGAAGCGGTGCGAGAGGCGGCCGCCGCCAAGGCCGACGGCGTCCCGGGCGTGCTGCTGTTCGGTCTGCCGGATCAGAAGGACGCGGTCGGATCGGCCGCCTACGATCCGGAGGCGCCGGTGCAGGCGGCGACACGCGCCATCAAGCAGGAAGTGCCGGAGCTGCTCGTCGTCACCGACGTGTGTCTGTGCGAGTACACCTCGCACGGCCACTGCGGGATTCTGGTCGAAGAGGAAATCGCCAACGACGTCACCGTCGAGCAGCTGGTGCGCGCGGCGTTGTCGCACGCAGCCGCCGGCGCCGACATCGTCGCGCCGTCGGACATGATGGATGGACGCGTCGGACGCATCCGGTCGGCACTCGACGATGCCGGGTTCGCGCAGACGGCGATCATGTCGTACGCGGCGAAGTACTGCTCGGCGTTCTACGGTCCGTTTCGCGAAGCGGCGGACTCGGCGCCCGCGTTCGGGGATCGGCGATCGCACCAGATGGATCCGGCGAACGTGGAGGAAGCCTTGCGCGAGGTTGCCCTCGACATCGACGAGGGGGCCGACATCGTCATGGTGAAGCCCGCGCTCCCCTACCTCGACGTCATCGCCCGCGTGAAGGCGGAATTCGGCTACCCGACGGCCGCCTACCACGTCAGCGGCGAATACGCGATGCTGAAGGCGGCGGCGCGGAACGGCTGGATCGACGAGCCGCGCGCGATGATGGAAACGCTCACGGCGATCCGGCGTGCGGGGGCAGAGATCATCATCACGTACTACGCGCGCGAGGCCGCCCGGGCGCTCGCGTGATCTGGCGGGGCTAAAGCCCCGCCCTACATGTAGGCCGGCCCTTCAGGGCCGGCAGAAGCAGCAGGCCGGTCCTTTAGGGCCGGCAGAAGCAGTAGGCCGGCCCTTTAGGGCCGGCATCACTCGAAGGAGCACATATGCGCAAAATCGCGGCTGTTCTCATTCTCATCGTCACGGCACTCGTGTACTCGGCGTACGCAGCGGTCAAAACGTATCAGTTCACCGGAGTCGTCAAGACGGCAACCGGCGATACGTTTACGGTCCAGAAGAGCGCGACCGAAACGTGGGAATTCAGCAAGGATGCCTCGACGAAGGGTACGGTCAAGGTCGGCGACCGCGTGACGGTCCATTACAAGATGATCGCGACGGACATCGAGGCGAACGCCGGCGGGGCCAAGAAGTAGGATGCACTACCTGCTGATGTACGAATCGGTCGTCCCGGATTACGCCGTCCGGCGCACGGCGTTCCGGGACGAGCATCTCCGGCTTGCCTGGCAGGCGCACGCGCGCGGCGAGCTCGTGCTCGCCGGTGCGCTCGCCGACCCGATCGACGGGGCGATGCTGTTGTTCAAGGGAGAGTCGCCGGACGTTGCCGAACGATTCGCGGCGACGGATCCGTACGTCCGCAACGGTCTGGTGACGAAGTGGCGCGTCAGAGGATGGACGACGGTGGTCGGCACCGATGCGGCCGCTCCAACGGGACGGCCGCAGTAACGGTATCAGTCTTTACCTTGATTCATCTCTCCTCCTCCCGCCATACCACAGCGCCAGATGCTTCCGGCTGCGCAGCATCGATTGGCCCCTCACGGCAAACACCGCCAGAAGCCGCACGAGATCCCATCCTGAGTGCGACCGCGCCTTGCGCCCTGAGGTGATGACCTCTTCATCGAGGATCACGACGCGACCGATCTGTTGCACCGCTTTGCTGAAGGCGATTTCTTCGGTCGCAAACAGCGACTCGTCGAATCCACCGGCCGCCTGAAACGCCTCGCGGGTGCAGAACACGTAGCAGCCCGCAATCCAGTTCTTTCTCCTCATGACAGCAGCGGTCACCGCGAGGAGGCCGTGGATGTACACCGGCACGCGGCCGTCCATTCGAAGCGTCGCGCCGCCGGCAACGGCCCCTGCGTCCATCGCCGCCAGCGCCGCGCGAAGCGTGCGCTCCGAAATGATCGTGTCGGCATCGACGAAAATGAAGCGATCGCCGTTCGCGACACGCGCGCCGGCATTGCGCGCGCGCGAGATCTGCCGGTACTCGACGCGCTCCAGACGCGCCCCGTGAGCCAGCGCGATGTCGCCCGTGCGATCGGACGATGCATCGTCCACGACGACCAATTCGTACGGCTCGGACACAGCGTCCGCGGCCGCACGGATGGCCGTCAGCGTTTCGCCGAGGAGCTCTTCTTCGTTGTGTGCAGGGAGGACGAACGAGATCATCAGGTGCGATGATTCTAGCCGTCCCCCCCGATCGTCAATACTGCGAGTACTGCAATATCGTCTTGTCGTTGTTCGCGGTGCCGGGCCGGACCGCCGTGTATTTCTCGGACGAAAAGACAATTTGATCGACCGAGAGTCCGTCCTCGCGCGTCTGAATTCGGACTGTCTGCCGGCCGCCTTCCGCGAACCGGATCGTGAGCGACGCTGTGGTCACCAGTACACGACCGTCTCCGAACGGAGAGGAGGGCGTGGCCGATCGGATATACCGGGCGAAAACTACTCCTTGCGCAGCGCGGCCAGTGGCTCGATGCGCGCGGCCCGTCGCGCCGGCACGTAGCACGCGGCGAGTGACACGGCGCAGAGGAAGAGCGGCACCAGCACGAACGCGACAGGATCAAGGGGCCCTACGTCGAAGAGGAACTGCTGCAGCGCTCGGCCGATGACGAGCGCGCCGACAAGCCCCGCCGCGGCGCCCGTGCCGATCAGCCGCGCACCGTTGCCGAGGATCAGGCGGATGACGTCACGCGCCGTCGCGCCCAGTGCCATCCGGATGCCAATCTCACGGGTACGACGCGCGACCGTATAGGCAAGCATGCCGTAAAGCCCGATCGATGCGAGCGCGAGCGCCAGCAGGCCCAGCACGGCGGCCGCGATCGCTGCGACGCGCGACGGCAGAATCCACAACTGCAGGAGCGCCGCGAGCGCTGTTGCGCGAAACGTCACACGTGGATCGAGACGTCTGGCGCGATCCCCTAACTCACCGGCCAGTGCGGCGGCATCGCCGGCCGTGCGCGCGATCACGTGCAGATCCCGGGGGTCCGCGAAACCGGCAGGCACGTAGACCGCCATCTCCTTCTCGCGCCAGAGCGAGCCGTTCGCCGAGTCGTGCACGGTGCCGATGACCGTGAGGGGCACCGGCAGACCGTCAATCGTCAGGCGCCGGTCCAGCGGATCGTCGCCAGGCCAGAACCGCGCGGCGAGACCGTCGCTGACGATCGCGACGGGTGCGCCGCCATGCGACTCCACCTCGGAAAAAGTCCGGCCCCTCGTTAACGACATACCCAGCACGTGGAAGTACGACGGGCTGATATTCGTCCGAATGGACGTCACGCTGTCGGTTCGACCTTCCGGGCGGATAGCTGCGCGGACGATGCCGCCGTGCAGCGGCACGTGCGACGTCAGCGCCACCGAGTCGGTCGGCACCAGCGGTCGAATCGCATCGGCGAGCGACCGGTTGTAATCCTCGGCGACACTCGGCGAATACCCGCGCCGCCGCAAATCGTAGTCGGTGAAGACGACACCCTGCACGCTGAATCCGAGATCGAGCGCCCGGGCGCGCTGCAGTCCGCGCGCCAGAAGCGCTGCGCCAGTGAGCAGCGCCAGGCACGTCGCGACCTGCAGAATCACGAGCGCGTTCCGCAGCGTCGAGCGCTTCACGCGGGTCCCGACGAGCGTCGCCTCATCGTGGAGGGTCGAGGCAATCTGCTGCGAGGACGACTGGAGACCCGGAACGAGTGCGAGCAGAACGCCGGCGGCGGCCGCGATGGCGAACGTGTAGGCAAAGACGCGCCGATCAGGCGACAGATCGAGCACGACGCTGCCCCATTCGAACGGCAAGAGCGAGAGCCCGACGGGGTAAAGCGCCGCAAGGACCCACGTCGCGAGGAGCAGCCCCAGACCGCCTCCCGCAACGCTGAGCAGCAGCGTCTCCACCATCAAACCGCGCAACACGCGCCAGCGACTCGCTCCAATGGCAAGCCGGACCGCGATCTCGCGTTGACGCACGGTCGCGCGCGCGAGCACGAGGTTCGCGACGTTCGCGCAGGCAATCGCAAGGACCAGCCCCACGATCGAGAGGACGAGAACGATGATCGGCCAGAGGGCGGGCTCGATCGTGAAGAACGCTCCCCTCGCGACGACGACCGCCGACGGCCGGGTCGGCGACGGAAACGCGAGGGCAAGTCTTCGCGCTGTAACCGTCAGGCCTGTGGCGGCAGCTTCGTGGGTCACACCGTCGCGTAAGCGTCCAACAACGAGCAGCCACGCATTCGATCGCTCGTTCAGCAATGCAGCGCCGGGGACTACGGTGCTCTGCATGGCAGTCGGCACCCACACGTCTGGTGCGAGCGGCTCGGTACCCGAGAACCGCGACGGTCCGACGCCCGCGATCGTGAAGACCCGATCGTTGATGACGATCGGCGATCCGAGCACCGCGGGGTTCGACGCGAAGCGGCGCTGCCACATGCGGTAGCTGATGATCGCGACGGGGCTGGCGCGTTGTTCGTCCTCTTGGACGAACGCACGGCCCAGCGAGGGCTGCAAGCCAAGCAGGGGAAAATAGTCGGGCGAGACGGCGTAGCCGACGATGTCCTCGGCGTCGGCGTTCCCAATCTGGACGGTGAGCGCCACCGGAATGTAGGCGGCCAGTCCCTCGAAGCCCGGCGCGCCGGCCTTGTAGTCGAGAAAATCAGGATAGGAGAACAGGTTCTGGCGGCGGCCCCGTGGGTCGACGGGATACACCTTCACGACGCGATCGGGATCTCGCACGGGCATCGCGCGCAGCGCGAGCGAATTCAACAGCGTGAACGCGATCGTATTTACGGAAATGCCGAGCGCGAGCGTCGCGATCGCCGCGAACGCGAACGACGGCGACCTTCTCAACGTGCGAAGGGCGTAGCGCAGATCTCCCATGACATGCTCCGTGCTATCTTCGCGGGATGCTCGGCACGAAACGGTCCCGATATCCGAAATCCGAGAAGCTCTTCGCTGCCTCGTCGCGGATTCTTCCGGGCGGCGTCGACAGTCCCGTGCGGGCGTTTCGCGCTGTCAACGCGACGCCGCTGTTCATCACGCGCGGACGCGGCGCGCACATCGAGGACGCGGACGGCCACAAGTATATCGACTACGTGATGTCGTGGGGTCCGTTGATTCACGGACACGCGCCGAAAGGGCTGCTGAAGGAGCTCGCGGCGGTCGCGTCGCGCGGTACGAGCTTCGGCGCACCGACGGAGCTCGAGACGCGGCTGGCCCGTCGCGTCGCGATGTTGATGCCGTCGATCGAGCGCGTGCGGTTCGTCAGCTCCGGGACTGAGGCGGCGATGAGCGCCGTGCGCGTCGCGCGCGCAGCCACCCGGCGGGACAAGATCGTCAAGCTCGAAGGCTGCTATCACGGGCACGCGGACTCGTTCCTCGTGCAGGCGGGGTCCGGCGCGCTGACGCTCGGCGTCCCGACGAGCCCCGGCGTGCCCGCCGCCGCGGCCGCCGATACGTTGACGGCGCAATACAACCATCTCGATTCGGTTCAGAGCGTCGTGGACGCCAATCGCGGTCAGATCGCGGCCATCATCGTGGAACCGATCGCCGGCAACATGGGTCTCGTGCCCCCGCGCGACGGATTTCTGAGCGGGCTTCGCGTGCTCTGCGATCGGGAGGGGATCGTGCTCGTCTTCGACGAGGTGATCTCGGGCTTTCGCGCGGCGCCCGGCGGGGCTCAGCAGCTCTTCGGCGTTCGTCCCGATCTGACCTGCCTCGGAAAGATCATCGGGGGCGGCCTGCCGGTGGGCGCCTACGGCGGCCGCGCCGACCTGATGAACCTCGTCTCGCCAGCAGGACCGGTCTACCAGGCGGGCACACTGTCGGGGAATCCGCTGGCGATGACCGCCGGATTGTGGGCGCTGGAGGAACTGACGCCTCGGTTGTACAAGCATCTTGCGAAGCTGGGTGCGCAGCTGGCCACCGGCCTCGCCGACGCGGCGCGGGCCGCGGACGTGCCGCTGCAGGTGAACGCGTTCGGCTCGCTGCTGACGCCGTTCTTCACGGATCAACCCGTGCGCGACTATCAGAGCGCGGTCGGCGCCGACACGACAATGTACGCAGCGTTCTTCAATGGCATGCTGGCCCGCGGCATCTACGCGCCTCCGTCACAGTTCGAGGCCTGGTTCCTGTCCGCGGCGCACACGTCGGGCGATGTGGAGAAAACGGTGAAGGCCGCAAAAGACGTGATGAAGAATCTTCGATCGGAGGCGGGGTCTTAAGACCCCGCCCTACCTACCTACCTAATCGCAGGCGGCTGATCCAGACGCACACGAAGAATCGTGTCAGGCTTGAGCGTCACGTCCTTGCCTTCGGTCGCGGCGATCGTTCCGCCGCCGCCGATCAGAACGCCGAGCAGCGCTCCCTTGGCACCGCCGATGATGCCGCCGATGATCGCGCCGATGCCAGCCCCTGCGCCGATCTTGCCAGCCTCACCCTTGATACCTTCGCTCTCGAGCGCCTGCGTGACCGTGCCGCGCATCGGATAGTTGCGTCCGCGAATCGTGATCTGATCGAACGCCACGGTGACGCTGCCCTTGCGCTCCGTGCGCGTGGCCTTCTGCACCGAGCTCACGACGCCGCGAACGGTAGACCCGGCCGGAATCAGCACCTCGTTGCCACGAGAGAGATCGGCGACAGTCGTCGCTTCAAAGCGCTGTTCGACCTGCGCGGTCGCAGAGGACAGCTCCGAGTTCAGCCGCACGTCGATCTCCTGACCCGCGGGGATGGCGCTGCTGCCCGAGCTCCGGGAGGTCGAGCCCTGATCGGTGCGCGTGCGGTCGTCGACGACGCCGCCGCTGACGCCCGTGCTGCTGCCGGCGCCGTATCCGCCGCGCGAACCCGCCGTGCCGGTGCCATTCGGATCGGTGTTCGTCCGCCAGCCGCCCGGGTTGTTGGTTGACGCGTCGCCGCGCACATCGTTGCTGCGCATGTCGCCGCGCGCACGCGAACGCAGATCCTGAATCCGGTTCTGCAGGTCGCTGTATTCGGATCGGCTGACGTTCCCTTCCTTGCGGAGCTTGACCTTCAGATAGACGACCTCGTCGCGCAGATCGTCGAGATCGCTCTGCATCCGGGCCGCGTTATCGCTGCTCGCGCTCCGCACGCGATACACGTCGCCGCTCGCGTCGTAGACCTGATCCTGGAGACGCTGGATGTCGGCGGCCGTCACGCTCTGCGCGGCGGCGGGCATCGCCAGCGCCAGCGCAAATGCGGCCGCGCCGCACACGCGCCAGAGGGCCGGACGTGTCAATGTGATTCGATTCATCGTTCTCCCCTTCAAAGGCCGATTTATCGGGTTTGCCGTAACACAGACACCAGATGCAAAAGGAACGCCTTCCCAGCCCGTCGATTTAGACGCGGCGCGCGCAAGCCCAGCCTGTGGGGCGAGGCGGGGCTGAAGCCCCGCCCCACATGTAGGGCGCCCCTTTAGGGGCGCCAAGACACGAATGGTAAAATCGATATTCACCAATGGCAGTCCTGAAGCTTCACAGAACGGTCGGGGTCCACGTCGGACCCGTCCAGGTCGGCGGAGGCGCGCCCGTCGTTGTCCAGTCGATGACGATGACGGACACTGCGGACGCACAAGGGACAGCGCAGCAGTGCATCGAGCTGGCGCAAGCCGGTTCGGAGATGGTGCGAGTGACCGTCAATGTCCCCGAAGCGGCCCAGGCTGTACCTGAAATCAAGCGGCGGATGCTCGACGCGGGTGTAGCAGCACCACTCATCGGGGACTTTCATTACAACGGCCATCTGCTCCTCACGCGCTACCCCGCGTGCGCGGAGGCGCTCGATAAATACCGGATCAACCCGGGGAATGTCGGGACCGGAAAGCGGCGCGACGAGCAGTTCGCGACGATCTGCGGCGTGGCGCGCGACCGCAACAAGCCGGTGCGAATCGGCGTCAACGGCGGATCGCTGAACCAGGAGCTCGTCCTCGCGAAGATGCAGGAGAACACCGATCGCGATCTCGGCATGACCTCGGAAGAGATCATCAACGAGTGCATGGTGTTGTCCGCGCTGCAGTCCACGGACCTCGCCCTCGAGAGCGGGCTTCGGAAGGACCAGATCATCATTTCCTGCAAGACGTCCCGGCCGCGCGACCTCATCGCCGTCTATCGCGAGCTGGCGCGCAAGACCGACCAGCCGCTGCACCTCGGGCTCACCGAGGCCGGCATGGGGATGAAGGGACTCGTCTGGTCCGCATCCGCGATGGGTATTCTTCTCCACGAAGGCATCGGCGACACGATTCGCGTATCGCTGACGCCCCGTCCCGGCGGCGA
>Ga0075434_100004425_pt1 | contig 12669 bp, 9 predicted proteins | sample RhiMethybrSRZTD3_FD_75298 | JGI IMG/M metagenome (GOLD analysis project Ga0075434, IMG submission 75298) | Populus rhizosphere microbial communities from Tennessee, USA - Rhizosphere MetaG P. TD hybrid SRZTD3 | ecosystem: Host-associated > Plants > Roots > Rhizosphere > Soil | place: USA... | reverse complement strand
GCCCTTCACCCGTTTGTAGAATCCCTGTCCGGCTTTCTCGCCGGTCATTCCACGGGCGAGCATTTGTTCGATTACCGGCGGCACGACAAAGGCCTGACGTGCGATTGGATCGGGCAGACGTTCGTGCAGATCGCGGATGACGTGCACGAGGATGTCGAGACCGGCGAGATCGAGCGTCCGGAACGTCGCGCTGCGCGGCCGTCCGATCGCTGGTCCTGTGATCTCGTCGATCTCCTCGATCGTGTATCCGCCCGCTAGCCATCTGGCGAGAATGCGCGACACGCCGTAAAGCGCCAGATGATTGCCGATGAATCCCGGCGAGTCCTTCGCGATCACGACGCCTTTGCCGAGACGGTGATCGGCAAACTGCGACACCGCCTCGACGACTTCAGGCCGTGTGTCGGCGATGGGAATCACCTCGAGGAGATGCAGGTAGCGCGGCGGATTGAAGAAGTGCGTCCCCACCCAGTGCTGGCGGAAGTCGGCGCTGCGTCCCTCGGCCACCGCTGAGAGCGGAATGGCCGACGTGTTCGAGCTGACGATGCTGCCCGGGCGGCGCGCCTGGTCGACGCGTGCGAGCAGCGACTGCTTGATGTCGAGCCGCTCGACGATCGCCTCGATGATCCAGTCGGCGTCTTTGATGCGCGGCAGCGCGGCGTCGAAGCTGCCGGTGGTGATGAGTCCGGCTGCATCCGGTGTAAAGAACGGATCTGGCTTGACCGCACGCGCGCGCTTCAAGCCTTCGATGGCGGCTTCCGGCGTGACATCGAGCAATAGTGCCGGCACACCAGCATTGGCGAAGTGCGCGGCAATCTGCGCGCCCATCACGCCTGCGCCCAGCACCGCGACGGAATGGATCATCGCCGATCAGTCTATGCGATCGAATCGGCTAGGAGACGGCAGCGCGGATGCGTGCCTTGAGGTCGTCGAACCATCCCAGCACCAGAGTAATCTGCGTGGCCGGCTTCGGCCGCACAGTGGGTTGCACCATCAGGAACCGCCCGTCTGCCGCGACGTCGTAGGCGGCGACTCCGGTATCACTGACCTGGTAGTGACCTTCGAAGAGCAGCCGCGGGGCGGCGGCCGTCGGTGCTCGCCCGCTCGTGCGCAAAGCGACGGCCATCATCTTGTCGTCGTTTCGATAGAACAGCTCGCTCCCATCCATCGACCAGCGCGGCTCGGTTCCGCCGCCGTTGGAAATCGTCAGCTTGCCACCCGGGCCCGGAAATGGACGCAGGTAGATCTCCGATCGACCCGATTCGTTCGAAAAGTACGCCAGCCAGCGGCCGTCGGGCGACAACGTCGCGGAACCCTCGGAGAAGCGTGTGCCAAGCACCAGGTGAGGCGTCGCTTCCCGCGGCGACAGGTTCAACATCCAGACATCTCGCCCGGTCTCCGAGGCGATATCCGCAAACAGCAGGAAGGCGCCATCGTGCGAGATCGACGCCGTCGTCTGCAGTGTGTCTCCCGTCGTCAGGCGCTCTTCCTCACCCGAGCCGTCCGCCGATCGCCAGAAGAGGTTTCGCATGCCGTTTCTCGTCAAGCGGTAGAGGAGGCGATGGCCGTCTGGGGTCCACAGCGGTGCCTGGGCGCTGCCTGTCGACGGAAGCGTCGTCAGCGCTGAACGCGCGAAATCGTAGGTCCACAATGTCTGTGTCGGCCCTTGGATGCTGACTGCCGCCAAGCGACCGTCGGGTGAGAGCGCCGGATCGACATAGGCATTTAGCGGTGCGGGAATCCGTTCAACTGTTCCGTCTCTTCGCACCCAGACGAGTTGACGATCGAAGATGCCGGCATAGCCAGGGATGTACGCGAGTGTTCCGGAATCCGAAACCGCGAAGTATGCCCCTTCGGCCTCGGCCTCGTAGACCCGATCAACGAGCGTGACCGGATTGCCCGTCGCCTTCAGGCTTGCGAGATCGAACGGCACGGCGATGAGCGACTCGGCCTTCGAGTACAGCAGGTGGCCCGAGGCGATGTATTGCCCCGTGCTCGCGCCCTCCACGAGCCGCCGGTGATCGGCTGCTCCGACTTGTATCTCCAGATGCTTTTCGTCCCATCCTGGACCGGTCCACACGGTGAAGAGCACAGTCTTTCCGTCGGGGAGCACCTGCGGCCACCGGTGGCTCACCTCACCCCGCCGACGATCGATATGGGAGAACTCGGTCGGCATCCCGCCGGATGCGGCGACCTTCCAAATGCTCGACGTGTTGAACGGCGCGAAGTAGATGGTGTCGTCTCGGCTCCACGTGCCGCCCTCCGCAGAGGCGGCGTCGCACAACGTCTGCAGTCCGCCGCCGATCGTGAGTACCTTCTTGAGCTTGCCCTGCGCGAAGAAGCCGATCCATCGTCCGTCCGGCGAGAAGAACGGCAGCGATCCGCCCTCGGTTCCGGCGATGGCCGTGACGTCAGTCGTGTCGATCCGTCGGGCAAACAGCAGCCCGCTCCCGTTAGGTCGTCGGGCGCTGTAGACGAGGGTGCGTCCGTCCGGAGAAATGGCGAGCCCGGGCTGATACAAATCTCCGAGCGTGTCGCCTTCAGGCAGCGAGATGGACACACGCGCGATCGACGAAGCTGCTGCCGGCGGCTCCGGCTTCAGCATCCACGCCGCTGCGCCCGCCACGATCGCGGAAACCGCGGCGACGCCTGCAAGGAGGAGCGGAGCGCGACGCCTCACGACCATCGCGCCAGTCGGGGCTGGCGCGGGTACGCCGTCCGTGCGAGACGACAGTAGGTCATCCAGTTCCGAGCGCGCATCACCGATGTCGCGGAGGCGACGGGTCACGTCCTTCTCGAGACAGCGGCGCACAAGGCGTTGAATCGAGACTGGCGTAGTACCAGGCAGCGCCTGCCAGTCGGGCTCGCGCTCGAGGACGCTGGCGATGGTGTCGGACCACGTCGGCCGGTCGAACGCCGTGCGGCCAGTGAGCATCTCGTAGAGGATGCAGCCGAAGGCCCAGATGTCCGATCGCTTGTCGACCGGCGCGCCGCGCGCCTGTTCCGGGCTCATGTAGGCGGCCGTTCCCATCACGACACCTTCTCGCGTCGCCATCGCGGCGGTCGCCGCTTTGGTCGACGATGGAATCACGTCGTCGTCAGAGATCTTGGCCAGACCGAAGTCGAGCACTTTCACTGCGCCGTCGGTGCGGATCTTGATGTTCGCCGGCTTGAGGTCGCGGTGCACCACACCGTTTTGATGCGCGGCGTCGAGCGCATCGGCGATTTGCGAGGCGATGCGCAGCGACTCTTTCATCGGGAGCGGTCCCGACTCGATCCGTTCCGCCAGCGTCGGTCCCTCCACGAGCTCGAGCACCAGGGCTCTGGTGTCGCCCACGTCTTCGACGCCGTAGATGGCGCCGATGTGCGGATGGTTCAACGACGCCAGCAGCCGCGCCTCGCGATCGAAGCGCGCCCGGCGCTCGGGATCGATCAACAACGTGGCGGGCAGGACTTTGATGGCGACGTCGCGATCGAGCTTGCTGTCGCGCGCGCGATAGACCTCGCCCATGCCGCCCGCACCGAGAAGCGATTGGATGGTGAACGGACCGAGCTGGCGGCCGATCATGCCCGCTCAGTCTATGTCATCGATATGCGGGCGGCTGTTCACTTCAGTTCAATCTGAATCTCCACCGCGGTCTTGTCGCCCATCTGCTCAGTCTCGTGCTTCAACGCATCGCGCCACGCCACCTCGCCGGGGCGCCGCGGGTTGTCGACCTCGCGTCCATCGGCCATCTTCATCGTGGTGTGCAGCTCGGTGAGGTAGACGACGACATAGTGCGGATGCTCGTGCATCGGGCTCTTGAGGTGAGGCTCGAGGATGGTGCGGATCACGCGCACCTGCTGATTCTCGAGCACGACGGGATGGTGCTGGGGATCGAGCGTCACTGGATCGAGCGACACTGCCGCTGAACCGCTCGCCGATCCCAGCTTCAATTCCACGACAACGGCCTCGAGCGGTTGGTCCGACATGTTCTGCTCGGAGTGTGCAGGCATTCCAGGCTGATACAGCACATCACCGGCTTGTCGAACGACCGCTTGCATGGTGCCGTCTGCGTTGGTCACCATGACCCGCGCCGGGGTCAAGAGGACGGCGACGATACCCGGGTGCGCGTGGACGGTCGTCGCCTCCTGCGGCGCCATCTTGAGCCGCAGCACGCGCACCCACTGATTCTCCAGCTCGATCTTGTAGGCGTGCGGGGCCGCGACGACTGCGTCCTGTGCGCGAGCGTTCGACGGAATCAACAGCGCAAGCCCCACGGCCGCCGCGGTCACCAGTCGTCTCATTTCGCGATCTCCTTCCACGACTTGGTCAGGTGCTCCGCCGTTCGCCACGCGAGCGCCTGCGCCGTGAGCGTTGGATTGCGTGCGCCGCTCGTGCCCATGACGGAGGCGCCGACGATGCCGAGGTTCGGCACTTCGTGCGAGAAGCCCCATCGATCGACGACGTTGGTGTCGCGGTTGTCGCCCATCCGCGTGCCGCCATACGCGTGCGTGGTCGGCCCCATCGTTCCCATCGGCGTCTTCTCGGCGGCGATTGCTCCGGCAGCCATGTACCACTCGACCATCTTGTCCTGCACGAACGTCGTCAGCTTGCGCTCGTTGTCCTTGTAGTCGGCCGTGATGCGGCACACCGGATAGCCGAGCGGATCTTTCACGTTGGGATCGAGATCGAGATAGTTGTCCTCGTACGGGAGCGTGGTCTTCTGCAGGTACGAGGTGTTCGAGCCGTCTGCATACTGCTTGATAAACGCCTTCCACGCCGAGCCCCATCGCGGTGCGCGGCCGAAGGTGCTCATGCTCGCTGCCGCGATCGGCCGGCGATCCGAGTAGACCCACAGATTGCCGCCGCCGATGAAGTCCACACTCGAGTGATCGAAGTTGTCGTCGGCCCAGTTGTCCACCGCGACGCCCTGCGCTGGCAGTCCGTACCAATTGTTGATGGCCTTGGGGAAGAGTCCAATGACGCCGCCGATCTGGTTGTGGCTGAAGTAGTGGCGGCCCACTTGCCCGTGATTGTTCGAGAGACCGTTGGGAAACGCCTTCGACTTCGACAGCAACAGCAGGCGAACGTTCTCGTACACGTAGCTGGCCACCAACACGACGTCGGCGGGTTGGAAGTATTCGGTGCCGCCTTTGATGTAGTTCACACCGGATACGCGGCCGTCCGACCCGACCTCGATCGTCGTCACGTGTGCTTCTGAAACGACGGCGAGGTGCTTGGTCGCTTGGGCCTTGGGGATCGTGGTTACTGCGGTCGATCCCTTGGCGTTGATGTGACAGCCGCCGCGCGCGCAGAAGCCGTGATAGGCACAGCCGGTGCGGTTCTGATAGTTGCGTGTGTTGATTGCGGCCGGCCCGGGGAACGTGTGCCATCCGAGTTTGCGCGCCGCATCGCCCATCATCTCGGTGAACGGCGTTCCGCGCAGCGGCGGCATTGGGTACTCGCGCGCGCGCGCACCTTCGAAGATGTTGCCGCTGCGATCGATCGTCCCTTTGATGTTGCCGGCCTTGCCCGAGACGCCGATCTCGTACTCGACCTTGTCGTAGTAGGACTCGAGCTCGTCGAGACCAAACGGCCAGTCTTCCACCGTCGATCCCTTTGGAATCCTCGACGCGCCGTATCGCCGCTTCGTCTCGCTGGCAACCTTGAAGTCCCAGGGATTGAGCCGCCAGCTCTGCGCCCAGTAGTGCAGCGACGTCCCGCCGACGGCGTTCATCATCGGGTGAATTGCGAGCCGCGGCGAGTAGGGCGAGGACGCCGTGGGCCGATGTGTCGGAATCTCGCGATTGGCTTTCTGAATCGCCTGGGGCCAGCCGCGATAGTTGTTGCGCAGCTCGTCGGGCGCGAAGTCATCAGGGCGCAACCAGGTGCCGGCTTCGAGGCCGATCACATCCAATCCGGCTTGCGCGAGCGGCAGCGCGGCGACGCCGCCAGTGGCGCCGAGTCCGACAACGACAACGTTCGTCTTCTTGAGAGTGACCGCCATGTGTTGGACTCAGGGCTTCTTCTTGCCGAACATCGAGTAGTCGTAGGCCGACATGTGAGTGGGCGCGGGCGCCGAATCCATCCGCTGGTCGTTCGCAGTAGCAATCAGCCGCACGCCCGGATAGCCGATGAGATCCCAGCCGACGAAGCGGTCGTTGCCGCCGTAGTAGGGATCGCCGAACGTGCCTTGCAGGGTGTGGGCAAGGACGAGATTGAAGAATCCTGCCGATCCATTGGCGAAGCCGGTCGCGACGTTCCGCTCGAGATCGGTCAGCACCGCATCCTGGTTCTGCAGCGAGAGCTGAGTGAACGCGCTGCCCTTGGATGATCGCGCGTAGGCGTCGAGGGCGGCCAGTCCCTCGCGATAGGTCTCGCGGAACGACGCGAGCGCGTTGCCCAGCGCGCGATCGATATAGCGGGCGGCCTTGGCCTCAGTCGCGCCGGGTCCACTGGCATCCGTGGGAATCAACCGCGCGACGACCGCATCCAGAACGTCGGCTTCCTGCGGCGTCAATGTCTCGAGTCGTCCGCGCGCCGGCTGCGTCACTTGGGCGAGCGCGTCAATCGGCACGGCGGCAGCGGCGCCGGCGAGGCCGACGCGTTTGAGCACGTCGCGACGGGATACGAAATCGGCCATGTGATCTCCACGGGTCCGCCTAAAGGCGGACGCTACGTCTGCCAGTATCGCTTACAGCGGTGCGGGATTGTAGGTCCGGAGCAAAACTGTGGGCTGCGCTGTTTTCGCAGCTTGTTGATCGGTGGCGGATGCTGAGGTGCTCGGATCAAGATCAGTTTTGCGGAGCGACCTACAGTCCCGCGCCGCGTTCGGGCCGGTCCGGCTAAAGCCGGACACTACGTCTATTGGTCCGGCTGAAGCCGGACGCTACGTCTGCCAGTATCGTCTTACGGCGGTGCGGGATTGTAGGTCCGGAGCAAGACTGTGGGCTGCGCTGTTTTCGCAGCTTGTTGATCGGTGGCGGATGCTGAGGAGCTCGGATCAAGATCAGTTTTGCGGAGTGACCTACGATCCCGCGCCGCGTTCGGGCCGGTCCGGCTGAAGCCGGACACTACGTCTACCGGTCCGCCTGAAGGCGGACGCTACGTCTGCCAGTATCGTCTTACAGCGGTGCGGGATTGTAGGTCCGGAGCAAGACCGTGGGCTGTGTATTGGCATGGCTGGTTGATCGGAAGCGGATGCTGAGGTGTGGGATGAAGATCGGTTTTGCGGAGCGACCTACAGTCCCGCGCCGCGTTCGGGTCGGTCCGGCTAAAGCCGGACACTACATCTACCGGTCCGCCTGAAGGCGGACGCTACGTTTGCCAGGATCGTCTTACAGCGGTGCGGGATTGTAGCGAGTGCGGGTCCCGCGCCGCGTTCGGGCCGGTCCGGCTAAAGCCGGACACTACGTCTATTGGTCCGGCTGAAGCCGGACACTACGTCTGCCGGTCCGCCTAAAGGCGGACGCTACGTCTGCCGGTCCGCCTAAAGGCGGACGCTACGTCTACGACTGAGGGTCCGACTGAAGGAACGCCTTCGCCAACTCTGCGAGCGTGTCGCGGCAGCGGCACACGTCGTCGACGTACACGTATTCTTCGCGACTATGCAGACCGGCGCCGCCAGGTCCGAACAGCACCGACGGGATACCTGCCGCGCCGAGGATCGCGGCATCGGTCCAGAACGTCATGCCGACGCGCGCGGGCGAAGCGCCGACACGCGCGGCGGCCTGCGCCAGCATTTCGGGCAGCGGATTCGCGGCGTCGATCTCATAGCCGCCGCGTCCGAAGAGCGCCGTCGCCTCAGCCTCGAAATCGGGGTCGTCGCTGCGAAGGGCGGCGAGGATCTCGTTTGCCTCCGTCAACGCCACGTCGTTCGGCTCGCCGGGCAGCGTTCGCCGCTCGAAGATCAGGCGCGCGCGTCGCGGGTAGCTGCTCAACTCGTGGCCGCCCTCGAGCAGCGAGGCATGCAACGACGCGGTGCCGAGCAACGGGTGCGCGCGCCCGCGCTGCACCTGCCGATCGTGCGCCTCGAGACGATGGAGAAAGCGGCCCATACGGAGAATGGCGTCGCGCCCTTCGTTGGGCCGGCTGCCGTGGGCGGCGGTTCCGCGTGTCTCGACGCGGACCCACTGGAATCCTTTGTGGCACACCGCAACATCGAGCCCGGTCGGTTCGGTGACGACCGCCGCATCGGCTCGCCATCGCTGCACCAGCGCGTCGGCACCCAGACTGGCGTGTTCCTCGTCGGCCACCGCGGCGATCAGCAGCTGCCCTTTCTCGAGTCCGCCGCTTTCGACAATTCGTCGCGCCGCGCCGATCATCGCCGCGAGGCCGCCCTTCATGTCCTGCGCGCCGCGCCCGTACAGCTTGCCGTCGCGTATTTCGGCGCCAAACGGGTTGGTCATCCCGTCGACGCCAACCGTATCCGAGTGGCCGCAGAACATCAGCGTTCGCCCCGGTGCACGTCCGTTCAGCACGCCGACGATGTTCGGCCGATCGGGCGCGACATACGTGACCTCGATGGAACAACCGATCGCGTCCAACTCGGCGGCAATGCGACGCGCGACGTTCTCCTCGCCGCACGCACCGGCGACCAGCGACGGATTGACCGAATCGATCGCCACCAGGTCGGCAAGCAGCGGGATGACTGAATCTGGCATTGTTGATTTTTGATCTTCGATTGGTGAATCGTTGTGGATTGGCGATTGGTGATTATTGATTGAGAGGGGCGGCCGATGTATCTCGAATCAGCTGGTTGGGTTTTCAATCAAAGATCACCAATCAGCAATCAACAACGAATCACCAATCAGAGATCTCCAAATCAACAATGACTCTCCCGTCCGCGCCACCGGTCGTCCTGAACATCGCCTTGGCGGCGCGATCCGCGGGGGGGCGCGCACTGATCGTCGGCGGCTGGGTCCGCGATCTGCTGCTCGGTCACCCATCGAAGGACGCCGACGTCGAGATCTTTGGCATCGCCGAGGACCGGCTGCCGTCCCTGCTCGCTCCCTTCGGGCGGGTCGAGCCGGTTGGCCAGAGCTTCCCCGTGTACAAAGTCGTCGCGGCGGACGAAGGAGGCCAGATCGATGTGTCGCTGCCCCGTCGCGAGTCGAAGAGCGGCCGCGGGCACAAAGGGTTTCAGGTGCAGGGCGACCCGCACATGTCGATCGACGAAGCGGCTCGCCGCCGTGATTTTCGCATCAACGCCATCGCCTGGGACCCACTCACGGACGTATTCGAGGATCCCTTCGACGGCCGCGGCGATCTCAATCGTCGCATGCTGCGCGCGGTCGATCTCACCACGTTCGGCGACGACAGCCTGCGCGTGCTGCGCGCCGTGCAGTTCGCCGCGCGATTCGACTTCGCGCTCGACGCTGACACCGCGGCGTTGTGTCGCACCATTCCGCTCGACGATCTTCCGGCCGAACGCGTGTGGGGCGAAATCGAGAAACTGCTGCTCGTCGCGAACCGGCCGTCAATCGGCCTGGCGATCGCGCTCGATCTCGGCGTCATCGATCGCCTGCTCCCGGAACTCAAACCGATGGTCGGCTGTCCGCAGGAACCGGAGTGGCATCCCGAAGGCGATGTGTGGGTACACACGTTGATGGTGATCGACCAGGCCCGACAGCGCAACGGCGATCTCGATCGGCCCAGACTCGCGGCGGTGATGCTCGGCGCGGTGTGCCACGATCTGGGCAAGCCGGCGACAACGGCATTCGTCGACGGCCGCATCCGATCCCTCGATCACGAGCAGGCGGGAGTCGAGCCAACGATGCGCGTCCTCGATCGATTGAACCTGAACACGCTGGACGGGTTCGACGTACGCGGTCAGGTCGTCGGTCTCGTTGCGCACCATCTGAAGCCTGGCGCCTATCACAAGGCCGGCAACGTCGGCGACGGCGCATTCCGTCGCCTGGCGCAGAAAGTCGATCTCGAACTGCTCGCTCGACTCGCACGCGCCGACTGTCTCGGCCGCACCGGCCACTTCGACTGCTCGGCGATGGACTGGTTCGTTGAACGTGCGCGCGCGCTCGGCGTCGAGCATCGCGCACCCGAGCCGCTGGTGCGCGGACGCGATCTGCTCGCCCTCGGTCTGTCACCTGGGCCGAAGGTCGGCGACGTGTTGAAGCAGATCTACGAGCGGCAGCTCGACGGCGAGATCGCGAGCCTCGAGGAAGGTGTCGAGGCTGCGAAAAGCATCCTGCAACTCAAAGGTCAAAACTAACGTCTTCGGTTCAGATACGCGGCCAGACCTGCCAGACCGCCGACGACGAGAAACGCGCGAAGCACTCGCAGCAGGCTAAAGATCCACGCGATGCCGATGCCCAGCGCCGCCCATTGAACCCACCAGTGACCGGGCGAGGTCATCATGTTGATGACAAAGAGAAACAGCAGAATGATCGGGCCCTTGATCAGGAAGCCGAGCGAGTGCAGTGTGCCTCTCATTGTTCTATCCAGCTGCTGTGACGAAAAGGATCGTCTGCCTGTTCCAGGCTCTACATTGTGACATAGCGTGCATATGCCACCGGATCGACGTTGCCCCCGGAAACCACGGCGACAGCAGCGCTCTCGCCTTCCCTGAGCGCCGCCGCAACCGCGGCGGCTCCGCTCGGCTCGGCCACCACTCGGGCCTCGCGAAACAGCCACTGCACGGCCGACGTCATCTCCGCATCGTCCACGGTGACGACCCGATCGACGAACGCTTGCACGTGGGCGAACGTCACGTCGCCGGGACGCAACGTCAGAAGACCATCGGCAATGCTTTCGGCACGATCGAGTGTCACCGCGTGTCCCGCCGTCAGCGACGCGGACATACGCGCAGCGCCGGCAGGCTCGACGCCAATGACTCGCACGCCGTCCCGCATCCGCTTCACCGCCGCGCTGACGCCGGAGATCTGTCCGCCGCCTCCCATCGGGACATAGATGGTTCGCGTCTGCGGCCCCTGCTCGAGGATCTCGAGACCGACGGTTCCCGCGCCGGCGATGATCCAGGGATGATCGAACGGCGGCACGATCGTCAAACCCCTCGCCGCCGCTTCTGACTCGGCGCGCGCGTGTCGATCGGCGGATGTCGTCCCAGCGAAGATCACTTCAGCGTCGTGCTCGCGGACGTGATCGACCTTCACGCGTGGGGCGTTCTCCGGCATGACAATCACCGCGTGCACACCCATCGTGCGAGCGACGAGCGCGACCGACAGGCCGTGATTGCCCGACGAGTAGGTGATGACGCCCGCCTTGCGCGCGTTGGGACCCAGCTGCGACAGCATGTTGCACGCCCCGCGAATCTTGAACGCGCCGCTCGGCTGGAAGTTCTCGCACTTGAGCCCCAGTCCGCGCACATCGAGCAGCGGGGTCCGCACGGCCAGATGGCGAATGCGATTCGCTGCGGCTCGAATGTCGTCGAGGCTGACGAGCGGTGGCGTGACGGTGGATTCCACGACTCCCCGGTAGGGGCCCGGCGCGAGCCGGCCCTGGAAGGCCGCCTCAAGGCGGCCTCTACGTGTAATGCCAGTATAGTGTGCGGCATGGTTCGGGTTCGCGCCCTCGTTGCATGCGCGCTAGCCGGCGCGCTCATCGTGGCGTGCACGCCCGCGCCCGGATCGGCGACGGGCAAGCGACGTCTGTCGATCGCCACCGGCGGAACCGGCGGCGTGTTCTACCCGTACGGCGGCGGCATCGCGAAGATCATCAGCGAGAACCTGCCCGGCGTCGAAGCCACCGTGGAAGTCACAGCGGCGTCGATCGACAACTTGAAGTTTCTCAAGCAGGGAACATCGGATCTCGCGTTCACGATGGCCGACATCGCGCAGGACGCCTTGCAGTCGCGCGACGCCTTCACGACGTTCGGCGCCGTTCCGCTGCGCACGCTCGCGGTGCTGTATTCGAGCTACACGCACCTGGTTGCGCGCGAGGACAGCGGCATCACATCCGTCGCACAGCTCAAGGGTCGCGTGGTGTCGGTTGGCGCAGCGGGCTCCGGCACGACCACGCTGGCGCTGCGCATTCTCCAAGCGGTGGGCATCGATCCGAAACGCGATCTGCGCAAGCAGAACCTGAGCGTCGCCCAGTCGGTCGATGCGATGAAGGACGACAAGATCGATGCGTTCTTCTGGAACGGCGGCATCCCCACGGCATCGGTGCTCGATCTCGTCAACACACCCGGCATGAAGGTGCGCTTCATCGCCACCGACGATGTGATTCCGCGGCTCGAGCAGACGTTCGGCGCGTCGCTCTACTACCGCGAGCTCATTCCGAAGGCGATCTACAAGACCGACGACGACGTGCCCGTGCTCGCGGTTCCCAACCTGCTGGTGGTCTCCGACACGATGTCGGACGACCTCGCCTACGACATCACACGCCTGCTCTTCGACAAGCAGCCGGAGCTCGCGGCGATTCACCCGCAGGCGCGCACACTGAACGTGAAGCGCGCGGTCGTCGGGTCGCCGATTCCGTTCCACCCGGGTGCGATTCGCTTCTACCGCGAGCGCCACGTCTGGACCGAGTGATGATCGTCTCGCGTCAGCGCGTGGCCGGCGGCCTCGCGTTCCTGTTGTCGGCGTACGCGCTCTACTGGGTGATCGCGATCGTCGACCCCTACGTCTACCGCTTCACGTTCCTATTGATCACGTTGACGCTGACGTTTCTCGACCTCCGAGGTGGAGCTGATGCCGGCCTCGACGACGCCG
>Ga0075434_100004424_pt1 | contig 12669 bp, 9 predicted proteins | sample RhiMethybrSRZTD3_FD_75298 | JGI IMG/M metagenome (GOLD analysis project Ga0075434, IMG submission 75298) | Populus rhizosphere microbial communities from Tennessee, USA - Rhizosphere MetaG P. TD hybrid SRZTD3 | ecosystem: Host-associated > Plants > Roots > Rhizosphere > Soil | place: USA... | reverse complement strand
GTACATACCCGAAGGCGGAGACGTCGCGGAAGTCGTTGGTCGTCCCCGTCTTCAGGCCGGCGTGCCGGCGGACTCCATGCGTGTCGAGGATCTGGCCGGGCGGGCCCCACAGCACGTTCGTCTTGGGGTTGGTGTTTCCCTCGAGGATCCAGTGGGTCAGGTAGGCCTCGGCCGGGGTCATCGGGTTGGTGGGCTTTGGGCCGTTGTCGGCCAGGCTGTAGATGACCTTGCCGTTGCGGTCGCGGATCTCGAGCACGGCCGTCGCGGGGTGCAGCGTCCCCTGCTCGGCGAAGACTCCGTAGGCGGCGGTCATGTTCGTCAGGTTCACCGGCACCGACCCCAGGGTCAGCGTCAGGCCCGGGTCCTGGTCGAGGATGTACTGGCTGCTGGCGATCCCCATCGTCTGGGCGAACTGCGCGGTGACGTCAACGCCGACGAGGTACTGCATCATCACCGACGGCACGTTGAGCGAGTAGCGCAGCGCGTCCATCGCCAGGACCGGGCCCGTCTCCTTGATGTTCGCGTTGGTCGGGATGTAGGCCTTCTTCGGGTCCGATGAGCCGTACTGCACCACCGCGTCGAGGAAGAAGGTCGCCGGGGTCGCCTGGCGGGCCCGGAAGGCGGAGCTGTACGTGATCGGCTTGAAGGCCGATCCGGGCTGCCGCTTGCCGAGGCCGGCGACGTCGAACTGGCCCTGCACGCGGGGGTCCTTGCGGTTGTAGTAGTCGACGCTGCCGACATACGCGACGATCTCGCCGGTCTTCGAGTTGATCGCCACCAGCGCGCCGTTGTGCACGTTCTTGTCCCTGACCGCCTTGACCCATTGGCTGACCTGCTCCTTGGCGACCTGCTGGAGCGGGTAGTCGAGGCTGGTGGTGATCCGGTAGCCGCCGGTGCGAACCGCCTGCGCCGGGTTGGGGACCCCCATCGCCCCGAGGATGCTCTCGACCTCCCGCTCGACGCGGAACGAGAAGTGCGGCTCGCGCAGGACCGATGTCACCTTGCTCGGCCCCATTTGCTCCCAGGTCACCGCGACGGCCGAGTCAAGCTCTGCCTTCGTGATGTACCCCTCGCGGTACATCGCCAGCAGGACCTCGTTGCGCCGCGCCATCGCCCGTGCCGGGCCGCGCGGGTTCGCGACCGGCTGATACGGGTCGTAGAAGCTGGGCAGCTGCGGCAGGCCGGCGAGGAACGCCGCCTGTGAGAGGCTCAGCTGGCTGAGGTTCGAGTTGCCGAAGAAGTTGGCGGCGGCGGCCTTGATTCCGTATGAGCGGTTGCCGTAGTAGATCAGGTTCAGGTAGGTCTCGAGGATCCGCTCCTTGCCGGGACGGCCGGGGTAGGCCGCCGTCACCTGCCGCGCCAGGATCTGCTCTCGAATCTTGTCCCCGAAGCCGCGACCCTGGAGGAAGGTGAGGTCCGGCTGCGTGCAAGGGTCAACCTCGGCAGGCTGGCTCCCCGGATCGAGCACGACCGATGGCGCTGCGGTCGACGGCGTCTCGCCGGCAGCCTGGGCCTGCTTGATCGAGCCCGCGTATTTGATGACCTGCTGCGTGATCGTGCTGGCGCCCTGCACGATCGAGCCAGCCTGCAGGTTGCGGAGCGCTGCGCGGGCAACCGCGGTGTAGTCGATGCCGTCGTTCGTCCAGAAGGTGCGATCCTCGGCGGCGACCGTTGCGTTGACGATCGAGGTCGGCAGGTCGGCGAAGTGGACCTCTTCGCGGTTCTCGCACTCGAATCGCGCCAGCAGGACCGTCCCCGTCCGGTCGTAGACATAGGTGCTCGCCGGCATCTGGATCCCGTCGAGGATGTGGGGATCGGGCAGGCCGGTCGAGAAGTAGTCGTAGGCGGCCAGCAGCCCCGCGCCGGTCCCGGCCACGGTGCCGCCGATGAACAGCACGAAGACGCCGACGGCGACGAGGAAGAAGGTGGTCAGGCCGCGTCGCGGGGCCCGACGCCGGGTGGTGCGGCGGATCAGGAGCCGATGTCGCCGCCGCTGCATGGCCGGGTGCATCGGCGGAACGGTACTGCATGCACCGGTTTCGGTCGAATCGCGAGCTAGGGCAGGTACTTCCTCGGATTCACCGCGACGCCGTCGAACTGGACCTCGAAGTGAAGGTGGCATCCGGTCGCGAAGCCCGTCGCGCCCTCGTAGCCGATGACGTCGCCGACGTGGATCTCCTGTCCGACGCTGACGATCTCGCGGGACAGATGCCAGTACAGGGTCGCCAGCCGCTGCGAATGCCCGATCAGCACGCCGATCGCCGTGTCGCCGTACTTCGCGTTCGGGCGACCGTCCGCAAGCACGATTCCATCACCTGCCGCGTAGATCGGCCCGCCGCACCGGTTCACGTACGCCATGTCGAGCCCGGTGTGATGCGTGTTGAAGGGAGTTCGGCCGAACTCCTGGGTGATGATGAAGTTCCCGCGCTCCGGCCACGCGAAGCGGCCACGGTAGGCGACGTCGAGCCGATCGGCGGCGGCCTTGAGCTTCTCGACCAAGGCCTGCTGGGCAGCGATCTGCTGCTGCTGCGCGGCGATCTGCTGCTGCTTGGCCGCGGCCCCCTCCGCCAGGGTGACGACGCGCTGCTCCTGCGCATCCTGCATCGCGAGGAGCTGCTGGCGCTCCTTCTCCAGCGCCGCCTGCGCGGCGTCGAGCTGGCGCCGTTGCGCGGCAAGGGAGGCCGCCCGCTGGGCTGCGGCATCGCGGAGCTGGGTCAGCGTCTCGCGGCCGACGCTCAGGGTTCCGCGGCGGGTCTCCAGGCTCGAGCGCCGATCACGAATCTCGCTGGCGAGCTTCTGGTCCTCGTCGGTGAGCGTGAGCATGTACGAGAGCTCGCTCCCCGCCTTGGGGAACGAGTCGGTCGAGAGGAGCACTTCGAGGACCGACGACTGGCTCTGCTCATACGCGGTCCGCAGGTGATCCTGGAGCAGCGCCTCGCGGTCAGCCAGCTCGACCTTCGAGGCCTGGATCCCGCTCGCCAGGCTGGCGAGCGTGCCCTGGAGGTTATCGATGTCGATCTCGTACTGGCGCAGCTCGGCTTCGGCGTGGGCGAGCTGGCGCGCCGCGTCCTCGATGCGGGCGGCCGCCTCGTCGATCTCGACGCCGACCGACAGCAGGTCGTCAGTGATGCCACTCAGGCTGGCGGTGAGGCTGCCCTGCTGCCGTTGGAGGTCGGCGAGCTGCGCGCGCTGGCGGGCCAGCTCCGCCTCCATCCGACGCTGTTCCGCAACCGCCCCGTTGACGTTCGGGTCCGTCGCTCGCACCGGCGATTGCCACTGCGACGGCGCAAGCGCGACCGCAAGCAGCAGGAGGGCGGCGACCCATGGCGCGGCTGGGCGACGAGCGATCGACATGACTCCCTTCACGACGCCAGCAGATGATGCTTCGGCCTAGGTCGCGAGGGCGCGCGCGCATGTGACCGGAGCGATCCCCGAACTCCTCCGGGGATGGCAAGGATACCCCGGCGTGTCCAGCCGAGTCCCCGGTTTCGCGCTCCTCAGCCGCGGAGCAGTGCGTTTGCCGCGGTCGCCACCGGGCCGAGGAGGCCCGGGTCGCGCAACAGCGTGATCAGCGAGCCCGCCACCAGGAACGGCCCGAACGGGATATAGGTTCGCAGGCCGGCGCGGCGGGTCAGCAGGAGGCCGAGGCTGAAGACCGCCGACAGCAGCCCTGCGATGAACATCGCGGAGAAGATGGCCGGCCAGCCAAGCAGCAGCCCCAATGGCGCGATAAGCAGGAAGTCGCCGCGCGCCACGCCCCCGCGCACGATGAGGCCCAGCAGGCCCAGGAAGGCGACTGCCGAGACGCCCCCGATGACCGCGTCCTGCCACCCGAGGCCCGGGTTGAACGGCACGAAGAGCGCGGCCAGGAGCAGCAGCGGGTCCAGGAGGAGGTGCGGGAGCCGCCGCTGCTCGAGATCGGTTGCGGTCAGCAGCAGCAGGATCGCCAGGATGGCGAGCTGCACCGCTAGCGCCCACCAGGGCAGGCTCGCGCGGAACGCTACACCCCCGCCCGCGAGCCCCGCGACCAGCGCGTAGGCCACGGTCCGGGGCCCTGGCCGGCGATGCGACGCCTCGTCGGTGGGCCAGACGCTCGCCAGCCGCTCGGCCACGGCTCCCAGCAGCGCAAACGCGACGCCCGCGCCGACGGCGACCGCGTCCATCGGGCTAGGCGCGAGCGGCGAAGTCGCTGGCCAGCCGCACGAGCGTCGTAACCGTCGTCCCCAGTGCCCCCTTGGGGTTGTGCGCCTTGTCGCGGATCAGGTAGGCCGAGCCACCGATGTCGATGTGGACCCACGGCTTCGTGACGAAGTCACTGATGAAGACGGCGCTCTTGATCAGCGATCCCTCGCGCGTCCCGGAGTTGACGATGTCGGCGTGCGCCGAATCGAGGGTGTCGCGATATTCGATTGCCAGCGGCATCTCCCAGAACCACTCCCCCGTCGCCTCGGCAGCAGCCGCCACCTCGGCGCCCCACTCCCGCGGCCTGGCGAAGTAGGCGCTGATCATGTCGCCGAAGGCCGTCGCGGCGGCGCCGGTGAGGGTGGCGACGTCGACCAGGTGGGTGGCCCCCTGCTGCTCCGCCCAGTGCAGGGCATCGGCAAGGATCAGGCGACCCTCGGCATCGGTGTTCACCACCTCGATCGTCTTGCCGTTCATCGCCTTGACCACGTCGCCGGGACGCTGCGCGTTCCCGCCCGGCATGTTCTCGACCATCGGTGCGACCGCCATGAGCGGTGTCTGCGGCGCAATCCGCGCGAGCGTGCGGGCGGCGGCAATCACGGCGGCGGCACCCGACTTGTCGTGCTTCATCTCCTCCATCCGCTCCGGCGGCTTGAGGCTGATCCCGCCGGAGTCGAAGCAGACGCCCTTGCCGACGATCGCCAGGCGCCGATCCCCGCCGGCCCCCCAGCCCGGGAGCTTGATGGCGATGAGGCGAGGCTCATGGCCGGCGCCCATCCCGACCCCCAGGAGCGCCCCCATGCCGAGCGCGGCCATCTCGTAGGGGCCGAGCACTTCGACGCTGCACCCGTCCGCCGTCAGGCCGCGCGCGATCTCCGCCATCGTCTCCGGGTAGAGGTCGTTCGCAGAGCGGTTGGAGAGCTCCCGGGCCCATGCCACGCCGTCGGCGATCTCCATGGAGTCCCGCAACGCGTCGTCGCCCGGTGCGGCGTCGCCGATCACCGCCACCTCCTCGACGCTCCGCAGCATGGCAGGGGTGTCGCGAACGCGACCGTAGTAGGCGTATGGGCGGAAGGTCCCCTGGCTGGCGCCGATGGCGGCAGCCGTGTAGGCATCTGCCTCCTCCCCGTCCCGGAGCCAGACCGCGAGGCTCTTGGCGCCGGTCCCCTGCAGGCGACGCGCCGCCTTCGACGCGTTGCGTCGGGCGCGCCACGCTCCACGGCCCCGGCGGCCCGAGGCGATCAGCAGGATCCGTGCCGCCCCGATCCCGGTTGCGTCGATGAGGGCGGTCTCGTCCTCGAGTGGGTTGAAGTCGCCCCAGCTCAACGCCTGCGTGATTGCCCCGTTCGCCGCGGCGTCGAGCTCGGCGAGGTCGGGGGGGATCTGGCGATCATCAAGGTAGAACGGGAGCGCCAGGACATCGGCCTGGACCGAAGCGGGCTTGGTCGCCGCGGAGGCAAAGCGCATCGAGGCTCCTCAGCTGGTGATGTGAGGTCCGCGGCAGGGGCGCGGAACAGGTGATGGTGCCGCAGTATAGGGCGGCGTCCTGGCGCTCACGGCGCCTGATCGATCAGGCCGCCGAGGGCCTTCCGCAGGTCCGATGCCTCGCCTGCGGCGGCCGCAAGCCGCTGGAGGGCACCAGCGCTCGTCGCCGCACCCTCCTCGGTGAGGGTTACGGCGAGCGCGTTGTCGGCGCCGCGGGCGGCCTCGCTCGCGGTGGCATACCGTTGGGCGGCGGCCCGCTGCGCGGCCGTGTCGCCAGCGAGCGTCGCCGTCGCGATCCCCCGGGCGGCGTCGATGAGGTCCCCGGTCACGCCCATCCAGTAGCTCATCAGCGGCGGGCGCTCCTTCCATTCGTCGAGAAGGCGCCGCGACGGGCCGGTCGCATCCAGGCGGTCGATGGCCGCCGCCGGATCGTCGCGATCCAGCGCGGCGAGCGCGTCGCCCAGCGCAGCGACGATCGCCTCTGCCGCGTGCCGCCGTTCCACGAAGGCGGTCGCCGCGTCAGCGGCCTCCCGCAGCTGGGCGGCGAAGAGGCGCATCTGTTGGCCGTCGGTCGAGAGCGGCGGCAGGACCGTGCCCGGCGCGACGGCCCCGAGGGTTCCGGCGAGGCGATCGAGGGCGCGCCGAGCGGCATCGGCATCCCCGGCACCCGCAATGAGCGCGTCGGCGGCCGCCTCCAGCTCGGGTCCCGGGGGATCGGTCCCTGCCACGGTCAGGGCCGCTCCCCGGCGCCCGGCGTCAAGCGCCCGCTGCACGATCGCCGCCAGCCGCGAGACGGCGTCGTCGGCAGCTCTGGCGACGAGGAAGACGCGACCGCGGCGCATCGCCGCCATGGTCGGGTCCGCATCAGCAGGGTGGGCCGAACGGAGACCGAAGAGCAGTCCGGTGGCGATGACCAGCAGGAGGATCGTCGCCGCTCGGCGGCCGCCTGGGCCACCTATCATCACTCGATGGACCTCGATCGCCTGCGGACGCTGCCGAAGGCCGAGCTGCACCAGCATCTCGACGGGTCCGTCCGGCCCGAGACGGCCGTCGAGCTTGCGGCGGAGGCGGGCATCAGCCTCTCCCTGGAGGAAGCTCGCTCGAGGCTGATCGGTCCGGAGCGATGCGACAACCAGGCGCAGCTGTTGACGTTCTTCGACCTGCCGATCGCCCTGCTCCAGACGGCCGGGGCACTGCGGCGAGTGACGAGCGAGCTCGTCGAGACGATGGCCGACGACGGACTCACGTATGCCGAGATCCGGTGGGCGCCGCGGCTCCACCTCGAGCGTGGGCTCTCCGTCATCGCCGTGATCGAGGCGGTTGCCGCCGGCGTCGCCGAGGCAGCCTCCCGGCTCGGCCCACGGACCCCGTTCATCGGGCTCATCGCCACCGCGATGCGCTCGCACCCGCCGGGGGCGAACGTCGAGCTGGCCCGGACCGCTGCCGCGTTCGGAGCACCGGTGGTCGGCTTTGACCTGGCTGGCCCCGAGGCGGCATATCCGGCTCCCCCGCACGCGGCCGCGTTCGTTGCGGCCGCGGAGGGCGGCCTCGCGCTCACCGCGCACGCAGGCGAGGTGCCCGGACCCGAACGCGTGCGCGAGGTCCTCGCCTTTGGCGTGACGCGGGTCGCCCACGGCGTCACGGCGGCCGAGGATCCGGAGCTCGTCGCGCTCCTGCGGGCGCAGAGCGTGACGCTCGACCTCTGCCCCACCAGCAACGTGCAGGCTGGCATCGTGCCGGACCTCGCCGCGCACCCGATCGGCGCGCTCCACCGCGCCGGCGTCAGCGTCACGCTGTCGACGGACGACCGGACCGTGTCGTCGACGACGCTGACCGATGAGATGGAGCGGACCGCCACGGCGCAGCGGCTGACGCGGACCGAGCTGGCCGAGATTGCCGTCAACGCCTTTCGTCGCGCCTTCGGGCCGCGGGTCGTCCTGGAGCCGATGCGGCGCGCCGCGGAGGCGGCGTGGACCGCCTGGGCAGCCGAGCGTCCGGGCATCAGCTGAGCGAGAGGCCCAGCAGGGCCGCCACCGCAGACGGATCGGCGGCGACGTGGTCGGGCCGTCGCTCGCCATCGAGCGTCGCGGCGGTTTCGGCGTCGGCAACCCCCGTCAGGACAAGGACCGACTCGATCCCTGAGCGACGGGCGGCGACCATGTCGGCGTCGGGGTTGTCGCCGACTGCCAACGCCTCGTCCGGCTCCACGCCGGCCGCCTCGAGGATGGCGCGGAAGATCCCCGGCTGGGGTTTGCCGATGACGAGCGGCTCGGTGCCACTGGCGGCCGCGATGGCGGCCACGATCGACCCGGCACCGGGAAGGAAGCCGGCAGGGGTCGGGTAGCGCAGGTCCGCGTTCGTGGCGATGAATCGCGCCCCCGAACGGATCGCGGTCGTCGCCGCTGCGAGGCGGTGGTAGTCGAACGCCGGATCGAGCCCGGCGACGACGGCGTCATAAGAGCCTGCGAGCTGGCCGCCATCGTAGCCAGGGCCGGCCGCATCTCCCGCTGCGGTCGCCTCGAAGCCGGCGCCCCGCAGCTCATCGAGCATCCCCGGCGCCCCGACGGCGAGCACCCTCTCCACGCCGGGGAGGTGCGCCCGTAGGTGGTCGATCGTGGCCGAGGTCGAGGTCACGATCTCGTCGAGCTGGGCAGGAATCCGCATCGACGCGAGGCGGGCGACGTACTCGCCGCGGGTCGCCATGGAGTTGTTCGTCGCGTACCGCAGGAGCGTGCCCCGTGAGCGCAGCGCAGAGGCCAGCTCCGCCGCTCCGGGGACCGGCTGATGGCCCCGATAGACGACCCCGTCGAGGTCGAAGATGACCAGTCGCGGAGCCAGTCGGGGGGATCGGTCCATGGCGACCGATGATAGGGACGAGGGGCACAGAAAGCACTTGAGTGGCCGCTTGACAGCGCAGTATGATCGCCCGGATTCGCGCGGCCTCGCCCTCAGGCCTGAAGCGACCCACTCGTCGCCATCGGATGCGGCACCGGCAATCTGGAGTGAGGGAGAAGGAGTTTCAATTGCGGAAGCAGCGATGGCTCGGCGCGAGCGCCGCCCTCGTCTCCATGATGCTGGTGCTGGCAGCCTGCCAGCCGGCGAGCAGCTCGCCCGCGGCATCGACTGGCGGATCGGCCAGCGGCTCGCCAGCGGGTTCCGTCGCACCGGCAGGCTTCAAGGCCTGCGAGGTGACCGACACCGGCGGCGTCGACGACAAGGGATTCAACCAGAACGCCCATGAAGGGCTCCTGCGCGCGCAGAAGGAGCTCGGCGTGGACATCGCCCTGCTCGAGTCGACGGCTGACACCGACTACGCGCCAAACCTGGCGACCTTCCAGCAGCAGGGCTGCCAGCTGATCGTCACCGTCGGCTTCCTCCTCGGGGACGCCACCCGTGCGGCGGCGCTCCTCAACCCGGACACCAAGTACGCGATCGTCGACTTCGCGTACACCCCGCCGATCCCGAACATCCTGGGCCTCGTCTTCGACACGAAGTCGGCCTCCATGCTCCAGGGCTACCTGGCCGCGGGCATGAGCACGACGGGCAAGGTCGGGACCTTCGGCGGCATCCAGATCGGCCCCGTGACCGACTTCATGGATGGCTACGTGGCCGGCGTGAACTACTACAACCAGCAGAAGGGCAAGAGCGTCAAGGTCCTCGGTTGGGACCCGGCGACGCAGACCGGCTCGTTCACCGGTGACTTCACCGATCAGGACAAGGGCCGTCAGACGGCCGAGGGCCTGATGCAGGAAGGCGCCGACATCATCTTCGCCGTGGCCGGGCCGGTCGGCCAGGGTGCGATGGCGGCAGTCAAGGACAACCCGAGTGGCCTCGACCCGAAGCCGTTGTTCATCGGCGTCGACGTCGACCAGTACATCTCGGTCCCGGGCTTCGAGGACATCATGCTGTCGAGCGAATTGAAGCGCATCGACAACGCGGTCTTCGAGGCGGTCAAGGAGGCGCAGGCGGGTCCGTTCCCGTCGAACCTCTACGTCGGAACGCTGGCGAACGAGGGTGTCGGCATGGCGCCGTACCACGACCTCGACTCGCTGGTGCCGGCGTCGCTCAAGTCGGAGATCGACGCCCTGAAGGCGGCGCTCATCGACGGGAGCGTGACGGCGGACGCCTTCTCCGGAGCACCGAAGCCCTCCGGATCCTAGGCAACCCTCGCGACTGACGGCAGGCGGCCTCGCCACACGGCGGGGCCGCCTGTCTTTGTTATCCGGAGCGGTCGATGAAGCTTGAACTGAAGGGAATCACGAAGCGGTTCCCGGGCGTCATCGCGAACGAAGGGATCGACCTCGACGTGATCCCCGGCGAGATCCACGCGCTCCTCGGCGAGAACGGGGCGGGCAAGTCGACGCTCATGAACGTCCTCTATGGCCTCTACCAGCCCGATGAAGGCGAGATCCTGATCGATGGGGCCCCGGTCACCTTCAGCGGGCCCGGCGACGCGATCGCCGCCGGCATCGGCATGGTCCACCAGCACTTCATGCTGATCCCCGTCTTCACGGTCACCGAGAACATCATGCTGGGGGTCGAGTCGACCTCCGGTCCGCTCCTCACCCTCGATCGCGACGAAGCGCGACGCCGCATCGTCGAGCTCTCCGAAGAGCATGGGCTGCGCGTCGATCCCGATGCGTTTGTCGAAGACCTGCCCGTTGGCGTGCGACAGCGAGTCGAGATCCTCAAGACCCTCTACCGCCACTCCAACCTGCTCGTGCTCGACGAGCCGAGCGCCGTCCTCACGCCACAGGAGATCGACGACCTCTTCGAGGTGATGCGATCGCTTGCCAAGGCGGGGACCTCGATCATCTTCATCACCCACAAGCTCAACGAGGTGCTGGCCATCGCGGACCGGATCACGGTCCTGCGGCGCGGCCACGTCGTCGGAACGACGACGCCCGCAACGACGACCGAAGCCGAGCTGGCCCGGATGATGGTGGGGCGCGTGGTGCAGCTCGAGGTGAGCAAGGACGAGGCGAAGATCGGCGACGAGGTGCTGACGATCACCGGCCTCACTGTCCGCGACGATCGCGGCCAGGTCGCCGTTGACAACATCGACCTCTCGGTCCGTGCCGGAGAGATCGTGGCGGTCGCCGGAGTGCACGGGAATGGCCAGACCGAGCTGGTCGAGGCGATCACCGGGATGCGCGCCACCGAGCAAGGCGAGATCCGGATCTCAGGGGTCCCGGTCAAGCCGGACCCTCGGCAGGTCTACGCGGCGGGCGTCGGCCACGTCCCGGAGGATCGGACGGAGGAAGGATTGGTCATCGGCTTCACGGTCGCCGAGAACATGATCCTCAACAGCTACTACCACGAGCCCTACTCCCATGGCCTGTCGCTGAACCTCGACAAGATGGTCGCCGACGCGAAGCAGCTCACAAGCGAGTACGACGTACGGACCCCATCGGTCATGAACAACGTCGGCAACCTCTCCGGCGGCAACCAGCAGAAGGTGATCGTCGCGCGCGAGTTCTCGCGGCCGCTCAAGGTACTCGTCGCCGCGCAGCCGACCCGGGGCCTCGACGTCGGCTCGATCGAGTACATCCACAAGCGGATCGTCGCCAAGCGCGACGAGGGGAGCGCTGTGCTGATCGTCTCGACCGAGCTGGAGGAAGTCCTCTCGCTCGGCGACCGGATCGCCGTCATGTACCAGGGCAAGATCACTGACATCCTCGAACCGTCAGAGGCGACCCCCGAGCGACTCGGGCTGCTGATGGGCGGCGCGCATCCCGAGGAAGGGGTTGCGGCCGAGGTGTCGGCATGACGACCGAGCAGCCGATGACGGCCCCGGGCCCGGCGCCCGTCGACGAGCCACCGCCTCGCAGGCGCGGGATCGGGGCGATCCTGCTCGGCGGAGCGCGGCAGCTGCTCGTCCCATTCCTGTCGCTCGTAACGGCGCTGCTCATCGGGGCGGTCGTCATCATCCTGTCGGACCCCGATTTCATCGCGAACGTCGGCAGCAACCCGGGCGCGGCATTCGGCAAAGGCCTCGGGGCGGTTGGTGGGGCCTACTCCGGCCTCTACGCCGGTGCGATCGGCAACCCGTTCCACAGCATCACCCCGATCACCGAGACGCTCCTGCGGGCGACGCCGCTCATCTTCGCCGGCCTGGCGGTGGCGCTCGGATTCCGCGCAGGGGTCTTCAACATCGGCGCGGAGGGCCAGATCTACATCGGCGCCCTCTTCGCCACCGGCGTCGGGATCGGGATCCATGGGCTGCCGATCTTCATCCACCTGCCGCTCGCCGTCGGAGCCGGCTTCGTGGGTGGCGCCCTCTGGGGCTTCATTCCGGGGATCCTCAAGGCGCGGACCGGGGCGCATGAGGTGATCACCACCATCATGCTCAACTACGTCTCCTACCTGGTCGTCGACCTCGCCCTGCGCCAGCCCTTCTACCAGCGCCCCGATCGTTCGGACCCGGTCAGCAAATTCATCGAGCCGAGCGCGGTCCTGCCACCGCTGCTCAGCGGGCAGCGGGTCCACCTGGGCCTCATCCTCGCGCTCCTGGCGGCGGTGGCCGTCGGCTGGCTCCTCTTCCGGTCGACGAAGGGCTTCGAGTTCCGCGCCGTCGGCCTCAACCCGTCGGGGGCGCGGTACGCCGGCATGAACATCAGCCGCACGATCGTGCTCACGATGATGATCTCCGGCGGGCTGGCCGGCCTCGCCGGTGCCTCGGAGATCCTCGGCACCAACCTGCGGCTGACGCCCGGCTTCTCCCCGCACTGGGGCTTTGACGCGATCGCCATCGCCCTCCTCGGCGCCTCACGTCCCGTTGGGGTCGTGGGTGCCGCAATCCTCTTCGGGGCGCTGCGCGCCGGCGCGACGCCGATGCAGGCGCAGACGGGGATCCCCATCGACCTGGTCGTCGTGATCCAGGGGCTGGTGATCATGTTCATCGCCGCGCCGGCGCTGGTGCGAGGCATCTACCGCATCAAGGCGGGACGCGCTGCCGGGACCGAGGTCTTCAGCAAGGGGTGGGGCGCGTGACCGCCAGCA
>Ga0075434_100004414_pt1 | contig 12675 bp, 9 predicted proteins | sample RhiMethybrSRZTD3_FD_75298 | JGI IMG/M metagenome (GOLD analysis project Ga0075434, IMG submission 75298) | Populus rhizosphere microbial communities from Tennessee, USA - Rhizosphere MetaG P. TD hybrid SRZTD3 | ecosystem: Host-associated > Plants > Roots > Rhizosphere > Soil | place: USA... | reverse complement strand
GCGCCGGCCTCACCGAAAGCGGCGGCCCCGCCGAAAGCGCCGCCGAAGCCGCCCGCGCCGCCCAAGCCGGCCACCGATGTGCCGAAGTCCGAGCCGTCGGGCACGGCAGCACCGGCCGCGGCGCCCGAGCCTCCGAAAGCTCCGGCGCCCGCCGCGAGAGAGCCAGCCCCCGCGCCGCCCGCGGCCAAGGCGGGTGAGCCCCCGGACGGGGGCTGAGAAGCGCCGGGTGGAGACCGGACTCGGAACCGCCGGCACGTTCGTGGTGCGCGAAGGCGCACCTGCTGCCGGGCCCATGGAGCGCCGCATCCCGCGGGGCGCGCCGGACTATCCGGCAGCGCTGCTCGATCTGCCGCAGCCGCCGGACGAGATTCACGTGCGCGGGTCGCTTCCCAGCGGCACGCGCGCCGTCGCGATCGTCGGCTCGCGCGCTGCGACCGCCTACGGGCTCGAGCGCGCCCAGTGCCTGGCCGCGGATCTCGCGCAGCTCGGCGTCACGATCGTGAGCGGGCTCGCGCGCGGCATCGATGCAGCAGCACACCGCGGAGCGCTGGAAGCGGGCGGCGTGACGGTCGCGGTGCTGCCCGGCGGGATCGATGCGATCACGCCGAGATCGCACGGGGAGCTGGCGCGGCGCATCGCGCGGCGCGGCGCGCTGGTCGCGGAATGGCCGGGCGCTTTCGCGGTGCAACCGGGCCTGTTCCTGCGCCGCAACCGCCTGATCGCGGCGCTCGCCCATGCGACGGTGGTGGTCGAGGCGGCGGAGAAGAGCGGGGCGCTCAGCACCGCGACGGTCGCGCGCGGTCTGGGGCGCGCGCTGCTCGCGGTGCCGGGCGACGTGGATCGTCCGACCAGCCGCGGCTGCAACGCCCTGCTGCGCGCGGGTGCGCGCTTCTGCGAGTGCGCCGCCGACGTGATGCGCGCGCTGCCGCGCTCCGCACCCGCGGGTCCGGGCGCGAGCGACGAGGCCCGCCTCGCGGCTGCGCTCTGCGATGATCCGCGACCGGCCGAGGCTCTCGCCGCCGCCGCCGGGCTTCCGATCGGGCGCGCGCTCGCGGCGTTGTTGCGGCTCGAGTGGGCGGGAGAGGCGGTCGCCCATCCCGGCCAGCGCTGGGCGCGCCGCCCGGAGCCCCTTGCGTGAGCGCGTCCCACGCGTTCGAGACCCTGCTGGTCCAGGCGCTCGCGGGCGGCGTGCGCAGCATGACATGGGAGCGCTCGCTCGGCTTCGGCGCGCGGCTGGGCGGGCTCGCGCACGCGCTCGGCGTGAGGCGCAGCGTCGCCGAGGCGAACCTGGCGCCCGCGTTCCCGGCGCGTTCGGCCGAGGAGCGCGCCGCGATCCTGCGCGAGCACTACCGCGAGCTGGGGCGCGTGGTCGCGGAGTACGCGCGCCTCGCCGAGCTGGCGCGGGCGCCGCGCGGCCACGTGTTCGCCGATGTGCGCGGCTTCGAGCACTTCGAGCCGCTGCGCGGGCGCGGTGCGATCATGCTCACCGGGCACTTCGGCAACTTCGAGCTCGGGGGCGCGTGGATCGGGCAGCAGCATCCGGTGGACGTGGTGGTGCGCCCGCTCTCCAACCCCGGCGTGGAGGCTCTGCTGGCGCGCGAGCGGGTGGGCGCAGGGCTCGGCGTGATTCCCGCCGACCGCGGCATCCGCCGCGTGTACGAGTCGCTGCGCGCCGGACGATGGGTGGCGATGGTCGGCGATCAGGACGCCCGCCGCCAGGGCGTGTTCGTGCCGTTCCTCGGCCGGCCCGCGAGCACCGCGCTCGGGCCGGCGCGGATCTCGCTCGCGACCGGGGCGCCGATTGTGATGGGCTTCGTGCGCCGCGAGCCCGACGGGCGCCTGGTGCTCGACATCGAGCCGCCGCTTACGATCGAGCACCCGGAAGCCCCGGACGCAGCGCTCCGGCTGACCGCGCTCCACAGCGCGCGGCTCGAGGCGCGGGTGCGCGCCGCGCCCGCGATGTGGTTCTGGCTCCACCGCCGCTGGAAGACTCAGCCGCTCGCGGAGTCCCACCACGCCGGCGACCCGGGCGCGGCCGGCGAGCCGGCGGGCGCGCTCGGCGTCGAGAGTGCGGCGCGTCACGCCCGAGGGCGGGCCTGATGCACCGCTGGGTGCTGCGCGTGCGCTACGGCGACACCGACCGCATGGGCTTCGCCTACTACGCGAACTACCTGCGCTGGTTCGAGATCGGCCGCACCGAGCTGATTCGCTCGCTGGGCAAGAGCTATCGCGAGGTCGAGGAGGCGGGCGTTTCGCTGCCGGTGGTCGAGGCGAGCTGCCGCTACCGCAAGTCGGCGCGCTACGACGACGCGATCGCGATCGAGACCGGGATCGCGCGCCTGGAGCGCGCCTCGGTGGAGTTCGCCTACCGCGTGGTGCGCGAGGCCGACGGCGAGCTGCTCGCCACCGGGAGCACCCGCCATTGCTTCCTCGCGCCCGACGGTCGCCCGGCGCGCGCGCCCGAGTTCCTCACCGCCCTCTTGGAGCGCGCGCCCAAGGCGGCGCCGGAGGCGCGAACGCGAAGGGACTGAGGGCCGTCGCCCTCTAGCGCGTCACGACCGGGCTTGCCGCTGCCGCAGTCGGGGTCGCGTAGCCGCGCCAGTCGAAGTCGGGGAAGATCGAGTCGCGGGTTTCGCACTCGCGCAGGAACTGCTCGTCGGATTCCCCGAGCGCTCCACCGCCGAGGCGGCGCTCGGTGAGCAGCGCGAGCCGGGCAAAGTCCTCCGCGTGCTCGCTCACCCGGAGCTCGGCGTAGTCGCGCGCCGCGAACGTGGTGATCAGGAACTGCCAGTCCGAGGCCTCGAGCAGCATCAGCTCGCGCCCCAGCTGGGAGACCAGGCGCTCGAGCAGCGGCTCCTTGGCCGCGCGCGCCGCCTGGGTCGCAAGCGCCTCGAAGCGGGCTTCGGCTGCGTGCACCGGTCCCCAGGTCCAGCGCGTCGCGTCGTTGAGCCACACGTCGTGCCGGCCGCCGTCGCCCCATGAGCCTTCGGGCAGCGCCACTCCTTCACGCGGCGGGTGCCGTTCGAGGTACTCCCCGGCGGTGAGCGGCGTGGCCTCGCCGGCCGCTGCGCGATCGAGCATGGCGGCCAGGAAACGCGGGCCCTCGAACCACCAGTGGCCGAACAGCTCGGCGTCGTACATGGCACACACCATCGCGGGCTCGCTCTGGCGCGCGCCCGCATCGCGCGCCACGCGACCCATGAGCGCGAGGAAGTGCTGGGCGTGCTCGAGCAGCATGGCGTCGGCCTCGGCCGGGCGGTAGATCGTCTTGTGCGCGAGGTCGGCCTTGGGGTGCGTGACCGACCAGTAGCGGTGCCCGCCGGGGAAGCGCTTCTTGTGGAAGTCGAGATAGGGCGGAGCGCCGGGGTAGCCGTGCTCGCCGCTCCACACCTGGAGCGCGCTCTCGGGATCGCGGCCGAAGCACGCCACGTTCTCGCTCACCCCGACGCGATAGGCGCGGTAGGGAGGGTGCTCGGCGCCCGGAGCCGGGGCGGCGTCCTCGCGCACCACGTGGCGCAGCGCCTCGAAGCGATCGGCGTAGACGCCGAGCGGCCGGCCGCCGCTCAGGAGGTGGCGGTCGACGAAGAAGTAGCGCAGCCCGTAGGTCTCGAGCACCTCCTCGACCCCGCGCCGCGGCACGAACGGCGCGACCGGATCGAGCGGCGAGCGCCACGCGCCGGCCGGACGGTAGGCGCACTCCGGCAGCCAGATGCCGCGCGGATCGCGCCCGAAGTGGCGGCGGTGCGCGATGCGCGCCATCCGCACCTGGCCGTCGACCGCGGAGTCGCGCGAGAGGAGCGGCAGGTAGCCGTGGGTGGCGCCGCAGGTGATGATCTCGATCGCGCCCTTTTCCTCGAGCCGGCGGAAGCGCCGCACCAGGTCCGGCCCGTGCGGGCCCATGAAGTCCTCGAGCGTGCCGCGGTAGAACTGCTCCCAGCGCTGGGCGAGCGCCGCCATCGCGCTCTCGCCGGTGCGCGCGAAGACCTTACGGTCCTCGCCGGCGGCCGCGATCTTCTGCTCCAGGTAGGAGACGAACTCGCGCGCGAAGTCGGGGTGGGCGAGCTGCTCGCACAGCACGGGCGACATCCCGAGCGTGATGCCGAGCGAGCGGCGGGTACCGCCGTCTGCGCCGCCGTTGACGGTGCGCTCGTTCACCACCCGCCACAGCGGCAGGTAGGTCTCGGCCGCGGCCTCGTTGAGCCAGTCCACGCCGTGCGGCCAGCGGCCGTGGTGCAGCACCCACGGCAGGTGGGAGTGGAGGACGAGCGTGAAATGTCCGGAGGCCATGGTCAGGCCTTGAACCCCAGCTCCTTGCCGCGGTTCTGCGGTTCGCCCGGGAGCTTGATCGCGCCGAACTGGGTCTCGAAGTTCTTGAGGTTCTGCTCGAGCGCCATGAGCAGCGACTTGGCGTGCTGGGGCGTGAGGATCACGCGCGCGTAGACCTTCGCCTTGGGCAGCCCGGGGAGCGCGCGCGCGAAGTCGAGGATCACTTCGGAGGGCGAGTGCGCGATGAACACCACGTTCGAGTAGATCCCTTCGGCTTCCTTCTCACCCAGCTCGACCTGGATCTGCCCTTGCCCCTGAACCTGGTGCTTTTCCACCGCGTCTCCTCGTTCTCACCCAATCCGCCCTGTTCCCAGGGCGCAAGCACCCATGAGTTCCACGCGGAACGTTAGGTGCGGAGGTCGGCCAGCGTCAAGCGCGAAGGCGATTCATGCGCCCGGAATGCGCCCGGCGCGCGGTCTGCCCTCAGGGCGCGCGCGTCGCGCCACGCGTGGCACGCGGATTGCCCCAGCCGCGTCTGGGCGGTGCTCGAAGAGTTTCCTTTCGGAGAATCATAATGAAGTGGGTCACCCCGTGAAGGCCGGGCCGGCGGGGTCCGGGTTCCATTCCAGCTCCTTGATGGGAGGAGCCGCGCTGCTGCGCCATCTGGAGCGCGCGCGCAGCGTCGAGGAGATCGAGGAGCTGGTGGTGGCGGCGGCGGTTCACGCCGACGGGGCCGGCTTCTCCCGCGCGCGCCTGCTGCGGTTCGAGCCCCAGAACGGGCGGCTCTCCGAGGTGCGGCACGCCAGCGCCGGCGATCCCGGCGTGACGCTCGCCGAATGGCTGCAGCTGGTGCGCAGCGGCTCGCGGCCCGGGACCAACGGCGAAGGCAACGGCCACGGGAATGGCCACGGGAACGGCAACGGCACGCTCGAGGCCGCGCGGCTCGAGGGTGTCTGCGCCGCTGCCTGGTCGCGCGGCGGGATCGCGCTCGGCCCCGGGAGCTCGAACGGCGGACCCTGGCCGGGGCCCGCGACCGGCGCCGTCGTGCTCCAGCGCGGCACCGAGCCCCACGCACTGCTGGTCGGCGAGTGGGACGGCGACGACCACGCCGAGCATCGGCCGGTGGCGCTCGAAGGCCTGCGCCAGCTGGCCGCGGCCGGGCTCGAAGCGGTGGCGCGCAGCGCCGAGTCGCAGCGCAGAGCACAACAGATTTCCGCAGCATGCGAGCTCGAGCGCGCGATCCTCTCGGCCTTGAACCTGGCCGAGGCGCTCCGTCTGGTCTTGAACGTCGGAGCGCGCGGCGTGAACGCCCGCGGGGCGGCGCTGTGGCTCTCCACCAATGGAAGGGCGCCCCGGCTCGAGGTCACTCACGGCATGAACGGCGAGCGCGAGACGCTGGGTCGCGCACTCCAGCCGCTCGCCGAGCAGATCGCCACCGCGGGCCGGGTGCGGATGGTGGAGGACACGAGCGAGGAGCCGTTGCTCTCGCCCGCCTCCGCCGCCACCGTCGCGCCGCTCGCGCTCCTGCCGCTCGCCGCCTACGGCCGCACGCTCGGCGTGCTCGCGGTCTACGGACGCGTGGCGCCCGCCGAGCGCGGCTTCGAGCCTTCCGATCGCGAGTTCCTGGAGTTGGTCGCCGATCTCGCAGCGCTGGCCATCGATCAGGCGCGGCGCTTCGAGCAGCAACGCGCCGGGGACCAGGAGCGCCGCGAGCTCAAGGCGCGCGCCCGCCGCCAGGAGCGCATGGCCGCAGTCGGCGAGATGGCGGTGCGGCTGGCCGAGGAGGTGCGCAATCCCCTGGCCTCGATCGCGGCGTTCGCGCGCCGCGCCCATCGCGACCTGCCCGAGGCCGATCCCCACCGCGAGTATCTCGAGGTCGTGATCCGCGAGGCCGAGCGCATCGAGAAGCGCATGCGCGAATCGCTCGAGGTCGCATCCCCCGAGCCGCCCGCGCTCAAGCTCGAGAGCATCAACACCCTGGTCCAGGACGCGCTCAAGGACTACGGCGAGACCCTGGTGCGCCGTCGCATCCGGCTGCTCAAGAAGCTCGCCCCCGACCTGCCGCAGCTCCTGCTCGACGGCCAGCGGCTGAGACGAGTTCTCCACAATGTTCTCGAGCGCTCGCTCGACCTGGTGGCGGTCGGCGGTCGGATCCGCGTCGAGTCGCGCAAGAGCGGCGAATACGTCGTGGTCGAGATCGCGCACGACGGCCTCCACCGACCGGGCGATCTGCTGGACGAGCTGTTCGTCCCGTTCCGCAGCGCACGCGCGGGATCGGCCGCGAGCGGCCTGTCGGTCGCCCAGCAGCTGGTCCACGAGCACGGCGGAGAGATCCGGCTGCGCAGCGACGGCGAGTGGAACACCGTGATCGCGATCACGCTCCCGGTGCCCGACAACCAGGACCGCCGCAAGCGCGGCGGCGAGCGCCGCGAGACGCGGCGCGATCGGCGCTCGCCGAAGAACGGAAGCTAGGGCCGCGCGGGCATCCGCGGGCGTTCTGATCTTCAGCGCGACGCCCGCAGAGCCGGCGCCGGTGCCCGCCCCGGCATGAGCTCCGGCCACGGCGGTGCAATGCTTGCCGACCAAGCGGCCCAGTCGCCGGGGCCGCACGCACCCAGCTCACCGCGGATCGCGGCGCGTCGGGCGGCGCCGAGCGCCCGGACCGGATCCCCTCCGCCGCGCCATTCGTAGAGGAAGCGCTCCATCAGCGGCGCCGCGCGCGCGTCGTGTACCGGCCACGCCGCCTGCAGCACACAGCCTGCACCGGCGTCGACGAATGCGTCGCCGAAGCTCGGTCCCATCCGGCCGCTCCCGGCGTAGGGCGCCCCGCTCGAGCAGGCCGAGATCACGGCGAGCTCGCAGCCCGAGAGATCGAGCGCCCGCACGTCGGCGATCTCGAGGTATTCGTCGCGCGGCGTTCGGGCCGCAGAGTCCCCCTCGAGCGGGATGAACGGCGAGAACGGGAGCGCGGGATCGTGGACCAGGTGGGCCGCGATGTAGATACGCGGGGCGCGGCCGAGCGCCGCGAGCACGGGCCCCTTCCGCGCTTCCTGACCGCGGAAGACGCACGCGCCGTCCCACGTCCACCACGCGGTGCCCGCCTCCCGCTCGATAGCGGGGAGTGGCCCGAGCCCGGGCAGCCGCCGTAGCACGTCCTCGGGCGCAATCGGGTCGGCGAGGATGGCCGGCGGGCCCGGCGCGGCGGCCCATGGCGTCGCCGCGGGCGAGCGGAGCCGCGCGACATCGAAGTCGAGCGCGATCGGCGTATAGGGTCCGCGCTCGGCGCGGTCGAGGGCCTCGAACGGAAGACGCACGAGCGGGCCATCGGCGGAGACCAACAGGAGCCGAGGCGGTCCCCCGCTCGGGGCCGACAGCAGGGACTCGGGCAGCAGGACGTGCGCCAGGCGACGCAGGTCCGAGGCGCCCGGCGGCGCGCCGAGCTCGAGCGACTCGCACGCGCGCTGGACCCGTTGCGCGCACTCCGCGGGCGACATCGAAAGCGTGTCGCGGCTTACCCCGGAGACGGTCGCGGTCCAGCGCACGATCGCGCCCGCGCTCATCAGGAATACGAGGTGAGTGGCCCCGTCCGAAAGCGGCGGCGGATTCGAGGGAGTTTCCGTGAGCTTCCACGGTGTCGAATCGATCAGACCAAGCCGCGTGGAGGTGCCGAGCTCGCGCACGAGTGCGCGCCACTCGAGCTCGAAGCGATAGCTCGCCGCCGCGTCCAGCCCGGCAATCTCATGGACCGCGAGGCGCACGTCGTCCATCTCCGCCAAGGCGAGGTATCCGAGTGGCCCGGCATCCAGTCCCCGGGCGTGGTGCCGCACGGCTTCGAGGCTCCGCCGAAGCGCCGCGCGTGCGCCGGTCGAATCACCCGCCAGCGCCAGCAGACGCGCATCGAGCACCTCGCGTTCCACCCGCTGCTCGTCCGGCGTGTCATTACGCTCGCGAACCCTGCGATCGAAGTCCTCGAGCGCGGCTCGGGCCTCCGCATGTCGGCCGAGGCCAAACAGCACCCGTGCGCGGCGGATCTCCAGGTTGCGTCCCATCCGGTCGTTGTGCCAGCGGTCGCAGATCTCGAGTCCCTCCTCGAGCAGGGGCTCTGCATCCCGCATCCGCCCAGCTTCCACCAGGCTTTGGGTCCACTGGTGGAGCAGCACGATCTGGGCATTGGGAGACGCGCCCCGTTGCGCGCGGCGGGAGGCGAGGAACAGCGCATTCGCTTGCTCGAAGTCTCCGCGAGCGAGCCGCAGTTGCCCCTCGATGCGCGTGACGTCGTGTCGATACCGCAGCCATGCCGGGTTCGACGAAGTGCGCTCGAGCTCGCGGACCAGGATGGGGCAGCGCGCCAGGAGTCTCTCCACGACATCCCAGCAATGGAGCGCGGCATAGTATTCCATCGCGACCACGACGATGCGCAGCTCGTGTCCGCTTCCTCCCGGAGCCCGACTCGAGCGCAGCGCCTGCTCGATCCATTCGGTCGCAAGCGCCAGCCGTCCCTCGCGGCGGCGAGCGTGGGCGATGAAGGTCATGAGACGGACCGACTGGTCGGGAATTCCGTGCTCGAGTGCGATCCCCAGCGCCCGTTCGTAGCACGCCAACGCCGAATCGGGGGCGCCGAGATCCTCGAAACAGTCGCCGAGTGTTCCGAGGTGCTGGCAGATCATGTAGGCATCGTCGATCTCGCGCGCGATCTCGACCGCGGAGTGCATGTGCTGGAACCGACCGGGACGGTCTCCCCGTCGGTCGCATTGGCCGGAGAGCTTGTCCTCGACCAGCATGATGCCGCGCCGATAGCCGAGTTCCTGGAAGCGCTGGCCGCTCAGATTCAGCCGGCGGATCGCGGAGTCCGGTGACAGCGCGGGCGAGAGATCCATCTCGCGAAGCGCCTGGAGCTCACGCTGGATAGCGCAGCCGCGTTCCGGTGGCGCGCCGGCCCGCAGCCGGACATCGCGGAGGTACTGGGGGCTTGAAAACTCGGAGCCGAGCACGGACGCGATGCGTCCCAGCCTCGGCAGTGCATCCGCCATCGTGCGGCTGTAGCTCGTCACGGAGGTCGCGTCGATCGAGTAATCGATCTCCGTGAACGCCTCCTTCAGCCGTGCAGCTCCGCAACTTCGGGCGTAGACGAGAAACGCCTGCGCGTCTCCGTCGAGGCACGCCGTGAACTCGGCAGTCAGTGCGGATTGGGGCGGCGCGACCGGCGCGATCGGCACGTCGAGGCATCCGATGACCGCACCGGAGAGAACCACGAGCGCGAGAGGGGGTAGTCGCCGCGGCTGAGGCACCTGTTCATGGTCCCACGGTCCCGCCCGGCGCCTCAACGCGGAATCCGCATCCGGCGGGCGTTCCGGCACGGCGGGGGAATTCCTCCAGGCCGTGAGTTTCTAATTCCATGGCCGTCTCCGTCTGATAAAGTGTGGGTGCGGCGGGCGTGAATCGCCGGGGTCGGGTCGGAACCCTTGGGGGCCCCGGGGAGCGCGGAAGAGTCTGCCGGGGCCGCCTCGACCACGACCGGGTCCACTCGAGTTGTTCCAGCTCCGTGCCCCTCAAACCCGACTCCCAGGAAACCAGGGTGTCTTCTCGGCACCTGGCCACCTGCCAGGCCACCGCGCCTGATCTGCATGAGCGCGACCTCTCGCTGGTGCGCGCCATCGTGGGTGGTTCCCAGACTGCGTGGTGCACGTTCGTTCAACGCTATTCGGGGCTCATCCATGCCGTGATCCGCCGGTATCTCTACTCCGCGGACCGGGATGACCTCCGCACCGTCTACGTCGATGTTCTCGAGTCGCTCTACCGACACAAGCTCGCGGGCTATCAGGGCCGCGCGGCGCTTTCTACCTGGCTCACCCTGGTTGCGCGCACGGCGGTATCCGACTTCCTGCGGCACCGGTTCGGCCGGCACGAGATCCCGAGAGCCCTGCGCGTGCTGGATGCCGGTGATCGCGAACTGTTCCGGCTCTACTACGTGGAGGGGCTGGATCTCCGCGAGGTGGCGCGGCGGCTGTCGCTGGGGCCGGTGGCGTGGACACCGGCGGCCGTGCTCGAAGCGCTCCAGCGCATCGAGGAGCGGTTGAGCAGTCGCTGGCTGCGCCGCATTGCGTACGACCTCCACGCCCAGTCCATCGGCGCCGCCTCGGGGCGAATGTTGGAGTATCTCGACCACATGCGCATCGAGCACGAGCACGTCGAGGAGGAGAGCAGCGCGGACTACGATCTCGTGGAGGGCGAGGCCCGCAGGATGGCCTCGCGCGTCGCCGCCCGCATCCAAAGCCTGGGGCCCGAGGAGCGCCGGATGCTGACGTTGCGCTTTCAGAACGGCTGGCCGGCCCGGCGCATCGCGGAAGAGCTGGGACTCAAAGGGCCGCGCGACGTCTATACTATGATCGATCGTATCATCCGCGGTCTTCGCCGCCTGCTTCGCAGCGAGGACCCACCGAAGACGTGACGCGCGCTCGCTCCGCGCGGGAGGCTCCCCATCCCCCCAGGCTCCGAGCACATCGACATCGAGACGCTGGCGGCCGTGGCCGAAGGGCGCGCCGACGAAGCCGTGGCGGAGCAGGTGGCGGCACATCTCGCCGAATGCCGGAGCTGCATGGCTGCTTACGCCGACGCCGTCCGCTACCGCTCCGCGTGGCTGGCCGCGCCTCAGGCGTTCACGCCGAGCACGACGATGGTGCGGGAGGGCGCGAGCGTGGCGGATGCGCCGGCGAAGGGGCGAAGCCCCGCCCTTTCCCCGTGGCTGGCGCCCGCGATGGCCGTCGTGGTGCTCGCTGCGGCGGTGGGGTTCGTGGTGTGGCGGCTGCAGCAGGCGGAGCCCGGTGCGTTTCGTGCGGCGCTCGAGCGCGAATCGTCGCGCGGCCTGGTGCTGCCCGGCGGCGAACACGGCGCCGATCGCGAGCCCCAGGTCAAGCGCGGGCCCGCGGTCGACGCGGAGCTCGAGGCTGCGGTATCGCGCGCGGCTCGCAGGTACGAGGCGGGCGACCGCTCGGCCGCTCTGGCGTACGAGGTAGCGGCGGGGTACTTGCTCATCGGGAACCTCGACGCGGCGCGCGACTACGCCGCGGAGGGGCTGAAGGCCCACCCCGATGACCAGTCGCTGGCGATCCTTGCAGCCGTGCTGGCGTACCGGAATAGCGACCTCGAGCGCGCGGAGGGCGCCTTACGCGACGTGCTGCAGCGGTCGCCGAACGAGCCCGTCGCGACGCTCGACCTCGCGATCGTGATGGGGGAGCGCGGCGCCCACGACGAGGCGCGCGCGCTGCTCGAAGCACTGATTGCGCACGAGCCGCGCTCACCGCTGGCACGGCGGGCCGGACGGATTCTCGGACCATCCGGCAGGAACTGAGGCACCGCAGGCACGATCCGGAAAGGATGCCGCGACCACCTCCGAGAAGGAAGTGGCCGCGGCGCTGAGTTCCTTTCAGCCGGATGTGTGTCCGGCCAACGCTCATCCCGACCCGATCACTGGACGATCAGCTTGCGCTCCTGACGCCAGCCACCCACTTCCATGCGGTAGAAGTACATTCCTGAGCCGACTCTCGTGCCATGGTCGGTCATGAGATCCCAGGTTGCATCGTGCCGTCCGGCTTCGAACGGACCATCGACTGGCCGACTCACCAGGCGCCCGGCGAGGTCGAAGACCGAGATCCGCACCCGGGCTGGCGATGGGAGACCGAAGCTCATCTGCACGGACCTGGCCGCGGGATTGGGCCGCGCCGCGTAGAGCTCGATGCGCTTCGGCACGCCGGCGAGCGCACCGTCGCCGCTGGTGATGGAGGTGTAGACGCCTCGAGAAGCGAAGTAGTAGTCGCGGACCTTACCGGTGGGCATTGGCGGAACCCGGAACCCCATCTCGATCCGTTCCCCCGGCGATAGGGTGACCTCTTCGGCCACCCGGCCGGAGAGCAGGCCGGCAACCTCACCCGCCGCCGAGTGCACGGCCGTGTTCGCCTTGAGCTCCGCCAGCGCCGGGGTGTCCGTGTCGAAGCGGACCCATGCCAGGCGGTGGATCCGATGCCGCCCGACGAACACGAGACGCAATTCCCGTGCGGCACCCACCGCCAGATCGGCCGCCTTCTCGCGCGGGCGAATGGTGCCCAGCTCGATCCATCCGCCGTTGCCATCGGGCTTCTGCACCAGGATGCCGCTGTTCTTCAGGATGTGGCCGTCGTCCTTCGCGGGCCCGAGCCCGATCTCCTTCTGACTCGGACGGACCAGCAGTCCGGCCAGGTCGATCCTCACCGATCCTGCTCCGGGCGCCGATTTGTCGTACAGCTCGACGTTCAGGATCGTGCCGGGCGCGCACTCGAGGCCCTGGCCGACCGGATCACTGAGGCGCCCGGTCAGGTCTTCCCCGCTGGATGAGGTCACTTTGGCCACGGGCACTCGAGTGCCGAGCGCCACGCG
>Ga0075434_100004413_pt1 | contig 12676 bp, 8 predicted proteins | sample RhiMethybrSRZTD3_FD_75298 | JGI IMG/M metagenome (GOLD analysis project Ga0075434, IMG submission 75298) | Populus rhizosphere microbial communities from Tennessee, USA - Rhizosphere MetaG P. TD hybrid SRZTD3 | ecosystem: Host-associated > Plants > Roots > Rhizosphere > Soil | place: USA... | reverse complement strand
GAGGTGGTGGTGTTCACCGACGCCGACTGCTGCCCGCGTGAGGACTGGCTCGCCGCCCTCATCGCGCCGCTGGCCGATCCCACGGTCGGCGCCGTCGCCGGGCGACTGCTGTCCACGCCGCCGGCCGGCATCGTCGAGGCCTTCAGCAGCCTGTTCACGCTGCAGGCGCCGGCGGCCGCCGCGCGTCACACGCGCTGGACGCCGTGGGCCGGCGGCTTTCCCACCGCCAACCTGGCCGTGCGCCGCGCGCTGCTCGAGCGCCTGGGCGGCTTCGACGAGTCGGTGGCGATCTACGGCGAGGACTACGACCTCTGCGCGCGTCTCTACGCGCAGGGCGCGGCCATCGTCTACACGCCGGCGGCCGGCGTCGAGCACCAGCATCGCGTGACGCTCCGGGCGATGCTGCGCCAGGCCTTCGGCTTCGGGCGCAGCCACGCGTGGCTGATGCGGCGCCACGTCCCGCGCGGCCTCTGGCTCGACCTGCCGCGCGTGTCGGTGGTCCGTCCGGGTTTTCCGCTCGCGCTCTGGATCGACGCCGGCGCGCCCGACAAGAAGATGGTCGCGCTGCTCGCCCTCGGGCTCGTGTGGCGCCCGCTGCTCGCGCTGCCGCCGCTCTACGCCGGCTGGCTCTGGTGGGACGTCAGCGGGCGCGCGCGGGCACGGGGACTCGGCCTGTCGTGGCTCGGGCGCTGGGGACTGGTCGGCTGCCTGCTCGCGAAGGCGGCCGCCATGACGGGCGGGCGCTGGTGGGGCTCGCTGAGGTACGGCCGTGCCTGCCTCTGAGGCGCGCGAGGCGCCCACGGTCTCGGTGCTGATCTGCACCAAGGATCGGCGTGACGACGTGGCGCGCGCGCTCGCCTCGCTGCGCGCCGACGGCGTCGAGCGCGAGGGTGTCGAGATCGTCGTGGTGGAGGAAACGGCGCGGCCGCAGCCGATTCCCGGCGTGCGGTACGTGCCGCTGCCGCCGGAGGGGCTCGGCTTCGCCCACGTCCGCAACCGCGCGGTCGACGTCGCCAAGGGCAGCCTGCTGGTCTTCGTGGACGACGACTGCGAGGTGGAGCGCGGCTGGTTCGACGCGCTGCTGGCGCCGATGGCCGATCCCGCCGTGGCCGGAACCGCGGGTGCCGTGCTGGTGCGCGACTGCAACGCGGTCGGCTACGCCGAGAACATCCTGGGCTTCCCCGGCGGCGGACTGCGCTATCTCGCCGCGGCGCAGGGCCGGGTGGTGCCGACGCGCTTTCTCTCGACGTGCAACTGCGTGTACCGGCGCGCCGCCATCGAGGCCGTCGGCGGCTTCTCGCCGCTGGCCTCGCTCGGCGGCGAGGACAGCCTGCTGGCCGAGCGCATCGCCGCGCGCTGGTCCTGCCGCTACGCGCCGGGCGCCGTCGTCTATCACAAGCCGCGGCAGCGCCTGGCCGCCATCTTCCCCTGGTTCGTCCGGCGTGGACGCGCCGAGCTGCGCATCCTGCCCGGCAAGGCGCGGCCGGGCGCCGTCGTGCTCGCGCTCCTGCGCGGCTCCACCCTGCTGCGGCTCGGCGCCCTCGCGCTCGTGCTGGCCTGGCTGCCGTGGCCGCTGACGCTGACGCTGCCGCTCGTGGTGGTCCTCTATTACGCCGCGCTGCTGCGGCGCTTCGCCTTCGCGTGGCGGTACCCGACGCATCGCGGGGGCTTCTGGCTGGCGCCGCTGGTGCGGATCATCGCCGACGCCGGCGCCGAGGCCGGCCGCCTGCGCGAGGCGCCGGCGCTGCTGCGCCGCTGGTGGCGCGGCGCATGAGCGCGCGGCCCGGCGTGTCGGTGGTCCTGATCACCCGCAACGAGGCGGCGCGCATCGGCGCGTGTCTGGACAGTGTGCGCTGGGCCGAGGAGATCGTGGTCGTGGACCAGCTCAGCGCGGACGGCACCGCGGCGATCTGCCGAGCCCGCGGGGCGCGCGTGATCGAGCGCGACATGACGGCCGGCTTCGGCGAGCAGAAGAACTTCGCGATCGCCCAGGCAACGCAGCCGTGGGTGCTGAGTCTCGACGCCGACGAGGAAGTCACGGACGCGCTTCGCCGCGAGATCGAGGCCGCGGTGGCCGAGCCCGGCGGCTCGGTGGGCTTCCGCATCCCCCGGCTCACGTCCTACCTGGGCCGATTCATCCGCCACTGCGGCTGGTATCCGAGCCCGGTGCTGCGTCTCTTCCGGCGCGGCCACGGCCGCTTCACCGACGCGCTCGTCCACGAAGAGGTCAGGGTCGACGGCCCCGTCGGGGATCTGCGCGCGGACCTGCTGCACCGTAGCTACGACACGCTCGCCGATCACGTTCGCAAGCTGCTGCTCTACACGGCCTACGACGCGCGCATGCTGGCGCGGCGAGGCGCCCGCGCGGGGTGGTGGGGACTCGCCCTGAAGCCGCCGGCCGCGTTCGTGCGGAAGTACGTCGTCCAGCAAGGTTTCCGTGAGGGCTGGCACGGGGTCGTGCTGAGCGCGATGGCCGCGCTCGTCGTGCTGGTCAACTACGTGCGGCTTGCCGAGCTGACCGGGCGTCTGCCCGTGGCGCGCGCGAACGCCGGCGGCCCGCCCACGGTGCTGCTGATGGCGAACTTTGCCGAGATGGTCGGAGGCGGCGAGGAGAGCCTGCTCGCGCTGGCCGGCCATCTCGACCGTCAGCGCGTGCGTCCGATCGCCACGGTGCCCGCGGAGGGTGAGGTGGCGGAGCGGCTCCGCGCGCTCGGCGTGCCGGTCACCGTGCTGCCGCTGCCGCGCGTGCGTCCGTGGGGCGCGGTGGCCGGCGTGCGTGCCGTGCGCCGCCTGCGCGCGCTGCTGGTGGCCGAGCGCGTCGCGCTCGTGCACGCCCAGGGCGGCCGCGGCGCGCTCTACGCCGGCCTGGCCGGCCGGCGCCGCGGCACGCCGCTCGTCTGGCACGCGCGCACGGCCGATCTCGATCGCCGGCTCGATCCGATCCTGGCGCGGCTCGCGCACACGATCGTCGCCAACTCGGGTGCGACCGCGTGCCGGTTCGGCGCGCGGCCGCGGGCGCACGTCACGGTCGTCCCGAACGGCGTCGATCTCGGCCGCTTCACCGCGCGGCCGGCCGATCCCGCGCTGCGCCGCGCGCTCGGCCTGCCGCCGGACGCCGCCGTCGTCGGCTACGTCGGCCGCCTCGAGCACGGCAAGGGACCGGACGTGCTGCTGGCCGCGGCCGAGCGCCTCACGCTCAAGCTGCCCGCGGCGACCCTGCTCTTCGTGGGCGACGGGCCGCTGCGCCCGGCGCTGGCGGCGCGCGCCGCCGCGAACGGCGTCCGTGTCGTGTTCGCGGGCCAGCGCGCCGACGTGCCGGCGCTGCTGCGAGTGTGCGACGTGATCGCCGTGCCGTCGAGGCAGGAGGCGTTCGGCCGCATCATCATCGAGGCGATGGCCTCGGGCGTGCCCGTGGTGGCGAGCGCGGTGGGCGGCATCCCCGAGGTGTGCGCCGATCGTCTCACCGGCTTGCTGGTACCGCCCGAGGATCCCGACGCGCTGGCCACCGCGCTGGCCTCCACGCTCGGCGACACCGCGGCCACCGCGGCGCGCGTGCAGGCGGCCGCGGCGGACGTCGCCGCGCGCTTCGACATCCACACGCACGCCGAGCGCGTGCACGCCGTCTACGAGACCGTGCTGCGCGGAGGCCGGGCGTGAGGATCGGGATCGACGCCCGCGAGCTGCGTGAGGGCGTGCGCACCGGCATCCGCCGCTACGTCGTGGAGGTCGTGCGGGCGGCGGCGGCGCGCGGCCTCGAGTGCGTGGTGTACGGCGATCGCGGCACGCGTCTGCCCCCCACGTCGTCCACGGTACGCCCGGTCACGCTGGACGCCGGCTCGACGCAGTGGTGGGACCAGGTCACGCTGCCGCGCGCGCTCGGACGCGACCAGGTGGACGTGCTGCTGTCGCCCTACTACAAGCGTCCGCTGCGCGCGCCGTGCCCGGTGGTGATCACGATCCACGACCTGTTCTTCATCGGCTATCCCGGCCGGCGCCGCCCGATCTACGACGGGGCGATGACCGTGCTGGCGCGCATGTACGCGCGGGGCGCCGCCGCCATCGTGGCCGACAGCGAGCACAGCCGGCGCGCGATCGTGGAGCGGCTCGGCCTGCCGGCCGAGCGCATCGCGGTGATCCCCGTGGGCCTCGGCCGCGAGTTCGTCCCCTCGGCGCCCAGCCCCGTGCAGCGCGACCGCTATGGCCTGGGCCCCCGCTACGCGCTCTACGTCGGCAACTTCCTGCCGCACAAGAACCTGCCGCGTTTGCTGCGCGCGTGGGCCGCGCTGCCGGCCACGCTGCGCGGCACGCATCGCCTCATCCTCGCCGGCGGCGACCGTGCCGGGCGCCCGGCGCTGGAGGCCCTCGCGCGCTCGCTCGGCGTGACGGCCGGCGTGGGGTTCCCCGGGCTCGTGGCCGACGAGGACCTGCCGGCCGTCTACGGCGGCGCCGCCGTGCTCGTGCTGCCCTCGCTCGAGGAAGGCTTCGGGCTCCCGGCGCTGGAGGCGATGGCCTGCGGCGCGCCGGTGATCGCCAGCCGCCGCGGCGCCCTGCCCGAGGTCGTCGGCGACGCCGGGGTGCTGGTGGAGCCCGAGCACGGTGACGCGCTCACCACGGCGCTCGCGCGCGTGCTCGGCCGCGACGACGAGCGCGCCGCGCTGGTCCGCCGCGGGCTCGAGCGCGCGGCCACGTTCACCGCCGAGCGGACGGCCGGCCGCGTGATCGACCTGCTCCAGGAGACGGCCGGCCGCCGGCCCGTGCTGGCGGGGAGAGCCGGCTGATGTGCGGCATCGCCGGGATCGTGGGCGACGTGCCGATGCGGCCGACGCTGGAGTCGATGCTCACCACGCTCGAGCATCGCGGCCCCGACGACCGCGGCGTGCACCTGGGGGACGGCGTCGCCCTCGGCATGACACGCCTGGCCATCATCGACCTGGTGACCGGCCGCCAGCCGATGACCAGCGAGGACGGCGCCGCGACGATCGTGTTCAACGGGGAGATCTACAACTTTCGCGCGCTGCGCGCCGAGCTGGAGGCGCGCGGCCGGCGGTTCCGCACGCAGAGCGACACCGAGGTGATCCTGCACGCGTGGGCGGTCGACGGCGAGGCCTGCGTGGAGCGTCTGCGCGGGATGTTCGCACTCGCCATCTGGGACGCGCGCCGGCGCACGCTCTTTCTGGCCCGCGACCGCATGGGCAAGAAGCCGCTCTACTACTGGCAGGGCGAGGATCGCCTCGTGTTCGCCTCGGAGATCAAGGCGCTCTTCTGCCATCCCGGTCCCGGCCGCGCGGTGGACTGGACGGCGTTCCATCACTACCTCGCGTACGGCTATACGCCGGGCGCGCGCTCGGCGTTCGACGGCATCGCCAAGCTGCCGCCCGGCCACACGGCGACGCTGACCGACGGCCGTCTCGCGCTGCGCCGGTACTGGACGCTGCCGCCGGCGCCGGTGCCCCTGCCGCCCGCGGCCACGGACGTGCGCGAGCTGGGCGAGCGCATCCGCCACGAGATCCGCGAGGCCGTGCGCCTGCGGCTGGAGAGTGACGTCCCGCTCGGCGTGTTCCTGTCGGGGGGCGTCGACTCCAGCGTGGTGACGGCGAGCATGCGCGAGGTCACCAGCGGGCGCATCGCCACGTTCTCCGTCGGCTTCGGCGCCGGCGCCGCCTCCTACGACGAGCTGCCGTACGCGCGCCAGGTGGCCGAGCGCTTCGGCACCGACCACCACGAGGAAGTGCTGGAGCCCAAGGCCGCCGAGCTGGCGCCGGTCATCGTGCGCGCCTTCGACGAGCCGTTCGCGGACTCCTCGGCGATCGCCACATTCGCGGTGGCCGCCGCCACCGTGCGCCACGTGAAGGTCGCCCTCTCGGGCGTCGGCGGCGACGAGACGTTCGCCGGCTATCCGCGGTACCTGGGTCTCGCCGTCTCGGAGCGCTGGGCGCGCGTGCCGCGCGCGCTGCGGCGGGCGGCCGGCGCCGTGGCCACTCACGCGCTGCCGGAGTCGTTCAGCAGCCGCAACCTGCGCGACTGGGTGATGCGCTTCGCGGCCGGCGCCGAGCTGCCCTTGCCGGAGCGCTACTTCGCGTGGACCCGCTTCTTCGACGCGCCCTCGCTGGCCGCGCTCGCCACGCCGGCGCTGCTGGTACGGCTCGGCGGCGATCCCGACGCGGACGGCCGCGCGGCGTGGCGCCGGCACGGACACGGCGAGGCCATGGACGGCGCGTTTCGCGTGGACCTGGCGACCTATCTGCCCGACGACCTGCTCGCCATGGCGGACCGCATGACGATGGCCAATTCGCTCGAGCTGCGCGCGCCGTTCTGCGACCACCGGGTGATCGAGACGAGCCTGGCCATCGCGCCCTCGCTCAAGACGCGCGGGCTCCGGCTCAAGGGCCTGCTGAAGGCGGCCTACGCCGACGTGTTGCCCCCGGCCGTGCGCTCGCACCGCAAGCAGGGCTTCATGATCCCGCTGGCCCGCTGGCTGCGCGGCGACCTGCGCCCGCTGCTCGAGGATTTGCTCGGCGCCGAGCGCGTGCGTGCCCGCGGGCTCTTCCGCGTGGACACCGTGGAGGCGCTCAAGGCCGAGCACCTCGCCGGCCGCCGCTCGCACGCCGATCGGTTGTGGACGCTCATGATGGCCGAGCTGTGGCTGCGCGAGTACCTCGACCGGGGCGGCGCGTGGAGGCTCGGGTGAGGCGGCTGCGGGTCCTGACGGTGTCGGACGTCTCCGCGCTGGCGCTGGAGGGCGGTGCGGAGCGCGTGCTGTGGGAGGCGACGCGCCGTCTCGCCGGCGCCGGCCACGCGGTGCATATCCTGAGCCGCGCGCCGGCGGGCGTGGCGCCGCGCCGCGCGCAGCGCGAGGGCGTGGAGATCGTGGAGTTCGCCTCCAGCCGCCGCTCGCTGGCGCACTTCCTGCGATCGGCCATCGTCGAAGCCCGGCGCACCGCGGGGCCGCTGCTGGCCGAGACCGATGTCCTGCACCTGCACCAGCCGCTGTCGGGCTACGGCGTGCTGACCTCGCCGCTCGGCCGCCGGCTGCCCTCCCTCTACACGTTCCACTCGCCGGCCCCGCTCGAGTACCACTCGCGGCGGCGCATGACCGCGCATCACCTCGGCGGGCTCGCCGGGCTGGCCGGGATGCTGACGCTGTGGAAGATCGAAGCGGCCTGCCTGCGCCGGGCCACGCGCATCCACGTCCTCAGCGACTTCTCGGCCTCGCTCCTGTGGCGGCTCTATCGCATACCCGCCGAGCGCATCGTGAAGATCCCCGGCGGCGCCGATCTCGCGCGGTTCACGCCGGCGGCCGACCGGCGGCGCGTGCGCGCGGCGCTGGGCCTGCCGCTCGACACGCCGCTGCTGCTGACCGTGCGCAACCTCGAGACGCGCATGGGGCTCGACACGCTGCTCACGGCGATGACCGTGGTGGCGCGACGGCGGCCCGACGTGCACCTGGTGCTGGGCGGCTCCGGCTCGCTGCGCGAGCCGCTCGAGGCCCAGGCGCGCGCGACCGGCCTCGACAAGCACGTCACCTTCGTGGGCTTCATCCCGGAGCAGGACCTGCCACGCTACTACCAGGCCGCCGACGCCTTCGTGCTGCCCACGCGCGAGCTCGAGGGCTTCGGTCTCGTCACCGTGGAGGCGCTGGCCTGTGGCACGCCGGTCCTCGGCACGCGCATCGGCGCCACGCCGGAGCTGCTCGAGCCGCTCGATCCCGCGCTGGTCTTCGGGGGCGGCGGGGCGGAGTCGATGGCGGCCGACATTCTCGCCTTCGTCGAGCGGCTGCGCAGCGACCCGGCCGGCGCCGCCGCGCTGCGCGAGGCTTGCGCGCGCCACGCGGGGACGCGCTACGGCTGGGACCAGGTGGTCGGCAACCTTGCCCGCACGCTGACGAGCCTTGCGGAGGGCCCGGTGTCGGGCGCACCCATGGCGGACCCCTGCGCGGCGTGCGGCGGCCCCATGCGCGCCTCGCGCCTGCTGTACGGCGGCCAGCGCTACGGCCGCTGCCTCCGCTGCCGCGCGCGGCGGCTCGTGACGCTGCCCAGCGCCGTGGAGGTGCTGCGCGAGTACGAGGTGCGCTATCCTCGCCGCTTTCCGCCCGAGCGCATCGAGACGGGACGCCGTGCGATGCTGCACTCGCTCCTCGACCGCGCGCGCCGGTGGGCCACGCCGGGGCGGCTGCTCGACGTGGGCTGCGGCGGCGGCTATCTCATGGCCGACGCCGTCGAGCGCGGCTGGCGGCCGCTGGGCACCGACCTTTCCCGCGAGGCGTGTGTGGCCGCGCGGCGTGTGGCGGCCGCGCCGTGTGTCCAGGCCGACGCCGACGCGCTACCCTTCCGCGACGGCGCGCTCGATGCGGTGACGCTCGTCAACGTCCTCGACCACACCACGCAGCCGCTCGCCGCCGTGCGCGAGGCGGCGCGCGTGCTGCGCCCGGGCGGCCTGCTCGTCGTGCGCGTGCCGAACGGCGGCTTTCATGCCGCGTGGGCCGGCGTCCTCGGTCGGCTCGGCCCCGGCGTGCGCTGGCAGGGCTGGGACGCCTATCCGATCCTGCACGTGTTCGCGTTCGGACCCCGCGCGCTGCGGCGTCTGGTCGAGCGTGCCGGCTTCGACGTGCTCGAGACGGCCAACTCCGCTCTGGCGAGCCCGGGCCCACCGCGCGCGGGGCTGGCGGCGGCCGCCGTCCGCGGACTCACGCGTGCTGCCGCGACGCTGGTGTCCGCGCTGTCGGGGGGCCGCTGGCTGGCCGGCCCGTCCATCGAGGTCTACGCGCGCCGGCGCGGCGAGTCGCCACGATGATCCCGCCATGATCCCAACAGTCCACGTCATCACGCGGCTGACGCTCGGCGGCTCGTCGGAGAACACCGTCTCCACGATCGAGGCGCTGCGCGCGCGCGGGTACGGCCCCGCGCTGGCGCTGGGGCCGGAGTCGGAGGCGACGACCGTCGAGGACGCGCGCGGCCGCGGCTGCGAGATCGTGGAGGTGCCGGCGCTCGGCCGCGAGGTTCAGCCCCTGCGCGACGTGGCCGCCGTGCTCGCGCTCGCGCGGCTCTTCCGCCGCGTGCGGCCGGTCATCGTGCACACGCACACCTCGAAGGCCGGCTTCGTCGGCCGGCTGGCCGCGCGCCTGGCGCGCGTGCCGGTCGTCATCCACCAGCCGCACGGCCACATCTTCTACGGCTACTGGGGCCGCGCGCGCACGTGCCTGTTCGTGACGCTCGAGCGGGTGGCCGCGCGGTGGACCGATACGCTGGTGGCGCTGACGCCGCGCGAGGTCGAGGAGCACCTCGAGCGAGGGATCGGGTGCGCCGCCCAGTGGACGGTGGTGCCGAGCGGTGTGCCGACCGCCCGGCTGCGGGCCTCGGCGCCCTCGCGCGCGGCCGCGCGCGCGCGGCTGGGCCTGCCGGCCGGCGCCTTCGTCATTGCCGGCGTCGGGCGGCTGGTGCCGATCAAGGGCTTCGATCTGCTGGTCGACGCGCTGCCGGCCATCGCCGCGCGGGTGCCGTCGGCCTGCGCGCTGCTGATCGGCGACGGCGAGGAGCGCGCGGCGCTGGAGGCGCGCGCGGCCGCGCGCGGGGTGGGGGCGCGCCTGCGCATCACCGGCGCGCTCACGGACGTCACCGGCGTGCTGGCCGCCGCCGACGTGCTGGCCGCGCCCTCGCGCAACGAGGGAATGGGGCGCGTGCTGGTGGAGGCGATGGCCATCGGCCTGCCCGTGGTGGGCACGAGGGTCGGCGGGATTCCCGACGTGATTCTCGACGGTGAGTGCGGCCGGCTCGTCGCGGCCGAGGACGCCGCCGCGCTGGCCGACGCGCTGGCCGAGCTCGGCGCCGACGCCGCGCTGCGCGCCAAGCTGGGCGCCGCCGCGGTGCCGCGCGCGGAAGCGTTCTCCACGGAGGTCGCCGCCGCCGCCATGGGCTCGATCTACGACGCCCTCCTGCGCGCCGCGGGGGCGGGGCGGTGAGGCGGACGGCAGCGGCGCTCGGGCTGCTCGCGCTGGCGCTGGCCGCCGCGCCGGCCGCAGCGCTCGAGCGGGTGCGGGGCGTGGTGCACGTGCACTCCGATCTCAGCACGGGCGACTTCCCGCTCGAGGGCCTGGTGGGGCTGGCCGACCAGCAGGGGATCGGCGTGCTGCTGCTCAGCGAGAACTTCCTGGCGCGCGTGGACTACTCGCTGCCGCCGTTCCGCGCGCTGACACGCGTCTCGCGCGGGGAGCGCGCCGTCGGCCAGGATCCCGCGCGCTACCTGGCGCGCGTGGCCGAGGTGAAGGCGCGGCTGCCCCACGTCCTCCTGATCCCGGGCGTGGAAGTGGTGCCGCACTATCACTGGACGGGCTCGCCCTTCGCGCTCGACATGACCGTGCACGACGTGCAGAAGAACCTGCTCGTGTTCGGCCTCGCCGACCCGGCCGCGCTGGCCGCGCTGCCCGTGATCGGCAACGCCCCGGGCGGCGTCTACACGCTGCAGTCGCTGCTGGACGCGCTGCCCGTCCTGCTCCTGCTGCCCGGCGTGGTGCTGCTCGCGCGCCGGCGCGCGGTGCGCAAGCGCCTCGGACGCGGCGCCGTCGTCGTGGTGCGCCGCCGCGCGTGGGGCCCGGGCCTGGTGCTGTGTGGGCTCGGCGCCGTCGCGCTCGTGCGCGGCTGGCCGTTCACCAACGACGGCGTGGCGCCCGCGCGCGAGAGCGGCGCGGCGCCCTACCAGGCCTTGATCGATTACGTGGACCGGACCGGCGGTGTGACGATGTGGTCGCTGCCGGAGGCGCGGGACATCGGCGAGCAGTCCGTCGGACCGGTGCGCGTGGGCTGGCTCACCGAGCCCTACGCCGACGACCTCTTGCGGACCTTCCGGTACACGGGCTTCGGCGCCGTGTACGAGGACACCAGCACCTTCGAGCAGCCCGGCGGCGGCTGGGACCGGCTGCTCGGCGAGTACGTGCGCGGCGAGCGCAGCCGTCCCGCGTGGGCGCTGGCCGAGTCCGCATTCCACGGCCTCACCGCGGGCAAGCAGGTCGGGCCGATCCAGACGGTGTTCCTCGTCGCCGACAAGTCGGAGGCCGGCGTGCTCGACGCCTTCCGCAAGGGGCGGATGTACGCGGTGCAGCGCACGCGCGAGGTCGGCTTCGACCTCACGGAATTCTCGGCCGCCGCCGGCGGCGTCACGGCCGGCATGGGCGAGACTCTGCAGGCGCCGGCGGGCACGCCGATCGAGGTGCGCGTGGCGGTCGAGGCCAGCGACGGCGGCACCCACGACGTGCGCGTGACGCTCGTGCGTAACGGGCGGCTGGAGGCGCTCGAGCGCGGCGCCACGCCGTTCCGCACGATCCGGCGCGAGGTCGCCGACGGCACCCCGCTCGTGCTCCGCGTCGAGGCCCGCGGCGCCAAGCAGCGCGTGCTGTCGAACCCCATCTTCGTGAAGCCATGAAACTCGCCATCCATCAGCCGCAGTACCTGCCGTGGCTCGGCTACCTGGCGAAGTGGGCGGCCGCCGACGCGTTCGTGTTCCTCGACACCGTGCAGTACGAGAAGAACGGCTGGCAGAATCGCAACCGCATCAAGACCGCGGCCGGCGCGCGGTGGCTCACGGTGCCGGTGCACGCGCGCCTCGGCACGCCGATCGACGCCGTCGGCGTTGACGAGGCCCAGCCCTGGCGCGCGCGACACCGCCGCGCGATCGAGGACGCCTACGCACGCGCGCCGCACCTGCCGCGTCACCTCGACGCCCTCCGCGCGCTGTTCGCGACGGAGTGGCCGCAGCTGGCGCCGCTGGCCGTGGCCACCGGCGAGTGGCTGGCTCGGACGCTGGGCATCGCCACGCCGGCGCGCCTGGCGTCCACCCTTGGCGTGAGCGCGACCGACCCCACCGAGCGCCTGATCGCCATCTGCCGTACCGTGGGTGCCGACACCTACCTGGCGGGTCGCGACGGCGCCCTGTACATGGACCGGGAGGCGTTCGCCCGGGCCGGGATCACGGTGCAGTTCCAGCACTACAAACACCCCGCATACGCCCAGCTGCACGGGGAATTTGTGCCGTTTCTCTCAGCCCTTGACCTATTATTGACCCACGGCGATGACGCCCTCGCCATCCTCCGCTCCGGCGACTCCTGGTCCCCCCATCCCAGCCCAGACGATGACACTCCTCCCACGCCCTGATCTCACATTTCGAGCGCCGGCTTTGCCGGCGCAATCGGGCCTGGGGGGAGGCAGGGAGGAGCACGCCGCGAGGCGTGCGACGACCGCCGGCCGGGGAGCGCGAGGGGGCGTAGCCCCTTCGCCGCCAAGGGGGGCGTAGCCCCCCTCCGGGGAATATGAACGTTTTAGCCATCGGCGCGCACCCCGACGACATCGAGTACGGCTGCGGCGGCATGCTGACCAAGTACGCCGAGCGCGGCCACGACGTCTACCTGTTCGTGGCGTCCGACGGCTCGCTGGGCGGCGAGGGGGTCGTGCGGCGCCAGGAGCAGCTGGACTCCTCGCTGATCATCGGCGCCCGCGAGGTGTTCTGGGGCGACTATCCCGACACCGAGATCCCGCTGAATCGCGAGCTGGTGGTGCGCATCGAATCCGTCATCAAGCAGATCAAGCCACGCATGATCTTCGTGCACTACTGGGACGACACGCACCAGGACCACCGCAACCTCGCGCAGGGCACGATGTCGGCCACGCGCTACGTGCCGAACTTCCTCTTC
>Ga0075434_100004410_pt1 | contig 12678 bp, 10 predicted proteins | sample RhiMethybrSRZTD3_FD_75298 | JGI IMG/M metagenome (GOLD analysis project Ga0075434, IMG submission 75298) | Populus rhizosphere microbial communities from Tennessee, USA - Rhizosphere MetaG P. TD hybrid SRZTD3 | ecosystem: Host-associated > Plants > Roots > Rhizosphere > Soil | place: USA... | reverse complement strand
CCCGTGACGTCGCTCTCATACGCCGAGTACACCCCGACCGGTGGTCCGAACGCACCGGAGTGCTCGAGGCGGTCGAACCAATTCTCGTTCCTGAACCGGCCCCAAAGCTTTGGGATCTTGCCCAATGCGGGATCCGATTCTGCGGCGTTGGTAGTGCGGGTGGCCAGTCCCACGACGTGTCTGGGTTTGGAACGGCGGAGCTCAGGTGGCACGTCGACCTCGACTCTTCGCGCGGGGTCGTTTTGGTGGCAGCGCAACGACGTGCTGCCAGCACTCCTTGATTAGGTCGCCGAGCAGCGCCGGAGGAATTTCGGCGAGGCGCACCAGCACGGCCGGGTAGTTCCGATAGTGGTCGGTGAAAAAGAATGCGCGCTCGTCGAGATCCATCAGCACGTCCCGTTCGCCGATGGTGGCGAGCTGCAGCACGAGGACCGTGTCATCGTCACGAAAGCGGGCGAGAAATCGGCCATTCAAAAGGAAAGAGGGCATCCCATAGTAACGGCCCTCGACGACGCCCGGGTGGTCGAGCAAGAGCCGGCGGGCTGCGGCGACCTCCACGCCACGCTTCTTGGTCATTGTATCCTGCGCCCCAGGCGTTGCCAACGGATGCCTACGCCCGACTCATAGCTGAAGTAGATGATTCGCGGCTGCCCCGCGATGTGGGCGAGCGGGATGAAACCGTAGAAGCGGCTGTCATAGGATTCATCGCGATTGTCGCCAATGGCGAAGAACGAGTCCGGAGGAACAACCAGCGGGCCCCAATCGCGTGTGGTCGGAAGGTAGTGAGCGGCATCAGTGTGAATGAGATGCCGGACTTGCCATGCCCGCATCTGCGATACGTACCGATCCTCCAGCGGAGGAGTGTCGTGGAACCGTTGCGTATAGGGCTCTGTTACCTGGCGTCCGTTTCGATAGAGCAGCCCTTCGCGCATGCTCAGCGTGTCTCCAGGCAACCCGACTGCGCGCTTGACCACCCGCAGGCCGCCCGGCTCTAGACTTTTGAAGACCACCAGCGCATCGGTGAGCCCACGCGGGCCACGCGAAAACTTCAGGACATAAAAGCAATCGCCGACGAGGAGCGTGGGCTCTCCGGAGGCACTGGGCATCCGGAAGGCCTCGACGACATACGTCCTAGAGAAGCGAACGACAGCCCCCTGCCAGAGTCCCAATGCACCAATGAACGCGAGGTACACGTACCAGCGATTGAAGGGACCGAGCTCATACGCCGCGCCTGCTGCGCGGGCCCGGCTCGCGGCATGAACCGGCACGCCGACCCACAGTGCCGCGATCGTGGCGGAAGTGATGAGCAGAAACAAGGCGGCTGGTGGAGCGGCGAGAGCCGCGATCAACAACAGCGAGAAGCCTACAGGCGCCGTGAAAATGCCCAACACGATTGCAGAGCGAGCGCTCCCGGCGTAGAGCTGCCCGAGACCAGGTGCCATTAAGCTGAGCAGAGCCGCAGCCCAGGGGCGTCGCTGTGAAATCATACGTTCACAGCGCAATTCTACATCAGATCGGTAGCGGCGTCACTCGCTCATCAGTGAAGCTCAACGCGCGGGCCGCGATATCGTAACGGACGCGCAACGCGGCATGAGCCTTGGTGTCGACCCAGACGGTCGCAGGCGCGCCCGGGACGCCGACGGACACGACCCAGACGTCGCGGGGGCCGAGGCGCGAGAATGTCACGGTCGCGCGCTCCCGTACGGCGACAGGGATCGAGACTCGGCCGCCCCGCTCGTAGATAAAGAAGGGCAGGTCCGCCGTGAACCCCTGATGCAGGGGCAACGCCGCGACTACGAGATCGATGACGTTGGAGTCGAAAATCGGCCCCCCGAGTGCCTGGCGGACCTGGACCACTGAGTCATGCTCGGCGCCGATCGACGCAACGGTTCCCTCGGCGTCGGTGCCCGAAAAAGTAAAGCGCATGGTGCGCGCGGGCTGATGCGACCGGTGCGACACGGCGCGCAGCGTCTGGGCCTCGGCGACCGCGGTGTCCACGATCTGTCCACCGCCGCCAGGAAAGCGCTGCTCCACCTCGAGCAACGCCGCGCGAGGAGATGCTTCGATGACGCGGAGTACGACCGCTCTGGTGCCGGCGCTGCTGTCCTGGCCGGCGCGCGTAATCGAGCGCTGAAACACGATCGTGTCGGCCGCGGGAGTGTGGCCGAGGCGGATGCTGAGGCCCGGGACGACTGACGCTTGGGCATGCGGGTGGGCGCACGCGGGGATGGCCAAGCTCAGCAGACACGCCAGCAATTTCAGCGACTTTGTCATAACACTCAGTCTCGGTGGGGGTCGCACGTTGTGATGCGCAAGTGGAGCGGAGCGTCGCGGCGCCTCAATTCCGCTTTGGAGGCCTGCTGATCTGGACGTCGCTGAACATTGCCCGCTCCGTGACGGCGGCGTTGTGCGAACACACGAACAGACCGACGTAGACCGTATCAGGAAGCGAGACGCCGGCGGCAAGTCGCTGCGTGACCAGCGTGTCGCCGACGCGTGCTACGGACATGAAATACTCGCCGTCGCGCCGCTCGAGCTGGATGATTGCCTCCACATCGGGGAGGCTGTCCGCGGATTTCTCCTCTTCCGTGATCGCGCCAGTCTGCCGGCGGAACTGGAGCGACATCAAGCCGTTGCCGTGTAACGCCGCGGTCACATGCGCGCTGCCGGGATCGAGCGACGGCCGGATGGTCCAGCCGATTTTGCGATGCTCTTCTACGCCCGTGCCGATGAAATGCGCCCGCGTCGACAGCGTGAAGTTGCCGCTGATGCGCTTCCAGACGAAATGAAAGTCGTCGCGTACGTCCCACATATTCTGGCCGGAGCCGGCGACGAGATATGTCTTCTCCTGCGGGTCGTAGGTAACGGAGCCTCGAGCGCGGCCGACGTTGCTGTGGGCGGCAAAAATGCCGACCTGCGCGGTGGCGAGCACTGCCACAATGGTCATGACTGCGCGAAGGCGTAGCATCACGAACTCAAAGTCTCCAGCGCCTTCTGAACGAGCACGTCATCTCGGCTACCTAACGACTCTCGAGCGAGATAGGTGATGACAACGGGTATTCGCGCCGCCCGAAGAAACCACCCACGGATCCGCGTCCCTAAAGCGACGTTCTCCAACGCGTACCCCGCGAACGGCCCGTATTCGCAGGCCACTAGCGTACGGCCCAGTTTCCGGTTCGCGTGAACCACCCCGGCAATCCAACTGCTCGTGTCGACACGCACTTCATCAACGTCGAATGTTGTGATGCGCAACTCCGCATCCCGCGTCGGGGGGACCATCACCACGTAACCATCCTGCGGTTCCACACTCCAACTGGGTGGTGCTTGGATGAATCCAGGGAAGGCTGGGAACCTCACCGCTTCCATTTCAGCCGCGCCTCGTCGTACGGAGACTTGTCCAAGCTGGCAGCACGGGGCCCATCGTTCAAGTACGTCGCGAAGAAGTCGCGCGCATAGCGCGACGTGATCTCTTGCGCGCGTGCAGCGCTGAGCTGGAGGCTTGAATCCGTGAGCGCGGCGTCGGTGAAGCTCATATGGCTGAGATGCTCCACCGTGAGCCAGTACATGATGGGGGTGTGCGCGAAGACTGAATCCTCGTGCAGGCTCGCTTGATCGTGCTTCTCGAGGAAGCGCGGCGGATCGGTGAGCGAGTCGGTCAAGATGAAGTGCTGTCGGACAAGAAAGAACGGCTGCTTCATGCCGGTATGGACGACACTGCCGAAGATCGTGCCGTCGAGGTCCATTCCTGCCCGGAAACGTTCGTCCAGCGAACAGGCGAGTGCCGCGGCGCCGCCGCCGATGGAATGGCCGAGCACGCCGATGCGCTTGGGATCGAGTCGCGCGAACGGGGAATCGCGATGTCCATGCTCGGCAAGAATGTGGGAGAGGGTGGACATGAGCTGGCGTGCCAACACCGGCGCGACATCGTACAGCTCGATGTTCTCGGGATCCTTGAAGTGGGGGTGTTCCACGCCGATGACGACGTAGCCGTGGCTCGCCAGCTCGGCGAGGATCACGGAGTAGGCCGCTGGTCTTTGGCCGAAGCCTGGCGAAAAGATGATCGCGGGCAGGGCGCGGGTCGTGCCGATTGGACTCCAGATGATTGCGCGCGTCGTGACGGAGTCCGTCCATTCGACGGAATCGCGTCGCACCTGGGCGCCGAGGCTGGCCGCGCAAACGCCACATGCGAATGCCACGGTCCTCACGATCACCCGAGCTCCGTTACTGCCGCAAAGGGGGCCGCCGTGCGCTTACGGCAACGGCGAAACAGTCCCGGGCGTCCACAAAACCGCGCGGTTGATAAGCGCGAAGCTGGTGCTGAGGCCGACGATCTGCCCGGCGTCATTGATCCCGAATGCGCGGCTCCCCAGGTCGCCCGGCAAGGTGCCGAGGTCATGTATGCCGTTGTCGTCCCACAAGGCGGCGTCGATGGTTAGACCGCCGGCGTTCGGGGCAGTGACGACCGCAGTGCTCTGGCCCACGATCTGCCCGCGTGCGTTGACGGCGGACGCGTCGCTGAACCCGTCCGGGCCGGTCAGCGTGCCGAGATCCACGAGGCCACTCTCGGCGGTCCAGCGGAAACCGCGAGGCAGGAACGCGTCGTTCTCGGCGAACCCCACCACGACGCCCTTCTCGTTCGCAGCCTTAGCGAATGCGCCGCCACACGGGTCGGCGGTGCCGAGCTCGCCAAGGTTTTGGAACGCCCCGCGCCGATCCGTAAGGAACGGAATTGTGAGGGCGCAGAACTGGTTCGCCTGCGTGCTGAAATTACTTCCCCCCACGATCTGCTGCCGATTGTTGATCCCCTGGGCCTGCGAGTTGTCGCCAACGACACTCACCAGGTCCGTGAGACCTTCCCTCGCCGTCCAGAGGAAGGCATGGATCGATCCGTCCGCGAGATTGCTTCTGCCGACCACTTGATCGAGCTCGTTGATACCTAGGGCTTGCCCGAATCCGCCCCCGAATGTCCCCAGGTCTTGCATCCCACCCGCCGGAGTCCAGAAGAAGGGACGCTGCTCGCCGGAAGCGAGGGCGCTGACGCCGACGACATGTCCCTGGCTGTTGATGGCGAAGGCCCGGCTGCTGGTGCCCCCGAGGGTGCCCAGGTCCTTCATGCCGTCGGTCGCTGTCCAGAGAAACGCGTGCGTCTCGCCCGAGGCCGTCTCGCTGGCGCCCACGACCTGTCCGACGTTGTTGATCGCTCGCGCGCCCGCGGACGCACCACCCAAGGTGCCGAGATCAGTGATGGTGTAGCTCGGCGTCGGAGCGAGCGCGAGGTCGGCGCGCAGCCCCGGCTCCGCCACGGGTGACGTCGGTTCGGTGCATCCAAGAGTTCCCAGCATTGCAACGAGAAAGGTCCGCGTGAATAGCGCCCTAGTCATATTGCCTGTCCCCCCCCTGACGGTTGAGCCGCGACAGAATGTTCGTTGCAGGGACGTTCGACCGATTGTCAGGCTCCTCGCGCACTCTCCGGCTCGAGGTACTCCTCGCGATACATCCGGATCAGCTCGAAGAAATAACTCAGCGCCAGCGGCCCGACGAGCAGGCCGAGCAGTCCGAAGTAGCTCACCCCGCCGATCGCGCCGATCAGCGTGATCAGCGGATGGATCGCCGAGAAGCGGCGATAGATCAGCGGCCGGATGAAGTTGTCGACGCTCCCCACGACGAGCACACCCCAGACGATCAGCAGCACGCCCGCCAGCACTCGGTCCTGCATGATCAGCACGACCGCTGCCGGACCCCAGATCATCCCGCTGCCCACGACGGGCAGGATCGCGAACGCCATCGTCACCACGGCCCAGAACAGACCGTTCGGCAGGCCCGCGACGGCGAACGCGAGGCCGAGCAGCGCACCCTGAAGCGCGGCGACGACGCCGGTGCCGATCACCGTCGACACCGTCACGTCCTTGAATCGCTTGCCGAGCTTCTCAGTATTCGCGTCGGAGAAGGGGATGTACGGACGAGCGTCGAGCCAGACGTCGCCGGGATGCTTCAGCACGTAGTAGAGGCCGAAGAAAGAAATCGTCAGGTTCAACGTCATGCGCGTGGCGGTGCCGACGAGCCCGAACGCGCTCGACCCGATCGCCGCCACAATCCGCCCGCCCGCCTCGGCCAGACGGGGACCCAACGGAATGCCGCGAATCTGCAGGCGGCTGAACCGTTCGAGAATCGGGCTCTGCAGCACCGACTGGGTGATTTCCTGCGCCTGATTGATGAGCAGACCTGCGATCAAAATGCCCGGCACGATGAGCAGGATGGCGCCGAGCAGCGTCACGACGACCGCGGCGACCGACGCCGATACGCCTTTTCGCACCAGCCAGTTCTGCAGCGGCGCGAACAGCACGGCGAGGACGGGAATGCCAATGATCCCCGTGGCATACGGACCCAGCGCCCACAGCAGCGCCGCGCCCAACGCAAACACGATGAGCGCGGCGCGTTGATGCTTCGTGTCGAGAAAGGCCACAGAGCCCGAGAGTCTGGCGATGGGCTACCGCCCGCGCTCGACCCGCAGGACTCGACTCAGTGTTTTACCGTCGACCGTGATCGTCACGAGATAATCCCCGGTTGTGACTTGATTCTGTGCGCCTCCAAACCCGCCGAAGCCGCCGCCGGCCGGCGCGCGCCCGAACGCCTGCGCCACAAAACCAAGCGCGCCAAAGCCGCCACCGCCACCCCCACCACCGCCCTGGCCCGGTTTGCGCAGCAGGTTGCCGAGCGTCGTCAGGAACGTGGCATCGGGCGCCGCGTCACCGGACTCGCCGCCACTCTCACCGCCGGCGGCAGGCAACGCGGCCGCGGCACTAGCGGCCCGCGGCGTCGTCTCACCGGGACGTTCGTTGAAGCGCCCGGTCGCTGTAAACGGCGAACCGCCTCCACCACCTCCACCGCCACCACCACCGCCGCCAAATCCGAAGCGCTGCGCCAATCCCTGAATATCCCCGGAGAGCAGCGCGGTCTTGATCGGGTCGAGCTGCTGCGCGTTGCCGCCACTCTTGGCGAGCGAGTCGAACACGACGTTGATACGCTGCACGAGCCACGCGCTGTCACGCTTTTGCGACGGCGAGAGCGCGACCGGCGGCGGTGTCTTGCCCTGGAAATTCCAGACTACGCGGTGCAGCCCGGCGCCCGCCGGGCCCTGAACGGTGCGAACCGTGTCGCCGCGCACGTCGCGAATCACGATCTGCGTCCGCGCCCGGCGATCGCTGTTGCCGGTCGTGAGACGGTACGCGATTTCGGCGCCGTACTGCGGGCTCGGCGCGCGGAACTGCTTCTGGCCGTTGTTGCCGCCACCGAGCGGCGCCTGGCCGTACTGATACGCGGTCGTCGGCTGGAAGAGATAGGTGCCGGCGGCGATGACGCTGTCGTTGAGCTGCTCGAGCGGCGCGATGTTCACGATCCAGAGCGAGCGGCCGTGCGTCGCGGCGATCAAGTCGCGCTCGCGCGGGTGAATCCGCAGGTCGTGCACCGGCACGGTGGGGAAGCCGGTCATGAAGCGCTGCCACGATCCGCCGCGATTGAACGAGACATACAGCCCGACGTCCGATCCCAGGAAGAGCAGATCGCGGTTCGCGAGATCTTCACGGATCACGTGCACGTACCCCGGCCCATCGTCGCCTTTCGGGAGATTGCTCACGATCGACCGGAACGACTTCCCAAAGTCGGTCGTGACGTACACGTAGGGCGCGTAGTCGCCGTTGCGGTGATTGTCGAACGTGATGTAGAACGTCGCCGTGTCGAAATGCGAGGGCTCGATGCGGCTGACGTACGTGCCGGCGGGGACGCCAGGGACACGACCGGTGATGTTCTCCCAGGTACCGCCGTCATTCTTCGTGACCCAGACGTTGCCGTCGTCCGTTCCGGCGTACAGCATGCCGGGCCGGATCGGCGACTCCGCCAGCGACACGATCGTGCAGAACGTCTCGGCGCCGGTCACATCCGGCGTGACGCCGCCCGTCGTGCGCGTGCTCACGCGGATCTTCATCGAGTCTTTGGTCGTGAGATCGGGCGAGATCGGATAGAGATCCTCGCCGCGGCGCGTGGACTTCATCACCTTGTTCGCGCCGGCATAGAAGATCTCGGGATTGTGCGCCGAGATGAAGAACGGCGTGTTCCAGTTCCAGCGGAGGTCGATGTCGTTCGAGTCGGCGCGCTGGCGCTGGCGCAGGTCGGCGATGCGGCGCCGCTGCTCCGCCGTCTCAGGGCGCGTCGTGTCGGGCCGCTCGATGACAATCGAGTCCTCGAACTGGGTATAGCGCGGCCGCCAGTTCGGCTTCTGAAGATTGGTGCGCTCGCCGGTCGCGAAGTTGAGCCGCGACATATTGCCGCCCTGCGACTCGACGTAGATCGTGTTCGGGTCGGTGGGATCCTGCGCGGTGTAGAAGCCGTCGCCGCCGCCGACGGTGGTCCAGTCGGCGTTGGTCAGCTCACCCTGGCGCCGGCGCGACGGCCCGCACCACGAGCCGTTGTCCTGAAAGCCCGCGCAGACGCCGTACGGAAATGCCATGTCGTAGCTGACGATGTAGGGCTGCCCAATCGGGAAGGTGTTCAGGAAATCCCAGTTGCCGCCCTTGTCCCACGTCTGCGATATACCACCGTCGTCTCCGACGACGATGTGATTCGGATCGTTCGGATCGATCCACATCGCGTGATGATCGACGTGAATCCCGACCGTCGCGTTGCCGATCGTCTTGCCGCCGTCATTCGAGTAGTTCACCGGCGTGGATGACCAGTACACCCGATTCGCGTCCTTGGGATCGACGCGCACCTGGGAGTAATAGAAGGGGCGCACGTTGTTGCCGTTCATCTTTTCCCAAGTGGCGCCACCATCACCGGACCGGTAAAGTCCGGAAGGCCGAGTCTGAGCAGCCTTGCCGGCGCCACCTTGGGCGTTGGCGTTCGTATCGGCCTCGACCATCAGGTAGACCACCTTCGGATCCGAGGCTGCGATGGCGATGCCGATGCGACCTTTGGTCGTCGTGGGGAGACCGCCGCCTTTGATCTCGGTCCACGTCTTGCCGCCGTCCGTCGTCTTCCAGAGTGCGCTGCCGGGACCGCCGCTATTAAGGAAGTACGGCCCGCGCACGCGCTGCCAGCTCGCCGCGAACAGGACTTCCGGATTCGAAGGATCCATTGCGACGTCGATGAAGCCGGCCTGCGGCGACACGAACTTGACGAGCTGCCACGTCTGCCCGCCGTCGGTCGTCTTGTAGAGGCCGCGCTCGGGATTTGCCGACCACGCCTGACCCAGCACGGCGACGTAGACGATGTTCGGGTTCGTCGGATGCACGACGATGCGGCCGATCGCGCCCGACTTCTCGAGTCCCACGCGCTTCCACGTCAGGCCACCGTCGGTCGATTTGAAGATTCCGCACCCCGGCGAGATGGTGTTGCGCGAATCCTCTTCACCAGTCCCGGCCCACACTTGCATCGTGTCCGACGGCGCGATCGCCAGCTCGCCCATCGACACGCACTTCTCGTTGTCGAAGACGGGCCGGAACGTCGTGCCCGCGTTGGTCGTCTTCCAGATCCCGCCGGCCGCTGCCGCGACAAAGAACGTCCGCGACGGGCTCGGGATGCCGGTGACGCTCGACACCCGGCCGCCCATGTTCGCCGGGCCGATGTTGCGCCAGCGGAATCCCGCGAGCAGCGTCGAATCGAGCGTGATCCCGCCCGCGTTTGACACGCCGGTGGTCACGGTGACGTTGCTGGGAGCAGGACGTTGGGGACGAGGAAGCGGGCGCTGCGCAGGTGCTGGAGGTGGTGCAGGGGCGGGGGGATTCTGAGTCGACACAGGTACGGCGATGACGGTGAGGACGGCAGCAGCCGCCCACAGGCGCTGGGACATGACGGCCCTCAGTCGATGATGGTGAGTGCTGGAACGCTGTAGTGAATGGAGTACGAATGGAAGGCTTGCGTCGTTGAATCCCGACAATTAAACTCGGCTTTCCTCTAACCCAGTCGACAGCCGATGCGGAGAATACTTGGTGCTGTTGCCGTGCTTCTCGCCGTCACAACTCACCTATCAGCGCAAGAGCGATTCGACATTTCAGTCTATCCCTACGCCACCGCGCACCGCAGCGAATGGGAGCTCGAAGGCCACATCAACTACACGAGCCGCGGCACGGGCGTCTTTGATGGCAGTGTTGCCCCCACGCAGGGACAATGGCGCTTTACCGCCGAGGTGTCGCGCGGGATCAGCGATCACTGGGAGCTGGCTGGTTACCTCCTCGGCGCGCAGGTACCGGGAATGGGGCTCGAGTACGCAGGCTGGCGGCTACGGTCGCGGATGCGTGCCCCGGAGTCGTGGCGCCTGCCGGTGAATATGGGCCTCAGCCTGGAGTACGAGACGGCGCGCCCCGCGTTCAGCGAGAGCGCACGGACCGCGGAGTTGACGGCGATCTTCGAGCGGCGGTTTGGGAGTGTGCAGCTGATCGCGGATCCGACGTTCGAGCGCGATCTGGCGGGGCCGGAGCACGAGTGGGAGTTCGAGCCGCGGGCGCGTGCGGGTGTGGACGTCAGTAAAGTCGTGACGCTGGGATTCGAGTGGTACGGGTCCTTTGGCGAGGCCAGCCAGAAGCATCAGTACTTCCCTACAGCGGACCTGCGGTTTGGCGATGACGTGACACTGCATCTTGGCGTCGGCTTTGGCGGGACCACGGCGGGTGACCGGCTCGTCTTCAAAACCCGCTTTGAGATGCCACTCGGCGGCGAGAAAAACTAACGAAGAGACATTTGGGGACTTCATGCGTCCCAACTGAGGCGTGACGTCAGTCACGTTGCACTTTACATATCGCCTTCCTACATTGGTCGCGGCACTGAAGTCGTCCCAGGTCGGGACCTGCGCCCCCCGCCCCTCACTGATTCACTGTAAGTGCCACGACCAGCTTTTGGAGCCCCCCTAACAGGGGCGGATAAACATATGGCCTGGAACATCTTCGGCCGTGACACCACGCCCGAACAGCTCCCCGCCGAATTGCGCGCGATCCTCGCCGAAATGAAACGCGAGCGCGTCGCGTTCGAAGCCCTGACCACCGCCGCGCGCGATTCCGGGCAGAATCTCACGCAGCTCATGCAGCCGCTCACCGAGGCGCAGAAGGTGGTCGCCGAGCTGCAGTCGCGCGTCAAATCGCTGGAGCGGCTGGTGCCGGTCCTGGCGACGCTCGACGAGCAGACCGAAAACGTCTCGAAGTCACAGCGGCGCACCGAAACGCAGCTCACCCAGAACTCGGAAAGCGCGAAGCAGCTGCGCGGCGAGATCGACGAGCTGCGCGGCGTGCTCGAGCAGGCGCTCGCGCTGAAGAACGACGTCGCAGGCTTTCTCGAGTTGGGCGGTGGGTTCAAAGCACTCCGCATGGACGCCGACACCCTGAGCGGTGCGGTCCGGGAGCTGACGCAGGGATTCGATCAGGTCCGCGCGCGCCAGGAAGAGCTGCGCAAGACGAGCGATGCGGTCGCTGGCCGCTTCAGCGCCTTTGAAGACCGCCAGCACGAGGTCCAGCGCAGCGTCGCCGAGACCGAGGCGCGCACCACGACGGTCGGGCAGTCGCTGAAGGATCTGTCCGCGGCCGCGGCCGAGGCGGTGCAAACCAAGCGCCAGCTGACGACGCTGAAGGCCCTGGCCGACGGCGTCTCGCAGAAGGTCACGGCCCTCGAGTCGCAGCGCGAAGTGGTCGAACGCGCGACATCCGAAGTGGGCAAGCTCCACGAGCTGATGCAGGAGGTGGATGCCAAGATCCGCCGCCACGAAGAGAGCGCGAAGGGGCTCAAGGACCTCGAGTCGAAGGTCGGCGAGCTGAAAGACCTGCACGCCGAAGTACTCGGCCGCTCCACCGAAATCACCGCCAATCACAACGCCGTGAAGCAAGCGGACGATGAATTGCGCGCCCGGCTTGCGTCACTGCGCGACGACGTGCAGCGCGCCGTGAAGCGGTTCGAGCTCGAGAACCAGGGTCTCGATGCGGTCGGCCAGCGGATCGTGGATCTCCGCGGCGGCCTCACCGCGATGGAAGGCCGCTTCAAGGTGTTGGAGGAGTCGAGCCGCAAGATCAACGACGTCAATGCCCAGGCCGACGGTCTGGTGACCCAGCTCGAAGGCATCGCGGAGACCGTCGCGACGCTCGGCAGTCAGGCCGAGCGCGTGCGCGCGATGGAAACGAGCACGACGCGCCTGAGCGGCTCGGTCGACGAAATGACGCAGCGCGTGGCGCAGCTCGAGAAGGCCCGCCCGGGCGTGCAGGCCGCGCTCGAAGATGTTGCGATGCTGCGTGGCACCCACGAGTCGGTCCGCGGCGCGCTGGAGCAGGTGGAAGGCGCGGCCGATGAGATGGCGCGCGTGCTCGAGCAGCAATCGGGCACCAAGTCGTGGCTCTCCGGCGTCACGGAGCAGATCAAGGCGCTCCGCGTCGAGCTGGCCGCAATCGATGATCTGAAGCCGAGTGTCGAGTCGGTGCGCGGCGAAGCCGATCGCCTGTCGCAGGCGATGGGGCAGATCGAAGCTCGCAGCCGCATGGTGGACGACCTGAATAAGCGGCTGTCCGAGCTCAGCACGCTCGGTACGCAGATCGATGATCGCAGCCGCGACCTGGTGTCGCGCATGGCGGGTGCGGACGAGCGCTTTGCAGCGCTCGCGGCGCGCGCCGACGAGGCCGCACGGATCGAGAAGCTCGTGCCGGCCGCGGT
>Ga0075434_100004407_pt1 | contig 12680 bp, 11 predicted proteins | sample RhiMethybrSRZTD3_FD_75298 | JGI IMG/M metagenome (GOLD analysis project Ga0075434, IMG submission 75298) | Populus rhizosphere microbial communities from Tennessee, USA - Rhizosphere MetaG P. TD hybrid SRZTD3 | ecosystem: Host-associated > Plants > Roots > Rhizosphere > Soil | place: USA... | reverse complement strand
GCTCGAGTACGTCTACGTCCAAGGGCTCGAAGAGGAACGCAAGATGGGGCTCGTCCTCATCGACAACCTCCAGAAGCTCAACATCACCGTGAAGATGGTCCCGCTGATCTGGCCGAACATGGTCGCGCGCGCCGCCAAGGTCGAGACGTCACCGGAGATGATGGCCGTGTTCACCACGCCGGTCTCGACGGATCCCGACGCAGTCGCGTACCAGTACCACAAGAGCTCCTGGGGCAAGTACTACGGCTCCTCGTTCTACGCGAACGACGGGGTCTGGGGCCTGATCGACAAGGCCCGGACGATCGCGCGGTGGGAGGAGCGGGCGCCGATTTACGCCGACATCCAGCGGCGGATCGCCGCGGACGCCCCGGAGATCTTCGGCATGCTGGCCAACCGCCGCTGGGGGATGCGCGACCACGTGAAGGGCTTCGTCTTCAGCCCGGTGCGCCTCACCGGCGAGGTCGACCTCTACACGCTCGCGATCGTCGCCAAGTAGGTTGTTCGGCTACGTCGCCCGGCGGCTGGTTCTGCTGGGCCTGATGCTGTTCGGCCTCACCTGCATCACGTTCACGATCTCCCACGTCGCGCCGGGCGACCCGGCGCGCCTGGCCGCCGGCCCGGACGCGTCGGCGTCGATGGTCGAGACGGTCCGCGTCGAGTACGGCCTCGATCGTCCGCTGCCGATCCAGTTCGGCCATTATCTGCGCGGTGTTGTCCGCGGCGACCTCGGACGCTCGTTGAGAACGCGTGAGACCGTCGCGTCCGACCTCGCGCGCTACTTTCCCAACACCTTCGAGCTCGTGACAGGCGCGATGCTGCTCGCGATCGGGCTCGGTGTGCCGATGGGCATCCTCTCGGCCGTCTATCGCGATCGGTGGGTCGACCAGCTGACCCGCGTCGTCTCGGTCTCGGGGATCGCGATCCCCGCGTTCTGGCTCGGGCTCATGCTGCAGCTCGTTGTCGCGCTCGAGCTCGGCCTGGTGCCGCTCGGCGGCCGGCTCGGCCTCATGACCGCGCCGCCGCCGCCGATCACCCGCCTCCTGTACGTCGACGCACTGCTGGCCGGCCAGTGGCGTGTGCTCGGCGATGCGCTCGCCCATGCGGTCCTGCCGACCGTGACCCTGTGTCTGCCGGCCCTGGCCGCGATCGTGCGCGTGAACCGCGCCGAGATGCTCGAGGTCCTCAAGCAGGACTACATCGTGAACGCCCGGGCGCAGGGCGTGTCTGAGCTCCGCATCGTGGCGCGCTACGCGCTGAAGAACGCGATGATCCCGACCTTGGCGATGATCGGTCTGCGCTACGGCTGGATGCTCGGCGGCACCGTGCTCGTCGAGACCGTGTTCGACTGGCCGGGGATCGGGCTCTACGCGGTCGCCTCGGCGGTGTCGTCAGACTTCCAGCCGATCATGGGCGTCACGCTCTTGATCGGGCTCAACTTCATGCTGGCCAACTTCCTCGTGGATCTCGCTTACGGCTGGCTCGATCCCCGCGTGCGCCCGGCGGGATCGGCGTGATGGATCGCGCGGTCGCCTCGGGCTCGGCCGGGGCCTGGCTCGCTGAGCGCGGTGCCGCCGCGCGCGAGCTGCGCTTCTACGCGCGCGTGTTCGCGCGGAGCGCGGCCTCGCTGCTCGGCCTCGGCATCGTGCTCGCGTTCCTGCTCATGTCCGCGCTCGGCCCGGTGATCGTGCCGTACCCTGAAGACGCTCGCGGCGCAGTCCACCTGGACCAGAAGCTCCGGCCGCCGAGCAGCAGCCATTGGTTCGGTACCGACGAGGTCGGGACCGACATCTACACGCGCGTAGTCCTCGGCGCGCGCGTCTCGCTGCAGATCGGCCTAATCATCACGTTGCTCGGCGCGGCCATCGGCGTGCCGCTCGGGATCGCCGCGGGCTACGTCGGCGGTGCCGTGGGCGAGACGATCATGCGGATCACCGACGTGTTCCTCTCGGTCCCCGCGCTCGTGCTGGCGCTGGCGATCGTGGGAGCGCTCGGGCCGGGCATCGTCAACGCGATCATCGCGCTCGGGCTTGTCTGGTGGCCGGGCTACGTGCGGCTGGTCCAGAGCAAGACCCTGGCGCTCAAGAGCCAGGTCTTCGTCGAGGCGGCGCGCGCCGTGGGCACAGGGCGGCTTCGCATCGTGTTCGTCCACATCCTGCCGAACTGTGTGTCGCCGATCACGGTGAAGGCAAGCATGGACATGGGCTCGGCGATTCTGGCGGCCGCCGGGCTCGGCTTCATCGGTCTCGGCGCCCAGCCGCCTTATCCCGAGTGGGGCGCGATGATCAGCCACGGACGCAACTATCTGCCGACGTGGTGGTGGTACTCGGCGTTTCCGGGCCTGTTCATCTACCTCACGGTGCTCGGCTTCAACCTGCTGGGCGACGGGCTCCGCGACGTGCTCGACCCTCAGAACCGCGGGGGCGCCTCGGGCTAGCCTCCGCAGGCCTCGGCGACAACGCGGGCGACCAGCAGGTTGGCGAGCAGCACCGGCGCGCCGATGAGCCGCTGGAGCTCGTCGCGGGTCTCGCGCCGGAATCCCATGCAGTCGAGCGCCACCAGCCCGGCACCCGCCGAGCGGAGCGCGTGCGCGGTCATCTCCAGTTTCTCGCGGCTTTCCTCTTCGTAGGGCGAGAGCGGCACCACGACCGGATCGAAGCCGTCGCCACGCCAGCGCGCCTCGGTCTGCGGCACGTGCTCGACCGACGGCGTGACGATACCGAGCCGTCCGGGCCAGCGGAGCGCGCGCAGCACGCCGAGCAGCACCTGGTGTGGCAGCACGAGCAGGCGCGAGGCCGCGAGCTCGGGGAAGGGGCCGGTGCAGAGCAGCGCCGTCATCGTCACGCCCGAACGCTCCAGCTCGCCGATCGCCGCCTGAACGCGGTTGACGACGTGGCGCTTGGCGACGAAGACGTGGCTGCCGTCGGCCAGGCGGGTCACGAGGATCCCGTCGCCGGGGCCGGGCGCGAGCGAAGCAATCTCGGCGCGCGTCAACCCATCCAGCGCCCCGCGCTCGCGAACGGTGACGCCGGACCCGAGGATGGTCGCCATGTCGGGCACCACGTCGACACGCGGCGACTGGCCGATCGTGACGAGACCGACGACCGGGCCGCTCATAGCACGTGCAGCCAGGGCCGGGCGGTGAGCGAGTCCGGCTTCCAGAAGCCTGTTTCGGCGAACCAGCGGATCGCCTCGTCGCCGTCGGCCGTCCTCACGAGCGCCAGCGTGTGGCCGTTCTCGAAGAAGCCGCCGAAGGCGAGCCGCCCGGCGCCGCGCATCTCGATCAGCGCGAACTGGGCCATGTCGTGCTGGGCGGTCGGGCCCTCGACGATCGTGATCCGCCGCGTGCCGTCGAGCACGACCGGCACCATCTCCCACGGCTCCACGAACTGGGCGAAGCTCTTGGGCTCGTAACGCGTCCACACGCCGCCCGTCCAGTACGGATCTTCCTCGATCGCGAACTTGAGCTGCGCCGGCTGCTGGAGCCGGTAGAACAGGTCGGCCGTCTTGAGGTCGGCCGACGGTCCGCCGCCGATCAGGATGCCGTTCGCGCGCAGGCCCTGAAGGCGCTCGATGTGGCTGCGCCGGTGCGCCTCGCGCCTGGTCAGGTAGTCCTCGGCCGCGGTGATGGCGATGTGGAAGACGATCACGCTCGTTGCCCTCCCCGGGGCGCGCCTGGCTCTTTGACGCCCCGTGTTACTGTGTCACCAAATGAAGCTTCTCGAGCGGTTCCGCTCGCGCTATTCCTTCCCGCTCGACGACTTTCAGGTCGAAGCCATCCGCGCCATCGAAGCCGGCCAGTCGGTCATCGTTTCCGCTCCGACCGGCGCCGGCAAGACGCTCGTCGCGGAGTTCGCGATCCACGCCGCCGTAGCCGCCGGCCGCCGTCTAGCGTACACGACTCCGCTCAAGGCGCTCTCGAACCAGAAGTTCGCCGACTTCACCCGCGAGTTCGGCGCTGATCGAGTCGGCATCCTCACCGGCGACGTCAAGGTGAACCCGCACGCGTCGATCCTCGTGATGACGACCGAGATTCTCAGGAACGCGCTCTACGGGAGCGGCCTCGACGGCCTCGCCTATATCGTCCTCGACGAGTGTCACTACATGGGCGACGAAGGCCGCGGCACCGTGTGGGAGGAGATCATCGTCGCCGCGCCGCCCGACGTCGTGCTGGTGGGTCTCTCGGCCACCGTCGCCAACGTCAAGGAGATCGCCGACTGGATCTCGATCGTGCATCGGCCGATCGTGCCGATCTACCATCCGCATCGTCCGGTGCCGCTCACCTACGTGATCGCCGACCTGGCCGGCGAGATCCACGAGATCGATCGGGTGCGCCGCCGGCAGGCGCACGTCATCGGCGACGAGCCGCGCGGCCCGGACGATCGCGGCCGCTGGTACACGCGGCGCGTGGTGCACCCCACGGTCCTCATCGAGGCGCTCGAGCAACGCGGCTGGCTGCCGACGATCTATTTCATCTTCAGCCGCGTCGGCTGCGAGCGCGCGATGCAGGACGTGCTGACCGAGGGCAAGAGCCTCCTGGCGCCGCCGCAGCAGCGCGAGGTCGACACGGCTATCGGCGACCTGATCCGCGAGAGCCCGACCGTTGCCGAATCGGTGCTGAACCAGAGCGTGTTCGAGGCGCTGCGCCTGGGCATCGGCGTGCATCACGCCGGCATCCTGCCGAGCGTGAAGCGCCTGATCGAGGTGCTCTTCGAGCGCGGGCTCTGCCGCGCGGTCTTCGCGACCGAGACGATGTCGCTCGGCATCCACATGCCGGCGCGCTCGGTCGTGCTCCAGGGGCTCACCAAGCGGACCGATCGAGGCTTTCGGTCGCTCTCTCACAACGAGCTGACCCAGATGGCCGGGCGCGCGGGGCGGCGCGGGATCGATCCCGAGGGCACCTGCGTGGTCGCACTCGACGCGCGCGACGGGCTCGACGATCTGTTGCGCGTGATCGACGGCTCGCCGGAGCCGATCGAGAGCCAGTTCAAGCTCGGCTATGGCTCCGTGGCCCTGCTGCTCTCCACCGGCGCCTCGCCGGAGCAGCTGCGCCGGCGGGTCGAGTCCTCGTTCGGCCAGTACCAGAACCTCAAGCGCATCCGCGACGTCGAGAACGACGTCAAAGCGCTCGAGGCTCCGCTGGAAGAGCTACGTCGCTATCCGGCGCCCTGCGGCGACTTCCAGCGGATCGGCCGCTATCGGCGGGCGCGGCAGGAGGTCGAGGCGCGGCGGCAGGCGCTCGGGCGGGGCGGCTCGCGGCGCGGCGGCGAGCGCACGGTGGCCGAGGCCGAGCCGGGGCGGCTCGTGCTCGTCAGACGCGGCGGCCAGCCGACGCTGGCGATGGTGCTCGGGATCCACGCGATCCGGGGCCATCGCGTGCTGATCGACGCGCTCTTGCCCCACGGCGTTACCGTGCGGGTGAAGAGCGGCGTGATCAAGCGGGTCTTCTGGGCGACGCCGCCGCTGCACGTGCCGCGCGATCGCGGGCGCGACGGGCGCGGCGACGGCCGCGATCGCCGGGGCGACTGGCGCGATCGGCGGGACAGCCGCGGTGACAGCTCGAACGGACACGATCGCCGGAGCCCGGACGGCCGGGGCCTGCGGCACCTGGCGGCCGAGCTCGAGCGGATGTCGGTGGCCGAGCTGGTCGAGCGCGAGCGGGCGCAGGGGCCCGAGGCCGCGCTGGCCACGATCGAGTGCCACCGCTGCCCGTGGGGCGCCACGGCCCGGTGCGATCGGGAGTGGCGCGAGCTCGAGACCGTCACCGAGCGCCTCGGCGTGCGCCGGCGTCAGCTCGAGGCGCTGCGCGGTGCGTACTGGCAGGAATTTCTCCGCGTGGTCGAGGTGCTCGAGCAGTTCGGCGCCGTGCGTGAGCACCAGCTCGAAAGTAAGGGGCGCCTCATCGCCGAGATCCGGCACGACAACGAGATGCTCGTGGCCGAGGCCGTGGCGCACGGAATCTTCAACGACACGTCCGGCCCGGAGGCCGCAGCCATCTGCTCGGCGCTAATCGAAGAGGCACGCTCGGGCGACCCGGCCCTGGCGCGCACGTTCATGAAGAAGCGCCCAAAGCTCAAGCGTAAGCTCGACCAGCTCATGCGAGTCGCCGATACGGTGCACGAGGCCCAGCGGGCGCGCCACCTCCGGATCCCCATCTCGGTGCACGCCGGGTTCATGCCTTCGGTGTTCCGCTGGGCATCGGGTGAGGACGACTGGAGCGCGATCGTCGAGGAGGCGTTCGGGGGCCACGAGGGCGACCTGATCCGCGCCATGCGCCGGCTGATCGACCTGCTCCGGCAGCTGGCGGACAGCCCGGAGATACCGGCCGAGACGGGGCGGCTCCTGGCTCACGCCTCCCGGGTGATCGATCGTGGCATTGTTTTGGAGTCCGCCCTGATATGATGCCTGGCGTGAGGCGAATCGTGGTTGTCGCCCTCGCCCTCGTGCTGGTCCTGACCGGCTGCGCGTCGCTCAGGACCCAGGAGCAGCGGACGACCGAGGGCCCGATGGCCGAGGACATCTGGACCATGAAAGTCCTCCTGGCCAACGGCCGCGAGCCGAATTTCGACGAGCGGCGCCGCTGGGACAACGCGATGGAGCAGAGGATCGGGAAGTATCTACGCGACAATCCCCAGGCGGCCAACTCGGTCGACGTCTCGACCTTCCGGTTCATCCGCCAGGTGTCGATCGGACAGACCGACGAGCAGGTCCTGATCCTGCTCGGCCCACCTCTCGCGCGGGTGACCGACACGGTCGAGATCGAGAAGCTCGCGCGACAGTACTGGCCCGCCGTGAAGGAAAACGAGCCGACCGAGGCGTGGACGTACCCGTCCGGGTGGCGGATCTATCTCAAGGAAAAGACCGTCGTCGACATCACGCAGTACGCGATTCGGCCCTAGCCCGACCCGTCGGTCTCCGGGGATCCCCATGATCGAGTCTCGCCTGATCGTCACGAAACAGACTCCGCCCGCTCGGCGTGGCATGGTCGCGGCCGAGCACCCGATCGGTGCCCGCGTCGGCGCGGCCATTCTCGAGCGCGGCGGCAACGCGATCGACGCCGCTGTCGCCACGGCGTTCGCGATGACGGTGGTCGAGCCCTTCATGTCCACGATCGCCGGCTCGGGCACCATGCTCGTGCACCTGGCGCGCAAGGGCGAGACCGTCGCGCTCGACTTCAACGGCTGCGCGCCCATGCGGGCGCAGGCCTCGATGTTCCGCCTGAGCACCGGGATCTCGCGCGGGCTCTTCGCCTGGCCGAACGTCGAGAACGCCGCGAACGAGCGCGGCTGGCTCGCGGTCGCGGTGCCCGGATCGGTCGCCGGGCTCTCGCTCGCGCTGGAGCGCTACGGCACGATGGAGCTCCGCGACGTCATCCAGCCCGCGATCGAGCTCGCGCGAAGCGGCTTCGTCGCCGACTGGTACCAGGCGCTGAGCGCGGCGCGCCAGCTCGAGGAGCTGACCGCCTCGGGCGAGGCCGCGCGCGTCTATCTGAAGAACGGGCGCTGGATTTATCGGCCGCCGACGGGCATGGAAGAAGGCGACCGCCCGATCTATCCCGATCTCGCGCGGAGCCTCGAGCTGATCGCGCGCGGCGGTCCGGATGCGTTCTATCGCGGCGAGATCGCCCAGACCATCCACGAGGCGATGGCCGCCAACGGCGGCCTGATCACGCGCGACGATCTCGCGGCGTACTTCGTCCGCGTCGGCGCGCCGCTCACCGGGACGTATCGCGGGCTCGAGCTGGCGTTTTCTCCCGGCGCGACCGGCGGCACGACGGCCCTCGAGATCCTCAACATCCTCGAGCAATTTCCGCAGACCGCGGTCGGCTGGAGCTCTGCGAGCGGTCTGAATCTGCGAGCCCACGCCGTGCGGCGCGCGTTCGCCGACCGGTTCGAGTACCTCGGCGATGCGGCGCTGATCCAGGCGCCGTGGGAACGTCTGGCCTCGAAGGCGTACGCTCGCGAGGTCGCCGCCGGGCTTGGCCGCCGCCCGAAACAGGCCAGCCGGAGCGCGGATCCGGCACTCGGCGCCGTCGCGGCCGGCGGCGACTGCACGACGCACGTGAGCGTCGTCGACCGCCAGCGCAACATGGTGTCGCTGACTCACACGGCGGTGTCGCTGTTCGGCTCGCTGGTGGTCGTGCCGGGGACGGGGATCCTCCTCAACAACGGGATGATCTGGTTCAATCCCGAGGCGGGACGCGCCAACTCGGTCGCGCCGGCTAAGCGGGCACTCGTCAACATGGTCCCGGTGCTCGGCTTCAAGAAGGGCGAGCCGTACCTCACGCTCGGCGCTCCCGGCGGCCGTCGCATCGTCTCGGCCATCCCGCAGGTGATCGCGACCCTGGTCGACAGCGGATGCGATCTGCAGGCGGCGATCGAGGCGCCGCGCCTGCACGCCGAGAGCACGGACACGCTCGTCGACCAGCGAGTCGGCGACAAGGCGCTGGCGGCGCTGGGACGACTCGGCCAGCGCGTGGTCGTCCGCGAAGAAACGTACGCGACCTTGAATTTCGCTAAGCCGGTGGGGGTGCGCGTGACCCGTCAGGGGCTCGAGGCCGGGCTCGACGCGCTCCGCGCGGCGGCGGCGGCCGGCCATTGAGCGACGACTCGCCGGCCGCGAGCAGCCAACGATGACCCGCCGCGGACCGAAGAACAGGGGAGAGTCATGGCAGAAGTCGAGCTGACGGCCGCGTTCTCGACGATCCCGGCCGCCGAAGCCGAGGAGATCAAGCGGGTCATCGTCGACACCGTGCGGCAGCTCGCGCAGGACGACGGCACGTTCAAGCGGGCGAAGCTCGTCTTCACCGAGTCCGACGAGCGCTGCGGGCTCACCGCGGAGCTCGACGGCGTCAAGCGCGAGGGCGTTCCGCTCCAGATCGACATCGACCAGCTCGAGGACGCGAAGACCTCGGCCGGCGCGCGGGCCCAGCTCAAGGAATCGCTCCGGCTCTACTTCCGGCGTGTCCTGGGCAAGTGACCCGACGGCTCATCGTCAACGCCGATGATTTCGGTCTCACCCCGGGGGTGAGCGCGGGCATCCTGTCGGCGCACCGCCACGGCATCGTCAGCAGCACGACTCTCCTCGCCACCGCCGCGATCGACTCCGAGCAGCTGGCCGAGCTGCGGAATTCCGGCCTCGGAGTGGGGATCCACGTGAACCTCACGCTCGGCAAGCCGCTCTCCGGGGCACGCTCGCTCACGGATAGCGAAGGTCGCTTCGTGCGCGATCCGCGCCACGCCGCCGCACGGGCCAACGTGAAGGACGTCGAGCGCGAGGTGAGGGCGCAGCTCGAGAAGTTCGCGTCCTTGATGCGGCGCGCGCCGACGCACCTGGACACGCACCATCACGTCGGTCTGCTGGCGCCGGTCACCGAGGTCGTGCTCGAAGCGGCGAAGGAGCTCGGCGTGGCCGTGAGGAGCCAGAACGAGACCGCGCGGGCGCGCGCCCTCACGGCGGGGCTCAGGACACCCGACCACTTCTTCGGCGAGTCCGGACCCGACGCCTACTGGTCGTCGGCCCGGACGCTCGCGCACCTCCGTACGTTGCCGCCCGGCGTCTCCGAGTTCATGGCGCATCCGGGCTGGTGCGACAATGCGCTGTCGTATAGTCGCTACGGGCGCCAGCGCGAGACCGAGATGATCGGTCTCGGCACGCCGGCGGTGCGCGCCGCGGTGGCGAGTCTCGGCATCACGCTGTGCCACTTCGGCGACATCTGACAAGACTCGCCGATTCACGGAGGACATCATGAGGGCCATCACGTTCCACGGTGTCGGTGACGTGCGCGTGCAGGATGTCGCTGAGCCCAAGGTCGTCGATCCGACCGACGTCGTCCTGAAGATCACGACCAGCGCGGTCTGCGGCTCGGACCTGCATCAATACCACGGCCGCGGCGGTGCGCTGGTGCAGACCGGCGCCGTCATGGGCCACGAGTTCATGGGCACCGTGGAGGACCTCGGTCCCGCCGTGAAGCAGGTGCGGCGAGGCGATCGGGTGATCGTGCCGTTCTCGGTCTCGTGCGGCCAGTGCGAGTGGTGCCAGCGCCGGCTCCCGACCCAGTGCGCGACGACCGGGCGCGCGGTCTTCGGCGGTCGCTTCGGCCACGTGTGGGGCGGCGGCCAGGCGCAGTGGATCCGCGTGCCGTTCGCCGATCACCTCTGCGAGCGCGTGCCTGCCGACATGACCGACCACGACGCGATCTTCCTCGGGGACATCATGTCTACGGGCTACTTCTGCGCCGAGAACGGCGGGATCCGCCCGGGCGACAGCGTGGCAGTCTTCGGCGCCGGACCGGTCGGGCTTCTGGCGATGCAGTCGGCGCAGCTCTTCGGGCCCGCGCGGCTCTTCGCGGTCGATCGCGTCGACTACCGGCTGAAGCTGGCCGAGGAGTTCGGCGCCGAGCCCGTGAACCTCGATCGCGGCGACCCGGCCGAGCAGCTGCGCAGGCTCACGGGCGGACGCGGTCCCGACGTCGTGCTCGAGTGCGTCGGCCACGAGACGCCGTTCACCCAGGCGATCCAGGCCGTGCGTGCCGGCGGCACGGTCGCGTCGGTCGGCGTGTACGTCGAGCCGAGCCTCGGCTTTCCGGCGCGGGAGGCGTTCTTCAAGGACCTCACGCTCAAGATGGGGATCTGCAATGCGCGCAACTACATGACCCCGCTGCTGCCGCTGGTGCGGGTCGGCAAGCTCAAGCCCGCGCGCATCATCACCCACACGATGGCGCTCGCCGACGCGCCGAAGGGTTACGCGATCTTCGACCGGAAGGAAGACCGCGCGGTCAAGGTGATGCTGAGGCCCTGAGTCAGGACTTCTGCGCGGTTTCTTTGAGCAGCTCGTCGAGGATCCGGGGCAGGCGGGCGACGGCGCCCTGGCCGTGGATCTGCGCGACCATCTCGCCCTTCTGATCGATCACGACGGTGTAGGGCGTGCCCTTGAACCCGAACGTGTTGCCGATGTTGAGCTTCGGATCGAGCGCGACTGGGTAGTTCACCTTGTTGCGGCGGATGAAGCTGCGCGTGTCGTTCGTCGTGTCCTGCACGTGGAGCGCGATGACCTCGACGTCCTTCGTGCGGTACTTGTCGTAGAGTCGGCCGAACCCGGGCGATTCCTTCGCGCAGGCCTTGCAGTACGACGCCTGGAATCGTAAAACGAGCACCTTCTTGCCGATCAGCTCTCGTGAGTCGACCCTGGTCTTTCCGTCGATCATCGTGACCTTGAAGCCCGGCGCCGCGGGCGCTGCGTCGGTGGCGGAGGCCAGGGCGAGGAGCAGGACGAGGACGACGAAGCGAAGGATCACACGACTATAGTACCCGTAGCGAATGCTCCGGGAGCAACGAGTATAATGGCCTGTCGTGAACGACCTCGAACGCGAGCTGTCCCGGGCGATCCGCGGCAATGTCCGCTTCGACGCCGGCTCCCGCCTCCTCTACTCGACCGACGCGTCGATGTATCAGATGGAGCCGGTCGGCGTCGTGATTCCGCGCGACGCCGACGACGTCCGCGCGGCGATCGAGATCGCGGCCAAGCACAAGGTCGCGATCCTCCCCCGTGGCGGCGGCACCTCGCTCACCGGCCAGACCGTCAACTGCGCCCTCGTCCTTGACTTCTCGCGCTACATGGACAAGGTGCTCGAGGTCAACGCCGAGGAGCTCTGGGTGCGCGTTCAGCCCGGAACCGTGCAGGACAACCTGAACCACCACGTGCGCCCGCTCGGCCTCGGCTTCGGGCCGGACACCTCGACGTCGAACCGCGCGACCCTGGGCGGCATGCTCGGCAACAACTCGGGCGGCTCGCACTCGATCGCCTACGGCTTGACCGTCGAGCACGTGATCGAGCTGACGACGGTCCTCGCCGACGGCTCGCGCGCGGTGTTCGGCGAGGTCACGCCGGAGGAGTTCGCGGCCAAGTGCCGGGCGCCCGGGCTCGAGGGCCAGATCTACCGGGAGGTCGCGCGCATCCGCGACACGTACGCCGACGACATCCGGTCGAAGTACCCGCCTCACTGGCGGCGTGTCATGGGCTACAACTTGAACGAGCTCGTCCCCGAGATCGGACGGCGCCACGCGACGAATGGCAAGCTCAACGTTGCGCGGCTGATCGTCGGCTCGGAAGGCACGTTCGTCAGCGTGGTCGAGGCCAAGATGCGCCTGATCCGCCGGCCGAAGAAGACGGCGGTCGAGGTGATCCACTACCGCGAGATCCAGGAAGCCCTCGAGTCGTCGTCGGCTCTACTCGAGACCGGCCCGTACGCGGTCGAGCTCACCGACAAGATGATCCTCGACCTCGCCCGCAACAACATCGAGCAGTCGCAGCGGATGGGATTCGTCCAGGGCGATCCGGGCGCGATCATGATCGTCGAGTACGCGGGCGAGACCGATGCCGAGGTGCGGTCGAAGATCGACGCGCTCGATGCGCGCCGGCAGCGCGAGCGGTTCGGCTATGCCGCGCACGTCGCGTACGACAACGCCGAGCAGCAGTCGATCTGGAAGCTCCGCAAGGCGGGGCTCGGGCTCCTGCTCGGCATGAAGGGCGACAAGAAGCCGATCGCGTTCGTCGAGGACACCGCGGTCGCGCCCCAGCACCTGGCCGAGTTCGTGAGCCGCTTCCGCGAGATCTTCGCCAAGCACGACACCGAGGGCGCCTACTACGGCCACTGCTCGGTCGGCTGCCTGCACATCCGCCCG
>Ga0075434_100004405_pt1 | contig 12683 bp, 12 predicted proteins | sample RhiMethybrSRZTD3_FD_75298 | JGI IMG/M metagenome (GOLD analysis project Ga0075434, IMG submission 75298) | Populus rhizosphere microbial communities from Tennessee, USA - Rhizosphere MetaG P. TD hybrid SRZTD3 | ecosystem: Host-associated > Plants > Roots > Rhizosphere > Soil | place: USA... | reverse complement strand
AAGCACAAATCGTCCGAGTACTTCGGCTTCTTCTCGGTCTTCGAGAAGTTCGCCGGCATCGCGGGACCCGCGCTCTTCGCCGCTTCCGTCAGCATCTTCGGATCGAGTCGCGCGGCGGTCCTGTCGGTTATCTTCTTTTTCATCTGCGGCGCGCTGGTCCTGACGCGCGTCAACGTCGCAGAAGGCGAAGCGCGCGCGCGCGAAGTGTCGGCACTATGAAGGCTGTCATCGCCGGCGGGTCTGGATTTCTGGGATCGGCGCTCGCCGCATCGCTGCGCGTCGACGGACACGACGTCACCATCGTCACGCGTCATCCAACGGTTCACGATCAGGTGCCGTGGACCGACTTCGAGGTTTTCGAAGGTGCCGACGCGGTCATCAACCTCGCCGGCGAATCGCTCGACGCGGGGCGCTGGACGGCCGCGCGCAAGGCATCAATCCTGGAGAGCCGCATCAAGGCGACCGAGACTGTGGTCAAGGCAATCTCGAACGCGACGAAGCGCCCGGCTGTGTTGCTCAACGCCTCGGCGGTCGGGATTTACGGAGCACATGGTGATGAAGCCCTGACCGAGGACTCCGCGGCCGGCTCGGACTTCCTTGCCTCTGTCTGTACGGCGTGGGAGGCGGCAGCGATGGCGGCCGCCTGGACGACGCGTGTGGTTCTGCTGAGGAGTGGGCTGGTGCTCGATCGCAACGCCGGCGCGTTGCCGAAGCTCGCACGTCCCTTTCGTCTGTTCGCGGGGGGGCCGGTCGGGTCGGGCAATCAATACTGGTCGTGGATTCACCGAGACGACTGGACGCGCATGGTTCGGTGGGCGATCGAAACCGACACAATCACGGGACCGCTGAATCTGACCGCCCCGAGTCCCGTCCGCAACCGCGAGTTCGCACAGGCTGTCGGAAGTGCGCTCCATCGGCCGGCTCTGGCGCCCGCACCTGCCATCGCGCTACGCCTGTTGCTGGGAGAAATGGCGGACGCGATGATCCTCGCGGGCCAGCGCGTCCTTCCCGCTAAAGCGACGAGGAACGGGTTCGAGTTCCGGTATCCCGACCTCGACTCTGCATTGCGACAGATCTATCAATAACTTCGGCGTGCTCGAGGATGCGCCGATCGACAGTGCCGGTCCGGCGCGCCTGGCGTGACGCCTCCTCTGCGTCAACAACGCGTCCGGCGCGGTAATACGCCCACGCGAGCGCGTCCATGGTGTAGATGTCCTTCCGGTGACGCGCGGCTTCTTCCGCCAGCTGCACGGCCTCGCTGGTGCGCACGCCGCGTTCGGCAAGCAGGCGTGCAACGTTGGTGGTCAGTCTTGCTTCGGTGAGCCAGGCATCGCGCTCGATTGCTTCGGCCCGTGCGTACATCGCCTCCGCACCCGCGGAGTCGCCTTTCTTCGTCAGCAGGTCGCCGATGGCGATTGCGGTCTCGGATGTCGGCGCTGTCTTCATCAATGCGCGATAAATCGTCAGCGCGGCGTCATACTGGCCGCGCGCGACCTCGACCTTCCCACGTCCGGCATTCGCGAACGGGTGACCGGGAAACGCATGTTCCGCTCGTGCATACTCGCGCGCGGCACCCTCCACGTCGCCTTTCTGCAGAAGCAGGTTGCCGATCTGAGCGTAATGCCAGGCGATCGATTCCGGATCCTGCGCGCCTGTCGCTTCCTCGGCCATCCGCATGCTCGCGATCGCGGCGTCGAGCTGCCCCTGAAGCTCTCGGGCGTAGGCGATTCGCGCATACGCGGCGGCATCCGGACGCAGCCGGGCCATCCTGTCGAAGGCGTCGAACGCTTCGTCGTAGTCGCCGAGCTCGACGTGGGCGTCTCCGAGGACGCCGTAGTTCCATGCGTCATTCGGGTGCACACGCATCGCACGCTTCGCGACGTCGATGGCCTCACGAAAGCGGTGCTGTGACAGGTACACGGCGCCGAGCATTCGCTGTGCGTCGTAGTCGTCCGGCTCGTAGTCGAGCGCTCGCTTGAGCACGCGCTCGGCCTCGAGCGTGTAGCCGCCGTTGGCCTCGAGCCGGGCACGACGCAGCGCATCCGCGGCAAACGACGCGGCCGCCCGCCCTTCGCCCGCCGGGGCGCGATGGCCGTGGCTCGAGAAGATTGCCGCCGCGATCGCGCCACCGGCGATCGCGGCGATGACGAACAGGAGGCGGTGCCGCGTGTTCATGGCAGGTTCGATGGATTCAGGTTCGTGGAGCCCGGATTCGAGTGGATGCGCGGGCCGCCCGTCTCGTTGCCCGGGTGTGGCGAGGACAGGAATGGAAAGCCGGAGAAGAACGGCGTGTCGTTGGCGTCGATGCCGTCCCCGAGCGTGTTGTTCGGCGAGACGTTGAACGCCGGCGTGAACGGCGTGCCGCCGGCCAGCGCCCGCAGCTCGATATCGACCACGTCGTCCGAGGGACGCCGGCCGTTCGGGAACCCGGCGGTGTCGCCACCGAGCAGACCGAGACGGCTCGGGTTCCTCGACGGCGGAATGGCCATGTTCAGCCGGATCATTTCCGACGGCCGCGGACTGGTGCCGATCTGATTCAGACCCGGGATGCCGGTGAGAAAGATCGTGACGAGATCGTTGCGCGGCGTCGGCGGCGTCTTGACGCCGAACAGCGCCTCGAGCAGCGGCGGCACGGTTGGATTGGTGACGAAGCTGAGCGCTGCGCCGTCGCCGGTCGGCTCGAGGCCGTTGAACGTGTCCTTCACGCCGAGCGGGATCACCACTTCGTTGACAAGCGGCATTCCGAGCCGCGACACCTGCACGAAGTCGCCGCTCGACACCGCACCGCCGGCCATTCGCGTCGTTGTCGCCGGACGGCTCGCTGTGGACCACACGCCGATGCTGGCGTTCGGATCCGATGCGCCGGATGGCGCCGCACCCGTTCGGGTCAGACGCGAGATGGGGATCTCGAGCGCGATGGTGTGGACGTTATAGTTGCCAAGGCCATCAACCGCGGGTCCGGTCCTCCGGTTGAGCGTTCGCAGCTGCAGCAGATCGAACGTCGCGCCGAGGTCGACGAAGAACGGATCATCGCGCGGGCCGGCAAACGCCCGTATTCCATCGGTTGACAGCGTATGAACACCGGAGCCCAGGTCGCGGACGTAGTTCGGCATTGAAATCTCGCCGACATTAGCCGGCATCACGTGAAGGTTCTGGCCAATTACCGTTCGCGTGCCCGTGCGACGCGGGCCGCGAACCTCGGTCAGCGTGAAGAACTGCCGGACGTTCAGATCCGGATCGTCAATCGAGGTGACCTGACCCGTGTTGTAGAGAAACGTGTTCGGATTCGCGATCTGGGTGGTAAACCGGAACTGATACGTGAGGTCTTCGACGGCGTCCCCCGTGTTGTCGATCATGATTTCGTACAGCACGGTGTCGTCGAACTTCCAGAAATTCGGTCCCGAGCTCGGGAACTCGAGCGGGATGAAGTCGGCGATCAGGACAACACGGTCCGGACGTTCCGGGCTGACAAACGTATAGACATCGGTGTTGTCGGCGAGCGGATCCTGGCTGATGAGCGGCGCCTCACGATGGCTCGACGCGCGCAGTGGAACAAGGCAGGCGCCGGCGGCCACAAACGCCAGCGCAATAGAAGCAATCTTCCTCACGCACCACCTCCTGCTCGCTCTACGGAGGGAACTGGCTGGTGGATGTATGAGCGAAAGGGATAAGGGAAGCGAATAGGGGGAAGGGGGACCTTCCCGTTTCCCTAAGGCATTCCGACGAGATATTTTTCTCCCGTCGGCGAGGGAACCCCGCCTAAGGGTTCGAGCGTCACGGCGACGGCCACGGGAGCGGCGATGTCGGACGGCGTGTCGTAGTACTGCGTGCCGGCACCGGTTCCATCCGTGGTGAGCAGACCCGCGCTGATCGGCATTTGCGCCGTCACGACCCACACCTGATACGCCTTTCCTGCCGGCGCCGGCGGCAGGTTCGCAGCGGTGAAAACGAGGCCGCGCGAGCGGCTCCACAACGCACGGGCCCGCGCATCGGGCGCGACCGGCTGTCCCTGTAGATCGATGCGCGCGAGATCCGGTGCTGCAAGCACCGCGGCGGTGGCCTGGGTCTGATCGAAGCGCGCTTGCAGCGCTCCCATCTGCCGCTGCACCCGAACCGCATAAGTGGCCGCGCCAATCGCGATAACGACCGCGGCAGCAAGCGCGACCCATGAGGGAACGCCGGCGTGGATCCGCTTCCTCTCGGGGCGCGCCTCCCCACCTTTCGACGCAGACGGAAGACGCGTCGTCATACTGCCGAATGCCTGACTGACGACGCGGTCACGAAGCTCCGTGCGAGGTGTGACCTGGGGAACGGCGGTCGCCAGAACGCCGGCAATCGGCCGCAGCGATGCTACTTCCGCGCGGCACTCTGCACATTCCGCGAGATGCGGTTCGAAGGTGCGGCGCTCCTCCGCGTCGAGACTGCCGAGCACGTAGCCGGCGGCGTTTGCCCTCAGCTCGTCGTGCGTGCTCATGCCGGCCCCTCCGTCAAAGAGTCGCGCAACTTGAGCAGTCCGAGGCGGATGCGCGTCTTGACCGTGCCGAGCGGCTGCTCGAGACGTTCCGCGATTTCGCTGTGACTGAGACCTTCGTAATAGGCGAGCTCGATGGCCATCCGCTGCAGCAGCGGCAACTCGCCGAGCGCTCTCTTGACGCTGCGCGTCTGCTCGTCGCTGAGCATCACGGAAGCGACGTCGGGCTGCACGTCGGGCATCTCCTCGAGCGTCCCTTCACCCGTACGGCTCTCGAACCGCGTTCGCCGCGCACGAAGCCGGTCGATGGCCCTGGACCGCGCCATCATCAGCAGCCAGGCCGCGACGGCGCCGCGCGAGGCGTCGTAACGGGACGCCTGGCGGAATGCCTGCGTGAAGACTTCCTGAAGAACGTCTTCGGCTTCGCTCTCGTCGCCGACTATCCGCAGAATCAGGGAATAGAGCGCACGCGAGTGGCGATCGTAGAGCCCGGCTGCCGCCGCCTGGTCACCCGAGACAATGCGCCGGAGGCACGAGAGGTCCTCCGCCTGCGATTCTGCCGCAGGCTGCATCCGTGCGAGCGCAGCCAGAAGCCACATGTGTCCGCCAGATCTACGGACGACGGAGCCGATCGGATTGCTTTGCGCTATTTGGCGTACTTCGCCAATGTCGCGCGCCAGACGCCCACCGGATCCGGCGAGCCGGCCTTCCCCTCGAACACGATCTGCCTCGTCGTCAGGCGGGACCCGTAGAAGCGCTGATTGGCGTCAACGTCCTGGCGGATGGTACTGCCGTTGATCGTCACGCCGGCGAACAAACCACGCGCGCGCGAGTAGCTCAGGATTTGCGCGCGCAGCTGGATGTCGGTCGCCGCCTGTGCATTGCGGCCGACAGGGCCCGCCGCGAGGCCGGCGTCAGCGCCAATCTTGAACTGGTTGCTGACGAGGTTCTCGAGGCCGCGCTGGCCGTTGATGACAAGAACGATGTCCGCCGCCTGACCGCCAATCTGCAGGCCGAAGGTGCCGCCCGTGAGCGTCAGGAACGCCGGTGACGACCATCCGCTGGCGCTGCGCGAGCTGATAACCCCGCGGCCGCGGATGCCGCCCACAACGAGTCCTGCCTGGATCGTGCTGGGGAAGATGGCGACGCCCGTCGCTTTGTTCAGGATGGCGGCAGGAATGGTCTTGTCCTCCGCCGCCATGATTTCGTCAAAGACCATCGCGGCGTCGCGCACGCGCTTCGCCTCGCTGTCGTTGTCGTCCTTCTGCGCCCGCGGCTGCGCAGAAAGAAAGGTAGCGAGGCAGACGGCTGCCGCGGCAGCCGTCCACAGTTTTCTCATGCCGAGATGTTAAATGAACGCGGGTCCGTTGGCGCGGAAATCTCCGCCGAGAATGGCGGTCGAATTCGTTCCCAGCCAGCCGTCGAGCACCTTCGCATACACGGAACGGAAGTCCGTTTCGTAGGTAACGTCGCCGCCGGCGTTTTCGAGCGTCGGATTGTCGGGACGCGGGTTCAGGTCTGCTGCGCTCCCGTAAATGCCGCCGCGAACGCCGCCGCCAATCGCCATCATCAGGCCGCCGGCGCCATGATCGGTTCCCTGGCTGCCGTTCTCGGATATGCGGCGGCCGAACTCGGAGAACTGAATCATCATCGTGCTGTTCAGCAGTCCCTGGTTCTGCAGGTCGTTATAGAAAGCGAGGATACCGTCGCCGAGCGTCGACATCAGGTTTGCGTAACCGCCGCCGCCCGCATTGCCCTGCCCCGAGTGCGTATCGAACCCGCCGGTCTGCACCCAGTAGACGCGTGTCCCGATGCCTTTGGAAATCGAGCCGGCCACCGTCCTCAGCGCCTGCGCGAAACCGTTGTTGGGGTACGTCACTGTCGACTGGTAACTGACGACCGAGCCAACGCGGTCGAGCGTGGCGAACGCCTCCATCGCGCTCGTGTTGACGAATGCGAGATTCGGCCGCTCGGGTCCAGCCAACGACGCGAGGCGGATGGCGGCGTTCCGTTCGTTGATCGCCTCGGCGCCGGTGTTCGGGCTCGCGAAGCTGTAGTTGCGCGGATCCGTGATCGACGGCACGGAGATGCTGTTGCCGGTCAGCGCTCGATATGTAGCGCCCGATGTATTCCACGCAGCAAGCGGATCGATGGGCGAGGGCAGCGAATCAAGGTAGCGCCCGAGCCACCCGGTGCCCGCCGAACTTGCCGGATCGGCGGTGCCCCAGATGTCGGTCCCCTGAAAATGCGACCGGCTCGAGTTCTGGTATCCCGCGCGCTGAATGATCGCGAGCTTGCCCTGGTTGAAGATCGTCTGCAGGCCGGTGAGCCGTGGGTGCAGACCCAGCGCTTTGCCTGATCCATCCGTTCCGATCTGCAGCACCTGCGCCGCAGGAACAGCAATCGCGGGACGGCGGCTGTAATAGAACGGATCGTTGTAGGGAACGATTGTGCTCAGCGCGTCGTTGCCACCGGCGAGGTAGATGACCACGAGGTTGCGCGAGACGGCCCCCTGCGCGCGCGCGATGTCCACGAGGAACGCGGGCGCTGCAAAGCTGAGCGTGAAGGCCGCCACGCCGTCACGAATGAACTCGCGCCGAGTGACTTTGGTTGCCATGTCCTACCTCAGACGAACTGATACTCGCCGGACCCGGCGATGAGCCGCGCCAGGCCGGGCGCCTTCGCGTTCATCTGCGCGTCGGATCCAGTCCAGGCTCCGCCGGCATTCAGGTAGGCGAGCAACTCCGTGGTTTCGTTTGCCGCAAATGGAGCGGCAGCCAGCCGTTGCAGCATGCCGTTGAGCACGCGATCCGCCTGCGCGCGCTCGGTGGCGCTGAACGAGCGCGCCAGATTGAACTTCTGATTCGATGCGAGCGTCGCCGCGAAATTCATTCGCGCCAACATTGCGCCCGTGCCGAACCAGGCGCGTCCAAGCTGCCATCCGGCCACATTCGGCGGCTCGAACAGCGTCTGGCCCATGTTCGTCAGCGGCACGCGCGCCGAGTCCACCGAAAATCCCGTCCACCCCATCTCCTTGATCGTTCGCACCACGAACTCGGCCGGCCATGCGTAGCGTGCGTTGAAGTTGCCGGGGTTCGTGAACCAGCGCGACGTAAGGATGTAGCGAAGCACCGCGCGCATGTCGGTGTCGGCACGGACGTAGACGTCCGCAACCGCTTCGACAAACGCCGGGTCGGGTGCATCGAGGTCGGAGACGAAAAAGTTCCACAACTTTCTCGCCAGCCGGCGGGCGGTTTCAGGATGGTTCGCCAGCGTGGTGATCAGATCGATGCCGTCCTGAATGCCTGCGGCCGCCGTGCGCACCGGAATCGTGTTCGACCCGGCGACGGAGAACGTCAACGTCTTCGCGGTTGTGTCGTGCTGCGCGGCGTTGTAGATGAACTCCTGATATGCGGCGGGATCGTTGCCGTTGGCACCCGGCACGTTGCGCAGGTTCCAGCCTGTGAATACCCTCGCCGCCGCGTAGACGTCATTCTCCGTATAGTGGCCGAGCCCCCACGTGAAGAGCTCCATCACCTCGCGGCCGAAATTTTCCTGCGGCTTTGCTTTCGTGTTCGTGCGGCCATCGAGGAACACGAGCATCGCAGGATCCTGCGCGACGGCGATCAGCAAGTCGCGGAACTTGCTGACGGCCATCTGGCGAAGCAGCTCGTAGTGTCCCTGCGGCCCCGGCGTCTCGCCCGCCACGTTGGCCATCATCTTCGTGCCAACGAGCGCGCCGACGGCACCCGCGACCTTCGAATAACCGACGCCGAAGTGGTTGTGCCAGAAGAGCGCCATCTTCTCCTGGAGCGGACGCCGCGTGTGCACCATCCGGAACAACCAGCGCTGCCGCGCGTCCTCGATGTTCGTGCTCGGCGAAAATGGCCCCCGCGTGGTGACGCTCACGTAATCCGGCAGTCCGATCTTCGAATCCACATCGTCGGGCTGTTTCTCGAAGTCGACGAAGTAATCCACCGCGGCCGAATATGACAGGCCCGAAAAGGCCTGCAGGTCGGCCGCGCTGGCGCCGAACCCGGCGCGCCGCAAGAGGTGGTCAAGAAGCGGATTCCCCGATTGCATTGGCTGTCTCCTGGAACCTTTGAGCTTACCCGACGCCGCAAGGCCCCGTGATCGCGTTTTTGGGACGCACGATCACGAATTTGCACGCGGCCGCGTGCGGCCGCATGAATAGGTCGTAAGTGTTCTGACTGAAAAACCGCGGCTGGCGTTGCCTCAGGACACCAGCGACCGCAATATTCCCCTGGCGGAGAACAAACGGCGGGGGTCTGTGGTTTCAAGGAACAGGCCGGAAAGCTCTCGCTGAACGAAGCGGCTTTTGCTGGCCCGGCGAGCCAGCAGATTCGCAAATGCGGGTCTGGAGAGCCAGTCCTGCGCCGTCTTATAGGCCCGGAACCGCGACTCGAAGCGTTCCCGGATCCGGTTTGCATACGTGTCGGCAACGACCTTCGCCGAGTCTTCGGTACGTTGTCCGCACTCGACCACCACGCCGGCAGCAAGAATGCCGCTCTCGAGCGCCTTGCCTATACCCTCGCCGCTGAAGGAATACGTGAGACCCGCCGCCTCTCCCAGAACCAGCAATCCCGGGCGCGACAGGGCGGATCCGCATAAGGCGGTGCGCAGCGGCGCGCCTTTCAGCTCCGTCACGCTGACGGCGTGGCGCAGGACGTCGGCGGCTGGCGCAAAGGTCCGGACGAAGCGTCCAAGCAGCTTGCGGACGCTCGTTTCCGGCGGCCTCTTCCCGTCGTAGTAGTAGCCGACGCCGACGTTGAACGTCGCGTCGGGTCCCGGAAAGATCCATCCGTAGCCCGGGCAAATCGCCGCGTCGTACGAAATGCAGAGGTGGCTGAAGTCGCGTGCGAATTGTTCATCCGTCCGTACGTAAACTCGCGCCGCGGTTGCGCTTGGCGCAGTGCGATAACAGACGCCGAAGCGTTTGAGCGGCCCGGCGGCGGCACCAGTGGCCAGCAGCGTTACCTTCGCGCGCACCCGTAATGCTCCGACATCGGCGCCGACGACGGTGTCGTTGTCGATAAGGACGTTCGCGACGTTGCAGCCTGGCCAGAACCGCGCGCCCGCATTGACGGCTTCGGCGCGTAAGAGCTCGTCGAACACGCGGCGAGGGAGACACGCGCATTCGCCGCGAACCGGGACGGATCGGCCGTCCGGCGCATACACCAGCACTCCGCGGAGAACGCGACTGCGGCGAAGCACCGCTTGCTTGAGCCCCAGCCGATCGAGCGCGGTCAGTGCATCGGGGATGAGCGCGTCGCCGCACACCTTGTCACGCGGGAAGGCGCATCGATCGACCATCAGCACGTCGTAGCCGATCTTCGCAAGCGCGATGGCCGCCGCGGAGCCTGCGGGGCCGGCACCGACGACGAGGACGTCGACCCGATCTTCTGATTTCGCCGTCGCGAACGGGGCCATATCGCACAGAATATAGCCCGTCGATGCCTCCCACCAGACGACGCACCGGCAGGCGTGCGTCGAGCAAGAAAATTGAAGCGCCGGCGCCCGGGCCCGCGCGCGCGGGCAGCGGTCTTGCGCCCGAGATGCAGGCGGTCAACACGTATCTCACGGTCGCAAACGTCAAGGCTTCGATGGAATTCCTCGAGACGGCGTTCGGCTTTACGCGCGGTGTCGTGCTGCCCGGCACCGACGGGCAACCGCGGTACGCCGAAATGCGGCACGGCGATTCGGTCGTGATGCTGATTCCGAAGGGCGACGTCACGAGCGCCAGCGGCGGCGCGGCGGCGCTCTACACCTATGTCGGCGACGTGGATAAGGCGCTGACGAAAGCGCGGGCAGCGGGAGCGGGCGTATCGGAGGCGGAAGATCGTCCGTGGGGCGATCGTACGGCCACCGTCACCGACCCCGATGGTTACCGCTGGGTGCTGGCGACGTTCAAGAAGCTGGTGCCTTTTAGTTAGTGGTTGGTGGTTGGCAGCTCGTTCCAACTACCAACTACTAACCGCTAACTACGGCTTCGTAGCAGCGCTCGTACATCGGGACGATCTTTTCCGCGCAGAACTCGTTGCGCACGCGAGCGACGGCGCCGGCGGCAATCGTACGATGCAGGGCCGGGTCGGTCAGCACCGCTACGCCGCTTTCCGCCATCTCATCGAGTGCGTCCAGCGGATGCAGGAACCCGCTGATGCCATGCTCGATCACCTCGGGAAGACCGCCGACGCGCGAGGCCACGACCGGCACTTCGCACGCCATCGCTTCGAGGGCCGCCAGTCCGAAGCTCTCCTGCGCGGACGGCAGCAGGAACAGGTCCGCAATCGACAGGAGCGGCACCACTTCTTCCTGCGCGCCCAGTGAATGCACCAGGCGGGCGATGCCGAACTCGCGCGCGAGTCTGTACGCTGTTGCCAGCTCCGGCCCGTCGCCAACGAGCAGCAGCCGCGACGGCATCTTCCTGCGGATGCGATCGAAGACGGCCATGACGGCGTCGATCCGTTTCACCGGCCTGAAGTTCGAGACGTGAATGACAATCTTCGCGTCGCGATCGTCGCCGACAAACCGTTTGCGCAAATCGCCGACGTTCTGCCGGCGATGAATGCCGCAGTCGAGGAAATTCGGGATCACCTCGATTTCGCGCTTCACGCCAAGCTGCTCGTAGGTCGAGCTGCGAAGACTTCTGGAGACTGCGGTCACGCGATCGGACTGGTCGATCGAAAACGCGACGATCTCCGAATACGACGGATCACTGCCGACCAGCGTGATGTCGGTTCCATGGAGCGTCGTGACGACACGCGGCGCCTTGCCGCCGTGCGCACCGACAACCTGACGGGAGAGGAACGCCGCAGTCGCATGCGGTATCGCATAGTGCGCATGGATGACGTCGAGACTGAACTCGCGCGCAACCTGCACGACTTTGTTCGAGAGCGACAGGAGATATTGCGGCTCGCGGAAGAGCGGATAGGTTGGGGTCAGCACCTGATGAAACGAGAGACCTGCCTGGAACTCGCCGAGACGGAAGGGCATTTCCGTGCTGATGACATGTACCTGATGGCCGCGCTGCGCGAGCGCCTTGCCAAGTTCGGTGGCAACGATGCCGCTGCCGCCGACCGAGGCGTAGCAGATGATTCCGATGTTCACGACCGGCTCTTGTCGGGAGAGGGCCGGTCGCTTTCCGCCCGCCATTCGCGAAGCAAGTGCGGCCGGAGCACAGGCTCGCGAATGACGAACCCTTCCGCGAAGTCGACGCCGGCAAGGACGCCGAATTGCGCGTCCCGGCTCTCGATCAGGGTCATGAAGCGGGGCGAGGTGAGGCGCGTGTGCACTGCGTCCGCTGCCGGCGGCTGGAACTGACTTTTGTGGCATGCGAGAGCGCGGCGTTTGATGCCGTATTGTTCGCTCACGTCAACGACAAATGAGGGCTGCGTGGATTCGTTGATGAAGTAATAGGACGTCATCTCCGGCTTCCACGGTTCCCCCTGGGCCCGAAACCTGCGCAGGCCCGCGTTGAAAATCGCGTCGGTGAGCACGTGGCTGGCCGCGACGTGATCGGGATGGCGGTCCGACCAGTAGGGAAGGGCGATCGCCTTCGGGCGAACGCGGCGAATCAATTCGGTGGCCGCGACACCGTGATCGGCGGTCGAACCGATTGCTCGATCGGGCCAGCGCAAATTTGTTCTCCAGATCGCGCCGAGCACCTTGCGCGCGTCTTCCGCTTCGGCAAGCCGTTGCTCGACCGTGCCGTTGCTTCCCATCTCGCCGGCCGTGAGGTCACACAGTCCGACGCGCAGCCCCATCGCTGCGTGTTTCGCCACGGTTCCCCCGATTCCGATCTCGAGATCATCAGGATGAGGACCGAACACGAGCAGATCGACTTGCTCCATTCAGCGCGTGAAGCTCCACACGGCGTCGTCTTTTTCGGCTGCGTCCTGCAGGGCGCGAACGAGAAGGCGCGCGGCGAGAAACGCACCCGTGATGGAGTCGCCACCGCCGCCGAGCGCGAAGAGATGCCGCGGGTAATTGCGATGGGGGCCGATGTACATCAGGCCGTCGGCGGTCTCTCCCGAGATCAACTCCCATCCGTACTCCGGCATCAACCCGGAGATCACTGGGAACATTGTCAGCAGCTCGTACATCAGCTGGCCGGTGCGCTGGATGAGAACTGCCGGGCGCGTTCGTTCGGGCGTTTCGTCCTGTGTCGCGCCGCCGACGAGAATGCGATCGT
>Ga0075434_100004404_pt1 | contig 12687 bp, 8 predicted proteins | sample RhiMethybrSRZTD3_FD_75298 | JGI IMG/M metagenome (GOLD analysis project Ga0075434, IMG submission 75298) | Populus rhizosphere microbial communities from Tennessee, USA - Rhizosphere MetaG P. TD hybrid SRZTD3 | ecosystem: Host-associated > Plants > Roots > Rhizosphere > Soil | place: USA... | reverse complement strand
GTGGAGACTAGCGGATTGTCTGTTCAAGTCCCTCCCCATGCCCTTTTCGCCGGAGTTGTTCATTTCTACTATAATAGTGTAGTTAGACTGCCACAGCGTATTTGGGGGTTAATATCCCTAACCATTTGAGTCCATTAGAGATAATCGCGACTCAGTTACACTGGCATAAGTTGTGCTCGCAGGTAAGTCTCTGCGCTTAATTAAAACATCGAGGGAAATAAAGTCTGATTAATGCTATGGAAAGAACTCCCGAAGCCCTTGGCCTATCTCACAGAAACAATATCGCGCGACATGAGTAGCCGTTGTGAGTAACATCTGGAGAATATTAGGCCGGCGATTCTATTCCCGTGGTATTCGGCGTCGCCTTCTGGTTTGGGGGCTAAGTCTTTTCGGAATTGCGCTATCGGCTGTGGTCGGCGCCGGCTATTTTTACATCATACGGCAAATCCGGCAGGATGCCGCAGCCCTGCAGTCGGAACTCGCGCTTGTAACTGGAGAGCGTATTCGGAACTTCGTTAATCGAAAAATTGAGCGATTTTCCGACAACGCCGCGGCTTTGAGCCTTTACCCGCTCGGCAGCAAAGAGCAACAGCTACTCCTGGGACTTTTGGTGAAGAACGACAGTAGCTTTTCGGAAGCTTCCGTTATGGACGTTGGAGGCAAGGAGGTGCTAAAGGTATCTGATCGAAAAGTTTTTTTTCCTTCCGATCTGACCGATCAAGGCGAGTCGAGAAAATTTACCAAAGCACTCAAGGGCGAAGACTTTATTAGCGGTGTCCATACATCGAGCCGGGCACAACCCTACATTACACTGGCAATTCCGATTTGGGGCGGTGCCCAAAGTGTTATTGGCGTTGTCTCTGCTGAAGCCGATCTCTCATTTCTATGGGAAGTCATCGGGAAAATTCGCTTTGGCGCAGCAGGATATGCGTACTTGGTCGATGACAGAGGTAATCTCATAGCGCACAAAGATACAACCTTAGTGCTAAAGCAAATGGATTTGCGGCACGTGGATGGCGTCCAGAAATTTTTGCGCAATCAGAAGGGCCCCGATCTCGCTCCGGCAAACGAAGGCCGAGGATTAAGCGGCGGCCGTGTTTTAGTTACATATGCACCCGTACCGGAACTGGGCTGGTCGGTTATTTTGGAGGAACCTGTCGAAACCGCACTGGCCAATGTCGAAGTTGTAAAACGTTCAGCCGTGATTTTCTTGCTTGTGGGTCTGCTCATTGGTGCTGCCGTTATCGCATGGGTCAGCCAAAAGATTACCAGCCCGATACAAAGATTGCGTCGAGATGTCGCGACGATTGGAAACGGTAATCTCGAGCATCGGGCGCAAATCAGAACCGGCGATGAAATCGAAGAACTCGCGAACGAGTTTAATAAAATGACCGGTGCTCTGCAAAATTCCTACGCTACTCTGGAGCAAAAGGTCGCACAACGCACCACAGAAATCACCGCTCTATACGAGGTCACCACAACAGTAAACCAGTCACTGTCTCTAGGGGAAATTGCGGATGCCGTTATCGGCAAAATTGTCGAGATCTTTGGTTTCGACACTATGCGCATATTCCTGTTCGATGATCGAATGGAAGAGCTGCAACTCCAGGCCTCTTTCGGAGTCTCCGCCAACGGGTCAGCGGGCACACGCTCGTTCAAACGCGGACAAGGTGTTGTAGGCCGGGTCGGAGATACCGGCGAGCCAATGATATTCGAAGACATCACCACAGATCCTCGATATGGAGCGCTAAGCACGACGAAAGCGACCGAACTGGCAAAGATGCGGTTCTTCGCGGTCTTTCCGATCAAGACCAAATCGCGCGTCGTCGGAGCTATACTTTTTAACGCTCAAGCACCGCGGAAACTCACAGTTGAAGAAACTCGGCTCCTCGAGTCGATGTCCCAGCATCTTGGTGTCGCTGTAGAAAAAGCCAGCCTGTTTCGTCAGTCGGAACGAAGAGCGCAACAGCTCGAGGTGCTGAACACGATTGGAGCTGCGGTCAGCCAATCGTTGGATCTGCAAATTGTCTTACATCAGGCAATTGAAAAGATGATCGAGACTCTCCATTTCGATGCGTGCTGGATTCATATGCTCGATAAAGAGGAAACCGAATTGCGACTCCAAGCCTGCCGCGGTTTGACGGAAGAAGCCGTGCGTGCGCTGGAGCGCCGAAAGTTATTCGAGGGCCTTAGCGGCAATATTTTTGAGACCGGTGAGCGGCTCGTATTCGAAGATTTTCGGAGCGACCCACGGTACCAGAAACTCAACAGTCGGAGTCAGCTTATTTTCATGGGATTTGCGAGTGCCGCCGGTTTCCCGATCAAGGCAAATGATAAGACCATTGGTGTGTTGCACCTTGCCAGCAAGGCGAAAAAACAGTTTGCCGCTGATGAATTACAGCATATCGAGTCTATCGCTCAGGAAATCGGCGTTGCGGCTCAAAATGCGCGGCTCTTCACAGAGGTCAATCAAAAAACCGCTGAATTGCAACAGATAAACAAAGAGCTGGAGGAAGCGAACCGCGCCAAATCCGAGTTCATCTCGGCGATGTCACACGAGCTCCGGACTCCGCTCAACGTGATCATGGGAAACGCGGAGCTTACCGGCGAAGGCTTTTTTGGCGATATCACACCTGAACAAAAGAAGGCGATGACTCAGATTCATCATCATTCTCGATTTCTGCTGAAGCTCGTGAATGACGTGCTGGCTTTATCGCGCCTGGACGCAAAAAAAATGTCGATGGAGCCGGCCACAGTCGATATCGAAGAAATCGTTGCTCATGCGCAAACTCACGTCGAACAATTGAACCGCCTGCAACGCCTGCAAGTGAACTGGGATATCGAGCCGGAGCTTCCTCAGATCGTTACCGATGTCACGAAACTCGAGGAAATTCTCCAGAATCTTATCAGTAATGCGTTCAAGTTCACCCCCCAGGGTCGCATCGAGGTGCGAGTGAGAAATCGAGCCGACTCAGGTCGTATCGAATTTACGATCGCCGATACCGGGATCGGTATTGAACCTCAGGACATGGACCGAATTTTTGGTGCCTTCGAGCAGATCCGCGAGGCTCACACAGGCGAGTACAACGGCGTCGGCCTGGGTCTGAACATCGTGAAGAAGTATCTTGAGCTGATGAAGGGAGACATTCACGTGGAGAGTAATCCCGGTGAAGGTTCCAAGTTCATTTTTTCATTGCCCCATTCCGTTTCCCTTCACTCCTGAACACCAGCCTTACTGACCCGCTAAATATCCGGGTCCGCCAAGCCGTAAAAAGAGGCTCGCATCTGGAGATGTGAGCCTCTTTTGACGTTCCAAGTTTTTTACCGGCTATGCACCCAAGCCGTACGCCCTCGTGGGATTATCCCAGAGAATTTTCGTGCGCGCAGCGCGCGAAATTTTGTCGTTGGTGCTGATGGCGCCGACAGTCTTGTCGGGAAACTTGTCAATGGCGTCGCTGTGAGGATAATCGGTAGCGATCATCAGGTAATCATCGCCGACAAAGTCACAGAACACGGGCGCCAGCTCTTCACCGGCCTCACAACTGATCCAGCAGTTGCGCTTGAAATAATAGCTCGGCTTTTCTTTTGTGATCTTGGCTGAACCATGGGACTCGTGCTCCCAGTGCTCGTCCATGCGCTCGAGCCAGAACGGCGCCCAACCACATCCGGATTCCAGATGAGCGACTTTCAATTTGGGAAATTTTTCCAGCACCCCATCGGCGCAGAAATTAAGGCAGGCCAACATCTGTTCCAACGGATGGCAGGCAACGTGCCGGCCAAATTCGCTGTATCGATCGGACCCCGCTTGACCTAACACGGTGCGGGCGCCCTCGTGCACGCAAATGGTCACGCCGAGCTCCGAACAGGCATCGTAAATCGGATCATAGTCCGGGCTGGCAAAGGTGCGGCCGCAAAATTTGTTGGGACGCCAGAAAATCCCTACCAGCCCCAACTTCTCGCGGGCGTGTTTCAATTCCGCCACGGCACGTGCCGGATCTTGTAACGGCAAAAGCATCACGCCGTACAGTCGCTTGCGATCGTAGTCGCAATAGTCGGCGAGCCAAGTATTGTAGGCCCGACAGATCGCGGCGCTTAGCTCCGGATCGATATCGTCACGCCACATGATGTAGAGCCCAATCGTCGGGAAAAGAACTGAGACGTCTATCCCCTCGCGATCCATGTCGCGAAGATTCGATGCCGGATCGAATTTGTTCGCGTACGCGTCCGCGAAACAGTCACGCCAGCGTTTCGAAGACGAAAAAATGTAACCGAAATCTTCCGTCGCTCGACCGGGGCGCTGCGCTGAGTCCGATACCGGTTTCCCGTCGACTTCACGGACGGTTTGATTCGGACCGGCCAGACGAACTCGGTTTTTAAATTTTTCCGGTAGATATTTTTGATAAAGGTCGCTCGGCTCCAGGATATGACGATCGGCATCGATAACTTTGAATCCGTCTTTCATGTTCCCTCTCCTCTCATCTCAGGTAACTCTTGAATCGTCTCCTGTAAATAGATCAAACCATCATGCACGGCAAGAGCCGGTAAGCGATCCTAGAGCGCTTGCCACTTATCCACGAAAGCATTTAAGCGCGCGGAGTGTTGGGTTTTGCGGCTTGCTGCACCCTAAGCTTCGTTTTCACACCCTCGGCTTCTTTTTAGTCGGTCTCCCAACCACCGCCCAGCGCCTTATAAAGCGCCACAAGATTCGCTGCCATATTCGCTTCGCTCTGAGCCAGATCGCTCTCCGTTGCGTAGAGCGTGCGCTGCGCGTCCAGAACATTCAGAAATGGCACCAATCCCTGGATATAGAGATCGTTGGCCATCTGCAGGGCTCGGCGATTTGCCGCGGCCGCTTCGAGCAACGACCGGTAACGGATTTGTTCGTTGCCGTAATTGACCAACGCATTTTCGACGTCTTCGAAGGCCGTCAGTACGGACTTCTCGTATTGTCTGAGCGCCTGTTCCTGTTGCGCATTGCGAACTTCGATGGTCGCGCGAATCCTACCGGCGTCGAAAACCGGCCAGCTAATCGTCGGCCCGATCGACCAAAATCGGCTCTGCGCTGTAATCCAATCACTCGCGCTGATACTTTGTAACCCAATGTTGCCCAGTATCGAGAATCTTGGATAGAGATCCGCCGTCGCGGCGCCGACTTGAGCGGTCGCGGCGGCAAGCTGGCGTTCGGCGCTGCGAATGTCCGGCCGCCGCCTCAGCAAATCCGCCGGCAGCCCAACATGCGCCTGCGGCGGTAGAGCAGGAATCGGCGCTGTCCTCGCGAGTTCATCCCAACTCGTACCGGGCTGAGTGCCAAGCAAGACATCCAGCCGGTATGCCGCCTGCTTGAGCGCGCTCAGCAATGCGGGAATCTGCGCCGCGGTCGTGGCCACCTCGCCCTCAGACTGCGCGACTTCAAAGTCGCTGGCCAGCCCCGCATCGAACCGGACTTTCGTCAACCCCAGCGTATCCTGCTGCGCCCGCAAGTTCTCCTGCGCCACCTCGACTCGGCGCTGCAGACCGCGCAAATCGATATAATTTCTCGCGACGTCGCCCAGAAGCGTCACGAGAACGCCGCGCCGCTCTTCTACCGAAGCCTGAAGAATCGCCTCGGCACCTTCGATTTGCCGGCGCGTGCCACCAAAAATATCAATTTCCCAACTGGAGTCGAAGCCGGTTTTGTAAAAGTTGTTTTCCAGCTGCCGGCCGCCAGTCGGCGCCACCACCGCGCCCTGCGTCGGTGAGCCGACGGCGTTTTGGCTCGCGCGATTTCTGCTATAGGAACCGGAAAGATCCACAGTCGGCCACAGTCCTGCCGCGGTCGCAGCAAGCGTTGCTCGCTCCTCACGCACTCGCGCTTCCGCTATACGGAGATCCAAATTATTCTTCACGGCGCGTTCCACCAGAGAATCAAGCACAGGATCCTTAAACTCTTTCCACCATTCCGTCAGTTCGCCCGCTTGCGTATCAATTCCGACTTGTTGCGCTTCTTGCCACGCGCGAGGAGTTGCTGTTTCAGGTCGATGATAGTCTGGACCGACACTGCAACCCGCCGCTAAAAAACACAACCCTGCGGTCAGACCATAAAATTTGTCAGAGTTCTTGAGATACTTCATTACGTCCCTTCTTAATCGTCGCGTACGCTCACGCAAGCCGATGGCGAAACATCCAGGAAGCTGCCGATAGTGTAATCGCAGCAATGAGTGCCAGCGGCCAAAGTTCCGGGATCAAAAGCGCCAACCCAACTCCTTCGAGATAAACTCTGTGGGCGATATCGATGGCGTAGCGCAATGGATTAACGAGCGTCACATATTGAAGCCACATCGGCATGCTACTCACCGGAGTCGTGAGCCCCGAGAGCAATGCGAACGGCATGATCAATAAAAAGGAGAAGAGCATCGCCTGCTGCATGGTCTTCGCCACAGACGAAAGCAGCAATCCCATGCCGACGGCGGCGAGCAGAAACACGCTCAACCCCGCATACAACGTGATGAATGAGCCGGCAAAAGGAATTTGAAACCACAGCTGGGCAACCAGTAAAACCAACGTCGCCTGAACGATTCCGACGAGCATTGCCGGAATCGCTTTGCCCGCCATGATCTCGACGGGGCGAAACGGCGTCACCAGCAACTGATCGAACGTGCCCTGCTCTCTTTCGCGCGCCACTGACAATCCGGTGAGCATTAACGTTTGGATAAAGGTCAGGGTGCCGATCAAAGCAGGAATCATATGCCAACGTGTTTCCAGGTTCGGATTGTACCAGGCCCGGCTCGTGAGCCGAATCGGCGTGGATCGCTGACCGTGCTCGTTACGCCATTTCGCATTGAACGACTCGACGATGCCGCCGATGTAACCGATAGCGGTACCTGCCGTGTTGGAGTTCCTACCATCGGCGATCACCTGCACGTCAGCTTGACGACGGGACAAGAGCCGGCGCTCGAAATCCTGATCGATTTGAATCACCAACAGCACGCGCCGTTCATCGATTGCCCTTTTCACATCCGCTGCACGATCGAGATTGACGACCCGGCGAAACACACCCGAGCCGTCGAACCGGGCCAGAAGCTGCTGCGAGGCAGCGCTCCGATCTTGATCGAAGACGCCATACGGAATGTCGGTAAGATCGTACGTCGCAACGTATCCGTAGATCAGGCACTGAAGCACAGGCGGCACCAAGAGACTGTAGCGGCTCCGCGGATCCTTGAGGATCGCCAGCAGCTCTTTCCGGGTAAGCGCCAATATTCGGTAAAAGGCTTCGAACATTTCTCAGGCTAAGCTCTTTCGCATAGCGCGGTACGTGAATGTCCACAACAACGCCGCCATTACAGTCAAAACCGCGATGTTGGGAAGAATCACCGCCCAGATATCTCCGGCTAAAAATACGGTTTGGAGAAGCGCGACATAATAGCGCGCAGGGAAAACGTACGTGAGCAACCGCACGACGGCCGGCATGCTGCGCAGATCGAACAGGAAGCCGGAAAGCATTACCGCCGGCAGAAACGTCACCAGTACGGTAATTTGGCTTGCGACAAATTGACTTCTGAACGCGGACGAAATCAGCAGGCCGATGCCAAGCGCGACCAGCAGGTAAACCACCGAAGCGGCAGTCAGCACTGCGACCGAGCCACGAAACGGCACATGGAAGAGAAACTTCGCCGCCACAAGGCAGAACACCAACCCAATCACGCCGAGAGCAAAGTAGGGAATGGTCTTACCGAGTAAAATTTCATTGGTCCGTACCGGCGTGACGAAAAGCGCCTCTAAAGTGCCACGCTCCCACTCTCGCGCCATCACCAGCGCTGTTAGCAGAGCACCGATCAATGTCATGATCAGCACAATCAAGCCGGGCACGAGAAAATAACGGCTCTCGTTCGCTTCATTGAACCACATACGGCTTTGCACGACGATCGGCCCGCTCGCCATGGCATAGCCCTGCGCGGCGCGGCGCGCTATCCACTGGCCCACTGCTCCTTGCGCATAGCTCTGAATGATGCGCGCATGATTGGCATCTACCCCATGTACCAGCACCTGCACTTCCGCATCGCCAAGGTTGATACGTCGGCCAAAATCCTGCGGGATGCGAATGATTCCGTCGACTTTGCGTGACAACATCAATTCTTGTGCCCGCGCCATGGACGTCATGGGCCGAACATCGAAATAGTGCGACAGCCGAAAACTGGCAACGAGATCCGTCGCTGCCGGCGACGTGTCCTCCATCACCACGGCCACCGGCACCTCCGTGACATCCAATGACAAGCCGTAACCAAAGAGGAGGATCAGTACGACCGGCAGGACGATCCCGATGGCGATGCTGCTCGGATCACGAATGATTTGTCGTGCTTCTTTGCGGATCAAGGACAGAGTGCGATGCATCCTGCTCGAAAATTCGCTGTGCTCCGTCATGCTGCGCCTCGTGTTGGATGGTGATGTGCTACTCCGTATTGCCGCGCCGATTCCACGATCTGAATGAACGCGTCCTCCATGGTGGGCATTTTTCCTGGTTCGGATTGCCCTCGGCTGCGGATCTCGGCCGGAGTTCCCTGGGCCAAAACCCGCCCGGCGTCCATGATCGCAACCCGGTCACAATACTCGGCCTCTTCCATGAAGTGCGTCGTGACCACCACCGTCACATTTTGCTCGGCCAGGGCAGTGATGCGACGCCAGAATTCTCGGCGCGCGAGCGGATCGGCACCGCTCGTCGGTTCGTCGAGAAAAAGCAGTTGAGGTTCATGCAGGAGCGCCGCGGCCATGGCGAGTCGCTGCTTGAAACCCCCGGGGAGATCGCCGCTGGGCAGATCGACAAACTCGCCGAGATCGAATTCGGCCAATGCCCAGTCGATGCGGCTTTGTTTATGAGCGCCCCAGAGATTGTATGCGCTGGCAAAAAAGTCCAGGTTTTCTGCCACCGAAAGCTGGCCGTAAAGTGAAAACTTCTGCGCCATATAGCCGATGCGCTGGCGCGCCCAAGCGCGCGCCCGACGCAAATCGATGCCGGCGACTCGAAGCATTCCGTTGCTCGCCGGGAGCAATCCGCAGAGCATGCGAAACGTCGTCGTCTTTCCCGCGCCATTCGGTCCAAGCAAACCGAAGATTTCACCGCGTTGGACTTCGAAATTGATGTGATCGACCGCAGTAAAGGCGCCAAATTGGCGGACCAGGTCGCGAACTTCGACGGCCACGCCATGAGGCTCGTCTTCCTGAACCGCAGTCACAGTCATAGTACCCAGTGATTCGCGCGCCGCGCCAGTTCGGTGTAGCAAAATCATGAAACCGTCTTCGAAACGCGGGGCCACAGCGCCGACCGCGGCACTAGATAGGATATCGGCACTGAGATCATCGGCGCTCTCGCTGTTGGTCGGCGAAGATTCGTCTATCGCTCGAACCAATCGAACCTGGCCGCCGACCGGGACTGCGTCGATGACTGTCGCTGCATCGAGCAGACGCGCCTGAAATTCCCTCGCTTTAGTCCCGGCAGGAGGATTGGCGATAAAGGCTCGGCCTGCCGCCAATTGGCTGATCTCACGCGGCTCGCCTTGCGCTAAAACTTTCCCGCGATGCATCACCACGACGTGTCCACAACGCTCGGCCTCGTCCAAGTAGGACGTGCTCAGCAACACGCTGAGGTTCTGTTCGTGCACGAGCCGAAAAATAATTTCCCAAAGCTCGCGCCGCGATAACGGATCGACTCCGACAGTCGGCTCATCCAGCAGCAATAGCTCCGGCCGAGAAACGAGCGTACAAGCGAGACCGAGTTTTTGCTTCATACCGCCGGACAATTGCCCGGCCAATCTTTCTGTGAACGGCCCGAGCGCCGTCATGTCCATCAGCCTCGGGTAGATCGCCTGCCGGTCTTTTCTGCTGATGCCGTGCAAATCGGCGTAGAGATCGAGATTTTCCTCAACGCTCAGATCTTCGTAAAGGCCAAACTTCTGCGGCATATAGCCGATCCGATCCTGAATCTTCTGTGCTTCCGCACGCACGCTAAGGCCCAACACTTCCAGCTCGCCGCGATCCAATGGCAGTAAACCCGCGGCAAGTCGTATCAGGGTCGTTTTGCCGGCACCGTCCGGCCCGACGAGAGCGGCCAACGTGCCGCGCTGCACCTGAAGCGTGACATCGTCCAGCGCCAGTACGACTTCCCGATTGTCGCGGACAAATGTCTTCCTGATGCCACGTCCGCTCAGCGCGACCGATTGACTTGTAGTTTTCACGTCAAGCTATCTCCGCTGGCCATGCTCTTTGCCACTATTCGGATTCGTACCTTCGGCAGCGAGAACAACGCTCGCTGGCATGCCCAGGCGCAGCTCGTCCGCGGGATCCTTGACGAATACACGGACCTCATAAACCAGACTGGTGCGAAGCTCTTCGGTCTGCACCGATTTCGGTGTGAACTCCGCGACCGGCGAGATGAAACCGATCCAGCCGTCGAATCTGCGCTGCGGAAAAGCATCGACTTCAATCGAGGCCGTCATTCCCGGACGAATTTTGCCCAGATCGGGTTCTGAAATGTATGCACGCACCCACTTCGGATCGATGATCGCCAGTGAAAAAACTGCATTCTGGGGGGTCGCCATTTCACCGGGTTCCATGACTCGGGTCCGCACGACGGCATCGGCAGGAGCGATGAGTTCGGAATCGGCTAGCTGCCGCCGCAACAAAGCCACTTGTGCCTCGTTCGACCGCAGCCGCGCTTCGTTCTCGGCAACATCTTCTTTGCGCGGACCCAGTACCGCCAGATCCAATGACTTTTGATTGACGGCGAGTTTCGCTACGGCGACATCCAACGCCGCTTTCGCGGCATCGACGTCCTGCTGGCGTACGGCACGACCGCCCGACGCCTCGGCGGCACTTTTGTAACGCTCGTATTGCCGCTGCGCGTTAACCAGATCAGCTTTGGCTGATTCGACATTGGCCCGAGCTTGCGCAATCTCCTCCGGGCGGCTGCCGTTACGTAACCGCATCACGACTTGCTGCTGTGCGGCGGCTTGCGCTGCGGCCTGAATTACCTGCGGCTCCAAACGGCTGGTATCCAGTCTTGCCAGCACTTGTCCCTTACGTACGTGATCTCCCTCTTGAACCAGGACGGCCGCAATCCGTTCACTATTGTTGAACGCGAGCTGAACCTGGCGAAGATCGATGTTACCGTAGAGCACGAGATCGCGGGCGGCGCTGTTGCGTTCGAACATCCACCAGGTAACGCCCGCTGCCGCAATCAGGACAATGACCAGAAGGATCAGCAGCCTTCTTTTCATGATCGCCGCACTCTCACCCCTGCTCGGGAACGCCGTGCCCAAGCAGTTGATTTAGACCGCCCCTTTTCGGTCATCACGCCGTCGAGAATGACCGAAATAATCGCGCCGTAGCCGGTTTGCGGCGCCAGATCGAGCTGTTCGATTTTCGGCGGATTCATGATCGCCTGCACTGCTCCAACCAAAATTTCCACGATGAGTTCACTGGAAATGTCTTTCCGAATGATTCCAGCTCTTCGGCCCTGATCGAAAATTCGACCGAAATAGCGTTGGATCAGATCGCGGCGCCGTTCCTCGACGAACTGAAACAAGTCCGGAGTTTCGCGCCGCATGTCGCGCACAAATGGCGGCTGGATCTCCTCGGTGTGACGCTGCATGCAGGCAAGCAGTTGATGAAGTGCAGCCGAAGCATCCTTGTCACAGGACGCCATCACCGCGTCGAGATCGGTTTCCACGCTGTGGAATTTTGCCAGCAGAACCGCCCGAAGAAGGTCCGTTTTGCTGGGAAACTGCGCATACAGCGTCTTTTTGCTCATGCCGAGCTCACTCGCGAGATCGTCCATCGTGACGCTGCGAAATCCGTGGGCAAAAAAATGCGCTCGCGCCGCCAAGACGATGCGCTCCGCGATTTCGTTTAATGGCCGCCTCTCCGAGTCAGAGCGCGTCGGTCTCTTCGCAGGGAGTATGGTCATAAATACTACGGAAACTATAATAGTATTTACAGTTTCCAGACGTTAAAAGCAAGCAAGCGGGACTGCGGGAAGTATGTGGGAACTCGGCGCCCAATTTACGTGCGCTCCGTGGCGGGATAAGATTACGCCGTGAAACACCGCGCCGTTCAATAGGACAATGTCGCGAGTTAGAGGGGTTCACCCTGATCCGCCCGTCGGGCCGATCTGATGGCGGCCGCGCCATGCTCGGAACGGAAAAACGAAGTGCGGTTCAGAACTTTTTCCTGGAAATCTTCGAGGTACAGGTAAATCACCGGGGTAATGAACAAAGTGATAAATTGCGAAACCACTAGGCCGCCGACAATCACCAGACCGAGCGGGCGGCGCGATGCGGCATCGGTACCGAAGCCGAGCGCGATCGGTATTGCGCCGAACACCGCGGCGAGCGTGGTCATGAGGATGGGTCGAAAACGATCCATGCTCGCATCGTGAATCGCCTTGGTTGCCGATTCGCCGGCATCGACCCGCTGCAGCGCAAAATCGACGATCATGATGCCGTTCTTCTTGACAATGCCCATCAACATGAACATGCCGACAAAAGCGTAAAGCGAAGCCTGCTCGCCGAAAAGGTAAAGCGTCAGCAGTCCGCCGACCAGGGCGGTGGGTAAAGTAGACAGAACCGTCAGCGGATGAAGGTAGCTTTCATATAGAATCGCCAAAATCACGTACATGACGAACACCGCCAGCGCCATCAGAATTGTCAGGTTGCGCAC
>Ga0075434_100004402_pt1 | contig 12690 bp, 14 predicted proteins | sample RhiMethybrSRZTD3_FD_75298 | JGI IMG/M metagenome (GOLD analysis project Ga0075434, IMG submission 75298) | Populus rhizosphere microbial communities from Tennessee, USA - Rhizosphere MetaG P. TD hybrid SRZTD3 | ecosystem: Host-associated > Plants > Roots > Rhizosphere > Soil | place: USA... | reverse complement strand
GTAGTCGTCGATGCGGGCCGGCCGCTGGGTGCGGAACACGCGGCCGATGATGTTGTCCCCGTCCAGCGGTGCCCGCGTGCCGACCGGCACCGGCGGCCCCCGCCGGTTGCAGCCCCCGACCACCGTCGCCGCCCGATCCCGCTCGTAGACGATCAGGTGGGCATTATCGAGGTCAAGGAGCCCCGCGGCCTCCTCGGTCACCGCCGCGAAAACCTCCGCGGGCGAGGGCTGGCGGGCGACCAGCGTCGCCACCCGCCGCAGCGCCGCCTGCTCGCCGGCCAGGACGCCCCGGGCCCGCTCCGACCCGGCCGCGCGGCGGCCGGCCCGGGCGGCGACCGCGCCGACAATGACCGACATCGCCAGGAACAGGCCGAGCACCAGCACGGTCGCCCCGTCCAGGCTGCGCAGCGGAGGCAGAAAATACCAGTCGAACGCCAGAATGGTCACCACCCCCACCGGGAGCGCGTACACGATCCCAGCGAAACGGGCGACCGCCAGCACCGCCAGCAGCAGGAGCGGACCCAGGAGCACAGCAGGCACGTGCGACCGCGCGGCGGCGCTCACCAGAGCCGCGACAACGAACGCGGCGACACCCACGACAACGGCCAGGACGATCTCCAGCCCAGGCCACCCCAGCCACCCACCCGACCGGGAGGCCACCGCACGCAGCTGCCCGCGCAGACGACTGGTGGCGCCCAGCGCAGCCCGGCGAAAGCCCGCCGCCATGAATCGAGCCTGTCACCGCGGGCAGCGGCGCGCAACGGCGCCGCCGGGCCATTTGCGTGACCGGTCAGGCGCCCTGGCGCAGGCCTATGCGCACCGGCGTGGTCGGTGTGGCGCCCGCCGGGCGCGCCCCGATCATGCCGGGCCGACCGGGGATGGCCGATAATGCAGGCCATGACGAGCAGCGCCGGGTACGGCCAAGCCGACCCCGATGCAGGGGTGACGGGCCCGCCATGACCGTGCTGCGGGTGGTTCTGGCCGAGGACGATGTCCTGCTGCGGGAGGGCCTGGCCAGCCTGCTCGAGCGCTCCGGCTTCGAGGTGGTGGGGCAGGCCGGTGATGGCCCCCACCTGCTCGCGCTGGCCCGCGAGGCCGCGCCCGAACTGGTGGTGACCGACATCCGGATGCCGCCCACGCACACCACCGAGGGGCTGGAGGCGGCCCGGCTCATCCGCCAGGAGCTGCCCGACACCGCCATCCTGGTCCTGTCCGCCTACGCCGAGGTCGAGCACGCCATGGAGCTGCTGGCCAGCGGGCGCGGGATCGGCTACCTGCTCAAGAGCCGCGTCACCGACATGGCCGAGTTCCTCGACACGCTCGAAAGGATCGCCAACGGCGGCTCAGTCGTCGACCCTGCGCTGGTGCAGGAGCTGGTGGCCGCCCGCCGCCGCGACGACCCGCTCGCCGTGCTCAGCGCCCGCGAACGCGAGGTACTCGCCCTGATGGCAGAAGGCCGCTCCAACGCCGGCATCGCCCACCGGCTGTGGGTCACCGAGGGCACCGTCGAAAAACACGTCCGCGCCATCCTCACCAAGCTGAACCTGCCCGAGGCCGGCGACGACCACCGCCGCGTCCTCGCGGTCATCACCTTCCTGCAGGCCTGCTGACAGCAGACGGCGCGCGGCGCCGAGACCGCGCGGTGCCGCTGACATCCTCAACGAGCTGCACGTACGTGCTGCATGCCGCAAGCTGATCGCGCCCAGGCCTGGCTGCGTCGTCAGCGCGGCGGGACCATCCCCACGGCCGGCCTAAAGGCCCGGGCGGTTCGACACGCTGACGGCTCCACTTCGGACCTATTGCTGCTAGCAGGAAAGCCGACCTTCCCGCTGACCAGGTGGCGGCTTGGGGGCTCGCCGCGATGCGGCCAGAGCGCTGGCGCGGCATCGTCGGTTTCACAGCCGACTCGCCTGCGTCGCCCCACAGGGGGCAAGCATGGCGGCCCAGCGAGCAAAGGAGAAAGCAAATGATCACCTCACCTGGCAGGCTGAAAGCACGCAACCGTCGGTGGACGCTGTTGCTAGCGCTCCCAGCCGCCGCAGCAGGCCTGGCGGCACTGGCGGCATGCGGCTCATCCGGCAGCTCGCCCAGCAGCAGCGGCCACGTTGCGATGGCCGCGGGCAGCCTGAGGACCGCGCACGTTGGCACCGCGACGGTGCTGACCAACAGCAAGGGCTTCACGCTGTATTCGTTCGCCCCTGATGCCCCCACCAAGTCGAGTTGCAACGGAGCGTGCGCGGTGAACTGGCCGCCGGTGAAGGGACATGTGCCCGCATCTGGGATCAATGGCACGTTTACGACGATCAAGCGACCCGACGGCTCGGCGCAGGAGACCTTCAACGGGCATCCGCTGTACACCTTCGTGGGCGACAAGGCTCCTGGGCAGGCCAATGGCAACGGCGTGAATGCGTTCGGCGGAGTGTGGCACGAAATCACCACATCCGGCACCGCGCCCGCCGGCGGCCCGGCATCGACCGGGGGCGGCGGCTACGGGTACTGAGCCAAGGCCACCGACGCGGAGCACTGGAGTGAGAGCACCCGGAGCAAGCGGCTTCCCATTGGCTTACTGCTCCCGCGCAGCCGGCTCGTCATCGTCGGCTCTCTCCACCCCCGGCGGCTACCTGCTGTCGGTCTGGATGGGGCTGTTCGGGTTCACCGAGGCCCGCACGACCGCCCGCATCGCCGCCGGCGTGGTGGAGGCGGCCGCTTTCGCGGTGCTGGCATCGTCCCTGGGACGTCTCGACTGGAAGCAGCGTCATGAACGAGCCGCAGATGAACGTCGATCACTTCTATCACCGGCCTGTCTACCACGTGGTGGGCCTGCTGAGCGATAAGTCGGAGATCCCCGCCATCTCCAGCGAACTCGAATCGGCTGGGGTGGATGTCGCAGAAGTGGAGATTCTGTGCGGTGAGCAGGGAGCGGCCATCTTGGATGAGCATGGCCGCTACCACGGACTGCGAGGCCGCGTCGTGCGGGCCTTTCAGCGGCTCGGCTACGACGGGACAACCCTGGAGATGTACGACGAGGCGCTCAGAGACGGCGACATGCTGCTGCAGGTTCCGGTGCGGCCGCCAGAGCGGGGCCACGTCGCGGGACTGCTCCAGCACCACCATGTTCATGATGTGGGCTACTTCGGACCCGGCACGTTCGAGCAGTTCCCCGCCATCGATGGGGACTGACCGCCGCTTGTCGCAGGCAGCGCGTCCGGGACGGGACGGGACTCTGCCGAGGCGGTCGTAGAGGGCAGACGAGAAGGCCACGGCCATCAGCTGCGGTGCGCAGCAGGCGCGGGAAGGAAAAGTTATGCGGCTCATCACACGCGAGCGCCTGGCCGACGGCCCGGGCATCGCCGTGCCCGGCTCCGGCTACCGGTGGATCGCCCTGTCCAACACCACGCTGGGCACGCTGATGGCGACGATCAACGGGTCGATCATCCTGATCGCGCTGCCGGACATCTTCCGCGGGATCGGGGTGAACCCGCTGCTGCCAGGCAATGCCAGCCTGCTGCTGTGGCTGATCCTGGGCTACCTGCTGGTCACTGCGGTGCTGGTGGTGACCTTCGGCTGGCTGGGCGACATGTTCGGCCGGGTGCGGATCTACACCCTGGGTTTCGCGGTATTCACGGTGTTCTCCATCCTGCTGGGGTGACCTGGCTGCACGGCACGGCGGGCGCGCTCTGGCTGATCGCGATGCGGATCTTGCAGGCAGTCGGCGGGGCGATGCTGCTCGCCAACGCGGCGGCGATCCTCCACCGACGCCTTCCCAGCCGAGCACCGCGGCATGGCGCTGGGCCTCAACCAGGTCGCCGGGATCGCCGGCCAGTTCGCCGGTCTCCTACTGGGCGGCCTCCTCGGCCCGGTGGAGTGGCACCTGGTGTTCCTGGTGTCGCCGTCTCACTGCTCCGGGGCAGAACATACGTACACGGCGACCCCCCGATGCCCCGCCAGGCCCACGATGGAGAAAGCCGCCAGCAGCCGCCCGCAAGGTCGTCACCGCCGCTGACTCACGCCCGCCTCCAGCAGGCAGGGGCGCCACCCCTGCAGGCATGGGTAACCCCGCGCATTCCCCGGCTTCACGCCCAGCACCGCCCAGTGGATTACACCCGAACCGTCCCGCGCCAGCCGAGCCTTACCTGCTGTCACGCGGGCCCTTACGGGCGGAAGAGGTTGCCGGTGTGCGCCGAACCATCCTGGGCTCACAGAGTCCAGTGCGATTCGTACCCCGCCCCCGACAACCGCCATCCGCCGCCTGCGCTATGGGCCGCGGTCAGGGCCCGGCGCAGTCGCGCGCGGTCGGCTGGGGCCAGCCCGCCCCACACGCCGTGCTGGCCGATGTCCCAATGCCGCAGCGTCAGCGCACAACATCACCGGGTCATCACGGGGCCGCCTTTACCCATGCTCATGGACGTGGCCCGGCACCCCAGGCGCTGACGCGTCGGGGTGCTGTGAGCTCGCCTTTGCGGTCTGTCGCAGCCAGCGCGACGGCCTAGAGCCGGACTGCGGCAAGCTGCTGCTGAGCAGTTCCTCGGTCTCGGCTTCGAGACGCCGTATCGCGGCAAGATTTCGTTCGGCGTGGCCGTATGCCATGGCCGTCTCCTCAGCTCATCTGCCCGTGGCCCTGCCGACCTTTTGATCTCGTCGCTGGACCCAGCCTCCGTCGATTTCAAGGGGCCTGGCCGGGCCAGCGCCGTCACCCCCGGCGATCGTGTTCCAATAGCCCTCTGCCATTGCGCTAGCGGTCACCTGCGTCCTCCAGTTGGCGCGACAGGTGCATCCCGGGACCCGGCAGACCGTGACGCCCGCACAGCGGTGACCGCGGTGGCGGCGCTGCCGCCCGGCCTGGGCAGAGCTCTGTTCATGACCGCGTCAGCGGACGATGCTGAGGGCGAGCAGCGGGGGCAGCCGCGCTGAACCAGCCCGGCGATCTCGTGCCAGTCGACGTGGCTGGCGGCGCCCTCGGCCAGGTGCCCCGGGATCCCAAGACGCGTGAGTTGTGTCACCCGCCAGTCGTGCACGAGGAGTTCATCGCGGTCGATGGCCTCGTGACCGGCGACCGTCAGGATCGGTTTCATGGTTCGGCCCTCCTGGCAGGCTGGCTGTACTGGTGTCTTCACGGTCGCGCGCGCGGGGCTGCCAGTCATCGTGGCCAGCCTCCATCTGCGGCTGCCGCTAGCGGGGTTGCCGGATTGCTGCTAGCTGCAATGCGCGCCCGGAGCCGCCCGGGGAGCCTGGAGGTGGGTATGCGTCGCCCGATCACCGCTCAGACGGATTCCCGCGGCAACCAGGCCGAGTAGTCCGGCAACGAGCCAGAAAGGAGCTTGGGATGCCGGGACATCTGCAGAAGATCCTCTTCATCGCCACCAACCGGCTCAGGGACGGCAGATTCGATGCCGAACAGCAGCGGGTGGCGGAGCTGGTGCGTTTATCGAGGCGCACGAGCCGCGGCTGATCGCCTTTAACGAGTACGTGAACGAGGATCCCAGCCAGGTAGGCGTGGTCCAGTTTCATCCCGATGCGGCCTCGATGGAATTCCACATGGGCGTCGTCGGCGATCATGCCCGGCAGGCTTACGTCCAGACCCTGGAGACCACCACGGGGATCCAGGTCTTCGGCACGCCCACCGGCAACCTCCTGCGGATGCTCCAACAGCAGGCAGGATCAGGAGTCCCGCTAAGCATCAATCCGCTGCACCTGATTTCAGCAGCACGTTGAGTGACACGGCACGTCAACGAGAACGCGCGCCGAGCTGCTATGAGCGGAAGCCGACTCATGCTGGATCTCGACGGAGATGGTCCCGATTGGGTCGATCTGTACTGCGACAAGGCAGGTGGGCCATGCGCGGGTTCGCCGGCTCACCTGGGGTCCACGCGGATGCTATAGCGCTGACCGAGCCGGTGGTGCTGGTCGTCGGTGGTGGAGGCGATGTTGATCTGGTGGAAGTAGTCTTCGATGCCGCACGGAGCGGCGATCAGCAGTCGCGGGGCGGGCCGGCCCCGGGCGAGAACCGGTGCGGGGCCCGGGGCCGGGACTGCCCGCCGCAGCGGATGGATAGCTCGCCGTCTAGGACGCGGGGGCACTCATCCTCCCAGTTATAGGCATGTAGTGGTGGCCCAGCCCCGATGCTGGTCGTAAAGACGCTGGTACGTTGGCCGGAGGGCTATCGGGCGTCGGCGGGACTTTGGGTTAGTCCCTTTGCGGCGCGGCTGGGCGCGCCGGCTCACAGACCCGTGCAGAAGAGGTTTTCACCATGGCGCAGCCGCCGGAGACACGGTTCACCCGGGCCGGCGATGTGGATATCGCCTACCAGGTCGTCGGCCTCGCGGGCCAGCTGGACCTGGTATTCGTCCCGGGGTGGGTGTCGCATCTGGAGGTGATGTGGGAGCTGCCGGAGTTCGCTCGCTTCCTCGATCGTCTCGCGGCTATGGGGCGGCTCATCATGTTCGACAAGCGCGGCACCGGGCTGTCGGACCGGGTCGCGGGGATGGCGACACTGGAGCAGCGGGCGGACGACATCGCGGCGGTGATGGACGCCGCCGGATCGGCCAGGGCCGCGATCATCGCGTGGGGCGAAGGGGCAGCCATCGCCGCCATGTTCGCGGCCGCCCACCCCGACCGGGTGGCCGCGCTGGTCCTGGGAACGTTGCCCGTCAAGGTGACCGATGGCCAGCGGCCGCTGATTCCCGACCCTGCTCTGCTACGGGAGCTTTCCACCGCCGTCGAAACAGGCTGGGGGCAGGCCAGCCTGGTACCGCTGCTCGCGCCGTCCCGGGCCGATGACACCCGGTTCCTGTCCTGGTACCGGCGGTGGGAGCGCCTGTCGTCGACCCCGAGCGCGGCGGCCGCGACGCTGCGCTGGGCGATGGAGTTCGATCTTGGGCCGGTCCTGCCGGCGATCCAGGCCCGGACGCTGATCGTGCACCGCACCGGCAACGCGCTGTTCGACGCCGAGTCCGTCCGGGCGGCTGCCAAGATGATCCCCGATGCGCGGTGCGCCGAGCTTCCCGGTGCCGACGAACTGCCTTACGTCGGAGACTCAGACGCTCTGCTGGATGTGATCCAGGAGTTCCTGACCGGCGCAAAGGGGACGCCGGATCTCGATCGCAGCCTGGCCACGGTGCTGTTCACCGACATCGTCGGCTCGACGCAGAAAGCTGACCAGCTCGGTGACCGCCGCTGGCGAGACTTGCTCGATGAGCACCACGCCCGCATCCGGCGCCTGCTGGAGCGATTCCGCGGTACCGAGGTCGATACCGCCGGGGATGGCTTCTTTGCCACCTTCGACGGGCCCGCACGGGCCGTCCGGTCCGCCTGCGCCATCCGGGACGTCGTGCGTGACATCGGCATTGAGATCCGGGCCGGCCTGCACACCGGCGAAGTCGAGCGCCGGGAGGCATCGGTGACCGGCCTCGCCGTGCACGCCGGCGCCCGGGTCGCCGCCCTCGCCCAGCCGAGCGAAGTCCTAGTTACCAGCACCGTACAGATGCTGGTGCTGGGTTCGGGGATCAGCTTCACCGATCGCGGCCGGCATAGACTCAAAGGCATCCCCGGCCAGTGGCAGCTGTTCGCCGTTAAAGACACCTGATGAAGGGCACCTCCCGCTTGCGCCAGCAAGCACCCAGTGCCCGCCCTCACGTCATGCCAAAACAGAGCCGCCGCTCTGCCCGGCGGTGGAGCGTGACAGCGACGCCCCGACGCACGCAGATGCGGATGATCGGCGCAGCTCGCGATGCTCGGTCATGCCGAATTGAGCGCATTGCGTATCCGTATATTTATGCGCTGGCCTGTATGTTTCTGACGATTGCAGCGGTTGTCACTTTGGCCTCGTGATTCGTTCGGGGATGCGCCAAACGCCGAGTGTGCGCACCTCGATACACGGGATGGCGAATCCGCAGTTGAACGCAGTCCAGTTCTGTGCGCCTCCAGCCCGGCCAGCTGATCGGCCCTGCTTGGCTTCGGCCATGCACTCGCAGCGCCAGTCTGACAGCCTCGCTGTGATCGGCGGCGGTAGCGCCGTCTCTGGCATTCCCGTCGGCCGGCGCGGCGTGGCGGGCAGAACGACGGACCAGCCGGTTAGGCACACGGACAGTCTTCAGGCGCTGGCGTCGCTGTCGGCGCCGGGCCGCTGGGACAGCCACTGCGCATAGGACCGGGATTGATCGGGGCCGGGTTGCACACCAGACGGCAGGGCCTGGGCGAGCACGAGCGCGGCGGTGGCCTGGAGTTCGCTGCGGAGCAGATCGGCGGGGCCAACCGCCTCGAACCCCAGCGTCCACCAGTCTTGACCACGGGTGCGGACCGCGGTGAGTTCCACCTCGCACCGCGGCTGGCCCAGCCCCGCGGCGGGCGCCACGATCTGCCCGCTGGCCCGTGAGAACTGGCTGATGCGCCGCCTTTTGGCTACCGGCGTCCAGCCGGGCGGGTCGCCGCTGTCGGGGCTGGGCGGGTTGACGGGGAAGCACCACTTCTGCCAGGACTCCATGCGTCCGCGGGCGCGGCCCGCCACCTCCAGCATCCCCGAGCTGCCACGGTAGGCCTTTATCTCCAGTGCCCAGCCCCCGCGGACCTTGACCGACAGCCCTGGCAAAGGCGGCTCCAACAGGTAGATGTCCTCGCGTGACTCCATTCGGGCTGGGAACCGAGCGAACCATCGGGCCACCTGAGCCTCCAGCTGGCCCGGGAAGATCCAGCGCACCTCCAGGCTGCGGACTGCTTCGGTGACCGGACTCTGCGGCGGTTCAGCTGCCATCGTCACATGGTCCTGACGCGGGCTGGCTGTAGTCCCGGACAGGCTGTTCATTCGCGCCCAGGCGTCGGGCCTCATTCCCTTGCATGGCTCACTTTGGGTGCGACGGCTACTTCGACCGCCGCCAGGGGTCGGCGGGGTCGAATTCGAGCGCGGCTGCCAGCCGGTGCGCCAGCGCGCGCAGCGGCGGGCGTTGACCGTCTCAGCCGGGCCCCGTTTCTCGCCGTCGGCCAGGACGGTGAAGGTGGAGAAGAGCTTGGTGAGAGACGGATCGGCGGCGGCCAGGTTCCGCTCGATGGCGCGCAGGGACCGCCGAGGGCGTAATCGCAGATTCATCGCGACGGCCACGAGCTGAATCAAGCTGGTCAGGATCACAGCCCGGGCAGGCGCGGCCGGCGGCGGGCCCGGGGCCGCCTCGTCCGGGGCATCACTTTTGGCTTTCACCGCACTTCCCTCCGCTGCCAGGCTGCTCCGCCCACGGTGTGCCGTCGTTGCCGCCGGTGGGCGATGCGCCCGGCGGCGGGGGGCGGGACCGGGGTCCGGCTAGGTAAGTGAGCGGCGGCCTGCCTGGCCGGTCATCGCTGCGGCTTTGAGCGCGGCGCCGGTCATTGCCCGCTCTGCTGCGTATCGGTGCCGGCGCTCCCCGCAGGCCGGTCAGGGCGAAGTAGCCGCCGGCGCCGGGCGCGGCGCTCGCGCCGACGTTCTGCGCCGGGCGCCTGGTCCAGCTTGCCCGAGCCCGCCGCCCGGGCGATGTCGTCGCCGCCGCGGCCGCGCAGCACGTACGCGAAGCCGACGGCGATCAGCGCACCAGTAATCGGCCCCACCACGTACACCCAGTAGCTGCTCCAGTCACCGCTGACCAGGGCGGGGCCGAAGGAGCGGGCCGGGTTCATCGAGGTGCCGCTGACCGGCGCTGACCACAGCCCGGCCAGGGCGATGTAGCCGCCGACGCCCAGCGCGGCGATCGCGCCGACGTTTTGCGCCGCGGACGCGGTGCCCAAGATCACGCTGACCAGCAGCGTGGTGAGCACGATCTCCATCAGCAGGGCCTGCCAGTTCGCATACCCCGGGCCCGGCAGCGTCGCCCCCAGATGCTCGACGTTCCCGAACACCCAGCGCAAGAACAGGGCGGCCAGCGTCGCGCCGATGAGCTGGATGATGATGTAGCCCGGGACCCGCTTCCACGGGAAGTCCCCGCGCAGCGCGAACGCCAGCGACACCCCCGGGTTCAGGTGCGCGCCGGAGACCGCGCCCATGAACAAGATGATCGCCATCACCATCAGGCCCGGCGCCACGACCGCCGCGGCCAGGCTGATCTGCCCCTTCCCATGCAAAATCCCCCCGCCCGCGGCCACCAGGACCAGCGCGAAGGTGCCCAGCAACTCCGAAAACAGCCGCCGCCATTCCCGGCGCGGGTCATCAAAGTCCTCCCGGTCCCCGAACTCAAGGGTCAGTATGTGGTGCGTGCGCCCGAACGCCGCCCCCAGCGCCGCCTGGTCCCGGTCAACCTGCTGGGCCGCCGCCCCACCCACAGCACCCGCCCCCGGTGCGGTCCCGCCCGTCCCCGGGCCATCCGTCCCGCTCACAGGCACGTTGCCAGTCATGCCCCGGTCCTTCCCATCAACAGCACCGAAGAAGCCTCACGATAAGGATCGCAAGCCCGAGCCGGGCCTCGTGTCCGACGAAGCCTTCACCGGACAACGCCAGCCTGCGCAACCTCACCTGGGATCTCGCGATCTGGCCCGCATACCTCCGTTCGCTGTCTTGCACTATTGCACCCGTAACGGGGCGAGTTCCATCCCCCCAACCGAGTGACAGGTGACCGCCACCCCCAGGAGTCCCAGCTCACCAGACAGAGGGCGAGTGCCTGGCTGTGTGAGGACGCCCGGCTTCGCGGCCGGGCCGTTGCCCGGCCCGTCCTCCCGGCCGCTGCCCCCCCGAGCTGGGCTGGGTTCGCGGCCCGCCCGGACCGTGCCTTAGGAAGCTTAAGCGGCCAAAGTCGCCATGATCGAGTCAAGTTTTGCGGTGTCGGGTCGTTTCTCCTCCTGGTGGGTGTTCAGGCGGCGAGGCCAGCGTGGTGGGCGAGGTCGTTGATCGCGGCTTCGTAGGCGCGTGAGGCGGTGCGGAGGGTGGAGTCCGCGGGCGGGCTGGGCCCGGTGACCTGGGCCATGCCGGGGATAAGGAACCGCTGACCGAGGCGGGTGAGGAACAGGGCGTTGCGGATCCCGTCGGCGGTGGTGGCGTAGCGGTGGGTGTGGGGGATGCGCTCGATCATGCCGTGCGCACGGAGCCGCCGCAGGTCGTAGGTGATCTGCCCGCTGGTCATGTCCCCGGGACGCCGGCCGAGCAGCGGCGCGAGGCAGGTCCGCAGGTCGCGGTTGGTGAAACCGTTGGGCAGCAGCTTGAAGACGCAGATGGCGGCCAGCAGTGCCTGCACGCGCGGGTCGGTGATCCGCATCCCGGCGATGCGGGTGCTGGTGGCGGTGACGACAGGGTCGCTGACCGCGGCAAGCGCCGCGGCGCCTTCGGCGGGGTCGTGGCTGATCTTTTGGACGCCCAGCAGGCGCCGGTTGGCCGTGAAGCCGGCCTGCCGCAGCGCGGGCAGGTCAGACAGCCCTTTCCTCAGGCCGAAATCGGCGGGGTTGTTGATCGTTGTCTCTGTCCGGAGGGCTCGTCCTTCCTTGTGGTATTGCTTCACGGTGGTGTTCTTGTAGTCGATGTGCACGCTGGGGATGACGTCCTGGGAAATGATGCGGGTGCGGAACCGGCCCGGGGTGGGCTTCTTGCGGCCGTGGTGGATCTGGCGGTCGAAGACCAGGCCCACCTTGTCCGGGCGGCCGATGTCGAGGTTGTCGCGGATCATCTGCTCGAAGAAGACCCGGCCCGCCAGCGGCCGGTCCAGCATCTGGGTGAGGGAGAATTCGGCCTGCAGGACCGACACCTCATACCGGTAGCCAGCGGCGGTGTCCTCATCGGTGAACGGGTAAGGCAGCCGGGCCAGCCACTTGGCGGCCAGCGCCTCGATCTTCCCGGCGTCCAGGCCGTCGCAGATCGCCTGGACCGCGGCGACGTCGCCGACCGCGGCGAAGGCGTTATCCAGCGGGGTGAACCCGATCCCGGCCTTGGCGGCCTGCCGCTTGGCGTACTCGTTGCCGTTGCAGCACAGCCGGGCCGTATAGGGGAAGTAGCTGCAGAACTTCAGGAAGAACGGGCCGAAGTCATCGTCGAACCCGTAGAAGTAAAAGTGATTGACCAGGACCGACTCGCGGACCAGCCACGCGTAGCTGCCCCCGGTCACCGGGTTGCGGCGCTTTTGGGTGCGGAACACCAGCGCCTTCTCCTGCGCCCGGCCGACGAACAAGATCCCCTCCGGGACCGTCCCATCAGCCCTGGTGGCCTCGGCCAGATAACGCTTGGCGACGTCGTCTTTCCGCTCGCCCTTGCGGAAATGGACCAGTCCCAGGCCGCAGGCGCCGATGTAGTGGTGGATGTTCGCCACGAACGCATCGGTCACCGGCTGCATGAGGACTGAGGAAGCGTATTTGTGGCCCCGGTGGCCGACGAAGAATCCCTGCACACCCCCGCCGTACTGCAACCGGGGCTGGTAGACGTTCAGGTACATCCGGTCGATCGACTCGATCTCGAACACCACATGATCAGACAGGACATCGGCGACAGTGCGGGGTAGCGTCATGGAAGGCTCCGGCCGGACGACTCGGCCCGCCCAGCGGGCCACCTAACCGCTGCATGCGGCTCATGAACGGGCACATCGTGGCACCGTTTCGTCGCCGGCCGGGGCTCTTTCACCTACCTCAGCCAGCACCGGCACGCCTCGTCGGGCTGGGGCGAAGCCCCGATAGTGATCAGTGAGGGAAGCTTCTTGACTTCGACGAGAGACTCGGAGCGTGGAGCGTAGAGACTGGGGTGAAAGATCACCCCGCTGGGCC
>Ga0075434_100004400_pt1 | contig 12692 bp, 11 predicted proteins | sample RhiMethybrSRZTD3_FD_75298 | JGI IMG/M metagenome (GOLD analysis project Ga0075434, IMG submission 75298) | Populus rhizosphere microbial communities from Tennessee, USA - Rhizosphere MetaG P. TD hybrid SRZTD3 | ecosystem: Host-associated > Plants > Roots > Rhizosphere > Soil | place: USA... | reverse complement strand
ATCCACTTGCCCGCTCGGCCAGCGAATCTCCAGCAGCTCTACTTTTTCCGCTGCGCCGATTCCGAAATGCACCCGCAAATCATTCTGCGAAAAATAGCTGCCGCCGCTGCGCACTTCATCAATCTGCGAGTGCGGCTTTTCCTCGCCTGCAATCCGTGCCACACAGCGGAGCCGTGCTCCTATTCCGCTTCGATTCGATTTCGTTCCGATCGTCCGCACTTTGATCCAGTTATTCTTGAGTGTGGAATCGCAGCGTAGCAGCTGCGGAAAATCGTTAACGCAGTTCACCACGACGTCCAGATCGCCGTCGTTGTCGAAATCGCCGAACGCGCAGCCCCGCGAAGCCGTCGGCGCAGAAATTCCCATGCCCGCGTTCAGCGAAACGTCGTCAAACTTCCCGTTGCGCAAATTCTTGTAGAGCAATTTCCGCTGCGCGAATCCGGCTTCCGTCGTCAGCTGTTCCACTTCCGGATACACATGACCGTTGCAGATGAGAATGTCCGGCCAGCCGTCATTGTCAAAATCAAAAAAGCCGCATCCCCAGCCCAGATACTGCGTGTGCCTTCCCAAACCTCCAGTAAAGGTCGCGTCTTCAAACGTCGCGTTTCCCACGTTGTGATAGAGCGACGGCGTGTCGCCCGCAAAATTCGTCTTCACAATGTCGAGGTTGCCGTCCATGTCATAATCCGCGGCCGAAACCCCCATACCCGCCTGCGGCTTGCCGTCCGCGCTGAGTGCGCAGCCCGCTTCCATCGCAATGTCTACAAACTTGCCATTTTTCTTGTTCTGATAGAGCGCGCTCGCCGTCGAATCGTTCGCTACATAAATGTCCGGCCAGCCGTCGTTGTCGAAATCGCCGGTCAACACTCCCAGCCCGTACGTCCCGTTCGCGCTCAGGATTCCGCTCGACTCCGAAACGTCGGTAAATGTCCCGTCGCCGTTGTTGTGAAACAGAATATTCTTCCCGCCGATCAGTCCGGGTGGGCCGCACGCCACCATCACACCTTTATAGAGACACGGTCCCGATTCCGGCACTGGCGCAGTGGCCAGGTCCATATCAATGTAGTTCGCAACGAACAGGTCCAGTTTGCCGTCGCGGTCGTAGTCCACAAACGCGCAGCCCGAATTCCACCGCTTGCCGTTTCCGCCGACGCCCGCTTTTTCCGTCACGTCCGTGAACGTTCCGTTTCCGTTGTTGTGATAGAGCACGTTCCTTCCGAAATAGCTCACGAACAAATCTTCGCAGCCGTCGTTGTCGTAATCGCCGATGCAGACGCCCTGGCCCCAACCAGTGTGAACCAGCCCGGCTTTCTCCGTCACGTCGGTAAACGTTCCGTCGCGATTGTTCTTGAAAAGATGCGAGTGCGGCTCCTGCCCCTTCGGAAATCCCTCCAGCCGCCAACCATTCACCAGAAAAATATCCAGCCAGCCGTCGTTGTCGTAATCGTAAAACGCCACCCCACAGCCGGTCGTCTCCAGTAAATATTTGTTTTTGTGCTCGCCGCCGTAAATCGTCTTCGCGTTTAGCCCGGCTTGCTTGGCGATGTCCAGAAAGCCCACGCCAAGTAGCGCGGAGCCACCGCTTTCGCCTTTCTGTTGCGTAGACGTCGAAATCTCGCGTGCCCACAGTGGGCGCACCGACGCCAGCAGGTTCTCCAGCGACACCACCAGCGCCGACTTGCTCAGCGACCCCAGAAATTTTCGCCGTGGAAAAGACAATCGCTCTGCTACCCTTCCTTTAACCCCTGCAAATCAATAATGATGCGAAACCTTGTAGCCGTCCTCTTTGCAGGGCGAGGTTTCTTGCGCGCACTTTCCAGTTCTTTGGGCCAACCCGAAACCAGTGCCACACTCCACCCGCTTCTTTTGAGTTTAAGGTTTGGTTTTACAAACCCTGACCTAACATAGACAGGGCGGTAGAGCATTGCAAGCAACCGCCCCTGCCAACGGCCGTACCATGCACAACGTTTCTGCGATTCTTTCTGGCTTTCCTGCTGCAGGCGACTCCCGGTGATTTTCTCTCCTCCCGGGCACAAGACTTTGCCTCGAATACTGTCCGTGGCAAGGAACTCGAGCTCACTCGCGCCGCGCGCCCGTGGGAATTTCTCTCTTCGGTTGGCAAAAAAGCCAGCCTTGTCGGCAACGAATCCGGCGGCGGCGAAGCATGGGTTTATCCCGAGGACTACATGTGTCTGGTTGGCGCTGCCTCGCGCCGTGTTTAGTTCGCTTCTCATGCGATGCCTAGTTTCTTTTGCATTTCTTCCAGGGTGATGCCTTTGGTTTCGGGGTACCAGAAGAGGACAACGAAGAATTGGACGGCCATCATCAAGGCGAAGAAGACGAAGGGGTAGCCGCCGGATTTTTCGGCGACTTGGGGGAAGACGAAGGTAATGAGTCCGGCCATGAGCCAGTGGGTGAGGCTACCGAGGCTTTGGCCCGCGGCGCGGACACGGTTGGGAAACACTTCGCCGATGTACACCCAGATGACCGCGCCTTGCGAGAACGCGAAGAAAGCGATGTACGCGACGAGCAGCCAGACCAGCAGCGATTCGTGGCGGTGCGAGAGAAACACGTAGGAGACTCCGGCGAGGCAGAGCGCGGTGCCGACGGCGCCGACGAGCAACAGTTTTTTGCGGCCGACTTTGTCGATCAGCGTCATCGCGAACATGGTGAAGATTAAGTTGGTCGCGCCGATGGCTACGGCCTGCAAGTCTGAAGAGACTCTGCTGAAGCCGGCCTGCGCGAAGATCGTGTTCAGGTAGTAGAGGATTGCGTTGATACCCGAGAGCTGGTTGAACATGGCGATCGAAACCGCGAGGAAGATGGGATAGGCATAGGTTTTCTTGAAGAGCGATTCGCCTGCGTGATGTTCGGCGTCGATGGACGCGACAATGTCCTGCAGCTCCTGCTCATAATTTTCTTCGCCGGTGATGCGCAGCGTTTCGCGCGCTTCATCGAGGCGGCCTTTCTTGGCGAGCCAGCGGGGGCTGCGAGGAATTCCGAACAGCATCAACAGAAAAAACGCGGCGGGAATTGCTGCAACGCCGAGCTTCCAGCGCCATTCCATTGTGCCCAGGTTGAACGTGCCGATCACGTAGTTGGACAGGAAGGCCAGCAAGATTCCGAAGACGACGTTGAATTGAAAGAAGCCGACCAAGCGGCCGCGGTATTTTGCGGGAGCGATTTCGGCGATATACATCGGCCCCAGCACGGACGAGCCGCCGATCGCGAGGCCACCGATGATGCGCGCGATCAGCAGCAACGGCCAGTTTGGCGCGACCGCGCAGCCGATGGCGGAAATGAGATAGAGGACAGCGAGGAGGCGTAGACTGTCGCGGCGGCCGTATTTTTCGCCGGGAATGCCTGCCAGCATGGAGCCGAGGACGGTTCCAGCGATCGCGCTGGCCACCGTCGCTCCCAAGGACATGCCGCTGAGATGGAAAAGTATTTTCAGCGTCTCGTTGGCACCGGAAATCACCACGGTGTCGAACCCGAAGAGCAAACCGCCGAGAGCCGCCACTACTGTGCTGCGCAACAACACGGCATTCAGTCGCATGGTTGGCACCTTCCGAGACCGCGCCGCGCATTGTACAGGAAGAGGAGGACCGGAAGACCAGAGACGCGAGGACCAGCGGGCGAGACTCGGGCTTGCCCTTCGCTCTCCGTTGGCCGGATCGGGATTTTTCGTAAGAGTGGCAACCAAAGAGCTTACAGGTTTAAGCGTGAAGAAGAACGAGGAAAGAGCGGTGCAAGAGCGGGAGCGTGGGACGGTTCTTCCGGAAACTTTGGCAGGCGGCCTCTGGGCTTTCTTCATAAGCGCGGCAAACCAAGGGATTAGCTGAAAAATCGCAAAAAAAGAAAGAAAAAACCGTCGCGCCGAAGGCATTCTTGATGGTGCTGGCCAGGGAGCGCGGCCGGGCTGTAATCATTTCGCGGGACGGAGATAACGATGGGGATTTCCAAGAGTGAGTTGGAAGCGAAGCTGGGAACGAATGCTTTGACCGAGCATCCGCACCACTTTGGAACGACGGTGTATTCGTTCGCGGTGGCGGGGAAGGATGCGGTCGGTACGTGGCGGAAGCTGCGGCAGTCGGCACCGGGATTGGGGTTCTGGCCGGTCATTTTTGGCGAAGCGGAGAACGTAGAGCGGATTTGCGAAATTTTTGGCACTCCGGACGCGGAAAATCCTGCGGAGGCGATTCGGCTGGCGAGTGAAACGGATGTGCAGGAATTCTTTCAAGGGCGCGCGGAAGAGTTCAGCGGAGAAGGCGCGCACGGGGCGTGGCCGAAAGAAGCAGAAGGGATGACGGACTTCACGATTCCGCGGAAGATTCTGAAGCCTGGTGAGTTTCATGAAAGCGTGGTTATTGGATTGGTTCCGGCGGAGCATTCGTGGGAAGTGCCTGCGGTGCTTTCGTTTGGCGCGTGGAACGATTGTCCCGAACCCGTGGCACAAGCGGCGGTGCTGCGGTATTGGAATGAGATTTACGGTACGGAGCTCGTGGGATTGTCTGGAGATGTATTGGAGCTGGAAGCGGCGAGGAGACCTTCCACGAAGGAAGAGGCGTTGAAGCTGGCGCAGGAGCAGTACTGGTTTTGCTACGACATCGTGGAACAGGGAGTGGGAACGATTGAGAATTTGGCTGCGGGATTGATGGCGTCGAGCGTTTGGTATTTTTGGTGGGATTAGGCTAGCAGTTTCATAGGAACCTGCATTGACAAATCTTAGAATACCCAGCTCTCGGAGTTCTTGTAGTTGCTGGCGGATTTTCTCATCCACGTGATGAAAATCGCAGGGTGCGGCACGCAAGGGTAGATCAAAGCGGTCGTTAGTCAGCCTGCTAACAGAGTCAAGGCGCGGGCGGCGACGAAGCTGAGCGACTTGCCACAGAGTCACAGAGTAGGAACACAAACGGAAGCAAGAGAGATCCCTCGACTCCGCGGACTCCGCTCGGGCTGACAGGCAGGGAGACGGAACAAACCCGCAGCGTCGTGAACTCAGGGTTTGCAAGTACAACCCTGAAACCCGAGCCCGCAGGGTGCGGCACCCTAGAAGCTATCTGGCGGGGTTGAGGGAATAGAGTTGGAATTCGCGGATTTCGGCTTCGGCTGTGGAGGAGAGGATGTTGAGGCGGACGCGGGAAGCGGTGATGGCGGGGAAAGCTTCGATTCGTTTGTGGCCGATGGCGCTTCCTTGGGCGACGGGCTTCCATTGTTTGCCGTCCCAGGCTTCGATGCGGAATTTGTGGACGCGCTGGCCGTTGTTGAGACGCTCCATCAGGAGGGCGTGATCGAAGGTGACAGGTTTGGCAAAATTCACTTCGAGCGCGGAATGATGCGAGCCAGCGGGCGCGGACCAGAAGGTGTCGGGGTCGCCATCGAGAGCGGCTTCTTCATTTCTGGTAGAGGATGATGAAGCGGCGACATGGGATTTGGGAACTAAATTGTTGGAATAGCGGCGGCCAATGGCTACGCCAAATTCCTCGAGGCGCTTCACATCCACTTCAGGCAAGAGGCCGCGATTATCGGGCGCGAGGCCCAGAATGAGCTGTGCGCCGCGACCGACGGTTTCGTCATAGGTGGCGATCAGCTTGTCGAGCGACTTGAGCGACGCTTCATCGTTGGGATGCCAGAACCAGTGCTTTTCGCGGAGCGGCGTGTCGGCTTCGGCGGGGCGCCAGCGCAAGTAGCCGTGTCGGTCCACGACGTTCCAGTTTTCGAAGGGGACGGTGCCGTCTTCGTTGCCGACCCAGCGGATGTCGCCATATTCGAAGAGCGCGGTGTCGGCGAAGACCAGCGTGTTGGGCTGGTACATGCGAAGCTCTTCGATGATTTTGGGAAAGTTGTAGACGTGGCCGCCGCTGCCCGCGCCGTCCAGCCAGAATTCGACGAGGTGGCCGTAGCTGGAAGCGAGCTCATCGAGTTGCGCGGCGTAGTATTTGTCGTACTCCTTGGAGTCGGCGTAGCGGGGTTCGTGGCGATCCCACGGAGAGAGATAGACGCCGAATTTGAGGCCATGCTTTTTCGCAGCGTCGGAAACGAGGCGGACGACGTCGCCTTTACCGTCGAGCCAGGGGCTGCTCTTGACGCTGTAATCGGTTTGCTCGCTGGGCCACAGACAGAAGCCGTCGTGATGCTTGGCGACGAGGATGACGTACTTTGCTCCGGCGGCCTGGATGGCGCGCATCCACTGTTCGGCGTCGAGCTGAGTGGGATTGAAAACTTTCGGGTCGGCTTTGCCGTCGCCCCATTCGCGGTCGAGGAAAGAGTTGGTGCCGAAGTGGATGAGGACGCCGAATTCGAGGTCTTGCCATTCGACTTGCTGGGGCGGAGGGTTTGACGTCGGAGAAATTTTGGGCGCGGGCGGAGGCGAGGGTTAGAAGGCAGCAGGTCGATAAGATGCAGGCGAAACGATGGATGGTGGTCAAGGTTGCGGCCCTTTCGCCGAAAAACGTGATCCAGCGGAAATTTTGGGAGCGGATATGGTACTCGGACGGCCTACGGATGTGTTAGGGACATGTGACCTAGAAGGTGGCAAGCAGAGGCTGGGCTAAAGACCAGCATTAGGATGGGCTAGCCCTTTCGTCCTCTGCCGCGTCCGTCAGGGTAAACCGACGTAGTTTTCGGCGAGGGATTGGGAGGCGGCGCGGGAGCTAGTGACGTAGTCGAGGTCGGCGAGCTGGCGGCGGTGGTCGAAGGGATTGTCATCGGGGAAGCAGTGGAGGAGTTGCGTCATCCACCAGGAGAAGCGCTGGACTTTCCACACGCGGCGGAGACACGTGGCGGAGTATTGCGCGAGGAGATCAGAGCTGCCCGTGGAGTAGAAGGAGCCGAGCGCGGCGGCGAGGACACGGACGTCGGCTACGGCGAGGTTGAGTCCTTTGGCGCCGGTGGGCGGGACGATGTGGGCGGCGTCGCCGGCGAGGAAGAGGCGGCCGTACTGCATCGGCTCAACGACGAAGCTGCGCATTCCGGTAACGGCTTTTTGGGTGATGGGGCCTTCGGTGAGTTTCCAGCCGTCGCGGGTGGCGAAGCGCTTGTGGAGTTCGCTCCAGATGCGGTCATCGGGCCAGAGCGAGAGATCTTCGTCGGGCGCGCACTGCAGATAGAGGCGGCTGATTTCGGGCGAGCGCATGGAGAGCAGTGCGAAGCCACGATCGTGATGTACGTAGACGAGTTCTTTGGAAGCGGGAGGCGACTGGGCGAGAATGCCGAGCCAGCCGAAGGGATAGTCGCGTTCGTAAACGGTGAGGACGCCCGTGGGGATGGCGGGGCGGGAGAGGCCGTGGAAGCCGTCGCAGCCGGCGATAAAGTCGCAGTCGAGGCGTTCGCCGGCGCCGCTGTGTTGGAAGGTGACGTAAGGATGCGTGGAATCGAGCGCGTGCAGTTGAGTGTTGGCGGCTTCGAAGAGAATCGGTTTGTTGACGGCAAGGCGGGCGCTGACGAGATCCTTGATGACTTCGTGCTGGGCGTAGATGGTGACGCACTTGCCAGCGGCGAGATCGCGGAAGTCAATGCGATGGCCGCGACCGTTGAAACGAAGTTCGATGCCACCGTGCTCGAGTCCCTGGCGGCGGAGGCGTTCGCCGACACCGAGTTCGTGCATGAGTTGAACGGTGTTGTATTCAAGGAGGCCAGCGCGGACGCGGTCTTCGATGTAGGGGCGGGTATGAAGTTCGACGATGACGGAAGCGATGCCGAGGCGATCGAGGAGGAGCGAGAGGAAAAGGCCGGCGGGTCCGGCTCCGATGATGGCGACTTGGGTGCGCATGCGTGGCTAGTGACTCGTGACTGGTGACTAGGCGCTGATGAAAAAGATACCGCAACTGGAACGATGGTGCTAATTGCCGGGAAAAGCCCGCCCCTTAAAGAGGGCGGCTACAGGTGCAGGTTGCTTGACGGCAGAGAAGGAAGCGAGAAAATCGCGCGAAGAGGCGCTAGGCCCGCGGGAGGGGAACGAAATTATGGGTGCGCGTAGGCGAAGTTGCCGAAACGGAGGTGCTAGACGTTTTCGAATTGGAGCTGGACGCGGGTGGTAGGGTGCTAGCGCGATTGAACTGATCCGGCCAAGTCGGCCTCGATGCTCACCACTTTGCTAGCCTTCAGGAAAAAATTGCTGGGATTTTTGATTCCCCATTCGACGTAGGGGACGTCGAATTTTGCAGTTCCCTTCCACGTTTCGCTTGAGAGTTCAGCGTGCACTAGCGCGGTGATTTCATGATCGGCGCCGTGTACAGAAAGGGTTCCGCGTACCTTCATATCGGAAGGACCGCTGTTCGAAACGTTCCCTTCGACCTGCGCCGGGTGGAATACGACGTCGGGATATCTTGTGGTTTCCAGAATTTCCTTGTGCATTTTGGAGTCGCGAGAGTCGTTTCCGCTCTGACCACTTTTTGCGTTCACCACGATTTCGCCGGATGCCTGGCCCGAGTTGGCGTCGAAGCTCAGCGTGCCGCGTGTCATCGCGAAAGTGCCGTGAACGGTGTGCAAGGAACTTGGCAGCGTCCAATGCACTTTTGATTGTGCAGGATTGATGGTCAGAGAAAGCGACGACGGATTACCTGCAAGACTTGCCGCAGAGGACCGAGCGCCATGGTGCGGCGGAGTGGCCAATGCCGAAAGCAGGAGCGATGCGCCGAGCAAGACAGCGGTTGCGTGGGCGGCGCTCTTGATGTTTGCAGTTCGCATCGAGTTCGGAAGCATGGAATTATGCGGCAAGCAACTGCCAACCCAGCGCAGCTCCGGTGGACAACAGCTCGGCTGGAGTCGCTTGGCCCACATGAAATGCCAGTAGTTTCCCAAAAAGTTCGGGTTTTCTGGCAAACGCTTGCAGTACACGACTGCGCAAAATCGGATGACGGCCAAGCGCAACCATCAGCTTGGCCATCAACAGCGGACGTTTTTGCAGTTCGCGATGTTCTTGCTGGTACTTTTCCAAAGTTCCCACTTCGATCGCATTCACCAACGCAAATGCCTGGAGGAAGGCCAGTCGTAGGCCTTCGCCGGTGATCGCGTCGACGCTGCCGGAGGCGTCTCCCAGCAGGGCGACATTGCCGCGTTGCACATTTTTCAGAAAGCGTGACGAAGTGACGGCTCCGCGCTCGCGGCTGGTCAGCTCCGCGCCGCGGAGGCGTTCGCGCAACTCCGGCAACGACTTGAGCGCTTGCTCGAATTCCGAACCTTTGCTGCGTTCTGCGATCACGACCACGGACATTTCGTCCCGCGCGATGGGAGTGACGTACGCCTGCGTATGGTCGCCCCAATGGATTTCCACGAAGTCGGACCACGGCGGCAAGCGATAGTGACGGCGGCTTGCGAAACGCAACGTGCTGCTGGCCGCGGGCTGCAAACCTCCCCACCGGCGCACGCGGGAAGCGAGCCCATCCGCGCCAACAATCCAGCGCGCCCGGATTCTTCTTCCCCGCGCTAGAACTGCTTGTGCTTCGATTCCCGTGATCGGAGTGCTCCAAAGCAGTCGCACGCCGCATTCTTCCGCACGAACGATCAGCTTTTGATGCAGCAGCGGCCGGGCGAGGCCAAGGCCCTGGCCCGAGGGAAAATTGCCCGACACGCTTGCGCCTTGCTGAACGAAGCGAATGCCTTTAAATCGAAAACCGTCCGAGGAATCAAGCGCGACTCCAAGAGAACGCAGCGCCGCCTGCGTTTCGGGCATCATGCCTTCGCCGCACGTTTTATCGATGGGAGGCGTGGCGCCGTCCGCCACTATCACGGTCATACCCTTTTGGCGCGCGGCAATCGCCGCCGCCAAGCCCGCCGGTCCGCCGCCGACCACGAATAGATCGGCCTGATCGTTCATCAAGCTCACGGTGCTCTCCATGGCGCTAAAAGCTCGAACAAGAAAAGGGCTAAGGCATCAAGTCTGCAGCATATAGATGGATGCGCCGATAGCAGCCTCCGATGCTCATTTCACGTATCCTGGCGGCTAAGAGATTGCATCAGATTTGTCAACTGTTTCCGAGCTATTCTGACTGCTAAGATGCCTCGAAGCGGGTGAAGTTTCAGGGTTTTCCCCGCGAACTTCAAGTTGAAGAAACTGACAGGCGGAGCAACCGATGTGCAGAAACATCAAGAATCTTTTCAATTTTGAACCGCCGGTGACGCCGGAAGAGGTACAGGCGGCTTCGCTGCAGTTTGTGCGGAAGATTACCGGCTTCAACAAACCATCGAAGGCCAACGAAGCTGCATTTCAACTGGCGATTGACGAAATCACAGCATGTTCCAGCAAGCTGCTGCGCGCCATGGAGACGACGGCTCCGCCGAAAAATCGCGAAGAAGAGGCGGCCAAAGCCAAGGCACGAGCGGCGGCGCGTTTCGGCGATTGAGACCGTCAACGAGTGTGCTGTGCTATGCGCTCGTTCTCTTTTCGTGCGAAAATATCGTCAGAACCTCTCAGGAGCCTCGTTGACCCTAGCGCAAGCTCACCGCACCGCAGCAAAACATGCCCCTCGCCGCATCGCGCTTTTTGGCGGCTCTTTCGATCCGGTTCACAATGGACACCTGGCAGTGGCGCGCGCGGCTGACCGGCGGTTCAATTTCGACGAAATTCATTTCATTCCGGCGAGCCGTCCACCGCACAAGCTGAAGCAGCATCTGGCGCCGTTCCCGCACCGTTTTGCGATGGTGTCGCTGGCGTGCGCGGAGCATCCGCACTTCGTGCCATCGCTCTCGGAAGCGGGCGACGATTTCGCGGGCAGTCAGCTGCACTACTCGGTGGACACCGTACGTTATTTCCGCCATACCTATCACGGGCATGGCGACCGGATTTTCTTCATCATTGGCGCGGACGCGTTTCTCGACATTCCCATGTGGAAGGAATATGAATCGCTGCTGCAGCTCAGCGATTTCATCATTGCCAATCGGCCGGGGATACGTGCGGACGCGTTGAAGCTGGTGATTCCTCCAGACTTGCTGGCGGGGCCCAACGACAAGAAAGAAATCGATCCGCCGTCGCAGCTCATTGCGCAGTTGCGGCGCACGTCCGTCTACCTGTTGGAGAACGTAGCCAGCGATGTTTCCGCCACGGACATTCGCCGCCGAGCACACAAGGGCCAGGCGATTCACGGACTTGTTTCCGCGCGCGTGGAGGAATACATTCTTAAACAGGGCCTATACAGGTGAAACTGAAAAAGCTCCCTCCCGCGGTGCGCCTCACGATCGAGGCGATGCAAAACAAAAAAGCTTCCGGCATCACTGTACTTGACCTGAGCGGCTTGGGCACCTTCACGGAATACTTCGTGCTTTGCACTGGTTTCAGCGGTCCGCAAGTGCAGGCGATCTGCGGCGACGTCGAGGAGCAGCTGTACAAAGAGTTACGGCGCGAACCCGAGCATCGCGAAGGGCATGGCTCGGCCGATTGGGCGCTGCTGGATTTTGGCGGCTTCGTCGTGCACGTGTTCAGCGAGCAGGGCCGCCGCTTCTACGATCTGGAGCGGCTGTGGCGCAACGTGCCGCGCTATGAAGTTCCCGACCTGCCGGACGCCGTCGTTTCGAGTGATCACGGGCGTTTACGCGCATCCGGCGATCATTCCTGAGCGGCACTGCCGTGTCAGTCTCTGAAAATTCCAGCCCCAGTCCCGCGCGAGTTACGATTTTTCGCAATTCGCCCGACGACACACAGACTCGCCAGATCAAGATTTATCTCGACCGCCAAAACCAGGGCGAACTGATGTACGGGGATTCGATGACGCTGGATGTCGCTCCCGGCGCGCACGTGCTCCGCGTGGACAACACCTGGAATCGCCAAGACTTGCCGATCGAAGTTCAGTCTGGTGATGACCTTCAGTTCCTCACGAAAAGCTCGGCCGGAAAATTCGTGTGGTTTCTGCTCGGTTTTCTGGGCGCCGGACCCATGCACGTTTCCATTGAGGCGTTACCCTCTCGCCCTTTCCCGCCGTAGCGCCGCTGGCGAGCCGCGACGTTCCCGCTACAATTTGTTTATGTCCGAGCGCCTTCCCTTCGTCGCGGCCGACCCCGCATCACAGCGTCTGTTGGCGCTCGCGGAAAAAGTCGCGCCAGCTCCGACGACGTTGCTCATCACGGGCGAATCCGGCTCCGGCAAGGATCACTTCGCACGGCTGATTCACGAACTCAGCCCGCGGCGGGACGCACCCTTCCTCAAAATTGACTGCACTTCGCTTCCACCACAGCTGATTGAAAGCGAACTTTTTGGCCACGAACGCGGCGCGTTCACCGGCGCGGTCGAGCGCAAACTGGGGCGACTGGAGCTGGGCGGCAAGGGAACGATCGTGCTTGATGAGATCGCGGCATTTTCGCCGGAGGCACAGGGCAAACTGCTTCGCGTGCTACAGGAACGGACGTTCGAACGGCTGGGTGGAACGGACGCGCTGAAGATCGAGGCGCGTCTCATCGCCCTGACCGGTACGGACTTGCATGCAGCGGTGACCGCCGGCCAGTTTCGCGAAGATCTTTTCTTCCGCTTGAGTGTGCTGCCGATCGTAGTTCCGCCTTTGCGCGAACGGCCTGCGGATATTCTTCCGGCAGCGGAACATTTCCTAAGCCTACTTGCGCCGCTACATCGCAAGCCGGCCATGCAGCTTTCCCCATCCGCAGCGCGGGTTTTGCCCGCTTATTCGTGGCCCGGGAATTTTCGTGAACTCCGCAACGCCCTGGAGCGCGCCGTTGTCTTTGCAGAGTCCGCAGACCTGCGGCCC
>Ga0075434_100004395_pt1 | contig 12702 bp, 10 predicted proteins | sample RhiMethybrSRZTD3_FD_75298 | JGI IMG/M metagenome (GOLD analysis project Ga0075434, IMG submission 75298) | Populus rhizosphere microbial communities from Tennessee, USA - Rhizosphere MetaG P. TD hybrid SRZTD3 | ecosystem: Host-associated > Plants > Roots > Rhizosphere > Soil | place: USA... | reverse complement strand
ATCGGCGTGCGGCTCGCGCTTGGCGCGGCGCCGCCCCGAATCGTGCGCTTCATCGTCGCTGAAGGATTGCGTCTGGCGTGCATCGGCGTCGGCGTCGGCCTCGTGGCGGCCATCGCAGCGGGACGCCTCACGCGGAGCCTCGTCGTCGACGTCAGCCCCACCGACCCGCGGACGCTGGCCGCCGTCACTTTCGTGATGCTCGCGGTCGCGTGCGCCGCTGCGTTCCTGCCCGCGCGGCGGGCGAGCGGCGTCGACCCGATCGTGGTGCTGCGGCAGGAGTAGCGTCGGCGTAGTCGTACGCTTCTTTCAGCCAGTCGGTGATGGGGGCTTCCACCTCGTCGCGGTGGGTGAGGCGGATGAAGTGGGCGCGCTTCGTCTTCGACGACGCCTCGACGCGCCGCATCTGCGCGGCCTTGACCGAACGGCCCAGGAAAACCACCAGCTCCAGATAGCTCTTCTTCGGCCGGACGAAGAAATAGCACGACTTCCGCGCGAACATGATCGAGTGATGCGACGCGTAGATGCGCTGCTCGCCGAATTCGGCGGCCGTTTCCCTCAGGCGCTCCCACGCGTCGCGCAGATCCTCGGAGAGATCCGCCGTCAGCGCCGCCTCGGTGGTCGTCCAGCAGTCGTGCGGCTCTCCCTCCTCGACCCACTGCTTGCAGTGGTAACACTCTCGCCCGCCCACGGGATGATTATGCACCTTGAACAACACCGCACATGTTGCTACTCTGGCTGCCTGCGAACAGCAGTGGCGCATGTCTGACAGCTTCGGCGCTCGCCTCCGCCAGCGGCGCGAGCAGCAACAGATCAGCCTCAGCACGATCGCCGAGCAGACGAAGATCAAGCAGTCGCTGCTCGAGGCGCTGGAGCGCGACGACGTCTCGCACTGGCCGTCGGGGATCTTCCGCCGCGCGTTCATCCGCGCCTACGCCCACGCGATCGGCCTCGAGCCGGACGTCGTCGTCCGCGAGTTCCTCGAGCTGTACCCGGATCCCGCGGAGATCCTCGAGCCAATCCCCGCCATGGCTGCGACCGTCGACTCGAACGGCGGCGCACCGATGCGGCTCCGGTATCTCGTCGCGTCCGCTGTGGGGTCTCTGTCCCGCCGTCGGGCGAGGATTGCCGCGGAGCCGCTTTCAGCGCCTGCGCGTCCCGTCGAGCGCACTGCTGAGCCGCCGTTAGAGCGATCGTTCGGACCGCTCGTCGACGCGCCAGTCGAAGAGCCAGCTCCGGAGCCCGTCGCAGCTCCATCGGCGGAACCGCCAGCCTTCGCGCTGCGCGCTCCAGTGCGGCCGCCTGCGCCCGAACCGATCGATTTACCCGCGATCGCGGAACTGTGCACCCAGCTGGGGCAGGTCTCCAACCCGGCGAACCTTCCGGCCCTGCTGCAGGAAGCCGCACGAGTGCTCGACGCCTCGGGGCTCGTCGTGTGGATCTGGGATCCCGTGCCCGCGGAACTTCAACCTGCGCTCGCGCACGGCTACTCCGATCGCGTGCTCGCGCAGCTGCCGGGCCTTTCGCGCGACGCGAACAACGCAACCGCTGCCGCATTCCGCGAAGCGCAGATGTGCGTCGTCCCGGGCGACGAGGCGGGCAGCGGCGCGCTGGTCCTACCGCTGCTCACGCCGGCCGGCTGCGTGGGGGTGCTTGCGCTGGAGATGCCGAAGCGCAACGAAGAGCGGGAAAGCGTGCGCGCGGCCGGAACGATCATCGCCGCTCAGTTCGCGGCTCTCATCGGCGCGGCCACCTCTGCCGAAGCCTCGGACCGCGTCAGGTCCGCCTGACTCAGTCCCTATTCAGCGCGGTCTTCACAGCCTGTACGATCCGGTCGATATCGTAGGGCTTCCCGACAATTTCGAATGCTTCAGTGGGGCCGACGAGCTCCTCCAGACGCTTCTTGTTCGTCGTCGTGACGACGAGCCTGCGCCCGCGCATGTGATCGGAGTCGAGGATCAGCTGCAGAAAATTCCAGTTCTTGTCATAGGGAATCGTCACGTCGTATACGACGACCCGCGGATCGTGCGTCTCGAGGTACTTGGGAAAGTCCGCCTCGCCCGTCTTGAAGTCGTGGATATGACCGGTCACGACGCTGCTGAACCCGTTCTGCTGAAGCGCATACCGCAGCATCTCAACCGTATCTTCGCTGCTGTTGAGGACGGCGACGGTCTCGTCGTACCGCGTGGTAGACATTTCGCTACTGCTGCTTTTCGAACCAGAGAGCCGGGTGCGGCTTCGGGTGATTGCCGATCTCGTCGAGCGTCTTCGCGTCGTACAACCGGCCGTTCAGCATCACCATAGTGACCGACTCCGAGTTGCGAATGTTCTCCAGCGGATTCCGATCGAGGACGATCAGATCTGCCAGCTTACCCTTTTCCAGCGATCCGATCTCGCCGTCGAGCCCCAGGTATTTCGCGCCGTTGATCGTCGCGCACTTAATCGCCTCGAGCGGTGTCATGCCCCCCTGCTGGAGCATCCAGAGCTCCCAGTGCGCGCCGAGCCCTTGCAGCTGGCCGTGCGCGCCGAGCTGAACCAGGCCGCCCGCGTCGAGAATCTGCTTCACCCCCCGGCTGATCGCGACGTGATTGAACTCCTCCTCAGGCGCCATCGTCCTGCGTCGTGAGCGCGCGTCGATCACTTCGCGCGGCGTGAACCGGCTCAGATGCTCGTTCTCCCAGACGTTCGAATGCTGATACCAGTAGTTCTCGCCAAAGAGCCCGCCGTATCCCACGATCAGCGTCGGCGTGTACCCGCTCTTGCTCTTCGCGAACAGCGTGACGACGTCCTTGTACAGTTTCTGCACGGGGAGCGCGTGCTCGATTCCGGTGTGTCCGTCGAGGATCATCGTCTCGTTCATGTAGAGGAGCGAGCCTCCCTCTGGCACCACCATCATCTGCAGCTCGCGGGCCGCCTTGATGATCATCTGCCGCGCGTCGCGCCGCTGCTGGTTGTAGCTCTTCACGGAAAACGCGCCCGCCGCCTTCTGCCGCCGGACATGCGACAGCGCATCGTCGTAGGTATCGACGACCGCCTTGATGGGGATCTCCGCGCCATACAGGATCGTGCCCGTCGAAAAGAGCCGCGGCCCGAGCTTCGCGCCCGAACGAATCAACTCCGCGTTCGTGAAGACGGTTTCCGTATCGTTCGACGGGTCGTGCGAGGTCGTGACGCCATACGCGAGGTTCGCCATCAGCGGCCAGTTCGCCTGCGCGACGATCCCGTCTCCCTCGCCGCCGACGTGGGCGTGCACGTCGATGATGCCCGGCATGATCGTCTTTCCTCGCACATCGATGCGTTTCGCGCCAGCAGGAATAGTCACTCCGCGTCCGAGGGCTGCGATGTGATTTCCATCGATCACAATGGTGCCGTCTTCGATAACGTCCGGGACGGAAGCGGATCCGGGATCCCGCATCCCGGATCCCGGCGGCGCGGCCGCCGTGACAATCCGCGCGCCCACCAGCGCGATCGATCCATCCGGCGCATCCGACTTCGCGTTGAACCCGATCGCAGTACCGCGTGTCTCCGGCTCGTCCGGCGTTGCGAGGTTGCGGTCGAGGAACGTGAACGTGCGCGTCAGATCGCGAGAGAACAGCTCCGGGCCCAGCGACCAGTACACGCGGCGGCTGTCGCCGGACCAATGCAGGTACATGCCGGCGTCGCGCGAAATGCGGGCCGTCGGATACGCGGCGCTCGTCGGGCTCAGATCGATCGTGCGTCCGGTGTGCGGAAACCCAGCTATGTAGGCGTGCCATCGCTCTGCGAACGCGACCCATTTGCCATCGGGGGATGGAACGATCTGTGTGGCGTTGTCGGACTGGAAGTGGACGATCTCGTCGCGCGCGCCGAGCGGCGATGCGGGATCCGCGGCCGAGACGCTGAGCAGAACCTGCTTCTCGCCGCGCTGATCGCGCACGTAGATGCGCGTGCCCGTGTGGTCGAACAGCGGCTCCGATCCCCCTTCACGCACGAGTCTCGGCGCAGAGGAGCCGTCGGCCGCTGCGACGTAGATCCCGGGTTCGTCGCCGTACAGCTGGCCGCGGATGAGATCGCTGCCGGCGTCGCGATAGACGATCGATCGTCCATCGGGCGAGAACGACGGCTCGGTGTAGTGGCCGGGTCTCGTGACGACGATGCGGGCCGCGCTGCCGTCGGGACGGACGACCCGGACACGTCCGTAGTCCGCGTCGTTCCAGGTGGTGTAAACGAGCCACTGCCCGTCGCGCGACCATGACGGATGGAGCTCGAACCCCTCGTCGCGCGTCACGCGACGGGGCTCGCCGCCAGGGAGCGACTTCACATACAAATGGCCGAGCGCGCTGTAGGCGACCTGCTTTCCGTCCGGCGACGTGGCCACGTCGCGGAGCATCCTGACGGGGAACTCCGGGGTGTAGATCTTTTGCGGAAATCTGACAGCGTCGTTGACGGTCTGCTCGACGTGCGCGGTGAACGGGATCTCCTGTCCCTTCCCCGATGCGGTGTCGACGCGCCAGATCTTCCCTTCACCCCAGATCACGATCGCTTTGCCGTCCGGAAGCCACGCGTACTGTGGATACACGCCATGGACGGCCCAGGTCTCCTGCATGTCGCGGTCGAGGCGATCGAAGACCTCGCGATCCCGTCCTGACTCGACGTCGCGGATGAACAGAGCGGTCTTCAGACGCACACGCCGCACGTACGCGAGCGACTTGCCGTCCGGCGACGGACGGGGCGCGACCGATCCGCCCTGCACGCGCACGAACGTGCGCTCACGACCCGTCGTCAGGTCGCGACGGATGATCGCGTAAATCGTTCCGTTCGGATCCTTGTTGTATTCGAACGTCTGGCCCGGCGTGACGTCCTTGCTGTAGTAGAGGTACTGCCCGTCCGCCGAGAGCGTCGGCTCGCCGGCGTCCTTCTGAAAGCCGTTGCGTTCGGTGACCTGCAACCCGTCGGATCCGCCCGCGTGATACATCCAGATCTCGCCGGCGCCGAGCGATCGCTCCTTGACGAAGTGGTGCCGGGCAAAGACGTACGCGCCATCAGCCGACCACGACGGGCTGTTGATGAACCAGCGCCGCTCGCGCGAAACCTGCTTCGCGTCCTTTCCGTTGACATCGGTCGTCCAGATGTTCCAGAGCCCGTCGCGGTCGGACGAAAAGGCGATGCGCGTTCCGTCGGGGCTGAATCGCGGCTGCATGTCGAAGGCGGGACCGCTGGTGATGCGCTCGGCCGCCCCGCCGCCAATCGGCATCACGTAAAGGTCCCCGAGCATGTCGAACACGATTCGCCGCCCGTCCGGACTGACGTCGACGTTCATCCACGTTCCCTCCGACGTGTCGAACGCGATCTTCGTGGTCGGTCCGAGATCGGCGGCGACGTCCCATTTCGCGTCGGCCGGCTTCTGCTGTGCGGAAGGCGAGGAGATGAGAAAGGCGATGACCGCGAACAAGAACAGCAGGCGTCTCATCATTCGTTATCCAGGCTGCGCCACAGGTACCAGCACGCGACCGACCGGTAGGGCCGCCACGGCTCCCCGATCGTGCGGATGCGATCCGCGGTCGGCCGTTTTCTCAGGCGATAGACGTTCTTGACCGCGTTGACAATGCCGAGGTCGTCGACGGGCAGCACGTCGGGGCGGTGCAGGCGGAACATCAGGAACATCTCGGCGGACCACCGGCCGATTCCCTTGACCTGCGTCAGGGCGGCAATGACACCGTCGTCGCTCATCTCGTCGAGCGAATTGATCGGCAGCGCGCCGTTCAGGACTTTTCCCGCGAGGTCGCGGAAGTACGCGGTTTTCTGGCGGCTCATGCCAACCGCGCGCATCTGCTCGTCGCTCAGCGATGCGAGCGCCTCCGGGGTGACGCCTCCGGGCATCAGCGCGACGAGCCGCGCGTAGATCGTGGCGGCCGCTTTCGTCGAGAGCTGCTGGCCCGTGATCGCACGCACCAGGGCGGAAAAGTGATCGGATCGCTGGGCCGCGGCCAGACCGCAGGCGCCATGTTTCCGGATGAGCGCGGCAAGCACCGGGTCGCGCCGCAGCAGCAGTCGGCGCGCCCTGGCGTAGTCCTCTGGAGTCACGGAACGTCAATGATATTTCGGGGGCGCGTACAAAAGAAAACACGGTGGAGGAATCCACCGTGTTGAACAATCCGCCGCCGTGTAGTCCGCGTAAAGGCGGACGCTACGGGCGGAGGCCGACCTACTCGTCGCGGGACCAGCCGTCTCGCCGTGAGTAGTCGTCGCGCGCCATGTCCATGGACGATGACGACGATCCGCGCATCGACTCGCTCGACGATCCACGCATCGATTCGCTCGAACCGGAGGCCTTCGCGTCGTCGGAGGACGTGTCGCTCCCGGTCTCCGTGTTCATGCCGCCCATCTGTTCGCGGCGACGCTGATGGCTGGCAATGCCGCCCTTGCGTCCCGCGTCGCGCGCTTCTTCGCTCGTCCACTCATGCGCGGTGCCTTTCTGGTGGGCAGCCTTGCCTCCCTTGCTGGCGATCTCGCGCTGTTTGGCTCGATCCATCGAAGCAAAACCGCGATCTTCTTTTGCCACGTGTCCTCCTCCCCCTCCCCGAGTCTTCGTGCGTCCTCGCGCGGGGTTCTCCCCCACGAGCCCAGCCAGTGCAACGCAGGTGCCACGACACAGAGCCGAAGTTGTTGATTGCGAGTGAGTTAAGCCGCCTTTGCAGCTGGCATCCGGAGAGGAATAAGAGGGAGTTCTTTGCCGTACACCGGCGCGCTACGGCCGTGCTGGCCCCCCGGATTCACCGGCCGTGACCGTACTCTTCCGCGGCGCCACTCTTTTTGGGCAATGCGTTGCTCAGGCGCGAAGAGCGGGCGTAAGCGACTCGAAAGATGACAGGTGAGAACGTACTTACTCCGTCAGCCACTTTTGCGCATCGCGCAGGCGCGGGATCACCTTCTCGCGTCCGAGCAGCGAGAGCACGTCGAACAGTCCCGGACTGACCGATCGGCCGGTCACGGCAACGCGCGTCGCGTGAATCAGTCCGGCAGCTTTGACGCCGTGCGACTCCGCGACCGCACGCAGCGCCGCCTCGAGGGTGGGATTGTCGAACGGTTCGAGCGATTCGAGCGTTGCCGGCAGCGCCATGAACGCCGGGAGGATGTCGGGCTTTGCGAGGTGTTTCGCGATCGCGTCCTCATCGAATTCGACGCTATCCGCGAGGAACGGGCGCAATTCGTTCGCGAACTGATCGAGCCGCTTGACCCGCGGGCGAACGAGCTCGAGCAGCCGGTTCATCCACTCATGTCTCGAGGCGAGAGCGTCGCTCCACAGGCCGGCCTCGCGCAGCCAGGGTTCCACGCGGCGCGAGAGCTCGTCGATCGGAAGCCGCATGATGTACTGCTGATTGAACCAGTCGAGCTTCTCGGGATTGAACACGGCGTTGCCGCCGCTGATTCCCTCGAGCGCGAACGCCGCTATCAGCTCGTCGCGCGTCATCAGCTCGCGATCGTCGCCGGGCGACCATCCGAGCAGCGACAGGAAATTCACCATCGCTTCCGAGAGATAGCCCAGCCGCTGATACTCCGTCACCGAGGTCGCCCCGTGCCGTTTGCTCAGACGCTTCTTGTCCGGGCCGAGAATGAGCGGAACGTGGGCGAACCGCGGGATCGGCGCCGCGAACGCTTCAAACAGCAGGACGTGCTTCGGCGTGTTCGAGATGTGATCGTCGCCCCTGACCACGTGCGAGATCTCCATGTCGATGTCGTCGGCGACCACCGAGAGGTGATACGTCGGCTGCCGATCGGACCGGAGCACGACGAAGTCTTCGATGTTCGAGTTGTCGAACGCGATGGAGCCGTGCACGAGATCGTCGAAAGAGGTCTGGCCGTCCGGCACCTTGAACCGGATCGCGCGCGGAACGCCTGCCGCTTCGCGCCGCGCGATCTCGGCGGACGCCAGCGCACAGCAGGTCCTGTCGTATATCCACCCGCCTCCCGCGGCTTCGGCAGCCTGCCGTTTCTGCTGCAGCGTCTCGGTCGTGCAGTAGCAGTAGTACGCGCGGCCCTCGGCGACGAGCCGCTCCGCCATCGCGCGATACGTTTCGACGCGCTGCGACTGAAAGTACGGCGCGTGCGGGCCGCCGGTATCGGGGCCCTCGTCCCAATCGAGGCCGAGCCACCGCAGTCCGGCGACGATGCCGCTGACCATTTCCCATGAGGAGCGTTCGGTGTCCGTGTCCTCGATGCGAAGCACGAACGTACCGCCGTGGCGCCGGGCGTAGAGCCAGTTGAACAGCGCCGTCCGCGCCCCGCCGATGTGGAGGTAGCCGGTGGGCGACGGCGCAAACCGGACTCTGACGGACATCGGACCATTGTAAATTGCTGATTGTCGATTGCTGATTGTTGATTGAGGAAAGCCGCAATCTACAATCCACAATCAATCAGCAGTCATCAATCAGCAATTGAGCGAAGGCTCAGAACACTTCGGCGAAGTAGCTCCAGAAGTGTTCGCGGATTTTCTCGAGCGCGGCGCGGTGCCGCCACTCCGCGAGATCGAGCTTCTTCGCGCGCCGGAGGTCCTGCTCGAAGTCCTCGAGCAGCCGCGCGGCGAGGCCGGGATCGCTCACCGCGACGTTCATCTCGTCGTTCAACTCCAGCGATCGATTGTCGAAATTCGCGGAGCCGAACATGCTCCACACGCCGTCGACGATCATCGCCTTCGTATGCATCATCGTCGGCTGGTATTCGTGGATCTCGACTCCCTGTTCCATCAGCTCCTGGTACGCGTCGCGGCTCGAATACTTCACGGGTTTCGCGTCGGTGATGTCTCCCTCGACGAGGATGCGAATCTTCACGCCCCGTGCGATCGCTTGCGTGATCTCCCAGCGGCTCGATTCGTCGGTCAGGAAGTACGGCGAGCAGATGTCCAGCGTGCGGCGCGCGGCGGCGATGCTGAGCATGTAGAGGCGCTTCAGATCGTTTGCTCCGCCGGTCGGGGAGCTGCGCAGCACCATTGCGCTGTCCTTCGGCTCTGGTGGGATCTCCTGGGGCGGATCCACGAGCGGCGCGATCGGCCCGAGCGTCTCGACCTCGTTCTCCGTGAAGGCCCCTTCCATGAGCCGCGCGACGGGGCCTTCGATTCGAACCATCGTGTCGCGCCAGTGTTCCTTGCTGTCTGCGCTTCCAAGCCAGTGGTCCGCGACGCCGACGCCGCCGGTGAATCCGATCGCGCCGTCGACGACGAGGATCTTGCGGTGGGTGCGGTAATTCAGCTCCTCGAGCGAATACCAGTTCGGCTGTCCGAACTCTCCGAGGCGCGCCCCCGCGCCAAGCAGCCGCTCGCGCCACTCCTTCGGGATCTTCTTGGAGCCCATGGCGTCGGTAATCAGCGTGACGAGGACGCCCCGACGCGCTGCCGCTTCGAGCGCATCGGTGAACTGTTCCCCGACACGCCCCTTCTCGTAAATGTAGGTCTCGAAACTGATGCGTCGGCGAGCGCCTGCGATTGCTGCCAGCATCGAGGGAAAGATCTGATCGCCGTTTGTGAGAACCGTGTACGTGTTGCCGCCGGTCGCCGGCACGTTCAGCAGCGCCGCAATGTACGCCGGAAACACGGGATCGTTGGCCGCATGGGCGCTCTCGATCTGCAGCGTTTCCTGATCCTGTGCGATCGCGAGCAGAACAGCGACGATCCCGATGACGATCAGGATCGAAAAGACGAGCTTGTGATGGTACCGAATCTTGAATCTCACAGCGCCCAGCTGTGCAATTTCAATTCCGCCGAAGCCTCTGCTTCGTCGGTACTCTCGTCACATTAGTTTCATCCCCGTTCATAACTTTCGCCACAAGTCATCCGTATGAACTCATGAAAGGAGTTCATATGAAGGCTTACCGTCGACTCGTCACAGCGTTAGCCGCCGTCGCGGCCTGCGCGACCGTGGCGCCGGCACAGGCGCAGGAGGTGCATCTGATCGCGCGGGTGCCGTTCGAGTTCGCCGTGGGGAATGCCAACCTTCCGCGCGACACCTATCGCCTGTCCCGTCTGAACGCACACCCGGAGATGGTGCTGATGCGAGGCGATCGAAAGAGCGCGTTCATGCGCACCGACGAAGTGCGTCTGCCTCGAGACGGCGCCGCGCCCTCGCTGGTGTTCCACCGGTACGGCGATCAGTACTTCCTGCGGGAGATCCGGTGGGAAGGGAGCGCGCGTCTCGACCTGCCGGAGACGACCGCGGAACGCAATGCCGCGGAGCGCCGATCGGATCGTGCGGCCGCACAACTCGAGACCGTGATCATCGTCGCCGAGCAGCGCTAGCCGCTGCCCGGCCGGATGTCGATCGAAGGAATCCGGCAATGATGAGCTCGCATGCCGGATTCTCTTGATCGGCTCCCTCCTGTTGTTCACGTCAGCCGGTTTGCACCCTGAAGCGTCGAACCGGACGTGCACGCTGAGGTTCAGGAGGGTTTATGAGACGTAATCAGTTCCTGGTCATTGCACTCGCTTGTTCGCTGATCGGCGCGTGCAATCGGGACCATGGCAACCAGGCCGCGAACGCACCAAATCCCGACACGGGTGCGGTCGGCACGGCAGGTAACGCGGACAAGAACAAGCCGGGATTCGGCGATAAGGACTTCGTCCAGGACGTCGCCAAGGCGAACACTGCCGAGATTGAGCTCGGCAGGATGGCGTCAGAACGCGCCGCCGACCCGGAGGTGAAGAAGTTTGGACAAATGATGGTCGACGATCACACTCAGGCTGGCGACAAGCTGAAGGCGATCGCGACCGACACCGGCATCGAGTGGCCGGCGGAACTGGACGGGAAATTCAAAGATCAGCGCGACGACCTCGCTAAGAAGCAGGCGGGCGATTTCGATCACGACTACATGACGGCGATGGTCAACGCCCATCAGGATCTGGTCGACAAGCTGGAATCGCGAATCGACAAGAAGAACCTGACGGAGTGGAAGGCGGACAAGAAGAATCGTGAGCCCGGGAAGACCGTGCAAGAGGGAGCGAAGACCGTCGAGATCGTTCCCGAAAAAAGCGACAACCCCGTGACGACGCGGATCAACGAGTGGGCGGCGACCGTCTACCCGACGGCGTACGCGCATCTCGAATCGGCAAAAACACTCGACAGCGCCGTCAAACGGCGTCACACGAATCCGTAGCGCTTCGAGAAGCTCCAGAGCCTGCCGGCTTCAGTCGGCAGGCTCCTCCTACCCCCAACCAAGAGATAATCTCCGCGGAGCCGGTTTCTCCGATCCTCAACACGAAGGAGAGTCTCGATGTCTGGCCGACGAACGCGCCTCGCGGCGTCCGGTGTGCTGCTTCTCGCGCTTTCGGTGGTGACGCTGCACCGTGATATCACGGCGCAGTCCGGCCCCGCGCCGGCCGACATCGCGACGTACCGGACCCCATCGCCGCAGATCGTCGCGACCTTCGATGCGCCGCCGCTTCCGCAAGTCATCGTGAGCCCCACACGCCAGATGCTGGCGCTGACAACGAGAAAGGGCAGTCCATCGCTGGCGGAGCTCGCCCGTCCGACGCTTCGACTTGCAGGTGAGCGCGTCGATCCGAAGAACAACGGGCCGCATCGGACCGCAACCAACGGCGGCAGCTACGCCATTACCCTCAAGCGGATCGCGGACGGACGCGAAATCACCGTCACCATGCCGCCGCAGGCGAGCGTCTCGAACGTTCATTTCTCGCCCGACGGCTCGCGGCTGTCGTTCACGAATACCAGGGACGCCGCGATCGAGCTCTGGGTTGCGGACGCGTCGACCGGTCAGGCCAGGATGATGATCGGCGGCGATCGGTTGAACGCCGCGGGCGGGGACCCGTGCGACTGGCTGCACGATAACGTGACGATGATCTGCCAGCTCGTGCCGCCCGATCGCGGTGCGGCTCCGGCCGAGCCGGTCATTCCCCTGGGACCGAACGTCCTCGAGAATTACGGCAAGGCGGCGCCGGCGCCCACCTACGAAGACATGATTCGCACGGCGCACGACGAAGCGCTTTTCGACTACTACTTCAGCAGCCAGCTCGCCGCCATCGACACAACGACGGGTCGGCGCATTTCGATCGGCCGTCCGGCAATCTTTGCGAATGTCACGGCGTCTCCCGACGATCGGTTCATCCTCGTCTCGCGCGTGAAACGGCCCTATTCGCATCTGATTCCGATGGACGGCTTTCCGCAGCAGGTCGAAATCTGGAATCGACGGGGCGACCTCGCGCGTACGGTCGCGGACATTCCCTCGCGCGAAGGCGTCACGCTGACAGGCGTGCGCACCGGGCCGCGGGAGTATCGATGGCGCCCGGACCAGCCGGCAACGCTGGTCTGGGTCGAAGCGCTGGACGGCGGCGATCTCAAGAACACGGTCCCGTTCCGCGACAAGATCGTGGCCGTCGAAGCGCCGTTCACGGCGCCTCCGGTGGAATTCGCCAGGACCGAGTACCGTTTCCAGAGCCTGTCGTTCACTGAACAAGGCCTCGCGCTCGTCGGTGAATCCGACCGCGCGACGCGCCGGGTCCGCACGTGGATTGTCGAGGCAGGCGCGGCGCCGCGCAAATTGTGGGAGCGCCGCGGCGAGGATCGTTATGCCGATCCCGGCACGCCGCTCATCCGCCGCGATCAGCGGTCCACCATCGGCGGCGGCCGCGGGGGCGGCCCCTCGGACGCGGTCCTGCAGAACGGCGACGACATCTACCTCGTCGGCGACGGCGCCTCTCCCGAGGGCGACCGTCCGTTTCTC
>Ga0075434_100004394_pt1 | contig 12702 bp, 8 predicted proteins | sample RhiMethybrSRZTD3_FD_75298 | JGI IMG/M metagenome (GOLD analysis project Ga0075434, IMG submission 75298) | Populus rhizosphere microbial communities from Tennessee, USA - Rhizosphere MetaG P. TD hybrid SRZTD3 | ecosystem: Host-associated > Plants > Roots > Rhizosphere > Soil | place: USA... | reverse complement strand
AACAGCGCTGCGCTCGGGATGACAACAGCGCTGCGCTCGGGATGACAACAGCGCTGCGCTCGGGATGACAACAGCGCTGCGCTCGGGATGACAACCTGGGCCCGGGACGACAAGCGCTATCGTGCGCGCTCGGCCTCCGCCAATGCGTGGCGGGCCTTGTCGGCCGGGAGGTCAGCGCCGTACACCGGCGTGCCGGGCTGCTGACGCCATGAGTCATCCAACCCGCCCGCGTCCACCGCGTCGAACCCCAGTTCGTCGATCAGCCGCGACACTACCGTCTTCGCGTTAGGGTCATCCCCTGCGACGGGCAGTGCAATGCGCTCGCGATCGCCTGCAGGACGACCGTCGTTCAGCAGATGGCTCGACTGAATCGTATTAACGCTTTCACCACCGGATGCCCGAGCTGCTCCGAGACCCAGCGGCTCTCCGTCGTCCCGGACTCGATCTCGGCGATTCTGCCATCGCGCTGCGGGTAATAATTGCCCGTATCGACAACCACCGCGCGCGAATGGGTGAACAATCCGTTCGGCAGATCCGGGACACTCTTCTCCGGAACCGTGACGATCACGACATCCTTGTCCCTTTGCCGCCTCAGTCACCGTACCCGCGCGAGCGCCCGTTTCCGACACGAGGCCCTTCAGCGTCTCGGGTCCCCGCGAATTCGCCACCGTCACGTCATGCCCGAGCCGCGTGAGGCGGCGAGTGAGCACGCCGCCGATGTGGCCGGCGCCGATAATTCCGATCTTCATGTGAGACCTCGCTCCTGACGTGGCTATCGATGCACCAAGCTCATGTCCGTATAACGAGTTCCCGATGCCGCGCCAACGGGGATCACGGCGTCGAGTCGCTCCATGTCGACTTCCGACAGCGTCACGTCCGCGGCCGCGACGTTCTCCTCGAGATACGTGACGTGCTTCGTGCCCGGAATCGGCACGATGTCATCGCCGCGGGCGAGCACCCATGCAAGCGCAAGCTGCCCCGGCGTGATGCCCTTCTCGCTCGCCAGCTGCTCCACTTCGCGGACGAGCTCCAGATTGTGGTTGAAATTGTCGCCCTGAAAGCGCGGATTCCGACGGCGGAAGTCATCGGCCGGAAGATCCTCGAAGGTCCTGAAGCGACCCGTGAGGAATCCGCGGCCCAACGGGCTATAGGCCACGAATCCGATGCCGAGCACGCGAATGGTGCTCAGTACGCCGTTCTCTTCGACGTCGCGCGTCCACAGCGAGTACTCGGTCTGCAGCGCCGTGATCGGGTGCGTCGCGTGCGCTCGGCGAATCGTCTCCGGTGCGGCCTCCGACAACCCGAGATGTCTGACCTTTCCCGCGCGCACGAGCTCGGCCATCGCCCCAACGGTCTCTTCGATCGGAACCTTCGTGTCGACGCGATGCTGGTAGTACAGGTCGATGTGGTCGATACCCAGGCGCTGGAGCGATGCATCGCACGCCTGTCGCACGTACTCGGGGTCGCCGCGAATCCCGAGCGACTGCCCTTGCGAATTACGAACGTTGCCGAACTTGGTCGCGATCACAACGCGATCGCGGCGATCCCGGATCGCGCGGCCCACGAGCTCCTCGTTCTTGAACGGGCCGTAGACGTCGGCGGTATCGAGGAAGTCAATGCCGAGCTCGAGGGCTCGGTGGATCGTGGCAATGGATTCGGCCTCGCTGGTCGGGCCGTAAAACTCGCTCATTCCCATGCACCCGAGTCCGATCTCGGACACGCGAAGTCCCTGTGCGCCAAGCGTCCGGTGTTTCATGCGTCTGCTCCTCCTCCTGTTGTCCTCACAGGCCCGCTGGTTGGATCGAGCCTCTCGCCGTCCGCACCTTTCAGTCCACGCATCACCTATTCTCGCGACATCGCGCGAGTTCCTCGCTCGCTCGGAAGCGTTCTTGACGCCGGCAGCTCATCGTATCATCCTTTACCCAGACTCTGGATAGAGACTCTGGAGGGAGCAACATGCCGCAGCCGCTCACGCTGGTGAAGGGCACGCTCGACCTTCTGATCCTCCGCGCTCTGGCGTGGCAACCCATGCACGGGTTCGAGATCGCGAGCTGGCTCGAGGAGCGCTCGGCTGGCGCCCTGGACATCGACGACAGCGCGCTCTACCAGGGTCTCTATCGCCTCGAGGGGCGCGAGCTGATCGCGGCCGAATGGGGCGTCACCGAGAATGGAAGGCGGGCACGGTACTACAAGGTGACGGCGCGCGGAAAGGCGCACCTCAAGCAGGAAACCGCCACGTGGGTGCGCTACACGGACACCGTGACCGGCATCCTCACCGGACCGCAGGAGGCCTAACGATGCGGTTCGACATCCGCCCGCGCATCCGCCGCGTGTTCCGCCTGGCACTTCGGCGCCCGGACTTGAGTGAACGGGAGATCGAGGAGGAGCTTCGCGCCCACCTGGCGCTTCGTGCTGCCCGTCTCGTGGATCAGGGCCTAACGCCCACCGAAGCGGAACGTCAGGCCCTGCGCCGGCTGGGAAGCTCGTGGGAGGATGCGGTCGCGCGCCTCCACGAGGCCGGTCACGACCGCGACGATCGCCTGCGCACGCGAGAACGCGCCGACGCCGCCTGGAACGATGTTCGGTATGCCCTGCGCGCGCTCGCGCGCCAGCCCGCCTTCGCGCTGGTCGTCGTCTTCACGTTCGCGTTAGGGATCGGCGCAAACGCCACGATGTTTGGCGTCATCGACCGGTTGCTGTTACGACCGCCACCTCATGTCCGAGCACCCGCCGAGCTGCTGGAAGTCGGTCGCACCACCACACAGCCCGGCATCCAACGGATGCTCTCGGGTTTACAGTATCCACTCTACACTCGGCTTCGAGCCGATACCGCTGCGTTCCGCGAGGTCGCTGCCAGCTCGTTCATCACTGCCCTGACGCTCGGCGCCGGCGCCGGGGCCGAACAGGTGTTCGGCGTGTTCGCGAACAGCGACTACTTCCGGGTGCTGGGGACCGATCCGGCGTTAGGCCGGTTCTTCGGCTCGCAGGAGGACGGCGACGTGCCGTCGAGCGACGTCGTCGTCCTGAGTCACGGCTTCTGGCAGCGGCGATTCGCTGGCGATCCGTCGATTCTCGGCAAGACCCTCAGCGTGGGCCCCCGGTCGCTCACGGTCGTCGGAGTTGCGAGCGAGAGCTTCTCCGGCGTGGATCCGCGCCGGGTGGACATGTGGATACCGATCAACCAGGCGGCCGTGTACCACGTCGCCCTCGACGGATTTCCAACGCACTGGGGCAGCATTTGGGTTCGGATCCACGTCCGCCTGACGTCGGGGTTGTCCGCGAGCGAAGCAGCTGCCCGGGCGACGACGCTCTACGACGTCGGCTTCTCGGAGTGGGCCGGGGGCGGGCGTGGGAAGGGCGGATTCGATGTCGACCACCTGGTCCTTCGTTCCGTTCTTCCGGCCGAGCAGCTCGCCGACAGCCCGGAGGCGGGTTTTGCGCGATTGCTGTTGGCGGTGTCCGCGGTCGTCTTGGTGATCGCGTGCGCGAACGTCGCCAGCCTCCTGCTCGCCCGGGGCACCGAACGACGGCGCGAGATCGCCGTGCGGCTGGCACTCGGCGTATCACGTTGGCGGCTCTTCCGCATGCTGGTCGCCGAGACGATCGCCCTGGCCGTGTGCGGTGGGGTGATCGCCATTCTCGTCGCGCGCTGGGGCATCGCCCTGCTACAGCGAACGCTTCTCAGCGACTTTGCGTGGACGGAATCGGCGCTCGACGTCCGTGTCCTCGCCGTCACGTTAGGCCTCGTGCTGACGACCATCGTCCTCGCCGGCGTCGCGCCGGCGTTGCGAGCGAGCCGGCCTGACGTGGTCGACGCACTGAAGGCAGGAGGTCGCGAGGGCGGTGTGGCGTTATCGCGGGTCCGAAGCGCGCTCATGATCGCGCAAGCAGCGCTGTCCGTCGTACTCGTTGTCGGGGCGGGGCTTTTCGTGCAGAGCCTCGAGGCAGCGGCCAGTGTGCGGCTCGGCTACGAGACCAGTCGGGTTCTCTCCGCAACCATGGACGTCGAGTCCTATGGCTACTCGATTCCCGCGCGCGTGGCGCTGTACGGCGATATGCGCGATCGCGCGATGAGGGTGCCGGGAGTCGTGGACGCAGCCATCTCGTCGACGCATCCGCTGCTCGGTTGGGGGTTCGGCATGCGGGTGAGCATCCCGGGGCGAGATACCGTGCCGCGCTCGCCGATGGGAGGGCCGTACTACAACGCCGTCGGGGCTGGCTACTTCTCCACGTTAGGCTTGGGCGTTGTCGAGGGGCGACCGCTCACGGCGGAGGATGTGGCGGCCGAGGCTCGGGTGGCGGTGCTGAGCGAGGCGATGGCACGCGCGTACTGGCCGGGAGAACGGGCCGTCGATCGTTGCCTCCTGCTCCGGGGCGACTCGGAGTGTACGACGGTTGTTGGCGTGGCGGCGGACGCGAAGGAAGGACTGCAACCCACGGACCCGCGCTTTCTCGTCTACGTTCCGCTCGGCCCGCGGTGGAATGCCGGAGCGAACACGTTGCTCGTGAGGTCGCGAGATGCAGACGCCGCCCGCCTCGTCGAGCCGTTGCGGCGTGCGATGCAGGGCGTCGCGCCGAATCTTCCATACGCGGACGTCCAGTCGCTTGGCGATCTGCTCGCGCCGGAGATCCGGCCCTGGCGGACCGGCGCGACGCTGTTCTCGCTCTTCGGTGCGCTCGCGCTGCTCATCGCGGCGGGAGGACTCTACAGCGCGATCTCGTACAGCGTGACGCAGCGGCGGCACGAGTTCGGTGTTCGCATGGCGTTAGGCGCGCAGATCGCCGATGTCGTGCGTTTGGTGATGGATCAGGGCGTTCGTGCGGCACTGACCGGGCTCGCACTCGGCTCGTTGATCGCGCTCGCCGCGGGCAGATTCGTGGAGACGCTGCTCTTCCAGACCTCTCCGCGGAGCCCATCAGCGTTCGCTGTCGCGGCAACGTTGATCGTGATCGTGGCCATCGCCGCGACGTTCATCCCCGCGTGGCGTGCATCACGGGTCGATCCGGTGACGGCGTTGCGCGGTGAGTGAGCAGCCGAGCGCCTGAACGGCCATGGGATTCAACATCCGCCCGCGCATTCGACGCGCCTTTCGGCTCGCGCTCCGACGTCGAGACCTCACGGACGCGGAGATCGATGACGAGCTGCGCTTTCACATCGAGATGCGCGTGGCGCAGCTCATCGCTCGAGGGCAGACGCCGTCGGAGGCAGCTGCGGAAGCGCGGACCCGGTTTGGCCAGTCGTGGGACGAGGCTATCGGGCGGATACACGAGGCAGGGAACCAGAGAGAGGATCGGTTGGCCATGCGCGAGCGCCTGGACGGCTTGTGGCACGACGTGCGATATGCCGCTCGCACACTCGTCAGGCAGCGCGGGTTCGCGGTCGTCGTTGCGGTGACGTTTGCGCTTGGGATTGGCGCCAACGCCACGATGTTCGGCGTGATCGACCGCCTGTTACTGGCGCCGCCGCCGGGCGTCCAGGAGTCCGGTGAGCTCGGCTACGTCACGATCTCGGTCGTCGGCTCCAGGAATCCGCCGCACAGTACGCTCCACTATCCGCTGATTGCGGCGCTTCGTGAGGACTCGGCGGTCTTCACTCAGGTTGCGGGAACGACGGAAGCCTGGAAGTACACGATGGGCCGAGGTGCAAAGGCCGAAGAGATCCGGGCGAGCCTGGTGTCGGGCTCGTACTTCCCGACGCTGCGCGCACGCGCAGCCGTCGGTCGATTGCTGACAGAAGACGATGATCGAGATGCCAGTACTGGTGCCGTGGTGCTGAGCTATGGCTTCTGGCAGCGACGGTTCGGCGGCGACAGCGCCGTCATCGGGAAGCCGCTCCAGATCGGGCCTCGATACTTCTCTGTGGTCGGAGTTGCCGAACGCGGATTCACCGGGGTCGACCCGCGCCGGGTGGATGCGTGGATTCCCGTGGAGAATGCGGCGGACCTGCGAGGCCTTGGGGGCAGTTGGAAAACGAGCTGGGGCAGTTACTGGATTCACGTCATCGCGCGTGTGCGCCCCGGGTTGTCGGCGGAGCTCGTGAACGCGCACGCGAGCGCGATCTATCGGCACGGTCGCGAAGCGGAGGATGCGCGAAACGGCGGCCGCGACAGAGAGGAGTTCAGCATCGACGTGCGGTCCATCCTCCCGTCGGAGCAGCTCAAGAGCAATCCGGAGACGCGAATCGCAAAACTGCTGGTTGCGGTCACGATCATCGTGCTGCTCGTCGCGTGCGCCAACGTTGCGAACCTGCTGATCGCGCGTGGATTGGAGCGTCACCGGGAGATTGCTGTGCGACTGGCGCTTGGCGTGTCGCGCAGTCGTCTCATTCGACTCCTGCTGTCGGAGGCAGCGCTGCTTGCCGTAACCGGTGGCGCGGTCGCGCTGGCCGTGGCAGCGGTTGGCGTTAGGCTGCTTCGACGGACGCTCCTGAGCGATTTCGAGTGGACCGACAACGTCATCGACCCGCGGTTGCTGCTGGTCACGTCGGCACTGGTCCTGCTCACTGTGCTGATCGCTGGTCTTCTGCCGGCGCTTTCGGCGAGTCGGCCGGACGTGACCGTTGCGCTCAAAGCAGGCGGGCGCGAGGGCGGCAGGCGGAGATCTCGAGTCTCGACCGCGCTCATCGTCATGCAAGCGGCGCTGTCAGTGGTCCTGCTCGTGGGGGCGGGGCTGTTCGTCGCGAGCCTGCGCCGAGTGGCGGCGCTCGATCTGGGGTACGACACGAACCGCGTTCTCTCGTTCTCCGCGGATCTCCACTCGCTCGGTTACGACGGAGCGCGTTCGCTGGCGACGTATCGCTCGATTCGTGAGCGCCTAACGACCATCCCGGGCATCGCCTCGGTCTCGGTATCCTCGTACCACCCGTTGTTCATCTCGCTGGGCGGAATGTCGGTGAGGGTACCGGGTCGCGATTCGCTGCCGCAGGCGTCGAACGGAGGGCCGTACTCCAACGTGATCAGCGGCGACTACTTCGCGACGCTTGGCATGCGGATCATCGAAGGCCGGCCGATCACTGATGATGATGTCCGGACGGACGCGCGTGTGGCGGTGTTGTCCGAGCCGATGGCGCGTGCGTACTGGCCGGGTGAGTCGGCTGTTGGTCGATGTGTCCTGGTCGGCGACGATTCGACGTGCACCACCGTCGTCGGTGTGGCGGAGCATGGGCGAGAGCGACTCGACCGCGATGCGCCGCGGTTTCTCATCTACCTGCCGGCAACCGCGCGCTGGGCCGCCCCGTACTACGTGCTGCTCGCCAGGTCGCGCGCCGGGTCAGCGGAGTCACTCGTCCGGCCCATTCGCCAGGCGGCGCAGAGTGTCTCGCCGGACCTGCCGTACGTGGATGTGCGCCCGCTCACGGCCATGTTGGCGTCGCAGCTTCGCCCCTGGAAGCTCGGGTCGCAGCTGTTCTCGCTGCTCGGCGGTCTGGCCGCGCTCATCGCCGCGTTGGGCCTCTACTCGGCCATCTCCTACAGCGTGACTCGGCGCCGTCACGAGTTCGGTGTACGGCGCGCGTTAGGCGCGCAGATCGTGGACGTGGTCCAGCTCGTGCTGGGGCAGGGGGTTCGCGCGGCGGCTGTGGGCATCGTCCTGGGCCTCATCGCTGCCCTCGGGTCGGCCCGGTTCGTCCGTGATCTGTTGTTCGAGACGTCGCCACGAAATCCGGTGGTGCTCGCGGCGGTGGCGGCAACAATGCTCGTCGTCGCCATCGCCGCGACTCTCATTCCTGCGTGGCGGGCCTCACGTGTGGATCCGGCGACTGTCTTGCGTGCCGACTAAGGCTAAGTAGGCGGAACAAAGTCTCGCCCCGAAAGCAAGGCTCATTTCGACGGGGTGAGTCTGCATCACCACGCGATGGATCGATGACGCTCGATCGCAGTGGGAGCGTAGCTTGGGTTCATGAACGCTCACGACGACACCACCAGCGAGCTGGCGGCAACAGCGGGGCCTCGCCGCGGCGGCCCGGCTTGGGGGCATCTGCCTCACGGTGACCTCACGAACCTGATCATCGGCGCGGCGTTCGAGGTCCACAACGTGCTGGGACCCGGCTTCCTCGAAGCCGTGTATGTCAACGCACTCGCAGTCGAACTCCGGCACCGCGGCGTGCCGGTCGAGCGCAATGTCGCGTTCGAGGTAGTCTATCGCGGCGTCTCGGTAGGCCGCTATGTGGCAGACCTTGTCGTGGACCGGAAGGTGATCGTCGAAACGAAGGTGGCCAAGGCGATCGACCCGGTTCATCGGGCGCAGGTGTCGAACTACCTGCGGGCGTCGGGCCTCGAAGTGGGCCTCGTCATCAACTTTGGCAGCTCGGTCCAGTTCAAGCGCGTCGTGGCGTCGTCGCACCGGGCACGGGACGCGACCAGGAATGAATCGAGCAATGACAACAACAAAACAACGGCAAGACCTGACACGGATGAACGACGATTACAACGATGACACGGATTGGTCTCGATAACATCCAACCATCACGGCGCCGGAGCCAGTGCTTTTGCTTTTAACAACACAGCCGAGCACTTGCCGGGCGGAAGGGAGCGTCAGTGCCTGCGGAGGCAATCCGCGTAATCGTCGTGATCGTGGTTCATCCGCGTTATGTCTTTGGCCACTCTGATTGAGACAAGATTTCTCCCCTACCTACAGACCGAGCTTCTTCCGCGCGAACGGACGTGCGAAGGCCGACGGCGGCGTGTGCTGCGTCGCCAGGTCGTAGGCCTTCTGGTACCACTCTTTCGCGACCGACGCGTGGCCCATCCTCTCGTGGACCATGCCCATGAGCGCGTTCATGAACGGGTCATTCGAGTTGCCTTGCATGGAGAGCGCCTTCATCAGGTCCGACTGCGCCGTGGCCAGATCGTTCGTGTAGAGGGCAACGTATCCCGTCAGGTAAGGAAAGAAGCGCTCCTGGTTCGCCGCCATGGCGGGATCGGAATCGAGAATCTTTCGGGCTTCCGCCACCTGCTTCTGTGCTTCAGCCTTGTCCCCTTTGCGCGCCGCGATACGCGCACGCGCGTGTGCGAGGCGATAGTCCCACAGGCTTTTCGGATGCGTCTTCGGGTCCGGCTCCTCGAGCCCGAGCTCGCTTCCGCGCTTGTACATCCGTTCGGCGGTTGCGAGGTCGCCGGCGTCGATACAGATGCGCGCCGCCTCGTTCGCCATCTCGCCTTCCTGGTAGAACGCGTTCTGCGGCTCTTCCTTCTCGCGCGTCTTCCAGTAGTCGATCACCATCTCTTCATAGCGCACGGTCTCGGAGCAATGGCCCTCGAAGCCGTGCGACATCGCCATGCGACGCTGCGCGACGGCCTTCGCGGCAGGGTCCGGCGCGTTGTCGATCAGCTTCTGAAAGATCGCGCGGGCCTCGGCGTGCTTGCCGTCAATGTCCAGGCGCTGCGCCTGCCGCAGGCTGTCACCGCGCGGCGTTCGGTCGCTACCCTGCTGCGCAGCGAGCGCTGACGTTAGGCAGGCTAGGGTCGTGACGGACGTCGCGACGGTGCGCGCCCAGGGGTGCAGTCGATGCATCGGTGTTCGCTCCTCGGTTCTCGGACGGCGACGGGACGGCCCCACCAAAGCTGGCTGGCCACCAGCGTTGTAGTGCCCGTCAATCTGCCAGAAAAGTGTCAACCGGCGAGTGACGGCGCACCCAGGGTTGACGAGTCCGTCCGGCGGCGCGACGGTTGAGCAAGCCCCTCGCCGAGGATCATATGGTTCGACTCGCGTCGCAGGTCCGGCTGGCAACGATCGGCTGCATCGTCGCATCGTCGCTCGCCGCACAGAGCCCACCGTCCACGTCGCCCGTCGCCGATGATCCCGACGTTCAGGGCGCGGAACGACTCTTCTCCGCGTGGATGGAAGGCCAGATCGCCTATCGAGGCTTGCCTGGTATAGTCGTCGGCGTCGTGTCCGATCAGACGCTCGTGTGGACGAAGGGATTCGGCTACGCGAACGTTGCCGCCAAGCAGTCCATGACGCCCGCGACGAAGTTCCGCATGGCGTCACACAGCAAGCTGTTCACGTCGACAGCCATCATGCAGCTGCGCGAGCAGGGGAAGATCCGGCTCGACGACCCGGTGTCGAAGTACCTCCCGTGGTTCAAGCTCAAGCCCGCTGGTGACGACGACGGCTCGGTCACGATCGAGCAGCTGCTCGATCACTCGTCAGGCTTGCCTCGTGAGGCAGGCGACCACTGGACGACGCTCAAGTTCCCGACGGAAGACGAGGTGCGAGCGCTGATGTCGGACCGACAGGCGGCGTTCCCGCCGCAGACCCGATGGAAGTACTCGAACCTCGCGTACACGATAGCCGGCATGGTTGTCGAGCAGGTGAGCGGAATGTCGTGGGCCGACTATCTCCAGAAGAACATCTTCGACCCGCTCGGCATGAGCGCATCGAGTGTCGACAAGAACGTGGAAGGGCTGGCCGTCGGCTACACGCGCCGCATGCCGGATGGGACGCGCGAGGTCTACCCGTTTACCGACGCGCGTGGCATGGCGTCCGCGACCGGCCTCACGTCGAACGTCGAAGACATGGCGAAGTTCGTCTCGGCACAGTTCCGCACGGGGAAGATGGGTGGCCGCCAGATACTGAGCACCGGCTCGCTGCGCGAGATGCATCGCGTGCGCTCCGTGGAGAACGACTGGACCTCCGGTACGGCAATCGGGTTCGCGGTGAATCGCGTCGGCGGCAAGACGTACATCGGGCACGGCGGCGGGTATCCAGGCTATACGACGCAAACGACGCTTCAGCTCGACGACAAGGTCGCGGTTATCGTGCTCACGAACACGAACGACTCCAACCCGAACGACATCGCGCGCCAGCTCATGAGCACCGTTGGCGTAGCGGTCGCGAAAGCCGCTGCCGAGAAGCCGAAGACCGTTGCGTGGGATCCATCGTGGGCGCGATTCGCGGGACTCTACCGTGGCAAGGGCGGAGACAGCCAGGTCGTGCTGCTGAACCAGCGCCTCGTGGTGGTGACGCCTAACGCGTCGAACGTCGATAACCCGATCACGCTCGAGCCGCTCGGCGGCGGGCAGTTCCGCTATGTGGCGCCCGGTGGTGGTGGACCCGTGGGCGAGGTGGTGCGGTTCGTGGAGGAGAACGGGCGGGTGGTGCGGATGATCACGGGCGACAGCTACGTCGATCGCGTGAACAGCTACAGCGACCGCGTAAAGTAATTCAGCGAGCGGAGCTCAGGCGCTCGAAGCGCGGATTGCCCTTGAGCGATGCAAATGTCGGGTCGACACGCAGCCACCCGGGCGAGAGGTAGTATGGTCGCGCGAGCAACTGCTCCAGGAGGTCGAGCGCCTTTTCCGTCTCGCCCGTCAACAGATAGATGCGCGCCAGCACGTGGACCTGATACGGACCCGCGATCGCATCCTTCTCCGGCGGAACCAGCGCAACGCCGCGCTCACCTTCAGCGATTGCCTCAGGCTTCCGGCCGGCGTAGGCCAGCGCGAGTCCACGGAACGTGTGGCGCTGCCCATCGTCCGGCGTGTCGCGCAGCTGAGCCCCAAACTCCTTCGCCGCCGTGTCGCCCCAGATTCGCGCGCGTACCGAGTCCCCGCGCCAGCCGTAGATCTGTGCGCGGACGATCGCCAAGTTGGCTCTGTCGCCATCGAAGGGCTCCAGGCCGAGCGAGAGCGCGCGCTGCTGGTCGGCGTCGTCCAGCACCCAGCCGAGATCCCAGTAGGTAGCGAAGTACGCGACGAGCGCATCCTGGTCTATTCCGGGGACGGCTTTGCTGATCCGTCGCGCCTCTGCAAGGTTGCCGGTTCCGATCTCCACCATCGCTCGCGCCTCGAGCGCCTGCGGGGTCGTCGGCGCGAGCGCGAGCAGTCGCTCGGTCGCTTCGCGGGCCTCGCCGTACCGCCGCAGCCAGATCAATGCCGTTCGCAGCCGATTGACCGGGGTCGGCGAGCGCGGGTCGAGTTGTTGCGCGGCGTGCAGCTCGCGCACCGCGTCCTCGAACTGGCCGGCGCCTAAGAGCACCGTTGCGTACGCTGTGACGATGTCCGCATCGTTGGGCGCGGCCGCGCGTGCCTTTTCCATTTCTTCGACGGCGCGCCGGTTGTCGACCTCGACGATGCGGAAATAGTTGCCGAGCGCGCGGCGTGACTGCGCCCCGGAAGGCGAGAGTGCGAGCGCGCGATCGGCGGCATCGCGAGCTTCGCGAGCCAGCTCGGGGGTGGGTCGGCCGTTGCTGTGGAGCAGCGACCGCGTTTCCGAGAGCCGAGCCCACGCATCGACAAACGTTGGGTCGAGCTGAGTGGCACGCTCGTAGTCCGAGATGGCACGCCTCAGCTCTGTCGGAGCGTTGTTGAGAGGGGCCGCGATGGCCTCCCCGCGGAGAAACGCATCGTACGCGGCGGGATTCTTTGTCGGGAGCGCCGCCAGTCGTATCTGGTCGGTGCCGCCAATGGCGACGCGCATAGCTTCGGCGACCTTCCCGGCGATCTCGCCCTGAACGAGGAACACGTCGGCCAGCTCGGCGTCGAACGGCTGCTGCCACCGGCTCGCGGCGGCGCCGTCCGATCCCACCTCGACGAGCTCCGGGCTCACCTGGACGTGACTCTTGCCACCTGGGGTCTTCGCCCAACGCACCGTGCCGGTGAGCAGGTACCGCACGCCAAGCTCGCGCGCGATATCGGCCGGCGACTTGGTGGATCCGCGGTACTGCATGGATGACGCGCGGGCGATCACCTGCATGGCAGACAG